>FLNW01001284.1_pt1 | contig 28826 bp, 36 predicted proteins | sample 1140371 | NCBI WGS metagenome assembly FLNW01 (sample SAMEA3878170, study PRJEB12797) | bioreactor metagenome | biome: Moose rumen | place: Sweden | collected 2011-10
AAAGCAAATTTAATTTGTTGTCAATACTGAAATTAAAGATTATTTGTTTTTTTGTTGTGGTAAACCAAATTTCATTATATTATGAAGGATCTGAACTCGTCGATGCTTTCAACTCTTTTGAGTAGTTGCACCGGTGCAACTTTGCCGTTTTATGCGGTTTAAGTGCGGATAAATAAGATTAAGCGTGAATAAGTAGGATTTGGAGGAATCGGCCATGACCATAGAGAAGCTTCCATCCGGGTCATATCGGGTTAAGCAGATGATAGACGGCAAGCGATATGCCGTAACGGTGCCTTATAAGCCTTCCAAAAAGGAGGCTTTCGACCTGATTCAGGATAAAATTCATAACCGCGTTGACAATACGATCAGTTTTAGGGACGCAGCCGAGGAATACCTCAGGGCCAAGTCTACCGTCCTCTCCCCGTCTACCGTCCGGGGCTATAGGTCGATCATGCGCAACCTGCCCACGTGGTTCATGGATGCCGATCTCGCCGCGATCGACCGGATAACCTGTCAGAAGCTGGTCAATGAATACAACGTTGACCATTCTCCAAAATCCACGATCAACGTCAACGGGTTCGTTCAGACCGTGATACATCTCTATTATCCTGACGCGAACGTGTCGGTGACCCTGCCTCAAAGGGTCAAAAAAAACGATTACATTCCCTCGCATGATGACGTCATGAAGGTAATGGATGAATTAAGGGATACCGTGTATTACGTGCCCCTTCACCTGGCCGCGCTGTCACTTCGGCTGTCGGAGATATGTGCCCTGACCATTGACGACCTAAACGGCAATGTCATCACCGTCAACAAGGCGCTCATACGGGCTGACGGCGGTTATGTACTTAAGCCCACGCCCAAGACAGACGCGTCCAACAGGGTGGTCGTGCTTCCTCCGGAGCTGGCGGAGCGGATCCGGGAGCAGGGATTCATATACGAGGGATATCCAAACCAGATATATAAGTGCCTGACCAGGACCAGCCGCCGACTCGGCATCCCTCATTTTTCTTTTCACAAGCTTAGGCATTTCTTTGCCAGCTATGCCCATGAGCTTGGGTATAGCGACTCTCTCGTCATGGAACTTGGAGGATGGAACTCGGACGTCATGAAACGGGTATACAGGCATGCCATGAACGTGGATGAAGCCAAGCAGTCCGTCGCCTCAGATTTCAGTTTCTGATTTCGTGGACAATTATGGACAATTTTTCTCAAAAAATTATAACTGATAGTGATATTTTATTTATGGTAATGATAATTTAGACATAAGAAAAACCCAGTATTTACATGGCTTTGAGCCGTTTTTGTTGTAAATACTGGGTTTCTTCAAAATAAGCAGGGTACGGGAATCGAACCCACATCTTTTTTAATAAAAACGCTGATTTATCGAGTTTTTCTGCCTCTTCCCGAAATTTCGTGGACAATTATGGACAATTTTTTCTCGTTTCTGACTCGTTTTATCATATCATTCAAGAACTTGCCAAGTCTTCGGCCCGACTATTCCGTCATTCTTTAATTTGTGGTCAAGTTGAAGTGCCAGCACGGCATTTTTGGTCGAAGTCCCAAAGATGCCATCGCATTTCCCGCAGTCATAACCTTTTGCGTTCAGTCTTGCCTGCAGATCCTTCACTTCTTCTCCCCGATCTCCCATTTTAAGGGTAGGATGCCCGACGGATTCATAGGCCGGCCTTGCGTATGCCACTATGTTGGCCGACCTCTTGCGCTGCATGACGCTTCCCCCGTTGTCGTTTGAAGTCACGGAGGTATTGCCCTCGATGGTGGTTATTGTCTTTCCGGATACTCCGGTCACTATGCCTACGTGATTAGTCCGCCTGGCATTTGACTTGAACTTAAAAAAGACTATGTCTCCCGGTCTGGGCGTCTTTACCGTCTGACTGTTTTTTTCAAACCATTCGAGCATGGACGTGCATGAGGCGGTTTTGGGGCAGAGTCCGGATCCCTTGAAGAGCCATGATATGAATGCTGCACACCATGGATAAGAGTCGCCTGACACGTCCTTTCCATAGAACCACTTATTGTACTTGACCTTATTGGAGCCGGGCGGGTCTTCCTTCGTTCCTGTCTCCTTTATCGCAAGGTTGATGATCTCTTCAGCTTTCATGCTTCACGATCCTGTTCACTTCTTTTTGAACTGCGTCATAATCATATCCGGCTTTTCGCAGGTTGGTGTGCCTGTCAGCTCCGTTGCCCCACTTTCCGGCCAGAACCTCCCGGGCGATCTCCGTAACGGTCTTCCTTTTCAGATCCCGGTCGAATAGTTCCTTTTCGGCGGTTCTTCGTCTCACGAGGCCCCTGAGTACCTTTCCTTTGGCCTTGTTGAAGTTCGGGATTCCGTCGCTGATCTCATGGATCGTGTGCTGTCCGCCATTGAGAAGTTTCTTCAGGTTACCGGCTCCGCAGTTATAGGTGAAGCTGACCAGGGCGCTGAACTGGCTGGCCGAAAAGTCGTAAAATGGCAGGTATGCGGATACGTACTTTTCTGCATTCTTAAGGTCTGCCTTCAGATATTCGTCAGCCTGCGCCTGTGTGATCGTCTGGCCGGCCCTGACTCCGGCAGTATGCCCCCAGCCTATCGTCCACACGCCGCCCGAATCCTGATAAGAGGTCAGGCGGCAGCTCTCAAAACTTTTTATGAGGTTTAGGCCTTCTTCGGATGTGTGCATTTAAATTCCCTTTTTTGAATTATGTTCTGAATTAAGCTGTATCAATGAATCCCGTCTTGAATCCATTATGCCGTTGACTCCCAGGGCGTGATATGCCTGATATGCTGACTCCCACATGTCGAGGTCGTCGTCGTCTATGTATCCCTGTGACATGTATTTATGGTAGTCCTGCGTCAGATCCCGGCGCATCTGTTTCTGCTGGGCGTCCATCAGTATCTTCATCTGCTTTCCGAAGCCCAGTATCTTCTTGCAGAACCACACCATTGTCGTAAAAAGTGCCGGAAGTCCTATGATGTTAGCCCAGGTGAGAATGTCATGCACGTTTTTCATCCGTCTTTACCTCCTCCTTAGGCGTGATCTGTGATATCTGCTCGAGGGTCTGCTTAACCTTGTCAAAGCCGAGCGTCGCTCCCAGCCAGATGACCACCATCATGAGCAACAGGCATATTACGTTGTTGACCGTCCACGGTATGTCCATGAGCATGTACGCGGCGGTGGTGCCGAGGCCGCCTACCGCTATGGCGTCAACCAGGGCTATTACGTTGGCGGAATATTCCTTGCCCGCATTCTGATAGGTCTTTTTGATGGCTTCCGTAATGATCCCGCACACGAGCGATCCGACCGTGAACAGTGATATGAATAACGTGATTGTCATTGTTTTGCCTCCTGTGAATATATATGTAAAGACGGCCGGCGCAAGAAAACCGGTGAAAAGTCTGAAAAAGCCCGGGAAGGAATCACCGGCCGCCCTTACTGCCTTTTGAGCTTGAAAATCTGCATGTCAGCTTTTTCCGTTCTTTTCGGCTGCCTTCTTTTTCAGCCGATAGATCAGGAAGCTGATGAAGGCCTCGCTCGTAAAGAGCGCAAAGAAGCACTCAACCAGCGTGTCGGGTATGCTCTGATATGCGCAGAAAAGCACGATCATCGTGACCGTGAAGATGAGCACGGCAGCCGCGCATCCTATGAGTATCTTATCAAGCGTGTTCATTTTCCGTCATCCTCCAGGCTGGTAACCACTTCTTCCAGCGTCTGAATCTCCTGATCCTGTTCCCTTATGATTCCGATCAGTTCCATCACGAGGTCGCATATCTGGGATACTGACCTGTTTCGGAGCGTTTCGGGATCAAAGGTGTAAGCTTCGGCCTTAGTCATTGCCTTCTACCAGGCTGGCTAGTTCCACGGTTCCGTCATCCAGGATCACGTAACCGTCGGCCTCGATGATCGTTCTTACTTCGGCTTTCAGTCTTGCCGGCACGCTGTTAAAGTTCTTGCCGTCCAGTTCGCAGCTCTTTGCGTAGATCTTTGCCATTGCGCTTGCCATTGTCTCATTCCTCCTCTAAAAGCATCTCGTACAGCTCTTCCAGGGCTGCACGGCAATCGGATATGCCATCGCTGTTCGTGGCGGCCAGGTCGTAAGTCTCCATCAGGCCTTCCTGAGTGCTTGCGATGTCTCCGTCAATCCTCTCTTCAACCTTGCCGATGTTCGGCGTGTACTTGTCGACGTAGCGGTAATGCTTGTCGATCGCATACCAGTCGTAGCAGTTGCCCTCCGCGTCGATCTCCGACCGGTATCTTTCGATTATCATGAATCTGTCGGTCACGATCTGATCAGGGTACTTCGATTCAAGCGTCACGGATCCGGACAGGTTCGTGTGTTTGTCGTTCTTTGTCCTGAGGCTGTCATAAGTCGCGCCCCGGCGTTTAACTGTGCCAAATACGTACTCCATGAAATCTGCTCCTTTCTTTGCTTTCTTACTATATTCTTAAGATCCCGTACGATCTTCTCACCTTTGTACAGCGTCCGGTATATGTTTCTGTTGTTGCAGTGTTTCAGCTGTCCCAGCCTTGACAATATGCTGTCCGCCATCCTTGGCGGGACTCTCTGGGATGCCTCGGTTTTCTTCCGGTATCTCTTCATTGCCCTCTTGATCCTTAGGAGATTATGCTTTCGCGGTATCGTGTAGCCCCTTCCGTATCTGTATCCTACGGCGTTCGGCATTCGTCCGTTCGGACACTTATCACTCACAACCGGATATATCTGCCAGTCGTTCTTCAGTTCAAGACCGTGTGAGTTAAGCCATGTCTCGATCATGTCTCTAAGCCTGCGCAGGTTTCTCTTGTTGCTTCCGAAGATCGTGACGTTGTCCATGTACCTTACGTAGTGGCTGCACAGACCGCTCTGCCTGATCATTATGTCCAATGGCTGCAGCGTCGTGTTGGCGAACCATTGTGAAGGGTATGCGCCTATCTTTATGCCGTCCTTCGTGATCCTCTCTATCAGGTCGAGGATCCTGCGATCCTTGACCAGCATCTTCATCCTGTCCATCACGACGGTTGGTTTAAGGCTGTCGTAAAAGTGCCTTATGTCACACGAAAAGCAATATCTCGTGCCCTTCGGGTCGTTCCGCATCCATCCTTCAATGGCCCTCTTTGCGTATATCGTGCCCCTCCCCCTGATGGATCCGCAGCAGTATCTGTCCATGCCCCTCATCATTACCGGCTGTAGTACCTGGATCAGTGCGTGATGTACGTACTGATCCGGCCAGAGCAGCGGCTCCGATATGGTTCTCCATTTCCGTGCCGAAGCGTCATAACGCACGGTTACGTGGTGAGGGTTCTGTTCGTAGCCTTTTAAAAGGATCTCTCTTAAAGCCTTGATTCTGTCTTCCTTCGTCAGCTCCACCCATGCCGTCGTGCGGTTTGGCTTGTGTCCTGCCTTCCAGTGGTGCGTCCGGTTTACTTCTTCGATCGCCATCCTGAGATTATCGTCTGATATCAGTTGTTCAAATAGATTGTTTGCTCTTTTCAATGGGAATGTATCCTTATGTTAGCAATGCGGACGTTCCAGCGTCCTTTCGGATGTACTAGCCCGCTCCCATCTTGCTCATCTTCACCGAGGGGTGCGCGGAATCCCATGCTGCGAAAGAAAAGGATTAGCTTATTGCCACTTGGCGGGAGCCGTGGTTCGCGTTGGTGTTGGAAGCGCTGTTGTAGTTCACGTAGAACAGCCCGTGGTTCAGGTTCTGGTTATAGTTGCCACCAGCGTAGAGGCACGGGTTCGACGCGTTGAAGTTCCAGTTATCGCACGAAGCACGCGAAAACCCCACGGCTCGCATGGGAAACCCCGTTGTTGTTTCAGGGATGGCTTGTGTGTTCAATTTACTTATGAGGGGGCAGACCCCCTCAAACTCCCCCTTATGGGAGTTCCATAAGGCGGGAGCCGCGGTCCGCGTAGGTGAAGGAAGCGCCGCTGCAGCCCACGCAGAACAGCCCGTGGTTCAGGTCCTGGCCATAGTCGCCACCAGCGTAGAGGCACGGGCTCGACGCGCCGAAGCTCCAGTAATCGCACGAATATGTCGAATTGTCGCCGGATGCCGCCGTGGGTATGAACATCTCAAAGGTGCTTGCTACGTCTTTTCTTGTAAACGCCGACGGACATCCCGATGAAGGCGTGCCTGCCGAGATGCCGTTTGCGGAGTCTGAAAAGTTTGAAGGGTTAAGTATTATATTTAATCCGGATGAGTTGTAATAACATCCGTCTACCCAGTCATATACGTTATCCCAAAGACCCTCTATATATCTGTACTGCGTGCCTAATCCGTAGGTCGTGCGGTTTGATTGTGTCGTGCCTGTGTGATACGGCATTGAGTCCGTGTAGCCCATAGCTTGTGCGCTCGAATTATTGCCGCATCCGTATCCTATCTTTGCCTGCGAATTCCAGTCGGCAAATTCTACGATGTAGAGAAGCCATATTGTGAAGCGCGTGGCAAAATCCATCTGCCAGATGTTTGAGCCGAGGTTATGGATGCTTGTACGGAAATTAGCCCTTGTGGTATTGTTTTTCGGTGACTGTCCGGTCACAGATTTAAATGCCGTTGCTCCGCAATGAAAGCGCCCTACATAGACATAATCACGCTCTCCGTTGCCGTCGCCCCTGTCCATGTGGGCGGGCGATGCCGAGAATCCGTCCATCGGACCGTCGGCAATCTGGATCTTCATCCCGGCGCCGTTCTGGGTGATCTTGTAGTAGAACTTCGGGATCTTGACCATGGTTCCGCCGGTGCGCTCTTCCTTCGTCATTCCCGCCCAGGGCTGTAACGCATCAAAAGGTGATCCGTAGCTTGACGATCCCGATACGTAAGGCACCGGATCGGTAAAGCCTGCCGCCGCGTCGGTACGGCTCCACGACGTGGTTGACGTTCCGTCCCATGACGCGCCGTACACGGTGGTAAAGGTGCAATTTACGGATATGGTGGCGGTCGTTGCCAGATAGTTGGTGCTTTCGCCTATGTTTACCGTGACCGTTGCCGTTCCCGTTGCAGCGTCTACGCTGTTAAGCGTGATGGTGTTTCCGCTGTATGAAGCGGTGCAGACCGTATCGTCTGAAGATGACGCGCCTGTCACGGATCCCGTCGCGCTTGTCACCGTTACGGTGTCGGAGACGTTATCGGCGTCAAGCTCTATGGCATAGCTTGACAGCGTTACAGATCCTGTGGCCTTGTCAATCGTCCAAGTTACGTCCTTGGGCGTTGTCGTGCCGTCTGACCAGGTATGGTTGGCGGACGTTAGGGCAAACGTCGCCGTGTGGCTTCCGGCGTCAGTTGCCGAGTCTCCTGATACTGACATCTTTGTAGAATCATACCCGCTGAAGGTCATGGTCTGCGACGAAGCGTCGTAGGTCAGGGTTGTTGAAGGCGTGGGGATCGGAAGAAGCGCCTTCGCGGGGGTTGCGCTTACGGAAGTGCCCGCGGTATGCGTTCCCAGGGCGGTATATGGAAAAAATCTGTAGTAATACGTGGTTCCATACTCCACGTTGCCGTCAACGTATCCGGATGAGGCATAACTGTTTCTGACGGTATTGTTGATGAGCTGGGTTCCGTCCGTCACGCCCGTGGGCGCTGATCCGGCCTTGCGCGCGAGTATCGTGCCCGCCCATTCGGCGATCACTGCTCCGTCCACGGTCACGTCCTGGGGATCCGACCACTTGACCGTCACTGATTTGATCCCGGCGGTAGTGGATGCAGCTGCTCCCGACACGTCCGTAAGCTTTGTGCTGTTCTGAATGAGAAGGTCCACGGATTCCTTCATGGCAATATCATTCTCGATGAGCTGTTTAACCGCGGCGGTCGCATTATCCGCGCTCACCGCATCGGTTGTCTCAACGATCTGTATGCTGTTGCTGAACGTTGATGTTGATGGCGTATAATTTCTCATGTTTTTTCCTCTTATGCTATAATCCCTCTATCAGTCATACGGCTGAAACGTCAAAATGGAGGGCTTTATGTATCGTTACAACGTTGAATGCTCCGCATTAGGTCAAGATGAATTAGTCTTCAACTGCTTCCTGCAGGTGAGTACGTCTCCAAAATATGGTTCATTCATTTGTCACCTCTCAAAATGCATCATCTATTACGTACGTCTGCTCCGTGTCTCCGTCCTTGCCCTTCGGTATGAAGGTCTTGATGCATACCAGATCCCCGTTGGCGTCGTATAGTCCGATCTCGCTGATCGACTCGCCTGCCATCTCGGAGGTTGACAGGGTGCAGTAATATCTGCAGGTGGTCGTGCTGATCATCTCCGAGCTTGTTATCGTCTTGCGATACAGCTCATTGGTAAGCGTGCTTTGGTTGGCTGTAGGCGCTATGGGCGTGCCGCCCGCATCGGCTCCGCCGTCGCCGAATGCCATTCCTGTTATGGCAGGCAGCGTGATAAGTCCGGCGCGGCCTTTTGCCATGTTTTCGCGCCCTTTTACTGTGATGATGGTGTTAAGGTTACTCATTTTATAGATCCTCCTCTTCATAGAATGAGCTGTAGGTGTAAGTGCCGTCGTAATCAAGCACGCTGTTGTAGAAATAGCAGGGTTCCGACTTCCTGACTATTGAAGCGGATGCGCTTTCGCTGTTGGATGCTTCAAAATTGAATGTCTGTGATACTGTGATATCCTCCTGTTCCTCGATCATAAACCGGTTCTTAAATGCCATCGAAATCACTTCAAGCTCGGTATGGTCTATGGTGTCCGTCAGCCAGAACTGATTGTATATGTCCGTCTCGCCCCACCGGTCAATGACTTCGCCGTGATCCACGTCCTCGCCGTCCAGTTCCGTCGTTACCCTGCATGTAACCGCGATCAGATGGGATCTGGCGTTTTTGACCTGTCCCACGGTCTTCATGAACCTTGCGACGTTATCCGGCGTGAGCTGAGCCGTTACCCATAATTTGAAGGTGCCCGGCGTTCCGGCATACTCAAACCATTCCTCCACGGTGCCGTCCCCGAATATGTCGTGTGCCACGCTCTCCACGGCCGCCTTGGTGCCCAGGGTCTTGTGTACCTTGTCGGCGTTCTTTATCAGCTCTCTTTTGATCTCCGGCGTCCTGTCCGACTTGGGCGCAAACCAGTCTATGTCAAGCTCCCATGCGAGGGAATCAATGAATTCCTCCGGGAGATCGTCTATCACGCCCCAGTCGGAGCATAGCCTGATCTTTTCGCCTATGTTTCTGATCACCGGGTTGAGTTTCTGCGCAAGGGCCAAATCATCGGGCTGGTTTCGCATGAAAAGCGGCAGAAGTTTTTCAAATTCGCAATCCGTTATCCTCATTCGCTCACCACCTCATGGGTTATCGTGACGTTGTCGGCTATTGCTACGGAAAAATCACCTATCTGCGCTGCTTCCGGGTAGGTGATGTCCATCCGCAGGCACCCCGTGCCCTCTTCAGGAGCCATGCACATGGCCATCAGCTTGTTGGGGTTGACGTTCCGTCCGATCTCTCCGGCCTGCCATGCCTTATACTGGTCAATGACGCCTCCCGCGCCTTCTATGGTGGCCATGCAGTCGGCTTCATCCTCCGCAGTGGTGTAATATTTGATCTCGATGTCATACGATACCGCCGTCGGTGCATTGACGGTCACCTGGTCTGTAAGCGGTCTCACGTCGTCGGCGGAACATATCGCGTCCACCGCATCCAGTACGCCCTGTGAAGGTATGCCGTTCTCGGTAAGCACGTATATGTCCACCCTGCAGGCGCTCGGTGAATTGACCACCACGTCGATGATGGAGGAATCCGCCGATTCGGCATAGTATTGATATGCCTTGGTAGGCCCTGCCGTACTGAAGGTCGAATTGGAGAGATGTATGCGCTCCCTCAGGCTCTCGTCATCCTCTTCGTCAATGCCGCCGGATGATTCAGTGGTATTCTGTGCTTTTGCTACTCCGTCAAGCATGTTCACGAGCTGGCCTATCGCTCCGGGGATGAATCCGTTGCCATCCTCTCCCGGAGTCGTGCAGGTTCCCGTCACCGTTCCGGTCAGGCTGCCTGCTGTCACTGTGAGGTCTGCATCCGTCGAGAAAAAGACGTCGCCGTCGGTCGTGATCAGCGTGCCTGCAGGTATGGTCAGGTCAGTAAGCAGCTCGTCGGCAAGCGTGAACTCAAAGGTTGCCGTTGCCGGCACCGCCGCCATCCTCTCCACGCCCATCCGGTATCCGAGCGCATCCAGGGCCTCTCCGAAGGCATACTGAAGCATCTTGTTTTTGCAGGCCGTGTTGCACTGGTTCGAGATGGCAACTATGAGCTGTACCATTGCCTCCGCGAAGATCCTTCTTTCATCTCCGGGGTAAAGAGGCTCTCCGGTCATTATTTCCATTGCCTGGATGATGCCGTAATATAACGTTTCCGAATCTGTTTCTATCAGTTTAAGATCAGCCATGATTTATCCCTCTTCCATTGTGCCCGTGACACCGATTCTGTATTTGCCGTTCAATACGCTGTCCGCTACCGGGAGCACGTCCTCTATGTGTGCCCTCGGTTCATAGTATCTCGCATTCCATATTGCCTCCGTGGTGATCTCACCGAAGGATAAGGTTGAAGGTCTGTCGGAGACCTCCGCGGGCAGGCCTTTGCATCTCTCGTATGGATTCTCGCCCCTGACTATTGATAAAAGATTAAATAGGCACTGCTGCGGAGTGCCGTTTCCGCTTGCCAACATGTCTGCCTCCTACAACGTCCCGTCATCTACGTAAGTGCCCGCCCTCATTGCCTTCTGGGCGGCCTTGATCTTTGCCTTCATGTCCGCCGTCTGAGCCTTGGCCACTGCTTTGTCATCCTTGGTCTTCTGTTTTACCAGTGCCTTGGCCGTGGGATCGGCTGATACCTTTATGGCGGACCAGTACGACTCCGGGATCTGTCCCGGCTGATAATAAGTCTTGCCGGACACTACGGTCTTGTCCTTTGTTAAGACGTATTGCGTGGGGTTCTTCACGGGATCCTTCACCCACTTCGGGTTGATCTCGTACCAGCCCTGCGCCACGGGGTTGCCTTCCGGATCCTCTACCTCCGTGTATTCGCTTACCTTGTCTATCCATCCGGACAGCATGAGCCTGGTAGCGTCTCCCGGATAGGCCATGCATGCCTTGATGGCCTTCTGGTCCGTCGCTTCCACGAACGTGAATGACACCTTGGCCTGCAAGAGTCTGCCTGCGGAATCCATCTCGGTATCCGCCACCTTAATCTTTTTAAGCTGCATGTTGTATACGCCGAGCACTCTCGGAAACGAGGTTATCGGGTATCCGGTCTCTTCATATTTGTACGAATAATCCCTTATCACGCATCCTATGACCAGAGGGCTTACGGATCCCATCATTGCCTTGATCTCTTCTATCTTTCCAAGTATGTCGGTTGTGCCGGTGGCTACCATGTATTTGGTCTGACAGGTGATCTGCTGCTGTTTAAAGGTCGGTTCAAGATATTGGGGCTTTGCCGTGACTATGGTTTCCTTGCCTTTTTTGCCCTTGGTCACTATCTGGCCTTTGATATCTCTGACAACCTCGGCATCCTTCTTGGTCTTTACGTCCACCTTTGCCACTTCAATATCGAATGCCAGGGCTTCCATGTTCTCAATGAGGCCGCCTTCGGCTCTTGTGTATCTGTCAGCTATGACCCACGAAAGGTTATGCCAGTATGCCATTGCCTGTTCATCGTACATGTCTATTCCTCCAGGATGCTGAACCAGATCTTGGTCTTTTCATTAAAGAGGTCGTATCTCACTCTTGTTATAAGCGCATCCTTTTCCGTCCAGTATCCGCATGAGACCTGTATCTTGGATCCGGCCATCAGTTCCGTGTAGAGTTTGTCGACCATGATGCTGCCCGCCTTCCTCTTAAGGTTGGCAACGTGCAGCATGTTAGTCGCGAACCTGTTGGCGGTGCCTATTGAGTTGATAGGCATGTCCGTCCTGAAATAAAGCACTTCTCCCGTGCTCGTGCCGGCCTTGCCGGTTATCTCTCCGTCTGACACTTCGCACCCGGTGTAGTAATCCTGATCCGTGATGCGCTTATTTGTGGATTCAAAAAGATACGGCGTGACCTCCATGTCCTTCAGGTAGTCGTATGATATGACCCTCAGGATCCCGCTGCCTATCATGAAGCCGCATCCCTCTATCTCGCAGAGGTTATTCAGAAAGGTAAGGTTTGACTCGCCCATCTGGGCCGCCTGACCGTATTGTTGATCGGTGACTCCATGGAATTCCGGGGTGAGACCTATCTCGGTGGCCATGTACTTGATGAGCTGAAAAAAGGAGATGTTCTTCCAGTTTCTGTCCTTGCCGTCCTGTATCTGCTTAAGAGGCGCGGCTATGATCGTTATGTCATCGTTCTCGGGGACTATCGACTGCACGTACATCGTGCCGCTCTGGGCGTATTTCTCGTTTACCTCGATGGTGTCTCCGGGCTTTGGCTTCCACTCCGTCCATTTATTGTCCGTATTGTCAAATGTGACCTTGATGGTGTCCACGTGGCCGGATAGATACTGTTCAAGGAGAGCCTTCCTGATTCGGGTCTGCTCATATATGTCCACTCCGTTGTAAAGCAGCTCCATTATTGCCTCCAGGGCGGCGCGGATGCCGCCGTGTCATTGTCCTCTTCCAGTATCGGGATCGTAAGCACTACGTCGGCGTCAAATATCAGCACGTCGGCATATTGCGGGTTAGCATCGATGATGGTGGATGCCAGCTTTTCGTCCGAATAATATTCAAAGGCGATGCCGTCAAAGGTATCGCCCTGTATGGTGGTGTAATATGTCTCATCCATAAGCTACAGCCTCTTTCCGGGCAAGGAATTCCTGAACCATGTCCATAAATTCCTCCTCGTTGTCCCTCAGCGCCTGCATTACGGTGTCATAATCTGCATTGCCCTGTATCGTCACGTTCGGGCTGAAGGTTATCTGGTTGCCGCCTCCTCCGGGCGCTCCGGATTTTGCGGAGGATGCAACTGTGTCTACCGCGTTGGCGTTTACTCCGAGCAGCTTGCCGGCTTTTGCCCAGTATGACAGGTTCTGCTGTCTTACGCTGGGGTCAAAGGATATGACTGCCTCGGTGCCTGCCTCGCCGGCTATTGACACGCCGTTCGTGAAACCGCCTCTTGCCAGATATGGCAGCTGTGCAATGCTTAATCCGAATGTCTGGCCGCCGTAGATCGGTACCCAGTCGGGTATCTCTATCGACAGTGAGTTGATCGCTTCAATGGCGCCATTGATCACTGCTATGACGGCGTTCATTGGTGCCTTGGCGAATCCGGCCAGTGCCTCGAATGCATTCTTGAAGACGTTCTTCACGTTCTCCCATGCCGCCGACCAGTTGCCCGTGAACACGTTTACCACGAAGTCTATCAGGTTATTCAGCATGTCGAATATGGGCGTGATCACCGATTCGAATATTGGCAGCAGGTTCTCTATTGCCGCCGTAAGCACTGTTGACACGAACGCTATGGCGGGTTCGAGCACTGCCATGACCTGGTTGATCTGATCTATTACCAGGGGAAGCACGGCCTGCACTATCTGCATGATTATGCTGATTATTGGCTGCAGCACGTCGAATATTGCCTGTATCACCGGCATCAGCGCCCCGATCAGCGAGGTAAGCGGCGGCAGTATCGAGCTTATGATCTCTGACAGTAACGGTGTTATCGTGCTTATCAATTCTACGACCATCGGAGTGATCGACTGTATTGCCGTTGACAGCTCTCCGGCCAGGAAGGCGATCACCGGTGCAAGTGCCGACAGGATCTCTCCCGCCGTGCTTGCCACAAGCGGAGCTATCTCTATGACCGCGTCGATGATGGGCTGTAATGCGTCCAGGATGGTAGGCAACAAGCCCACTATCGTGCTGATTATGTCAGTCACGGGCGGCAGCAGTGATGATATGAGTGATTCGATGAACGTCATGGATGCGTCCATTATGTTGGTAATTATCGGCATCAGGCTTTTCGCGAGTGGCGTAGCTATCTTCGTGACTGCCGCTGCCACCTGTCCGATCAGGGACATCATCCTCGGCAGGTTCTGTGTCGCATATCCTATAACCTGCTGTATGAACGGAAGAATGCTCTGAATCCCGTTCTGTATCATCGGGAATACGCTTCCGGCCATGTCCGTCACGATCGGCATGATCTCTCCGATCCCGTCCGTGATCATGGGTACCACGTCGTTCATGGCATCGCCCAGAAGGGGCATTACGTCGTTTATTATGTTAAAAAGCTGGTTGGCAAGCGGTTCAAATGCCACCTGGGCGTTCTGCTTAAGCAGCTGAAGCTTTTCAGGGAAATCCATCGTGTCTTCGGCTGCTTTCAGAATGGTTTCATCGGAAGCCATCAGCGAAGCCGTCAGATCATCCACCGACAACGTGCCCTCGCGAATGGCTGCCGCCATCGTTGAGCCTGCGCGGGATCCGAATACCTCGGCAGCTATGGCCGTGGCTTCGGCTTCGGTTCCCGCGGCCTTAATGGCCTCGGCATACTGAGCAAGCCCTTCGGTGGCTGATATCCCGTCCTTCGCCATTGTCGTGACGCTCTTCTTCATGGCGGCAAGCACTTCGTTCGTGTTTACGCCTGCCTTGTCTAGCTGTCCGATCAGTGCCGTGGCTTCCTCGAAGGAAAAACCCATGTCCTGCAGTTGAGGGCCGAACTGCTGAACCGTTGACAAGAGCTCCGTAAATCCGGTTCCCGTGGACTGTGATGCCTTAAATACGTAATCCATGGCATCGGTCATGTCCTCGGCGTTTATGTTCCATTGTTCAAACGCTTGGGAGCTTTCCTCTATGACGCTTCCGAGGTCGTCTCCCAGCATGTTCGAAACCTGGATTGCCTGCTCGGATATGTTCTGCAGCTCCGGACCGGTCAGGCCGAGACGCGTGTTGTAGTCGGCTATGGCCTGTGACGCGTCTTCCATGGTGGTAGGCACTGACTTGTATACTTCGTCAAAGTCTGCCTGCAGGGCTTCAAGTGCCTCGCCCATCGCTCCGGTTCCGATTCGGATTGCATCGCTGGCGGAATCGAAGGAAGTACCGAGATCCACCAGCGCCTTCGTGCCTGCCACTGCTGCCGTTCCGAGTGCGGCAAGGCCGGTAGCGGCCACGGCTCCGGTTACCTTAAGGGCAGCGCCCAGTCCGCTTGTCGTCTTCGTTGCTTTCGCTATTGAGTCGCCCAGGGAGGGGTCTATGGTACCGGCTATCGAAATGATGGCCTTTAATTCTTTACCGCTTGGCATGATTGCCTCTCTTCATATCCATCTTTGTCCGCTGCTTTTCCAATTCCGCGGCAGTTTCCTGTAGTTCCTGTAAAAATTCGATCATTCCGAGGCTTCGGATGTTGAAAATATCGGTGTGATAGGCTTTGGCGTAGTTTCTGATTGCTGATCGGACGGTTCTTCCATCTGGTCCTCCCGTCCAATGATAAAAGCCATTCCGATGTTCACGAACTCCATGAGATCCGAGCCCGTTACCCTTTCCACGTCCGTTATGTCATATTGGGGATTGTCTGCGATGACTGCGTACATGCCGAGCGTAAGCTGAGCGCCGGCATCTACCTTTATGTTCGAACCTGTAATGCCGTTACCTTTGGCGATTGCCGCATTGATGGCTTTAAGGTATAGGTCTACCGTGATTTTGTCAGTGTCGTAAGTAAGCTTCTTTGTTTCCATCCCATCTATCATGATGGGCTTTTTAAGATTGATCGTTCCTTTCATTTTTTCTTTTCCTTTCCTTTGAGAAATCGGGGCACCCGTATCGAGTGCCCCTGTTTATGAGAGAATATGAAACACGCTTTACAGCATGGAGTTCATGTCGGCAAAGTAATCCTTGCCGTTGATGATGCACTTCTGGGTCAGACGGTTGATCTCCCAAAGTGTCTCTCCGTCCTTGATCATCTTGTAGCCGGTTACCGTGTAAGGTACCTCTACGTCTACCGCTTCGCCGGGCTTAACGGTGATCTGGGGAACGGCTACCTGAGGGAATGCCGTGATAAACGCCTTGCATCCCACGGTTGTCTGTGATCCGCCCTCTTTCATGATCTGCTCTACCCATCTGAGCTCGATTTCAAGGGTTTCCTGTGCCAGCATTGCCGCAAGTCCCTGATCTGCTCCGATGTGATGCACGGTCATTTCCATGTTCTCGAACTGAGCGATTACGGGTACGGAGAGGTCTCCCATCGCCGTAGCGTCAACCGTTTTGTTCTTAACCTCGGGCAAGGATACTTCTACGTCCTTGCCTACCAGCTTCTGCTCACCGCCTACGGTGTTGGCGTAGACCGTATTTGCGTTGACGGTCAGGTTCTGATCCATCCAGAGTCCTGTATCAGCCATGATCCACCTCCTTAATCAAAGTATGCCGACAATCCGGCATCCGTGTATGCTACGTAGGCGCTTGCGCTCTTAAGGGGAGGCGTAGGTGTTACCTGGATGTCCCAGCGGAAGTTACCGTTACGCATGTCTTCCATGGAGTTGTTGCCTGCCTCAAAGGTTATGACGGGATTGCCTGCCAAAGCGCCCTGGGTTACGAGTGCGTCAAGTCTTTCCTGCTCGCGGGCCAGGATCGTGTCCTTCAGCGGTACGGTAAAAGGCTTGTCGATGGTTGATGCCCATCTGATCTGGAACGAATTCGTGAGATACAGGAGCATCCTCATGGATACGTCGAAGATGTCTCTGGGATCCACGTCACTGCCGTAGGCGTATGCCGCGGTATGATCGCCCCAGAGCTTCCAGCCTCCGCCCCAGTAGATCACGGTGTCAATGCCGTTCTCGCAGAGGGTATTCGCATCATTGATGTCGAATCCGGCGAAGGTGCTGCTTGCTCCGAAATACTGTTTGCTGGCGGCCACGCTCTTGTTGCCGCATGATTCAAAAGGTACGCCGTTGTGATTAAGGTCAAGCCTTAACGTCTCGGCCAGTGCGAGCGTGGAGATGTGATATACGTTTCCGTCAGTGCCCTGAGCCTTCGGGAAAAATACTTTGGATCTCTCTGAAACGTAGCCGTTGGCGGCCTTCCAGGCAACAGCTTTTGCAAGGGTGTTGTTTTCAGTAGGCGTGGAGACTTTTTCGTAATATGTCTTGTTTCCGTCTACCGTAGCGTCCTCGGACGGCACATACTTACCGTTAACCAGCTCATAATATCCCTTCTCCGAAGGGTTGCCTGTGGGCGTGGATACTTCTGCATAGCTGATCACATTGTACGTAAGCGGGATATCGGCATATACGAAGCCGTCCCAATGGCCGTTTAACTTTGTAGCCTTAGCTATAAGCGCCTTGTATACTACAGGTTTGTCCGACCATCCGGGAGCCGCCAGCAGGTTCATCACTGCATTGTACTTCTGATAGAGAAGTTCTGCCGCCTGCAGTCCGGTATACACTCCGTTATCACTCTTGGTTCCGATGATGGTATCCTCCGTGATCGCCGTGGTGTCGATCTCGCTGTAGGTGACTGCGATGGCTCCGTCGAGAGGGTCGGACTCGTCAGCAGACATGATGGTCACCTTGTGAGTGCTGAAATTGTAGGTTACGGTGTAGTCCGTGCCTTCCGCCTTGTTGGCGATGGCGATTGTGTCAAGGATGATGTCCTCACTTTCAAAGGTCGCGGATCCGTTCACGAAATTGACGTTTTTGTTGGTTGCGGGTGTCTTTTTGTGAACGTCCGGGTTAAGTACGTTTATCACGTAGATGGGCCCGATGTTGCCGTTCGGGTTGGCAAAATGGGCTTCCACGGCCTCCGACAGGGTGTACTTGCCCCAGTCGGACGCTACTCCAATCTTTGCCTGAGCATCAGCATAATTGTCGATCCTGATGGGGGTGTTGATCACGCCCTTGGACGCATAGCCTTTTACCAGGTTTACCGGAGCGGTACCGACATACAGCGCATTAGTGGGAGCCTCTGCCGTGGCAGATACTACGCTTCCGGCCAGATGTCCGTATGTTCCATAAAGGTATTCTGACATTGTGCTTTCCTCCTATAAAAGGTGTTGATAGTTCTGATTATTTCTAAGCAAGGAGCTCCTCACTTTAAAATTTACGTAAGCAAACCAATGCGGATAGTAGCTTGGGATCGAATCCTGTTCCTTATACGGTCCAAATTCAAGCCCTTCCGAATGAACGATCTCAACGCTGTCTCCCAGATAAGTGGTCTGTTCCAGTGCCGTGACACAGAGGTCTACAAAATTGTATAGATCCCTCCAGCCCTCCGTCTCATTCGTCAGCGCATCCTTCTGATCCGTATCCGTGCCCTCCGGCATGATCCAGTCATCCGGATGTATTCCCGGGTTCCATGACGAAAAACCGAGCGAAATGTTCATTTCCCGGTTATCTGTCGTATCGGTTCCGTAATCCAACTGTACCGCTATCGATGGGAGCGATACCTCCACGCCGGGCGGAAGCTTGTCCTTTACGGGCATATACAGCGGAAATGCATGCGGATTTATCAGCTCGTATTCATATTTTTCATTGGTCGGCTTCTTTGTGTCCGTCGGCGGCTTTTTCAGAAGAACTTTCGGGCACACGTTGGCGTTCAGCCATTCACATATCTGATCGATGGTTCTGACTATTGTCATATCAGTAGCCCTCCGGCAGTGTGAGCGTCACTTTCGTGATGCCCATTTCTTCCAGCCACGTCTGTACCGTATAGCCCACGTCATCGATATAGAGCGTTTCGCCCTGATTTCTGTATGCGGGCAGTTCTTCGGTTTTGGCGAACATAACGAGAGTGACCTGTGACAAGGCCTTGCCCTCATCGAGGTCTTCGATCTGGTCGTCCTCCAGGACTACGATGATCTTAGTGCCCTCAATGTCGTGCTCTTCGCCGAATTCATCAAAATTGATAAACACGTCCCTGTCTTTGGCCACCATGTCTCTGAACGTACTCAAATGGGATCCTCCGCTTCAAGGCTCGGTGCCCCGGTGATCCCCTCGTATTCCTTAAGGATCTCTTTAAGTTCGTCCGCCTTCTTGTTCTTATACGAAATGCCGCGCTCTTTGGCCGCCGCTACGAGCTCCCTGTAGGTCATTCCGTCAAAATCGGCTGTGTCGGTCGTGCCTTCGGCAACGGTTTCAGGCATTTCCTGTGCCTTGGCCTCCGCCATGGCGGGTGCCTCCACTGTGATCGCCTGTCCTTCCGCGGCTGTCAATACTCCGTTGCGTATCTGTTCGTGCGCAACGTGATCAGGGACTTCAAAGGGCGGATCACCCGCCCTTTTGCCCTCCACGCTGTGGTACTTTTCTATGTAATGACCGAACACGCCCTTGTAAGCGTCATTCACTTTTACTAACATGAAAATCCTCCCGTCAGGTCAGCACCTGTGCGCTGATTGCCGCATTCTTAACCTTAGGCAGTACGATGGGGCGTGACTGCTGGATCAGTGTGCGGGTGTTGTCATGCTCGTTGGCTACGTAATGAGGTACGCGCTTCTGGGCATAGGTTACGAACTGTCCGTTCTCTACCTGTGTAACGGCACCGTATACGGTGTGTCCCATACCGGGAGCCGTCATGGTTACGTACTTCTCGGGAACGAAATCAGTCATGTTTCCTGTTGCTTCGTCCTTGTACTGACGGGTGTATGAGAAGATGTTGATCATGTGACCCTTGCAGTTAAGCACTGCTATCAGGGTTGATCCGTCGTCTGATGCAGTAGGATTCATTTCCTGCGTGAGAATGAATCTGCGGTTGTCAAGCAGTGCCAGGATGGTAGGATCTGACATGATCACGTCGGCTACCTTTCCGGATACTACCAGATCGGTGGCGGCAAGGCCTCTCTTCTTGAGGGCGGTTGCCATTGCTGCGATGTCGGCGATGATGTTGCCGCTGTTGTCCCACTTCGTTCCGACAGCGTAGACGGAAGGATTGGACAGTCCGGTGTAGAACTTCAGTTCCTTTTCTACGTACTCAGTGCCGCTGCCATACTTGTCGGCGTACTGTCTCAGCGTATAGCCGTTGTTAAAGAGCGTCTGAGCTGCCATGTACTCCTCGCGGTTATCGATCAGGGCGTTAAGGTCTGCGATATCCTGAGCGATTATCTTAGCTTCACGCTCCTGAGGTGTAACGTCGCTGAATACGTTCTCACCTGCCTGCCTCTTTAAGAGCTGGCCGGCGGTAAGAGGCCTCTCGGGCGCTACGAGCGGAGGGGTGAAGGTGTGGGTCTCATATCCTTCACGGGCTACGGGTATGCCACCTTTGGAAGGTACGACTACGGGAGCGAGGATATCCTGACCCTCATCCTTGAAGTCAACCACTACGTCCTCTGACGTAAAGATGTCCTCGGATGACGTCGGGAAATACCTGTCCCTTAAAAACGTGCTCTTGGGCTTGACGATCTCGCCAAGTTTCAGCATGGTGTGCGTATCATACAGATTAATGCTCATTTGTACCCTCCTTACGCTTCTGCGCCGGCTACAAGATAGATTCCTGCGTTTTTAAGCGCTACTCTATCTGCTTCGGTGAGTGTATAACTATTGCCTACGGTCAGGTAATTCTCGAAGAAATCACCGGAATTATATGCCTCTGCTACTGCATCCGCACTTGTCGCATCAACGTCTGTAGCAAGGATAACCTCAGGGGTAGTAGATGCCGTACCTGCGATTTGAAACTTATTGCTGCTGTTACGGGCAAGGATTGTACCCCTTGTGAGTTTGCCCTCTCCGGATGCCACGATTACCGTCTGAGCCGTAAGAGGATGTGCGTTGGTGGCTATGATGTTGTCCATCACAGCGGTTTCAACTAATGCCATAATTAGACCTCCTTAAGTTTGTTGACCAGGGCATTAAGCTCGGCCTCGTCCTGTGCCACCTGATCCTCCATGCCCGCATTGGGCGCGGTGCCTATCTGGTTGGTGGCCGTTGTTTCTGCTGCGCGGGCTTTAAGGTAAGTGTTACCTGCGGCCTGCTGTGCCTGCATGGCCTTAAGTGCGAGTTCTGAAGCGTCAATGGGTTCTTCATACTTAGCCCTGTTGACCATTTCAGCATCTCCCACCATGTTCGCGATCGAGTCAATGGCCTTGATCCTCTCGCGGTCAGCCTCAACGGCTGCGGTTACGGCTTCGTCGTTACTTGCGCAAGCCGCCTTTGTGGCTTCGTCCTGGATCTCTTTTATGAGATCGGGATACGCCTCTTTGAGTTCCTGCACGTTCATAAGTATTGCCTCCTTCTGTGTAGGGGTTGACAGTTCTATATCAGACGGCTCGCGACCGTTCGATATCATGTTCATTGCGATGGTGTCTCCTGCCTGCATGTCAGGCAGCGGCACCTTGCCGAACCGCTGGAATACTCCGTTGATCATCAGTGCGTTGCTTACTCCCTCGATCCTTGCGACCATGGGAGCTTCGCATCCGACGACTTCATCGGCAAAACCGTTCTCTACGGCTTCGTCGGCGGTCATCCAGGTTTCCTTGTTCATCATTCGCTTGATCTCGCTCACTTCCTTGCCGGATCTGTTGGCGTAGATGTTAGCGATTGACTCGTTTGTGCTGTCAAGCTGCTCCGTGATCCTCTTTAAGTCGACCACGTTGTAATATCCGATCATGCCGGCACTGGCTCCGTGTATCATGGTCTGAGTGCCGAGGGATACGATCCTCTTGTCTCCGGCCTGGGCGATCACGGATGCCGCGCTTGCGGCTATGCCGTCCACTATGGTGGTGGTCTCGGCGTCAAGTGCCCTGATCCTGTTGTAGATGCTCATGCCCGCGGCCACGTCTCCTCCAATGGAGTTGATGTGGAAGGTAATCTGCGTAGCATCCTTCAGGTTGTCAAGTTCATTAAGAAACCCTGCCAGCTCTATGTAGAGGCCATCTACCTTTTCGCCCGTCCACCAGTCTGTCGGCACGCTCTCGACTACCTCACCGTAGAGATTTACCTCCACGGTCTTGTCTTCTTTCTTGTTGATGACGTATGGTTTATTGGTCATCCCGTTCATCATCTGCGTCATTTTCTTGATCTTCATCAAAATCCTCCTGTTGCACCGGTGCAACTTCCATGATTTTCTCCATCATGTCTTTTTCATGATTCAATCTGTCTATGTTCGAATCAAAGTCCGATCCGTTTATCCTTAAGGCGCTGTCCTCGTGAGTGCTGAATCCGTTCTCGCAGGCCATGATCTCGGCGGTGATCTCCTTCACGGGGTCGAGCTGTCCCTGTGACGGTCCTATCCACTGGGCACCAAGCCACGCTTCATGCATCGCCGCGTCCGTGAAGAATCCCGGGGCTTTTATTCTTCCGGTGGCCACTGCCTCGGAAAGCCATAATTCATACACCGGATTGCAGAAGTCATTCACGAACCACGTCCGGTACATCCTAAACGACTTCCAGGCTTCCAGGAGCGCTCCCCTCGATGCCGAATACGATGAGTTGAATTGCTTAAGCAGTATGTCCTTCGGTATTTCAAGGGCCGCGCCTACCTGCGTGCATATCGCCTCAACGAATGCCGAAAAGCCGCTTGCCGGTCTCTTCGGATCAGCGAGCACCACGTTCTCGCCGGGGTTCAGGAAGTTGACCTGTCCGGGGCCCATCTCGTACTCGTTGGGATCCTGGTTGTAATCAGCCTCGCCCTCCGGCGTAGTCTCGTTGAGCGGATTCTCTCCGTCGGCCGTGTTCGTCTGGATGTATGCCGTAAAGTACGAATCTATCAGGGCGGCGGTCAGCTCCGATTCCGTGTAACGGTTGAGCTGCAGCAGTGGTATGATCGCCGTTGCCAAATAAGGAACGCCTCGATACTGATCGGGGCGTTCGGATGACATGATATGTAATATGTTCGGCTGTCCTGTCCGGCTTCCGCGGGCTTCCACGCGCTTAAACTCCGTGGTTTCGGAGGTCTGCTCGTAAGGATATGTATTTCGTATGTGGTAAGCGACCACCATGCCGGCATTGTCAATCTCCACTCCGTCGAAGATCCTGTTGCCGTTTAACTTGTTTCTGCCGTAGTTGGCGGTAAGCAGTCCGGTTCCGGAACCGTCCGGGGTGGCTATCAGGTCGGCTTCCACGAGCTTAAGCCTCATGCGGTAGGGCCTGAGCACGGTCGGCTGTCTGTTCTGGATGAGCACGAAAGTGTCACCGCTTGCCAGCCATGAGGTAAGGATCAGCTGTTGAAGCTCGTAGAAATCATTTAAGCCGGTAGCGTCGCATGCATCCTTATGACTGGCCCAGATGTCAAACTCCCGCTTGACTTTGCTGACCCACTCTGCGGCTTCCTCCGTGGTCAGCCCGAGAAATTCGGCATCGGGTCGCGGGTTCAGTCTCAGACCGGTGCCTATCGTGTTGGTTCGGTGCGTCTTTATCGCGCTGGAGCCGACAGGATTGCTCATATACATGAGCCTGCTGCGCTGTCTTAACGTGTAATTGTTGTCATCGATGTCTTCCCTGGGACTTCCGGACTGAGCGGTGAAGCCCTTGGTGGCTCTCCGTCTGACCGAAGCGCCCGCAGATCCGTATCCCTTGTATCCGTAAATCATCTTGTCACCAATCCCTGTGAACTACTGCCACCGCCTTGCGCGGTGCCGTGCCGTTTTCGATCCGTTGCTTTTCAGCCATGAGCTTGTCCCATCTCTTGATCACGTCATTGGCCGACAGCTGGTTTTTCGTGATCGACCTGTTGCCGATCGTGTAGGCTGAGACGGATCCGCCGCCCATCACGTCCTTCTTCTGTGGGGCGAGTGCGTCCAGATCGTCAACTACGACCTGATACTTGTATGACGTTGTGTACAGTCTTGTGACGTATGGGATGCCGTTTTCGGTCTTTCCGTCGTAATTTACCATCGCTTAATCCTCATAGGTGGACTTTCTTAATCTTTGCCGCCTTTTGCCCGGCGTGCTGCTTCCTGTTCCAGCGTCCATGAGCTTGCGCCTGATCTCGTCAAGGTTAGGATGCAGCACCCTGAACGCCGCATTGGCGTAGTTTCTGCAGTCCAGTGCCTCGTTTCTTTCATGACCCGGTATTTTTTCCCATTTCCATTGTCCTTTACTGTCCAGTGTCATTACCTCGGACAAAAGACCGGCATAAAAGAGTGAATCGTAGCCCCTTCCCCAGTTATTCGGGAAATGAGACATTCTTGCGCCCGGTTCCTTGATCTTAAGGCCGCTCATGATGTGTTCCTTGCCGGCATCGACTCCGATCATGTAATACCAATACTTGCCGGAGTGTCCGGCATTGGTCATGTAATCGCCCTTTTTGGGCGGGGCGGTATACGGAGCATTGTGCTGATTGGATCCCTTTATGCAAAAAACGCGCTTCGCTTTTCGCGCTGCGCATTGTTCCCTGACTTCCTGTGTATAATGGCCGCCCTCATCCACGAAGGTGAGCGATATCTTAAGCCTTCGGCCGTTTTTGAAGGCCCATTCACGGTCTATGACTCCATCCAGCTTATCCCAGGTTTCCGTATTGGCCGGATTTCCGTCTATGATGCCCTTCTCTATGCCCCAGTTTTCTTCAAAGAGGCCATATCCGACCACTTCATATTCCAGTCGGTTGTCCTGCGTGTCGACTCCCATCGTGAGACATAGCACTCCGTCGGGCAATTCCGCCTCGTATTCCTCGGCCCTGCCTGCCAGTTCGTCCTCGCTTTCGAGGTCTCCCCTGACGTCCCAGAGCTGGCCAAACAGCGTATTGAATACCGTCTGGAGCTTTTCGGGATCCTTTCTGGCTTCCAGGAATCTGACTATGATCTTCTCCCACGGAAGCCACGGACTGTAAAAGCCGTTTATCCAGAATGAGCGGGTGCCATTAGCGATGGCTTCCGGAGATTCGGCCACCCATTTCATTGGCTGGCGCTTGATCTCGGCCTCCGATGTATAGCATCCGCATTTTGGGCACGCCCAGCCTGCCTCGTCAACTATGTACTGTTTCCGTAGGCCGTTTCCGATCTCATGGAACTTAAAGCGCACGCTGTCAAAGTCTATGAAGCTGTATTCCCTGCAGTGCGGGCACTCCACGCACCAGTATTCTTGTGTTCCAAGTTCAAAAAGCTCCGCTATCTTGGATGCGTTCCTGATCGTCGGAGTGGATACGGCTACCATCTTGGCATTGTAGAAGGTGGTGGTTCTGGCTTCCAGCAGGCTCCACGGATCACCCTCGGTGCCCGCGGAGTTCGCCCAGCGGTCAACCTCATCCGCGAATACGTACCTTGCCGGCGTTCCGGCCAGGTCGGCGGCTGAATTGGATCCCACGAGCGTGAGCATCCCGCCCGGATATGTCTTTTTGCGGATCGTATTGCCCGAATCCCTGCTTTTTGAGTCTGCCACCCTGTTTCTGACGGGGATTGTGTCCCTTGCCATCGGCGCGAATCGTCTTTTTGAGAACTCTTCCGCCTGATTCAAGGTCGGCAGTGCGTACAACGCAGGCCCGGGATCCTGATCTATCATGTAACCGAGTATGTTAAGCAGGCTCTCGGTCTTGCCTACCTGAGAACTGGCCACCACCGCGATGGTCTTGACTCTCGGATCCGTGAACGAATCCATGATCTCCTTCATGTAGGGCGTCCGGTATGTCTTCCACATTCCGGCTTCGGCTGAATTCTCCGGAGATAAGCGTCTGTATTTGTCCGCCCACTCCGATACCGTCAGGTCTTCCGGGGCTTTGAAACCTTTTCGGAGGCTTTCGATGATGTCGCAGGCCTTTTGGATGCCGTTTTTGCCTTGCCTGTTGTCGTCGGCTTCTTCTTTTCTGCTTCCTTTTTCGCTGTTTCCGCTTCCTTTACGCTCAGCCATTTTTCACGCTCGCTTACCAGCCGCTTGTAATCAGTAGCGTTATATTTGTACTCGGCGGTCTCGTTGAGCAGGTCGTCCACGGCTTTTTTGATGATCGCGGCCGTTTCCTGCGCAGTCCTGGCTTCAGCCGTGTCCACGGCAAGCCGTCCCGGTAATGCCAGGATGGCCGACCGGATCCGTGCCACCATGTCGTTGACCACCGTCTCTATGTCTTCAGCTCTGTGCATCTGGCCTTGGAGTTCTGCAAGTTCCAGTTCTGCCTTGCCTGCTCTCGCAGATTTCCATCTAAGATCAGCCAGCGACATCTGCGCAAGCGTCAGAGGATCGTCGGTCACTGCGTCCGATCTCCGGTTGGCTTTGTCCTGAAGGTAATCAACATATTCCTGTACCGTCCGGATCAGAGGGTAACGTCTGACTTCTTTGCCTCTCTCCGTGGTAAGCTCCGGCGTGATCACGCCGTCCTGTACCAGCTGATCTATACGGCGGACTCCTTCGAAGTTGAAGAGCTTCGCTATGTCACTCGGCTTCAATAATTGGTCGTTCATCTATCTCTCAAAATTTGGTCGGTAACGAAACGACCAAAAAAATTATAGGTGCCTAGAAAACTTTTGGGCTCGCCAGCACCGCACCGGATTATTCTCCGTCACAGTACCTTGCAGCCCCCAGGATATATTATTTTTGTTTTTCCCGGAAAAGAGCTACCAGGAGGGTGGGTAAATCGTGCCTTATGTTCCTATTTGTCGGACAAATATTGTTTGACATAGTTATCGAAACGCTTTTTGATCCCCTCGTTTATAGCCTCTTCTATTTTCGGCTTCGTGTTTCCGTCTCCATCCTGAATCATTTGAGGAACTGAAATTGTTTTGATCGCATCAATCGGTATTCGTTCCTTTCCTCTTCTTTGAAACGGGATCTGCATTGAGTCGGCTCCGCCCGAATGCGCAAGGAAAGCGATTGATGATAATGTCTTGCGTTGTCTTTTCTTTATCTCTGCCTTAACCTGGTACGGCTTGCCACCTTCAGGGCGTGTGTCAGGCTTCATCTTGAAGTGGGTAGGAGTCAGCACCCTGCCCCTGTAAACCAGAGCCACGTCATCCACGGTCGTGCCTCCAAGGGTTATTGATCCGGCACTCTCGACATGACAGGCTGACTTCACGTCCCCGGCTGATATGTTGTATTCTTTCCTCACGGCCATGGACACCCAGCCGGGGCCTCGTGACTTGACGTCTCCGACAGTACGCTTGATCACCTTCTCGGCGTTCTGCTTTTCCTGATCCAGTCCTTTTATGACGTTCTCAATAATGTTGACCTGTATGCTTGCCATATGACACTCACTCTTCCCGAATGCAAAATCGCGATATTTCCAAACACTGTTTTGATCATATTCGTGTTCAATTAATTTGAAAAGGACAGCTGTCCGGGCTGTCCTTTTCTCGATAATTAATGGAGGTTTTTATCCATGTCCAATTTTCACGCCTATACTTTATCACACTTTGCCTGTGTTGTGATGTGCTATTTTGTGCTATTATGTGCTTTCTTGTGCTGAATTTTAATATCAAGGTTGTATTTGACCGCAAAGGCTATCAATGCACGGCCGTGTTCATGCCGGATGTTGTCAGGATGGTAGCCGTATTTATATGCTATTTCTGCCAGTCCCAGGCTGTTGATATAGCGGTCATACAATATGTTAGCGTACTTCCTGGTCTTTTCATCCACGGCAAGATCTTCGATCTGCTCCGTTACCTCATTGATCTCTTTTATGTACAGGGTTATGTCATTTTCGAGACTGTGAGCAGCGTCCAATATTTTGGCCACATTATCAGGAAGCGGATCCGAAGCAGATACCTGCACGCTTATCTTGTCATAGCTGATGGCCTTAAGCCCGGAAGCCTGATTGTACAGTTCCATGATCCTCTGTGATTTCCGTTGAATCTTGTCTCTTAAGATCTGTACCGATGACAGATATTCTTTAGCGGTCATATTATTCTCCTCTTTGATTATCTGGTTTCGCCTGCTGCCGCGTTGAGTCTTGTGCTATCCTCTTCGATCGTGGTTTCGCCTGCTGCCTCTTTTAGTTTCCGCTCGTATGCGTCCGAGGATTTTGTCTCGCTCCTCCGCGCTGTATGTTTCGGTGTTTAATCTGATTTCTGACATGCCAGTCATCCTTTCTTGATGTGGTTGTATACCAATGCCTTGCTTGTTATTGCTGACTCTTTTGCGCATTTAATAGTCTGTGCATAGTCCCATCCCAGTGCATCGCAATAATCAACGAAGATGGTCAGGCTTAAGTTGGTAACGACGCCTTTCTCTATCGCCTTCAGATGGTTCTCGGTGACGTGAACATAATCAGCCATTTCTTTTATGCTTATGCGCTGGCCCTTTCTTCCGTCTTTAAGGTTGACCGTTAGATTCTTTATGAACTCTTCCCTTACGTCATCTCTCATTCCCTACCCTCGCTTTCTTCTAAATTGCAATCTCTATGTCTGCCATATTTATTCCTCGCTTTCTGCCTTAATAATCTACTGCTTCTTGCCTGTCTATGAAGAAATGTATTCCGCTTGCGCACTCTTCATATCTGTTTTCGTTAAAAGGCTCTCTTGGTTCTACAGTCTCACCTACTATATATTCAAAGTCTATCGCCCATTCATACGTTGAATAGGCTTTGCTTTCAATTTTATTCCCCTCTATATCTTGTATTTCCAACACTATTGCTTTACTCGCTCTGCATTTGCTACCAGTTGCGGAAGAACGTTTAGCATCTTCGGGTATTTCTAATTTTACGATTACTTCACTGTTGTGTGCTCCATGATTTCTGCATTTCTTCCAGCCGATAAATGAACCGTGGCTTGGACATGATAATGGAATATGTGGGATACTTTCAGCTTCATACAGGTTAGCTCCATACAGGTTAGCTTCATACAGGTCAGCTCCATACAGGTCAGCTCCACGCAGGTCAGCTCCATGCAGGTTAGCTCCATGCAGGTTAGCTCCATACAGGTTAGCTCCACGCAGGTTAGCTTCATACAGGTTAGCTCCATACAGGTTAGCTTCATGCAGGTTAGCTCCATACAGGTTAGCTCCACGCAGGTTAGCTCCACGCAGGTTAGCTTCATACAGGTTAGCTCCATACAGGTTAGCTCCACGCAGGTTAGCTCC
>FLNW01000002.1_pt1 | contig 28624 bp, 27 predicted proteins | sample 1140371 | NCBI WGS metagenome assembly FLNW01 (sample SAMEA3878170, study PRJEB12797) | bioreactor metagenome | biome: Moose rumen | place: Sweden | collected 2011-10
TGGATCAGACGCGCGGATGGTTCTTCACCTTGCACGCCATCGCCACCATGCTGTTCGACAGCGTGGCTTTCAAATCCGTGATTTCCAACGGCTTGGTGCTCGACAAGAACGGCAACAAGATGTCCAAACGGTTGGGCAACGCCGTGGACCCGTTCGAGATTATCCACAAGTATGGTCCTGACGCGACCCGCTGGTACATGATAACCAACGCGCAGCCGTGGGACAACCTCAAGTTCGACGAGGCCGGCATCGCCGAGGTGCAGCGCAAGTTCTTCGGCACGCTGTACAACACCTACAACTTCTTCGCCATGTACGCCAACATCGACGGATTCACGTACAAAGAGGCGGAGATTCCTACGAGAAACGTCCCGAAATAGACCGTTGGATTCTCTCCGAGCTGAACACGTTGGTGAAGCACTGTCAGGAGAACTACGCCGACTACGAGCCGACCAAGGTGGGCCGTGAGATTCAGGACTTTGTGGACGCCTACCTCAGCAACTGGTACGTGCGTCTCTGTCGTCGCCGCTTCTGGAAGGGCGACTACAGCGAAGACAAGATTTCCGCCTACCAGACGCTCTACACCTGTATGGAGACTATCGCCAAGATTGCCTCCCCGATCGCGCCGTTCTTCATGGACAAGCTCTATCAGGACCTCAACCGTGTCACCGGCAAGGAGGCCTTCGAGTCGGTACACTTGGCCACCTTCCCGGAAGTACATGAAGAGTTGATTGACAAGGAGTTGGAAGAGCGCATGCAGCTCGCCCAGCAGTTCAGTTCCATGGTGCTCTCGTTGCGCAAGAAGACCAACCTGAAGGTTCGCCAGCCGTTAGCCAAGATTATGATTCCGGTGATGGACGAGCATTTCAAACAGCAGGTTTCGTTGGTGCAGGATCTGATCTTGCACGAGGTCAACGTCAAGGAGTTGGTGTTCGTCAGCAACGAGGACGGTGTGTTCGTGAAGCGTATCAAGCCTGATTTCAAGAAGTTGGGACCGAAATACGGTAAGATTATGAAGCTCGTGGCCGCCAAGATCACCGGCTTCTCGCAGCAGGAAATCGCGCTGTTGGAGAAAGAGGGTGTGATGAGGTTCGAGGTTGAGGGGCAGCCGGTGGAAATCACCACGGGCGATGTGGAGATCCAGGCGCAGGACATTCCGGGCTGGGTCGTGGCCAACTTCGACGCGCTGACCGTCGCCTTGGACATCGAGGTCACGGAAGAGCTGAAGAACGAGGGTTACGCCCGCGAGTTCGTGAAGTTAGTGCAGACCTACCGCAAGGAGAACGACTTCGAGGTGTTGGACAAGATTGCCATCACGGTGGAGAGCAACGAGGTCATCGCCCCCGCGTTGAAGGCCTTCGAGAGCCACATCTGCAACGAGACCCTCTGCACCGCGCTCGTCCTTGCCGACACGGTGGAGAACGGCGTGGAGATGGACCTGGACGACGTGAAGGTAAAGGTGCGGATTGAGAGATTGTAACGGAACGTTCTTGGCTATCCTTGAACGTCAAATGAAAGTATAAACATAAAGTGGTAAATATAGGAAAAGAATAAACTAACATATTATTAATCATAGCGTTTGCAGATGATATTGTTTGTCGTATGTATATAGAAAATATAAACAAGACCTTGTATCCCAATATTACAGAGCCTGTTAAAGTGATTGATCTATTTGCAGGCTGTGGAGGATTGTCATTAGGTTTTGAGGCGGCTGGATATGAAACAATTGGGTACGAGTTCGAGGAGAATGCGGTCAACACATACAATATGAATCTGAAAGGGGTATGCCACTTGAAAAAATTGGAAGTTGGTTTTGAATACCCAAAGGCTGATATCGTTATAGGAGGCCCCCCTTGTCAACCTTTTAGTGTGTTTGGCAAACAAAAGGGGATGGAAGATGCCCGCGATGGTTTTCCTATTTTCATTGACGCTGTCAAACAACTTCAGCCAAAAGTGTTTCTCTTTGAAAATGTCAGAAATCTTGCCTATTCGCATAAATGGTATTTCGATTTAATCCGAAAAGCTCTTGGCAACCTTGGTTATATAATTGAATACAAATGTCTTAATGCAGTAAATTATGGTGTTCCGCAGAATCGGGAGCGGATGATTGTGGTGGGGCATAAATCGAATTTCTGTTTTCCTGCCGTTCACCAAAGAAAAGTGACTGTCGGTGAGGCCATTGGTGATTTGATTGACACGGTTCAAGACGAAAGCAAGATGCTGACCCCTCGTCAAGACGAATACATTGCTGTGTACGAAAAGAAATCCTATTGCATCAATCCACGTGACCTCTACCCCGACCGACCCGCTCGCACACTGACCTGTAGGAATTTGGCAGGTTGCACGAGTGATATGCAAAGGGTTCGGCTGAAGGATGGCAGACGCAGAAGACTTGTTGTTCGCGAGGCAGCCCGTCTGCAAAGTTTTCCTGATTGGTTCGAATTTTCAGGTACTGAAATAAAGCAGTTCAACCAAATCGGGAATGCAGTTCCGCCTTTGTTAGCTTATCAGCTTGCTTTGCAAATTAAAGAGACATACGCATTGCCCGTAAAAAGTGAGAAAGAAATATTTGAAAAAAATGTACCCTTAACATTATTCAATTGATTATGGAAATACAATTGACAGGGAATAAAACTGAAAATGTCAAGTCGTTGATATTCTCAATGTTGGACGTGTTGGAAGATGTGGGCATCCCATTAGATGTAACGCCAAGAAGATTAGAAAAGATGGCGATGGCATGTATGGCTGTTGGTGACATCAAAACCAAATTTACAGAAGCTAAATCTGCCAATGACAACCGTTTTCTGACCACAAGGGAAATCATTGCTTATGAGAACAAATACTATGGCGAAAATATTTCTTCTGGTTCGTATGACGATATTCGCCGAAAGGACTTTATAAGTTCAACTTGGAAAGTTATAAAAGCGGGTAAACAAAAAAATGCCACATTTACGGTCTCTAAACCAGATGCAACTGAAACATTGAAACGCGCCGCGAGCAACCGATTTTTTTGTACTTTTGCGCCGCATTTTCAAGAATGTGACAAAACTATTATATAACCTTAGTAGAGACGCAATGCATTGCGTCGCCACAGACCGAGGAAAACCTGATTTGACAATTGTAAGACAGTGATATGTCAGAATACAAAGACGATGCCATTATAACCCTGAATTGGGATGACCATATCCGCACGCGGCCCGGAATGTACATCGGGAAGGTGGGCGACGGCTCCTCCCACGACGACGGCATCTATGTGCTGCTGAAAGAGGTGATGGACAACGCCATCGATGAGTTCATGAACGGCTACGGCAAAGCTATCGAAGTAACTATCAAGGAAAAACGGGTGACCGTGCGCGACTACGGGCGCGGCATCCCGCTCAACAAGGTGGTGGATTGCTACTCCAAGATGAACACGGGCCGCAACTTTAAGGGTGATTTTGCCTCCATCGGCATGAACGGGGTGGGCGTGAAGGCGGTTAACGCATTGTCCACCAGTCTTTTGGTGCAAAGTGTGCGCGATGGCAAAATCAAAAAAGCCGAATTTTCCAAAGGCAAACTGATAAAAGATTATCCGATTGAGGACACCACCGAGAAGAATGGCACCACAGCCTCTTTTCTGCCCGATGATTCTATTTTTGTCAACTTCGATTGGTACACCGAATATATTGAGAATCTGCTGTGGAACTATGTGTATCTGAACCGCGGACTGACGATTAACTTCAACGGACAGAAGTTCTATTCCAAAAATGGCTTGCTGGACTTGCTTAACAAAGAAACGGGTACAGACAGGCTGTATGATCCGATTTATCTGACGGACGAGAACTTCGAGTTTGCCATGGTACACACTACCCGCAAATATGGCGAAGACTACTACACGTTCGTGAACAGCCAATATACCATCCACGGGGGCACGCACCAGCAGGCCATGCGCGAGGCCATTGTGAAAACCTGTCGCGACTTCTACAAGAAGAATTTCGAGCCCAGCGACGTGCGCAACTCTATCGCGGCCACCATGTCGGTGAAAATCAAGGATCCGCTGTTTGACTCGCAGACCAAGACCAAATTAGGGTCCGACTATATGGAGCCGGGCGGGCAGACGGTCCGTAACTACGTGAACGAAATGATAGGCAGGCTGTTGGACAATTATTTGCACAAGCACCCCGAGGTGGCCGAAGTGATGCTGAAGAAAATACAGGAAGCGGAAAAGGAGCGCACAGCCATCGCGAACCTCAAGAAGCAGTCGAAGGAGCTACAGAAAAAGGTGAGCTTGAACAACAGCAAGCTGCGCGACTGCCGGTACCATTTCAACACCAACGACCCGCGCGGGTTGGAGACCACCATCTTCATCACGGAGGGTATTTCCGCTTCCGGTTCCATCACACAGTCGCGCGACGCGAACACGCAGGCCGTGTTCAGTCTGATGGGCAAGCCGGCCAACATCATCAAGAAAAAGAGTGCCATATACGAGAATAAGGAGTTGGCTTTGTTGCTGGCGGCATTGAATTTGGAGGATGGATTGGAAGGGTTGCGCTACAATAACATTGTCATCGCCACCGATGCCGATGTGGATGGCATGCACATCCGCCTGCTGCTGCTGGCCTTCTTCCTGCAGCTGTTTCCCGACGTGGTGCGCTCCGGGCACGTGTATGTGCTGCAAACGCCGCTGTTCCGGGTGCGCAACAAGCAGAAGACCCACTATTGCTATTCGGAAGAGGAAAAATTGGCGGCCATCAAGTCGTTAGGAGGCAAACCTGAAATTACACGATTCAAGGGTTTGGGTGAAATTTCCCCGAAAGAGTTCCAGGGTTTCATCGGAAAATCAATTCGTCTGGAACCGGTGGTTCTCGACCCGAAAGCCAATATTGATGCCATAATCGAGTATTATATGGGCAACAACTCCATTGAGCGGCAGAATTTCATCATCGATAACCTGCGAGAAGAAATTGACAATTTCTCGGAAGAGTCTTAATAAAATATAATTTTTTCCCTCTTTTTCCTGTTTTAAAAAAAAATGTATATTTGCAGGCTCTATTAAAAGAAGCGTATAAACTTTAGTATAAATTTAAATTTCAAACAAATGAAAAAATTGTTTACCCTTTTAATGGCTGTGATGATTGTGGGTGCGGCATTCGCACAAAACAATCTGGAAAAACCTCAGAACAACTATGTCCTTCCCCAGATTGAAAAGAACGTTTCTCTCAAAATGCCGGCAAAGCATGTGAATCAGACCAAAGACACCAAATCCTTTTGGTTTGACTACACGGACGCTCTTGAAAGATATGGCATTGTCTTGGAAGGTGATAGTTACCCTATGTCAGGCGACACTTCAGTGTATTACGCCTGGTCCAACAGCGACCCGTCCGCTTCCGTTTTTATCGGTACGGGTCACTTTTATGATTGGACCCACAGCAGTTGGGACAATTTTTATGCGGCTTCCAGCACCCCCGTTCCCGCCTTGTGGACCAGTGAGGACTATACTATAGACTCCGTGGAAATCACCTATGTTCATATTTTCGGGGATTCGGTTGACCAGAGTGTTATGGATACCCTTGTGATTAACTATGTGTTGAATTTGGAAGAAGAGAGAGCCTCCAATTGGTATAGTATTGACACCACAACATTGGATACTCTTTGGTATGGTATGGATGTCAGCCTTCCTGTGGATTTGACCACATTTTCACTGACCCATGGGAATGAATCTCTCACACTTGCCGAGAACATCCAGGTGATAGAACAGAAAGTCATTATCCAAGCGGATACGGTTTGGGACTATACAACCCTTAAAATTGCGGCCCCCGAGGAATTGCAGCATTTGAACAGCAAGGCGCTTGCGGTGTATTACACTTATAAACCCGGCCCTCAATCGGTGACCCCGAGTGAAATGAAAACAACAGCAAACCTGTTCCAATATGGATATTGTGAAGATCCCCGCCAAGAATATATCAACGGCGGCGATGCCCCCCGCAACGATATGAATATGGATTTTAACGTAGTAAAATATTCCATTGAACAATATCCGTCGACTTATTGGATTTCACGTTTTTATGGGGAAACTGTTTTGTCCAGTATTCTGTTCGGACCCACTCATTCCTTTATCTCGCTCCATGCCAATTGTGAAGATTGCAGCGTGGTCGATGTCTCCGAAGTTGAAGAGACTGTCGCCACCGTATATCCCAACCCTGCTACCTCTGAAATCACCATCAACGCCAACACCAACGAGCGTTCCACGGTTGAAATGTACAACATTGTTGGCCAGAAGGTTTACAGCGAGCAATTCGTCAACAGCACCAAGATCAACGTCTCCAATATGAAGGCTGGTGTCTATATGCTGAAAGTGAACAACCACACCACCAAAGTTGTTGTGAAATAATATCAACATTTAATCCCATAAAAAGAGACCGGTTGCACCCGGTCTCTTTTTTTATGCCCTGAAGTCAAACCACGCCGCCTTTTTTTGTACTTTTGCGGCCTAAAACAATTCACCATGCCTGAATTATCCGAACAAGAAATCATCCGCAGAAAAAAATTGGACGACCTGCTCGCCCTCGGCATCGACCCCTATCCGGCCGCCGAGTACGAGGTAAATGCCACCACCGCCCAGATTTTGGAAGAATTTCCGAAAGACAACACAAAGTTTCAGGAAGTCAGCATTGCCGGACGTATCATGAGTCAGCGCATCATGGGCGCAGTCTCTTTCTATGTCCTGCAAGATGCCGTGGGCAAGATACAAATTTACGCAAAACGCGACGAAATATGTCCGGGTGAGGACAAGACGCTGTACAACAGTGTGTTCAAAAAATTAGACATTGGCGACATCATTGGAGTGAAGGGCTTTGTGTTCACCACCCAGACCGGTGAAATCAGCGTCCATGTGAAGGAGTTCACCATCCTGTGCAAGTCGGTGTGTCCGCTGCCTATTGTGAAGGAGAAGGACGGCAAGGTGTATGACGCCTTTCAGGATCCGGAGCAACGCTACCGCCAGCGTTATATCGACCTCATTGTAAACCCGCAGGTGAAAGACACCTTCATCAAACGCACCCTGTTGGTGAATACTATGCGTAATTTCTTAAACGAAAAGGGCTATCTGGAGGTGGAGACCCCGATATTACAACCTCTTTACGGCGGCGCGGCGGCCCGCCCGTTCAAAACCCACCACAACACATTGGATATGACGCTTTACCTGCGTATTGCCGATGAGTTGTATCTCAAAAAACTTATTGTGGGCGGATTCAACGGCGTGTATGAGTTCTCCAAGGACTTCCGCAACGAAGGCATGGACCGCTTCCACAACCCGGAGTTCACGCAGATGGAGTTGTATGTGCCCTACAAGGACTATGAATGGATGATGAATACGGTGGAGGAGATGGTGGAGAGAATCGCTCTCGCGCTGCACGGCGATACGAAAGTGCAGGTGGGGGAGAACGTCATCGATTTCAAGCGTCCTTGGAAGCGCTACACCATGTTCGAGGCCATTGAGCATTTTACCGGCACCGATATTTCCGGAATGGACGAAGCGGCCCTGGCTGAATTTGCCAAGCAGCAGGGCGTGAAGGTGGACGAGACCATGGGCAAAGGCAAGCTGATTGATGAGATTTTTGGTGAGACCTGCGAGTCGAAGCTCATTCAGCCCACATTCATTTACGACTATCCCATCGAAATGTCACCGCTCACCAAGAAGCACCGCAGCAAACCGGGCCTTACCGAGCGTTTTGAGGCGATGTGCAACGGCAAAGAGATATGCAACGCCTACTCGGAGCTGAATGACCCGATTGACCAGCGCAAGCGTTTCGAGGACCAGCTGGAACTCGGCAAGCGGGGCGACACGGAATCGATGGTGTTGGACGAGGATTTCCTGCGCTCACTGGAGATAGGCATGCCGCCGACCGCAGGGTTGGGCATCGGCATCGACCGCCTGGCTATGATTATGACCAATTCGCCCTCCATCCAAGACGTGCTCTTTTTCCCGCAGATGCGCCCGGAGAAAAAGCAGGAAATTAGCAAGGACGAGGAATTCACCGCCTTGGGCATGGACGCCGCCTGGATTCCCGCTTTGAAAAAACTCAACATTTTGACTGTAGAGCAATTGAAAAACGCCAACCCGAACAAGTTGCTGAACGACTTGGGCGGCTTGCGAAAGAAGCTGAAATTGGATGTGCCCGCCGCCACGTTGGAGGTGATTAAGGAGTGGATTGAGAAAATTGGCCGTTAGCCGTTAGCTATTGGCAGAATTTGGGTTGTTGTGCAGTATGTGTGTGGACGAAAAGCAGCATATTCCCGAATCGCAATTCAACACTTGTGAAAAAATATCCGAGATATTCAAAAAAAGTGTACTTTTGCGGTCGGTTTGAGCCGAAGTGGCGGAATAGGTAGACGCGTTGGTCTCAAAAACCAATGAGGTAACACTCGTGCCGGTTCGATCCCGGCCTTCGGTACCCAAGCGGGATGTCTATAAAACGTCCCGCTTTTTTTATTCCGAAAACGTTAGTTTTCATATCCTTGAAGTCAAAAGACATGGTTTATTTGAATATCTTTGCAGCGTTTTAAAACCCCTAAAAAATAAGGTTATGAAAAAGTACATGTATATTTTCAGTCTGGCTGTTTTGGCGTTTATAGCGATTACAAGTTGCACGAAAACCAAGAAATGCGCGTGTACCGCAGGAGGAATCTACGAGGTTATTGATTCCACCCTGTTGGCCCGAAACGGATTTCCGGTGCAGAATGTTGTTTTTGACACCTTATGGGCCCAAGAGTGTCATACCTTGAATTACACAGACACGACAGACATCTTTTATCCTGAAAACGGGGTGGTTATGAATGAGTTTCTCATCTGTGTGGAAAAGTAAAAGGACAAAATATATTTTGTATCTTTGCCATCCATTCCAATAGGAAGAATATCATTAACAATACAAACATAATCAATTAGTTATGAAAGAAACGCATAATTTTAACGCAGGACCTTGTGTCCTTCCGAAAGAGGCTGTTGAATCCACCATCAACGCCATCCGTAATTTTGACAATACAGGCATCGGCCTGATGGAGATTTCCCACCGCACCCCCGGTTGGGAGCGGATTATGGCGGAGACCCGCCAGCTGTGGCGCGACCTGCTCAACATCCCCGACAACTACGAGGTGCTCTTCCTCGGCGGCGGTGCCAGCACCCAGTTCTTCATGGTGCCCGCCAACCTGATGAAGACCAAGGCCGCCTACCTGCAGACCGGCGTTTGGGCCAAGAAGGCCGCCAAGGAGGCTAAAAACTTCGGCAAAACCGAAATCATCGCCTCCTCTGAGGACAAGACCTACAACTACATCCCGAAGGGCTGGACCGTCCCCGCCGACGCCGACTACTTCCACATCACCACCAACAATACCATCTATGGTACCGAAATCCGTAAGGACTTCACCGCAGAAGAATGCAACAACGTGATGCTCGTGGCCGACATGAGCTCTGATATCATGAGCCGCCCGGTGGATGTGACCAAATACGGCCTCATCTATGGCGGTGCCCAGAAGAACGTGGGACCTGCTGGCGTCACTTTCGTCATCGTGCGCAAGGACATTCTCGGCCAGATCGGTGAGCGGCCTTATATGAACCCGCTGCCCACGATGGTGGACTATCGTACGCACGCCGCCGAGGAAGCCAAAAACATCTCCATGTTCAACACGCCTCCCGTGCTGCCCATCTTCGTGATGCACGAAACCCTCACCTGGCTCAAGAACACCATCGGTGGGGTGGAGGAGATGAACAAGATCAACCTGAAGAAATCCAACCTCCTCTATGACGAAATCGACCGCAACAGCATGTTTGTGGGCACCGTGGCCGACAAAGCCGACCGCTCCATCATGAACCACTGCTGGGTGATGGCTCCGGGTTACGAAGACAAACAGGATGCATTCATGGCTTTCGCCAAGGAGTGCGGCATGGTGGGCATCAAGGGCCACCGCTCCGTGGGCGGCTTCCGCGCCAGCCTCTACAACGCCTGCACAGTGGAAGACGTGGAAGCGTTGGTCGCCTGTATGCAGGAGTTTGAAATGAAGAATAAATAGTGTTGAATTGTTGAATTGTTGAACTGTTGAATTGTTAAACTGTTGAACTGGTTTTAGATAAGTGTTTATTGATTAAGTTGGGAAGGTATGGAGTATTCGTTTGGGTTTGAAAGATTGGAGGTTTGGTGTTTGGCAAGGGCTTTTCTAAAAAACATATATCCCTTAATTGATGCCTTCCCACAAAAAGAACGATTCAATTTGGTTGATCAGATTCGCAGAGCCTCCACATCTATTGTGCTGAACCTCGCAGAAATGACATCCCGATCTTCTTTGAAAGAACAGGCCCATTTTTCTGAAATAGCCTTTGGATCCGCCATTGAGGTGTATTGTTCGTTTCTTTTAGCGTATGATTTTGGATATTTAGACGACGCACAACTTCGAGACATCAAAGAACGGATAGGTGAAATCACTAACAAAATAAACGCCCTCAGAAATAGTCAAAATAAACGCTTACAACTCCATTCAACAACAAAACAACAGTAAACCAAAAGATAGCCAAACAATTCAGCAGTTCAACAAGCGACATTACAACAAATTAACAATTAAACAATTAAACAAATCAACAATAATGAAAGTATTAGTTGCAACCCAAAAACCTTTCGCCAAGGCCGCAGTGGATGGCATTCGCGCCATCGTGGAAAAGGCCGGTTATGAATTGGCATTGTTAGAAAAATATGAAACCCCCGAGGAGTTGTACGCCGCAGTCGCTGACGTAGATGCTATGATTGTGCGCTCCGACAAGGTGACGGCGCAGGTCGTCGATGCCGCCAAGAACCTCAAGGTGGTGGTGCGCGCCGGCGCCGGCTTCGACAATCTCGACCTGGCCGCCTGCACCGCCAACAACATCGTGGCGATGAACACCCCCGGACAGAACTCCAACGCCGTGGCCGAACTCGCCATCGGTATGATGATCTATATGGCCCGCAACACTTTCAAGCCCGGCACCGGCGCTGAGCTGAAAGGCAAGAAAGTGGGCATCCAGGCTTACGGCAACGTGGGTCGCCTGGTGGCTGAAAAGGCCCGCGCCCTCGGTATGGAAGTCTGGGCTTTCGACCCGTTTATCCCGAAAGAGAAGATGGAGGCCGAAGGGGTTATTGTGCCCGACACGTTGGAAGAGCTCTACCAAAACTGCCACTACATTTCCCTGCACATTCCGGCCAACGATCAGACCAGGAAGTCTATCAACAAGGCTTTGGTAAGCCTGATGCCGAAAGGCGGCTGTGTAATCAACACCGCCCGCAAGGAAGTCATCAACGAGGAGGAATTGATTGCTTTGATGGCCGCGAGAGAAGACCTCAAGTACTGCACCGACATTGCTCCCGATGCGTTGGAAGAGTTCGGCAAGTTTGAGAAGCGCTTCTTCGCCACCCCGAAAAAGCAGGGCGCCGAGACCGCCGAAGCCAACATCAACGCCGGCTTGGCAGCCGCCAACCAGATTGTGAGCTTCTTCGTCAATGGTGACAAGAGATTCCAGGTCAACAAATAGTCGTTGAACACTGGATTTCAACCAATAGGGTAGGGGACGATGGGTACATCGCCCCCTATTTTGGTCAGAAGCGGGGACTTGCGCCCTGTGTGTTCCTCCCGCCTTTTCAAGAACGGGTATGCAATCGGGAAAGGGGACATTCGGAAAATTTTTGTACCTTTGCCGCCGTAAAGATGGCCCCGTAGTTCAGCTGAATAGAACGTCAGATTCCGGTTCTGAAAGTCGTGGGTTTGAATCCCGCCGGGGTCACTTTTTTATCTAATATCCAGCCATACAAAATGAAAATTGCCGTTAACACCCGATTATTGCTGAAAGACAAGTTGGAGGGCATCGGCTGGTTCACTTACGAGAGCATGAAACGTATCGTTCTGAATCATCCGGAACACACGTTTTATTTTATTTTCGACCGCAGGCATGACCCGCAGTTTGTGTTTGCCGAGAATGTTATCCCTGTGGAGATATTCCCGCCCGCGCGCCATCCTTACCTCTGGTACGTCTATTTTGAGTTCTCCATTCCGCGCATCCTGCGCAAGATAAAACCGGACCTCTTCCTCTCCACCGACGGCTGGCTTTCCCTGCGCACCCATGTGCCGCAAGTGGATGTGATTCACGACCTTAACTTTGAGCATCGTCAGGATTTTCTGAAGTCCAGGTACCAGAACTTCTACACCCGCTTCTTTCCGCGCTATGCCCGAAAAGCGGTGCGCATTGCCACTGTTTCCGAGTTTTCCAAGCAAGACATCCATCGTTTTTACCACATTCCGGAAGAGAAAATTGATGTGGTCTATAACGGTAGCAATGCCGTGTACAAGCCCCTGAGTGAGGAAGAGCAAGTCTATGTGCGTCAGCAGTATGCCGATGGATGCCGCTATTTCCTGTTTGTCAGCGCTATCCATAAACGTAAGAATTTGGCCAACATTTTGCGCGCGTTTGACCGATATAAGAAAGAGGCGGGCGACGATACCAGATTTTTGGTGGTGGGTGCGCGCGCCGGGAAACAGGACGATGTGGATGCCGTGCTTCGGAGCATGTCCTTTGCCCAAGATGTGCGTTTTCTGGGCCGTCTGTCCGCCGAAGAGCTGTCGCAAGTGATGGCCTCGGCACTCGCGTTAGTCTATGCCACCCTCTTCGAGGGCTTCGGAATCCCTATCGTGGAAGCTTTCAATGCGGAGACCGCGGTTATCACCTCCAACGTGACCTCCATGCCCGAGGTGGCCGGCGACGCCGCTTTGCTTGTGGATCCCAACTCGGTGGAGGAGATTGCCGTCGCCATGACAAAACTGGCCACCAACGAAACCCTGCGCCAGGAACTGATACAAAAGGGCCGCCTGCAACGCAACAGATTCAGTTGGGACCTCACCGCCCAACGACTCTGGGATTGTGTGATGCGGGCTGTATAGCATTCATTCTAAAAATTTCAGGGTCAGCATAATTTTGTTATTTTTGCAAGGATTTTCAAAGGTAATTTATGGAAAGAATATTCCAGTTCGTCACTCTTTGTTTCTGGGATAAAGACTATACTGAAAACATCATCTATGACAAATTCTTAAGCGACAAATTGAGTGCCAATCCTGGTTACGTGTATGAGAATCTTGTGGCACAAATGCGGGCAACGGCGGGCTATACGCTTTTCTACTATACGTTTCCGAAAGATAGTAAACACAACTACGAATTTTATAATCATATAATCAACCCATTATGAATCTCGAAAAATATCATCAGATAAAATCCGGTCTCCCCGACCATGTCCAGCTGATTGCCGTTTCCAAATTCAAACCGGCGACGGACATTCAATTGCTTTACGATGAGGGACACCGTGCGTTTGGCGAGAACAAAGCCCAGGAGATGAAGGCCAAACACGAAGTGCTCCCCAAGGATATCCAATGGCATTTCATCGGTCACTTGCAGACCAACAAAATCAAATACATTGCGCCGTTTGTCACGATGATTCACAGCGTTGACAGTGAAGCTTTGCTTCAAGAAGTTGATAAGCAGGCTGCCAAGAATGACCGGGTGATACCTTGTCTGATCCAATTTCACATCGCCAAAGAGGACACTAAATTCGGATTTTCATTAGGTGAGTGCGAGGCGATGCTCCAAGGAGAAGTTTTCCAAAACCTGCATCATGTGAAAATTTGCGGTGTGATGGGCATGGCCACGTTCACCGAAGACATGGGGCGTGTGCGTAAAGAGTTTCAAAATCTTCATGGAATTTTCCACACTTTGAAAGAGAGATATTTCCAGGATAATTCAGATTTCAAGGAGATTTCAATGGGCATGACCGACGACTATCCGATTGCGATAGAAGAAGGCAGCACGATGATTCGTGTGGGCAGCGCCATCTTCGGGCCGCGTGACTATTCGCAAATGCTTTCGCCGGAGATATAGGAATTTGAGAATTGAAAAAGGAGCGTTTAAAATGGCAGTTAAGAGACCAAAATTATTTCTGATAGATGCTATGGGCTTGATTTTCAGAGCCTATTATGCCATGATCAAGAGTCCGCGTTTTACATCCAAAGGGCTGAACACATCGGCCATTTTGGGGTTTACCAATATGTTCTATGAGATTATCAAGAACGAGAAGCCCACGCACATTGCCGTGGCCTTTGATACCGGCGCGCCCACGTTCCGCCACGCGGACTTTGAGGAGTACAAGGCCAATCGCGAGGCTACCCCGGATGAAATCATTGCTTCGGTGCCCTATATCCAGCGCATTCTGGATGCCTTCCGTGTCACGATGGTGGCTATGGACGGGTATGAGGCGGATGATGTGATTGGAACTTTGGCGAAACATGCGGAAATAGAAGGCTACGAAGTTTTCATGATGACTTCCGATAAGGACTATGGCCAGTTGGTTTCCCCGAACATCAAGATGTACCGTCCGGGCAAATTCGGACAACCGGCGGAGATACTCGGCCCGGAGGAAATCTGCGAGAAGTATAAGATACAAACTCCTGAACAACTGATAGATATGCTGGGATTGTGGGGCGACTCGTCCGACAATATACCAGGTGTGCCTTCCATCGGGCAGGTGCGTGCGCAGAAACTGTTGGCCAACTATGGCTCCATTGAAAACATGTATGCGAGTAATTTGGACAAGGACAACGAGAAAACGCGCAACTTGCTTCTGGAGTACAAGGAACAGGCATTGCTTTCCAAACAGTTAGCCACCATCATGATTGACGTGCCCATTGAATGCGATTTTGAGGAGATGGCGTACAAGGGGCCCGACCTGGACAAACTGCGCACTATCTTCAACGAGCTGGAGTTCAAGGCGTTGTCGCAGCGCATCTTCACGGACTTATCCTTAAAGAAACCACCCACCGCAGAATTTGATTTGTTTAATCAAAATACTGATGTTCCCGAAAGCGGGCAAACAGACCTTTTCCAAGAAGTGAACATCCTGCTCCCAAATATCCGTCAAATCGAAACCATAGACCAACTCCCGATAGCCAAAGGCCAACAGCCAACAGCCAACAGCCAATGCTACTTCGATTGGATAATGCAGGACGCCAAGATTGCCGGTTTCGCCTTCGCTTTGGATGACAAAACCTGCTATTATCATTTTGTTGAGAGCGAATATCGTCATTACCAAAAACTTATACAATGGATTTTTACAGGAGAACATACGGTGGTCACGTACGAAAGCAAACCGACTTACAAGTATTTGAAAGCCTTTAAGATTGAACCGACGGTTAAGATATTTGACTTGCAGATTGCGCATTATCTCATCCAGCCGGAGAATCAGCATGGTTTGGATCGAATTTGCGGTGCCTATCTCAATTATTCTTTGAAAGCATCTTCTGCCGCGTTGCAAGAGGCGGCCATTGAGCGGGTAAGTGCGTATGTGAAATTATTTCCTATTTTACAGAAAGAATTGATTGATAATCAGTTGCAAAAATTGTTTGATACCGTAGAGATGCCTTTGGTACCCGTGCTGGCCGACATGGAGCGTGCGGGCGTGCGTATAGACGTACCCACATTGCAGATAAATTCGGAGACGATGAAGGCGGAGTTGCAGGAGTTGGAGGGACAGATTTATGACTATGCCGGTGTGCAGTTCAACATCGGTTCGCCGAAACAGCTTGGAGAGGTTCTTTTCGAGAGGCTCCGAATCATCGAGAATGCCAAGCTGACCAAGAGTAAGCAGTATCAGACAGGGGAGGAGGTGTTGCTGAAGTTGGCGCACAAGCACCCTATTGTGCCGCTGATTTTGGAGTGGCGCAAGCTTTCCAAGCTGAAATCCACCTATATAGATGCTTTGCCACAATTGATTAATCCCAAGACAGGCCGCATTCATACCACATTTACCCAAACCATCACCTCTACAGGCCGGTTGAGTTCGGTGAACCCCAATTTGCAGAACATTCCCGTGCGCACGGAGCGCGGGCGTGACATCCGCAAGGCGTTCGTGGCCACGGATGACGAGCATGTGATCCTGGCCGCCGACTATTCGCAAATAGAGTTGCGCATTGTGGCGCACGTGTGCGGCGACGAGCGCATGATTGAGACATTTCGCAAGAATGAGGACATCCACGCGGCCATGGCCGCCCACATTTTCGGGGTTCCGCAGGATGAGGTCACAAAAGACATGCGCCGCTCGGCCAAGACGGTGAATTTCGGCATTTTGTATGGCATTTCCGCTTTTGGGCTCGCCGACCGGCTTCAGATTCCGCAAGGAGAGGCGCGACAGCTCATTGCCGACTACTACCGCAGTTTCCCGAAGATTACCGACTATTTGAACCATACGCTGGACTTTGCACGCGGGCACTTGTATGTGGAGACGCTACTGGGTCGCCGGAGATATATCCGTGATATCAACGCACAAAACGCTATCTTGCGCAAGGCAGCCGAGCGCAATGCCATCAACGCGCCCATCCAGGGCACCGCCGCCGATCTCATCAAGATTGCCATGATTGATATTCATCGCGAGATGCGAAAACTTAACCTTCGGAGCAAGATGATTCTTCAGGTACACGATGAGTTGGTTTTTGATGCCCAAAAAGGTGAATTGGAGGTATTAAAACCACTGGTAATCAAATATATGAGTGGAGCTATGCAATTATCTGTCCCGTTGGATGTGGATATCAACGAGGGGACCAGCTGGTTTGAGGCGCACTAAGACAAAGAGACCAAGTGCGGATTTTTTCGTACTTTCGCGGCGCAAAAAAACACGAAATATTCATTATTTATCCCAATATTATGAAAATCATTGATGGAAAGGCTTGTGCCCAACAGATAAAAGGCCAAATCACTAAAGAAGTTGAAATGATAAGGGCCATCGGTTTCCGTGTGCCCAAATTGGCCATTATCCTGGTGGGCGACCGCCCAGACAGTCTTTCATACGTGCGTAGCAAGGAGAAAACTTGCAAGTCGTTGGGCATGAACTGTGACACCTATCTGCTGCCTGCCACCACTTCGGAGCGGGAGATTATGGATCTCATTGACCGCTTGAACCAAGACCGCACTGTGGATGCCATCTTGATTCAGTTGCCGTTGCCCGAACATTATGACAGTGCCAAGATTTTAGATTTTATTGATTATAAAAAAGATGCGGATGGTCTGCACTTGATGAATGTGGGATTGTTGCACTTGGGCGAACCCTATGTGATGCCCTGCACGCCGAAGGGTATTATATCCCTATTGGAAACCCACAATATAGAAGTGGCGGGCAAGCACGCGGTGGTTATCGGGCGCAGCCAGTTAGTGGGCGAACCCACCGCCCAGCTGCTGATACGTCAGAATGCTACGGTTACCCTCTGTCACTCGCACACCAGGAATCTGGCCGACATCACGCGCATTGGCGATATTATCATTACCGCAGCCGGTCATCCTAACCTGCTGAAACCCGAAGATTTCAAAGAGGGGGCCATCCTGATTGACGTGGCCATCAACCGTACCGACGAAGGATTGGAAGGCGATGTCTATAGTCCGCGCACGAAAGAAGCCTTGGGGCAGCGCTTGAGCGCGGCCACGCCCGTACCTGGCGGCGTGGGTCCCATGACCATCGCCATGCTCATGCAGAATGTGCTGGACATGTATAAGATTAAGAATGCGTGATGTTTGTAGAGACGCATAATTATGTGTCTCTACAGGTGATTACCGCGCGTAATAATCAATCACCTCCTCCAGGGTTTTCCTGCACACCGGACAAAAATCGTTGTATCGGATCTGATGCATGGTGCAATGTTGTGCGGGGCGATAGACGCCTTTGGCCACATAACCGCCGCCTTCATACACGCCTAATTGGTCATATTCCGGCGCGCCTTTGCCTGTGGCAGGTGTGGGAATAGGCATGTTTTCATCCAGCATGTTTTTCCATTTGGAATCAAAATCCACCAAGGTGGTGAGATTGGGTTCCACCGGCTCCACACCTGCCGGGTAGAAATCCTGCACGGATACCTCGGAGGTGTAATATTCGTCTGCCAGGCCTCCGATGAGGTGCCCCATCTCATGCACAATCACATAGTCGGGGTATTCGCCGTGGTTATACACCGTACAGTAGAAATTGTAGATGCCTCCGCCGCCGTATTTTTCGCTGTTGCAGATGATGATGATGGCATCGTAGGGCGCGTCGTCGGCCACATCGTTCAGATGCCACACACCGTCGCACATCAGGTAGCGGTCCAAGTCCAGCGCGTTGTAGGCGCAATTAATAAGCGTTTTCTTGAAGATGTTATTCTGCGGCTGTGTGATTCCCGAATCTTCCGAGTATCCTTTAATGGCACGGATGTTCACCTTGTTTTTCATCTCTTTGTATGGCGAGCAGTTCATCACGTAGGAGGCGAAACGCCTCATGTCGTGTTTCAACAGTTTGGCGTCGCTTTTGGCGTAGCCGTCAGGGATAAAAAGGATGTCAATAGCCTTGTCGGGTGTGTTCCCGATATGCAGATTCATGGTTTGGTACTGTTTGATAAGCGGCTCGGTCGGAGTCGTAATCGGATTAAAATAGCTCTCGGAAAGCACGGTCCCTGCGCGTTTGCGGTCGTATGCGGTGAACCTCAGTTTCACGGTTTGCTTGGGAAAGGGTATGTTCACAGACTCCTCCATAGAGGCAATTTCTGTTTCGCCTCTTTCGGTGGTCCTGTACTCGGAGAAGAGGCAGGAGTAGCTGCGACTGAAGACCAGCCGGTTGGTCAGGGAGTCAAGCACCTCAATCATAATGTCCCCGTAATGGTTAGGCTCGATGAGGTGCTGGCGGGTGCCGTTCCATGTGCCCCCGGCGGTGAAATGGTCAATCTTCAGCGACTCGGTGGAGAGGTTCCCAATGTGGAGATAGTTCACCCGAAGGTTCCGGTTGGTGAAATACTGGTCGAAGTGTTGCGCGGAGGCCACGGCTATGCCGAAAACGCTGAGGATGAGGAGGCAGGATAATTTTTTCATTGCGAAAAGAGTTATGTTTTAATTTTTTTTCTATTTTTGCGGCCTCAAAAAGCCACTTTAGCTCAGTTGGTAGAGCGACGCATTCGTAATGCGTAGGTCGCGAGTTCAAGTCTCACAAGTGGCTCCGGCAAGGGGCATGAAAGTGTCCCTTTTTTGTTGCCGCCCATCCGGCTCTCACCGGGGGCAAAAATACGAAAAACTCCCTAAACGCTGATGAACCTCAACTTCCAACCTTTCCGAATCTCAGACATACCCCTTTTCCAACAGTGCCTGCGGGACAGCGGGCGCGTGTGCGACCACGTTTTCGCCAACCTCTTCTGTTGGCGAGAGCATTATGGCAACCAATGGGCTGCGTACGCCGACCGACTGATTATTCGCTCGCTGTCCGCCGCAAGTCATGGTCTGCCCAAGTACATGATTTATCCCAACATCCACACGACAGCCTTGCCGCAAATTCTGGAGCAGATTGGCGAAGATGCCGGCGCGGACGGATATATCCTGTTGCAACTTTCTGATAAAGAACAACAAACGCTTGAACAACTCTATCCAGATGGGTTTTTGTATGACAATCTTCGTTACAGGGCGGATTATCTGTACGAAACTCGGGCATTTCAGACTTTCAGCGGACGGAAATTGGCCGCCAAGCGCAATCATGTCAATAAATTCAAGTCGTTGTATTCCTATCATTACGAGCCTCTTACGCGCAAACATTTCGATGCTTGTCTGCAACTGCTGCGCCAGTGGCGCGAGGCATACACGGGCAACGCAGCGCACTTGGACAGGGAAGAGGTGGCCATCCGCCGCTTTTTGGAACATTTTGAGGAATTCGGGTTGTTGGGCGGCACGCTGTTTGTGGAAGACAATCTCGTGGCGTTCACCTTTGGATCGCCTATCAACAGCCACACCATCGACACTCATGTGGAGAAAGCCGACACGCGCTATGAGGGTGTGTTCCCGATGATCAGCCAGCAGTTTGCGTTGCACCTGCCGCTGCAATACACCCATATCAACCGTGAGGAGGATTTGGGGTTGCCCGGTTTGAGACAGTCAAAGTTGTCGTACCAGCCGTTGCAATTGGTGGAGAAGCGCACCGCCCGGTTAGCCGATGATAAATTGCGTGGCATTGTGCAGCTGTGGCAGGCGTGCTTCCACGACGAGACGGCGTTCGTGCATGCGTGCTTGTCGCGCTACTATGACCGCCGGCGCGTGTTCACGCGAAAGTTGGACGGGCGTGTGGTAGCCGTGTGCCTGCTCATCCCGTGTGCGTGCGAAGTGGGGCAGGTTGGCTATTTGTATGGCATTGCGACGGAGGAGGCGTACCGCCGGCAGGGGTTGGCGGGCGCGGTGATACGCGAAGCAATCGGGTATGCGCGGGCGTGCGCCATGGACGCGGTGGCCCTGATACCAGAGAATGAGGACTTGCGGAGATATTATGAGAAGTTCGGCTTCTTGGCGCACGCCCTGCCTGTGCGGTTCACCAACGACTGCGACTTGGGCACAGGCGATGTTACGCGCGACCAGGCCTCGGTTCTGTGGCTGCGGGAAGCGATGCCCCTGCCGGAGGAACTGACCCTGACAGCGGAGGAGATGATGATCTGAAAGACAGTATGCCAGTGTATTTTGTGGCGGTGCGCCTGTCACGCGAAGAACGTTTCCCGAACCTCATCCCACACCTCATCAGATAGTTTGGCGCCTACACGCTCGATGACCCGGCCGGCCAAATATGCGGCCAACTCACCGGCTTTGGTAGGCGTGTAATCGTTCATCAGTCCGTAAAGGAACCCTGCAGCGTAGATGTCGCCCGCGCCGGTGGTGTCCACCGCATTCACGGGAATCACGCCCACTTGCGTGACTTCGCCGTTCATCTTGATGAAGGAACCCTCCTTGCCGACTTTCACGATGGCCACGGGGCAATATTCCGCCAACACGTCCAGTGCTTCCACACCCTCTTTGCCTGTAAAGGCTTTCGCTTCCTCCTCGTTGGCGAAGATGATATCGACATAGTCGGAGAGCAGCATTTTCACGAAGTCACGGTTGGCCTCGATGATGTTGTAGCTGGCCATGTCCATGGATATTTTCAGACCTTTTTCTTTGGCGATCTGGCAAACTTTCAAGATAAGGTCATGATTGAAGATGAGATAACCTTCCACATGGATGCAGTCGTACTGGTCAAACACCTTAGGGTCAAGCTCGTCGGGGGTCATCATGGCGGCGGCGCCGAGGTAGGTGGCGAAGGTGCGCTCGGCATCCTGTGAGATGAAGGTGGTGGCGATGCCCGTATCCACATCCGACCCAATCAGATGGGGCGTTACGTGAAAGCGTTCCATCTCGCGGCGGAAGAAGTCGCCCATCTCGTCGCGTCCTATTTTGCCGATGTAGCCCGCCGGCGCGCCCAAGCGCGCCAGGCCGTGAATTGTGTTGGAGGTGGATCCGCCCGTGGCACACGACTGCTCCATATTCTGGATTCGCTCGTGCAGCTCGTTCTTCTTTTCGGCATCTATCATCACCATGCCGCCCTTGTCCAGGCCGTTCTGACGCAAAATGTCATCGTCGTCAATGTTTAACAATATATCAACCAGTGCATTACCTATTCCTAATATCTTTTTCATTTGTTTGGATTATAATTGTTGTTTTAACTTTCTATTATTCTTTTACGCCCTCTATATATACCGTTATTATCGTATCGCTTCCTCTTTCTGGGACAAAATTCGGATCTATCATGACAGCAATGATGCTGTAAGTATTTTTATCATAACATTATACTTTTTACTATTAATCTTCCTTGTTCATAAAAATCTCTCTTAATATTGATTTTATTCCTTGAATCTGAAACTGAAGATTACTTATCGTAGCCTCTAAATCAGCTATTCTAATTTGGCAGCTATCAATTATTGCTTGTTGTTCATTAAAACCTTTTATTAAAAAGGGTATCAATTCGTCATAGTCAACACATAAATGTCCGTTTATAGTGTCCACGATGTCCGGGATATATTCAACCAGTTCTTGAGCCACTCTGCATACTCCTTTTTAGGTGAAACACAGCTGTCTTCTATAAAATTATAGGAATAAGTGTTTATTTGTCTTAATATCTGTGATGCACTATCAAGAGGAATCAAGTTTGTCTTAAAAGCAATGTCCGAAATTGTCTTATACCTCTTGGCTAAAAGTTTGTTCCAACCAGATTGGCTATGCCAGAAAGAGATAGTGCTCCACCTTGACCCGTCTGAACCACCTATCTCCGGACCGGGATTGGCCGGCTTGAGCGTAATCCTATTACCTCCTATCCCTACATAAGTGGGGAAAACTTTCAATTGTGCAGAAGCACCTAATGAAATAGAAACTAAAAGAACAAGAGTTAATAATTTTTTCATATTAAAATGATTATAGGTTTATTATATTATCTCATTGACACGGGCTTACATCCAAATACAACTGTCCTCCTGCTGGCACTTCAAAACCTGAAAGAAGTTCTATATAATCATTTGCCCGCAAACTAATGTCCGTCCCAGCAGGAATTGTTGTTCCGCTTCCTAACGTGATGGACTTTTTCACCTTATAGTTATAAGTCGAAAAATCGGGTATTTCATTTATGATGGTATGTTTGTCGCACTTCAAACCGTACACTTTCACATAATCCACCAACATTTTCTCTTCAAAATAGGGCGAGGTTTCTGGTTGTAATCTCTGATCCTTGGCCACCGCAATATTCATTATCAAGCGTACCGGATCCAAAATGCCATGGTTATATGTGGTTCGGATGGGAGTGTCATCCACATACCAGATGATTTTTACAGGATCCCATTCTATGGCATACTTGTGCCAGTCGGTATAGCTGAAATTGTTCAAATCGTGTTCTTGAAGATAAGCTGTGTTTGACTCTGTAAATCGTATGCGTGGTGTAAATTTGTCTCCAAATGGTTTGTGCCTTTATTGGCGTACATTTCAAAAATATCTATCTCCGAGGCTGTATGGTCGGGTTCCTCAAGGTGCAGACCCTGCTTGATAAGTGTCCAGAACGCAGGCCAAAGACCTTCGTGGTAAGGCACCTTGATGCGCGCTTCAACATAGCCGTATTGTATAGCATATTCCGGCATGGTTTCCACTCTGCCCGATGTATAAGTATATATGCTGTCTGCCACACAATTTGGATATTGAGGTGAAATGTTGTGAGGACAGGTATCTTGTTGGTTATTCACTCGGATCACCAGATTTCCGTTCTCCGACCATATATTATAATCTTTAAATAATTGTGGAGAATTATTATGAATTCTATTGTTACAAACCATCCAATTGTTATAATTTAGAAATAAAAAATCATCTTCCCAACATTTTTGCCAATGTGGATCTATTTGCGGATTTTGTGAAAAAACGTTTTCTATGCACAAAAGTGATAATAATATTAAAACAAAATATTTTCCTCTTTTCATTTTGTTACTTTTTAATCCCCTCTATATAGATTGAAACAATAGTGTCAGCACCCGATTCGGGTATAAAAGTTATATCATCCAACTCTTTTATACCATAACCTATATATAATTGTAATTTGGTTTCATGGTCCTTTTTTTCAATCACATTAATTCTTTGATCATATACAACTTTGTGCTTTGGCAGGATAACCAAGTAATCAGCATCTGGCCATTGTTCTATTTTAACCCTCTCTGCTTTGCCCTCTAAAAAGTAAATGTCGTAAACATGCTTTTTGTTCGTTTTTTTTATGACTCCCTCGTATGAAAATCTTTCATTTTTGAACCAATAGTAGCAACTGTCTTTATAGCACAGCATATTTTCTTCTGTTACGGTAGTGTCCTCGAGATTTAGAACCCCAATAGCAGTTCTAACATCAAATCTCCACTTTCCCGTCACGGAAGTGAAACTCGGTTTTTCGCAGCCGGAGAATAACACTATAACAGTGGCCACAATGGCCAAAAGAAAAAAATGTTTGCGTGTTCGCGTCATGATAATTGTGTGTTTGCGAAAATTAACACTCTTTTGCCTTGAATGCCACCGCATACAGTTTGATTTGCTTGATCATGGAAGCCAAACCGTTGGAACGCGTGGGCGACAGATGCTCTTTCAGCCCGATGGCATCCAGATAGTGGAGATCGTTGTCGATGATTTCCTGTGGCGTACGCCCTGACAACACTCTAATGAGCAGATTTACAATGCCCTTGGTGATAATAGCATCACTGTCGGCGGTAAAGAACACCTTGCCATCCTGGTAATCCGCGTGCAGCCATACCTGCGACTGGCAGCCGTCAATCCGGAACTCCGGTGTTTTGTACTGCTCGTCAATCATCGGCAAATCCTTACCCAATTCGATAATATAGTTGTACTTGTCCATCCAGTCGTCAAAGAGTTCAAATTCTTCAATCAGAGCTTGTTCAATTTCATTCATTGTTGCCATATCCGATTATTTTTGTGTATTTTCTTGATTTTCGGGATGTACAATCTTCTCCCATTCCAGGGCGCGCGGCACAATCGGCTCCACATATCCATACACGATCGACTTTTCCTTTGTCTCCTTTTTGAGAATGATTTCACGGGTGTCAATCATATCAATCAGATAAAACAGGACGCTGCAGACCAGAATCACTTTGCCAGCCCCGAACAGCAGTCCAAAGACATGGTCCACGACACCGGGGATGACCAGTTTCACAACTTTGCACATCAGTTTTCCGGCCAGATGCACCAAAAAGAGCACGGCAAAAAACGTGAGGGAGAAGGAGACCTGCTTGGCGAAGGGCATGTTGGGGAGCAGGAGAGCCACCGTGTCAGAGAACCGGTAGGAGGCCCACACGCCGAGGGCCAGGGCAAGTATTGAAGTCAGTTCATAAATAAGTCCCCTTTTGAAACCCAGAAAGGCGAACCAGCAGAGCGGAATCAGAACGAGGTAGTCGAGAAGGGTCATGGTTTCATAGGGATTGCCGGATTCGTTGGGTCAGGGGCTGGGCGTAGATGAAGCTGTTGAGTTGCTCGTTGTCCGAAACGAGCACGTTGTCCTTGTCGCCGCGCCAGGCCAGGTGGCCCTGGAAGATGAAGGAGATGGTCTCCCCGATGGTGATGACCGAGTTGAGGTCGTGGGTGTTCACCACGGTGGTGATGCCGAACTCGTGGGTGATGTCTGTAATCAACTCGTCAATCAAGAGGGACGTTTTGGGGTCAAGGCCGGAGTTGGGCTCGTCGCAGAACAAGTACTTTGGGTTGCAGGCGATGGCGCGGGCGATGGCGGCGCGCTTCTTCATGCCGCCGCTCAGCTCGGCCGGGTAGAGGTTGTTCACGTTTTCCAGATCGACACGTGACAGGCAGAAGTTCACCCGATCCAGCTTCTCCGCTTCGGGCATGTCGGTGAACATGTCCAACTGGAACATCACGTTCTCCTGTATGGTCATGGAGTCGAAAAGGGCGGAGCTTTGGAACACCATGCCCATCTCGGCGCGCAGCCTGTGTTGCTCCGCGGAGCCCAGATGGTGGAAGTCGCGACCGTTGTACAGCACCACGCCCTCCTCAGGGGAGTGCAGCCCGACAAGGCACTTCATCAGCACCGTTTTGCCGGAGCCGGAACGCCCGATGATGAGGTTCACCTTGCCCTCCTGGAACTCGGTGTTGATGTCGAACAGGACCTGTTTGTCTCCAAAATACTTTGAAACGTTCTTCAACTCTATCATCTTACAACATTATTTGGGTAACCAACACGTTCAATATTAGAATGATAAAACTTGACACCACGATGCCTTGCGTGTTCGCCTTGCCCAATTCCAGCGCGCCTCCCTCAATCTTGTAGCCGTAAAAGGCGGCCACGGAAGACATGACAAAGGCGAACAGGAAGGTCTTGACCACGGCATACACCACATCATAGACGCGGAAGCAGTAGGTGAGGCCGTCCATGAAGTCGTAGGTGGAGACGCAACCCGTTATGGCCACCGTGAAATAGCCGCCCAATAAGGCGAAGAAGATGCTGAAGATGATGAGCACAGGGTTGACAATCAGGGAGGCGATGATTTTGGGAAGCACCAGGTAGGATGCGGGGTTGATGCCCATGACCTCCAGGGCGTCAATTTGTTCCGTGACGCGCATACTGCCGATTTCCGCTGTGATGCGCGAACCGAGATTGCCCACCAGCAACAAGCTGATGATAGTGGGGCACAATTCCATCACGATGGAAGTCCGGGACACGAAGCCCACGGTCCAAGTGGGAATCCAGCTGCTCTCAATCTGCATGGCGGTCTGCGTGGTGATGACGCTGCCCATGGCAATGGACACTATGCTCACAATCAGCATGGAGCCGATGCCCATGGTATCCATCTCGAACACCAGTTTCTTGAAGAATATGCTCCATTTGTCGGGTTTGGAAAAAACCTTCTTCAGAAACAGGAAATAATCCCCAATCGTGATGAAAATACGCTCAATCATTATATTGCGTTAAGAGGGCGCAAAAATACACCTTTTTTTGTACTTTTGCGCCTGCCAAAAATCATTCCGTCATGAGACCCGTAGTTACCCTGATTAGCGATTGGAGGACCAGAGACCCGTACCTTGCCATGTTCAAAGGAACCCTCCTCTCGTTCATTCCTGACGTGGAGATTATCGACATCAGCCATACGGTGGACTTTTTCAATCTCTTTCAGACCGCCTTCCTCACCCAACAAAGCTACCGCCGGTTCCCCGACGGCACGGCGCATGTCATGCTCACCGGCATATCGGAGAAATCCAAGGGGACGCCCATCGTGGTGGAATACGACAACCACTATTTTGTCGGCGAGGACAACGGTGTCCTCTTCATGATGTTCAATAGGATGTTTCCGGTGAGGAGCCTGCGGTACAAGGGTGGCGAGTCGGATTCGTTCAGACGGATCGCCCACCTGGCCGGCGCCCTGTTTGACGGAACAACGGATGCGGTGGCCGAGGCTTTCGACTGCACGAAACTCAAGCGTCTCTTCGCCCCGCTGCCGATACATTTCGCCCCAGACCGGAGCATTGAGGGGGAGATTGTCTATATTGACGCCAACTTCAACGCCGTCACGAACATCCCCACGGAGATGTTCCGAGATGCCGTCGGGAACGGGGCGTTCCAGGCCATCATCGCCTCGAAAAAGGAGTGGAGGTGCCAGCTTTTCCATGACACGTACCGGCCGGAAGAGGAGTTCTATCTCACTGGAAACGCATTGGGATGCGTTGAGATTGCCATGTACCAGGCCAGCGTCTCCATCCTGGCGGATTTGAAGGTGGGCGACAAAGTGACCATCCGATATTAGGGTTGATGACCGAGGAATTGGCGTGCGCCGCAGCGGGAGCGCACCGCAAAAACGCCACGTATGCGCCAACGGAACCACGGTTTGGTGAATTTTCACAAAAAAAATCATGGCAAAAACGTAACGAAAAAAAAAAAATGTATTTTTGCGGCCTCAAAAAACTGAGAGGGTGCTGTAGCTCAGTTGGTAGAGCAACGGACTGAAAATCCGTGTGTCACTGGTTCAATTCCCGTCAGCACCACCGGAGCCCTGATTTTTTCGGGGCTTTTTTGTTTTCGTCGTCATCCCTTTTTTGTATATTTGCGCCGCTGTTTCAAACAGCGGCGCATTTTCCGTACAACTTAACATCAAGAGCATGAAAGAAAAATTGTTAGAACACTTTTCCAAGTATATTTCATTCGCCACCACTTCCGACGAGACCTCCGGGACCTACCCCAGCACGCAGGCCCTGCTTGACTTTGGGGATGTGATGGTGGGGGAGCTGAAATCCATCGGTATGGAGGAGGTTGAAAAGGACCAATATGGCTATGTGACGGCACTGTTGCCAGGCAACATGGAGGAGGAGTCCCCCGTCATCGGGTTCATCGCGCACATGGACACCGCGCCCGACATGCCGGGCATCGCCGCGCCGCGTATCATCGAGAACTACGACGGCCAGGACATCATGCTGGATGCGGAAACCAACACCGCGCTCACGCTAACCGACTTTCCGGAACTGGCTGGCTACAAGGGGCAGACCTTGCTGGTGACGGACGGCAAAACCCTCCTGGGCGCCGACGACAAAGCCGGCATGGCCGAGATTGTGTGCGCTATGGAGCACCTCATCCAACATCCTGAAATCAAGCACGGTCCCATCAAGGTGGCGTTCACTCCCGACGAGGAGATTGGCCAGGGGGTCAAGTACTTCGATGTGGAGAAGTTCGGCTGCGACTACGCCTACACCATGGACGGCGGAGCCATCGGCGAGCTGGAGTATGAGAATTTCAACGCAGCCTCCGCCGTGATTAAGATTCAAGGGCGCAACATCCATCCGGGCTACGCGAAGAACAAGATGGTGAACTCACAGCTCATCGCCATGGAGTTCAACAGCCTGCTGCCGGAGTTTGAGCGTCCGCAATACACACAGGATTATGAGGGATTCTTCCTGCTCACCCGCATGGAGGGAAGCGTGGAGAACAGCCAACTCAATTATATCATCCGCGATCACGACAGGGCCAGGTTCGAGGCGAAGAAACAGCAGATCCAGCAGATTGTGGATTTCCTGAACGTGAAATACGACAACCGGCTGACATGTGAGATAAAGGACCAGTATTACAACATGCGCGAGAAGGTGGAGCCAGTGTTCCACGTGGTGGAGAGAGCGGTCAGGGCGATGGAGATGGTGGGGGTGAAGCCGGTGGTGCAGCCCATAAGGGGCGGCACCGACGGGGCGAACCTCTCGTTCAGAGGTCTGCCTTGCCCCAAT
>FLNW01001285.1_pt1 | contig 27993 bp, 20 predicted proteins | sample 1140371 | NCBI WGS metagenome assembly FLNW01 (sample SAMEA3878170, study PRJEB12797) | bioreactor metagenome | biome: Moose rumen | place: Sweden | collected 2011-10
GAATTTTTAGAAGTACCCTTAATTCGTAATTTTTAATTCGTAATTTTTAAAGTGCATACACGCGAAGAGCAATTAGCCGCGTTCGCACGGCTGCTCGATGTCATGGACACACTGCGGGAGAAATGCCCGTGGGACAGAAAGCAGACTTTCGACAGTCTGCGCGAGAACACTATCGAAGAGACTTTCGAATTGGCTTCCGCTATCAGCAAACATGATATGAATGAAATCTGCAAGGAGGCGGGAGACGTCCTCCTGCATGTGGTTTTCTATGCCAAAATGGGTTCCGAAGAGAAATGGAATTTCTCCGGCGCACCCGAGGAGGGCGCGCCGCGCGATTCTTTCGACATAGCGGATGTCTGCAACCGGCTTTGCGACAAACTCATTTTCCGACACCCGCATGTCTACGGGGAAATGAGTAAATGTGAAAATGATAAAATCGTAAATGCCTCTGATGTCAGCCATCTGTGGGAGCAGGTCAAACTCAAAGAGAAAGGCGGCAACAAAACCGTGCTGGGCGGCATACCCGACAGCCTGCCTTCGCTCGTCAAGGCATACCGAATCCAGGACAAGGTCGCGAACGTCGGCTTCGACTGGGAGAAACGCGAAGACGTCTGGGCGAAAGTCAAAGAAGAAATAGCCGAGTTCGAAGCCGAAATGCGCAAATGCGAAAATGAGAAAATGGTAAATGACCCAATGGTAAATGAATTTGGCGACTTGCTCTTCTCCCTCATCAACGCTGCGCGGCTCTACAAGATACGTCCGGACAACGCGCTCGAACACACCAACCTCAAGTTCATGCGCCGCTTCAATTATGTGGAGCAAAAAGCGCGCGAACAAGGTCGCGCGCTACAGGATATGTCTCTCGCCGAGATGGATGCCCTCTGGAACGAAGCTAAGCAAACGGAACAATAACCCTTCGCCCTTTCGCCATTATATTCACCCTCCCTGCGGGGGAGGGGCGGAGTGGGGCTCTACCTCACCACCGGTGAATAGGTGTATGAGCGGGGCGTGAACTCTTTGCCGGCACTGTTGGATACAGTCATCTGGATAGGCAGCGTACCCGCTTTCTGCGGCACAAAACGCATCCAGAAGGTGCAGACGATGAGGTTGGCTTCCGGCTGGAACACCAAGGTCGCTTTGTCCGGATCCGAGCCTGCGGCAAGCATTTTTTGCAATGTGGAGTCCACTTCCAGTCTCAGATCCAATGCCGGAGCATCACTGGCTTGCGCCTGAAAACCTGTCAGAGAGTTGAAACCGCCGTTGAGCAGAACATTCAGCCGCACGGTGTCGCCGGCAGCAAGGGTGTCAACTACGCTGATGGTGTCCTGAAGGCCATCCGATGTAGTACGGATCATGTGCGTGGGAAGGTATATCTCCGGAGACGACTGGGCTTCGCTCAAACAGGATGTCATGGTGCAGGCGCATACAAACAGCGCCAATGCGGATAGAATAGAGTGTTTCATATCTGACTCGTTTCAAAAAACGAACCTCAATCGGTCCGTCGTGCGGCATAAAAGACTCGAACTTTCACTCCTCTCGGAACCAGATCCTAAGTCTGGCGCGTCTACCAATTCCGCCAATGCCGCTCGCGTTCGGCAACCTCGGACGATGACTGACGGCCACGCCGTCATTTAAGTCCTCGGTGCCTCCGCTCTCCGGTCTGTGAACACTTCGTTGGTTCCCATCCCGGGGAAGCCATTCGGAGATTTTTTCCGAAAAAGCGTGCAAAATTACAAAGAAAATTTGACATATGCAAGAAAATACGCAAACTTTTTATCATATTTTGCCAAATGGCGTCAGAATTGTCCATCGCATGACCCCTTCGCCGGTAGCCTATATCGGTGTGATGGTCGGTGCCGGAACGCGCGACGAACGACCCGCCGAGAACGGAATGGCGCATTATATTGAGCACTGCGTCTTCAAGGGAACGGCGCACCATTCCGCCCGCAGGATTATTCAGGCGGTCGAAGGGATCGGAGGCGAAATCAACGCCTATACCACCAAGGAGGAAACCACTTTTTATGCCGCTATCCTCGCCGAACATGTCCGGCTGACCTTGCACCTCATTGCCGAAATGGTCACCGAGCCTGCCTTCAAAAAGGAGGAAACCGACAAAGAACGCATGGTCATCATCGACGAGATCGAGAGCTACAACGACAGCCCCTCCGAACTCATCTACGACGATTTTGAGGCGCTTGTTTTCGCGGGGCACCCTCTGGCGCAACCTATTCTGGGTACGCGCAAAACGCTGAGGCATATATCTTCCAAACCCGATTACCCCAAACAATGGATGGCACGGCATTACACGCCGGAACGGATGGTCGTTTTCTGTCAGGGCAACATCAAACCCGAGAAAATCTTCCGTCTGGCGGAGATGGAATTTTCTTCTCTTCGTAGGTCGATTCCCGACGGTGAGCCGACGGTAAACCGACGGTCAACTATAACGAGAGTACCCGGACAGTACGAGGCGCATTACCGCCGACATACCCATCAGATCCACGCCATGCTCGGCGGCAGAGCCTACAAATTGGGGCATGAGAACCAGTTGCCGATGTTCCTGCTCAATAATATTCTGGGCGGTGGTAGTCTCAACAGCCGCCTCAATCTCTCTCTGCGCGAGGCGAAAGGGCTGGTTTATACCGTCGAGTCCACCTATACACCTCTCAGCGACACAGGCTATTGGTCCGTTTACTGGGCTTGCGAGCCCGAGCATTATCCGCTCATCCTGAACCTCGTGCGCCAGGAACTGGACAGACTCGCTGCGGTCCCTCTCTCTGAATCCGCGCTGCGCCATGCGCTGCAGCAACTCCGGGGACAGATGGCTGTCTCTGCGCAGAATCAGGAGAACTCCGCTCTCGCGATGGCTAAATCCATGCTCTATTTCGGCCGTGCTCCCGAATGGCAGGATACGTATGCTAAAATAGCACAGACCGATGTCACACGCCTCCAGACGGTCGCAGAGGAAATGTTTGACGAGAACAACCGTTACATTTTGACATACGAATGAGCCCCGATTCGTTTCTTTTGCTATCGTTTTTTCCGTTTTTCTGAATAAAAATGCAAAATAAGGCACCTTTTTTGACGAAAATCGTATTTTTTTGTAGAAATATTTGGTAGAGTCAAAAAAAAGCAGTACCTTTGCTCACTTTTTCGTCTATACGCGCCACGCGTGTACCATGTTGTATATATGTGCGCGAGGGAAGAAATATATAACAAACAATACATAATGAAGAAATTTTACTATTTGTTAGTCTGCTTGTTCCTCATTCCTGTGAGTGCTTTGGCGCAGTCATTGGTATCCGGTACCATTTATGACGAAGCAGGGGAGCCGGCTATTGGAGCCAATGTGGTGGTCGAAGGTACTACTACGGGAACAGTGACGGACTTTGACGGTTTTTTTGAGATAACCGTTCCCGCAGGGAAGAAGAATCTGGTTATCTCCTATCTGGGCTACAAGACTGTGACAGTCCCTGCCAAGCCCGACATGAAAGTGACACTCGAGACCGAGGCACAGCAAATCCAGGAAGTGGTGGTGACCGGTATGGTGAAGCAGGACAAACGTCTCTTCACGGGCGCTACTACCAAGCTGGAGGCTGAGGAAACGATGCTCTCGGGTGTGGCGGATATCAGTCGTTCGCTGGAAGGTAAGGCCGCTGGCGTATCCGTCCAGAACGTGAGTGGTACGTTCGGTACTGCCCCTAAAATCCGCGTACGTGGTGCCACCTCTATCTACGGTGCATCCAAACCGCTGTGGGTGGTGGACGGTGTCGTGCTGGAGGATGCGGTGGAGATGAGTGCCGACGACCTCTCGTCCGGTGACGCCAAGACCCTGATTGCCAGTGCCATCGCCGGTATCAATGCCGAGGATATCGAGTCATTCCAGATTCTGAAGGACGGTTCCGCTACCTCTATCTACGGCGCGCGCGCCATGGCGGGGGTCATCGTCGTAACTACCAAGAAAGGTCAGGCTGGTAAATCCAAACTGCAATACACGGCCGAGATAACCTACCGTATGATTCCTTCGTATATGGACTACAACATCTGTAACTCACAGGAACAGATGGGTATCTACCAGGAGTTGGAACGCAAAGGATGGCTGGAGTACAGTGCCCTCAGCAGTGCCAAGAATAGCGGTGTGTATGGTTTGATGTACCAACTGATTGACCAGGCTGAAGCCGGTGGTGTTGGTTTGGAGAACACTATTCAGGCGCGCAATGCTTATCTGCGTCAGGCTGAGTTCCGTAATACCGACTGGTTCAAGGAACTCTTCAACCAGACGGTGATGCACAACCACTCGCTCTCTTATTCTGCCGGTACCGATCGTGCCCGCGTGTATGCGTCGCTTTCTGCTATGCAGGATCCCGGATGGTACAAGTCCAGCGAGATTTCCCGTTTCACAGGTACTGCCAATGCCAACTTTGACCTGCTGCCATCCACCAGCAAGCAGAAACTGACTGCCGGTGTCAATTTTATGGGTAGCTACCGTAAGCAGAAAGCACCGGGAACTATTTCTTCAAGCACTGACCCCATCTCTGGTGCAGTGAGTCGTGAGTTTGATATCAACCCGTTCTCGTATGCGATGAATACTTCGCGTGCGATGGATCCGACGGCTACCTATCGTCGTAACTATTGCGATTTCAATATTTTGGACGAGTTGGCTCGCAACTATATTGATATCAAGGTGACAGACTTGAAATTCCAGGGAGAGTTGAATTACAAACCGGTACGTGGTTTGGAAATCAGCGCTCTGGGTGCTATCCGTTACCAGATGAGCCGCCAGGAGCATAATATCACCGACCAGTCCAACCAGGCGCGTGCTTACCGTGCCGGTATAGACCCTGAGGACAACACGATTCGTGAGAGCAACTCGTTCCTTTATACCGACCCTGACGACCCGACGGCACTGCCTGAGACGGTGCTGCCCAAGGGAGGTATCTACAACCTGACCGAGTACTCGCTGCTCTCCGCGGATTTCCGTGCTACGGTCAGCTATAACCGCGACCTGGGGCGCAACGGCGACCATATCATCAGCCTCTTCGGCGGCGGTGAATTGAACTCGACAGACCGTCAATACACTTGGTTCCGCGGATGGGGATACCAATATGAGAATGGCGGTGTGCCTTTCACGGACTACCGTTTGTTCAAACAAAGCCAGGAGGAGAACTCTACCTATTTCTCCAACGACTTCACCTACTATCGCAACCTTGCTTTCTTCGCGATGGCTACCTATTCCTACAAAGGACGTTATACCATCAACGGCGTTGTACGTTATGAGGGTACCAACAAATTGGGTAAGAGCCAGAGTGCACGCTGGTTGCCTACGTGGAATGTATCCGGTGCATGGAATGCCCATGAGGAGCGCTGGTGGGAGCCTACTTTCGGCAGCGCATGGACACACGCCAGCCTCAAGGCGAGCTACTCGCTTACCGCGGACCGCGGGCCAAGCTGGGTAACCAACTCACTGGCTGTCTTCCAGAGCTACAGCCCTTATCGTCCGAACACCAATGCATCGGAGACGGGTATTGAGCTATACGACTTGGAGAACTCCGAGTTGACCTATGAGAAGAAGCATGAGCTGAACATCGGTGTGGCACTCGGATTTGTGGACAACCGCATCAATTTGGAGTTTGACTGGTATCGCCGTAACAACTACGACCTGATTGGTCTGGTACAGACCATGGGTGTAGGTGGTCAGACAGAGAAATATGCCAATGATGCAACGATGCGTTCCACCGGTTGCGAGTTCACACTCTCTACTGTCAATGTGAAATACCGTGACTTCAAATGGACTACCGACTGGATCTTCTCCTGGGCGGAGAACAGGATTACCAAGTTGGAATCTCACCCGCAGGTGTACTCTTTGGTTTCCGGTTCCGTAATGTCCCGTCGTGAGGGATACCCCGTCGGTGCTATGTTTTCCATTCCGTTTGCAGGATTGACTGAAGAAGGTCTGCCTACCTTCTATATCAACGAGGAGCATACCGAAATCGCCGGTCCCTCCAACTACGGAGATGTGGATTTTCAGGAGTATGAGAACCTCGGGTACCTCAAGTATGAAGGTACAGTCGATCCTACTATTACCGGCTCGTTTGGCAATGCCTTCTCATGGAGAGGACTGAAACTGAATATCTTCTTCACCTACAGTTTCGGCAATGTGCTGCGTCTCGACCCGCTTTGCTATGTATATAGCAGCCAGTACAGTGATCTGACAGCGAGCATGAAGGAGATGAAGAACAGGTGGATTGTACCGGGTGACGAAGCAACGACTACGATTCCTGCTATCGCTACCAAACGTCAGTACCAGGAAATCAACAACCTCTACACCGCTTATTCTGCATACAACTATTCTACCGAGCGTGTGGCGAAAGGCGATTTCATCCGTCTGAAGGAAATCTCGCTGAGCTACGACCTGCCGGCTAAGTATCTGGAAGGACAGAAAGCGGTGTCTAACTTCGGTGTCAAACTGACCGCTACCAACCTTTGGTTGGCTTATGCCGACAAGAAACTCAACGGTCGTGACCCTGAGTTCTACAACACCGGTGGTGTAAGTTCGCCTAACCCCCGCCAGTTCACACTGACCATTAAACTTGGATTCTAACAACAAAGCAGATGAAGACAATGAAACATAATACATTATACATACTTGCGCTATCCCTTGTGATGGGTCTGCTTTCGGGATGCAACTTCCTGGACAAGAACCCGGATATGCGTGCGTCTATTGATACCAAGGACAAAGTGCGTCTGTTGCTGGTGTCTGCCTATACCAATGCCAACGCCGGTGCGATTTGCGAGTTCTCATCGGATAATATTATTGACAACAACTCGCCTGATGCTTACGGTCACAGCAATGCATTGCTTCCTCTGGACAAGATGTATGACGAGATTTTTGCATGGAAACCGGCGGAGAGTAGCGAGCAGCAGGATTCACCCACCTATATCTGGGATGGCTGCTATTCGGCTATTGCGGCGTGCAACCAGGCTCTCCTGGCTATCGCGGAACTGGAGGCAAAAGGTATCAACATGGATGCCGAGAAAGGCGAAGCATTGGTAAGCCGCGCATACCACCATTTCCTTCTTGCTACCGTTTTCTGCCATACTTGGAAAGATGAGACACAGAGCAAACAGGACTCGGGTATCCACTATATGACGGAGCCGGAGACCATGGTTGCACCTGTTTATTACCGCGGTACGGTCTATGATACCTACAAGGCTATCCAAACCGACTTGGAGCAAGGACTCAAACTGGTCAGCGATGAGTACTACACGGTACCGCGCTATCATTTCAACGTGAAAGCGGCACATGCTTTTGCTGCACGGTTCTACCTCTATACACGCCAGTGGGACAAGGTATTGGAGCACGCCAACTATGTGCTGACGACGGACGATGCCTCTACGCTCGGTATGCTCTTTGACGCACGCTATGCGTTGGTGGATTGTACGGACATCAGCACGGAGATGAACGCGTGGATTGATGCCAAGTCTCCTGCCAACCTCCTGATATACACCACGATGTCGCAGGTAAGTTACACCGTTTTCAGCACCTACGGACGCTATCAGTTCAACCGCGATGCGCGTAACTATACCACCTCTGGTGCTGGACCGTGCTGGAAAAGCCGTTTCCCGGGCTACTCCGTATGGTCTGCCAACTCGGAATATGGTTCGTTATTGGCATACTTCTATTACCTGTTTGAATATACCGACAAGGTAAACGGCTATGGCTATATCCACGGCGTGACCCGCGCTTTCACTACCAATGAGACACTGCTTTGCCGTGCTGAGGCGAAAGCGAACCTCAACGACCTTGGAGGCGCAATCAACGATTTGCGTTTGTGGGCGCAGGGATACGATGTTAGCAGCGGAAACCGCATGGATACACTTCCTAACGGAGATGTCAATCTGACACTCGCTAAAATCAAGAACTTCTATGCCGTAGGTGGAAATGCCAACTGGGTGCCCGTATTGCATAACCAGTATATATGCCCCGATTGGACTCTCTCCGAGGATCAGGAGCGCGTGATTGACTGTGTACTGCACTTCCGTCGCCTCGAGACTATCCACACGGGCTTGCGTTGGCACGACCTCAAACGTTACGGTATTGAAATTTCCCACCGTCAGGGTACGGCACCTGCTTCTACGCTGATTTGGAACGATGACAGGCGCGCTATCCAATTGCCGAAGAAAGTGATTATCGCCGGCATGGCGGCGAACCCGCGCAACATCCTCGGACCGAATGCAGCTACCGATAATGTTTCTGTTGCTGCACCTGAGGTAGGCTCCGAACCCGTCAAAGCAAGCGCTATCGAAGCAAAGACTTTCGGAATGCAGATTACTCGGGTGGAGGACTAAACGGCTAACAATTGAAATATAGATGAGTATGAAAAAGATATATCAAATACTATTTGTCAGTCTATTGGTAGTGGGTCTGGCTTCGTGCGAGAAAGACACGTTCGGTCCCTCTATCTTCGTGGACCCCGTAGAGGACACTACCGCCTATACACGCGAGTTTGACCAATGGCTCTACAAACATTATACTATACCTTACAACGTAGAGTTCCGCTATCGTCTGGACGATAATGCTACCGACCCGAACTATAACGTTGTTCCCGTCAGCATGGGTATGGCGGATACGATTGCCCACCTCTCGCTCTATCTGTGGTATGACGTCTATGACTCTGTGGCTTCCGCAGGATTCCTCAAAGAGAATGGTCCGCGTATTATTCAGTTGATTGGCTCCGCGATGATTAACGCTTCGCAGGGTACCGAGAAACTGGGTACAGCTGAAGGGGGTATCAAAATCACACTGATGAAGATTAACCTCATGGAGACGAATAACATCGACCAACTCAACGAGTATATCTTCAAGACCATGCACCATGAGTTCTCGCATATCCTTCACCAGAAGAAAACCATGCCGAAGGAGTTTGAGCAACTGAGCGCAGGAAACTACAACCCGGACGGCTGGCAATATACCTCCGACGCCGACGCTTTCCAGCTGGGTTTCCCGTCGCCCTATGCCAGTAGCCAGGTGCGCGAGGATTTCGTAGAGACGATAGCCAACTATATTGTCAAGACGGATGCGCAATGGGCAAGAATGATCAGCATAGGCAATTCCGGCGGAAACAAGGGAGGAGACATTCTTGTACAGAAACTGGAAATATGCCGTACATGGCTGGCTGAGAAATGGGAACTGGATATTGATGCACTCCATGCGGAGGTACAACGCCGTCAGGCGAACCTTGACTGGGATATGATTATGAGTCTGGGATTCATGAATACAACGGAGGAATAAAGAAAGGACTGAGATATGAAGGCAAGATATTATTTTCTACTACTGATTGCAGCCTCCTCTGTGTTAGGAGCATGCAGTCGCGACGAAGAAAACTTCTTTGACCAAACGGCTTCCGAGCGTGCGCAGGCTGCGCTTGATAATGCCGATAATGTGTTCACAGGAGCCAAGAATGGATGGGAAATGCTCTATTTCGCCAATCCCGAGTCGAGAGGTTACAATGTGCTGGTCACCTTTGACGAAAACGGCAAAGTGACGGCTACGGCGAAGAACTCCGCGGTTACGGGCAACAGGATACTCACGGACTCCAGCACATGGGAGGTGAAAAACGACTACGGGCCTATCCTCACCTTTGACACCTACAACAAAGTGCTGCACGCTTGGGCGGATCCGGGCACTGACGGTGACGGACTGTTAGGTGACTACGAGTTCCTTATTCTGCATGTCGATTCGAGTTATGCCAAACTGAAAGGAAAGAAACACAGTGCCTATGCTTACCTCTACCCGTTTGATGATACGGAATATGCTGATTATTTCGCAGAAGTGGAGGCACTGCGTGCCAAACTGTTCGACAACTCGAACCTGCTGGAGTGGTCGGACGGGAAGAACCGCTATCATCTCTATGCGGGAAACACAGGTATCTTCGAACTGACTCCTTACGGCGAAGTACCCAACGAAGAGGAACTGGACATCTATCCGTTTGCAGAGAACAGAACAGGAATCCAGTTGACGTTCCCTGTTCTGGACAACAAAGATGTGTACTATACCTTCACTGACGGAAAACTGGTCAGCGAGACGGCTACTATCGTGTCTGGCGAAGTACACAGCTATGTTAAGAACTACATCACTTTGGTCGGAGGCGGGTGGAACATCAACCTGACCGACCTTTCCGACATCGTCAAAACGGCTCTTACTACTGCCGACGATGCTATCAAGACAGCCTACAACAACAAGAAAAAAGGCGGAACAACAGCAATGCGTATGCTGCAGAAAGACGATGCGGTGGTATTGGCTTACAGCTATATAGGAAGCGGCTCCAAAGCCAGCACATACTACTATACGTTCAATCTGGAAGTGGTGGACGGCAAAGTACGGCTGGCGTACGACAAACCCTACGACGAGAATGCACAGAAAGTGCTCGCTGCTATCCCGAGTATCGAAACGTTGTTCAACAGCCTGAATGGTGAATACTTGAGTGTAGCGGCAGAACCGATTAACCCTACGCTGGGTATCAAACTGACAGATAATACTAACCCCGAGTTATGGTTGGACATAACAGGGTCAGTGAATTAAATAACTAAATTATTCACACTTAAATTTTTAAGGTATGAAAAAAATTACACTTATCGCATGCGCGCTGGCAACGGCAATTGCCTCGTTCGCAACAACAAGAGCAACTAAAGTTCTTGAAACATCTCAAGCACGCGTTGCTAAAGAAGACGTGCAGATTAATATCGCCCGTCCCGAGACCTTCAAAACAATGGAGGCACGTGAAGCAGAGGTGGTTAACGACACCATGTTCATCCCGTACTATGTACCGGGAACGTTCCGTTATGGTTCTAACTCCAGAGGTGTTTTCTATTATGTGCCTGCTTATCTGATGACCCCGTATGCAGACAGCCTCACATTCTACAACCTCTATAGTTTCGAGAGCACATGGCTGGCTGGTGGCGTAGAAGTAGCAAAAGATACCGCTTTCACGCTCGCGCTTGACGGCTTTGGTGAGCACTATGGTGTGCTTCCTACTATGCAGACTCCTACACTCGCCTACGATGACACCACCAATCTTGTATTCCCCGACTATACCTACGGCGCAGCAGTAATTGCCGACCTTACGGCTAAGTATGGTGATATGAGCGATTGGCATGGTATTGTCAATGGCTCATGCTACCTGTACCCCTTGACGTATCACGCAGTATATACGGAGAATGAAGGCGAGTGGTATTTCCCCTTTGATTACGGAACATATCGCGCAGCTGATGGTGGCGACTATTGGTATGGAACCAAGTTGGTAAACTCATACACCAGCACGGATGACGTGGTCGCTTACTTAGATACTATGGCAGTGTTCGTTGAGAACCCGGGCGTAATGTACATTGACCATGTATCCGCCGGTATTTATACTTTGGCTAATACATACAACGATATGTTCCCGGGTGATGACGACCATATCCGTTTGACTCTCTATCCTGTAACCGAGACAGGTGCCATTGATTGGGAGAACCCGATTGCCAGCGCAACTGCAGGTAGTGATGATGTGACAGGTTCCAGTTGGACGGGTATCATCAATTTCATCTTTACAGAGGAAGATCCGATTACGGGGGCTGAGTACGAAGTTCCTGCTATCGTTGAGGGAGATTTCATGGCCGTATTCGACGAGTATAATAATGGAACGGCTAACTTTGGATTCTTTGCAGATGATGAGATGACTACTGTTAGCAATACCTATTTTATCTTCTACTATCCTGCTAAACAAGGTCGCGTAATAACGCAAAAATATAGAAGTCCTGCAAACCTCCTTGTGAATTTCCATGCAATCACACCGGTTGTGAATACTCCCGAGAAAGTACAGTTCGAATTAAGCGGTGGAGAGAAAGAATTTACTGTCGCTACCAATGTGTGGGCAGAGGATATGGAGATTGATGCTGACGATTGGATTGATGTAGAGGCTGCTACTATCACCGAAGAGTATGAGTACGATGGTGAGACATACGAGGAGCACACCTACAAAGTGGTATTCACCATCACCGTTGATCCGAGCGATGTTGACCGTGTAGGAACTATTGAAATTGATGCACTCGGTCTGCCTGTAACCATCAAGGTTGTTCAGGGTGAAGACAGCGAGGCTGTTGAGAATGTAAATGCAAGTGCAGCCAAGGTAAGCAAGTCGTTCATTGACGGTCAGTTGATCATTGAGCGTAACGGTGTTCGCTACAATGCTATCGGTGCTCAGATCAGCAAATAAGCTCCTTGTCAACAACTATTAACAGCAAGACTTCCTGTCTTGCAGGAGAGTGTGCGGTCAATTAACCCCCGCACACTCTCTATTTTTTTGTTTAGTCAAAAATGCCCCCAAATGATTCAAAAACAATTCTTGCATAAGTGTCAGGAATTTGGTCTATTTGCTTAATTTGTGAACAAATAACATAAGTGTCCACTACTGTAATTTTGGGGGTTAATTTGGGGCCTTTTGGGACTTATAAATATTTTGACACTCTTCAATGACGCACCGTAGTGGTAACGATGTGGTACCGATATTGCCCCGGAATTGGCAGGAGAATGTTTCATTAGTGCACTAATACAGTCCGCTACAGCCAAAAATCATAAAAAGTTGGGTAGACTATTGCATAATTAAAAAAAATATCGTACCTTTGCAACCGAAAACTTGGAAAAGTGACAAAAAATGGCTTTACGCAAATGGAAAAGTAACATTATTTAACAGTTTTTACCTTGGAAAAGTAACATATGATAGACAGATTATTGGATAAAACCATTGAAAATCATTTCGTTAGCAGCAAAGCCGCCCTTCTGTTGACAGGAGCCAGACAAGTCGGCAAAACGTTTGCCATTCGCAAATACGCGAAGGAAGCGGATTTAGATCTTCTGGAGATAAATTTTTATGAGGACTCCGAAGCACGGAGTATTTTCACAGATGCCCGCGATGTGCGAGAGATACTATTCCGTTTAAGCGCGTATTACAACAGGACACTGAAGAAAGGTAAAACACTTGTTTTTTTTGATGAAGTACAAGCCTTTCCCGATGTAATTACCTGGATTAAGTTCCTTGTTGACGAAGGAAGTTTCCGCTATGCGTTAAGTGGAAGTCTGCTTGGTGTAACATTGAAAGACATTCGCAGTATTCCTGTCGGATACATGTCCGTTGAAGAGGTTTTTCCTCTTGATTTGCAGGAATTCGCACAGGTATTAGGAGTCAGCCGCCAAGTGCTTGGCTCCATTCAGCACGCTTGGGAGCAGCGCATAACGGTAGATCCCATTGTCCACAAGAGCATGCTCAGGGTTGTATCGTTATATCTGCTTGTGGGCGGTATGCCGGCTGTAGTCCAGACATATCTTGATACAAATGACATGCATGCAGTCAAGATGAAACAAGATGAGATACTCAAATTATACCGATGGGATATTGCGCAGTATGATGTACAAAACAAATTGTATATAGATGATATATTTTCGCTTATACCTTCTGAATTAAATGCAAAGAATAAGCGCTTCATACTAAAGAACCTTAATGAACACCGCCAATTCTCCCGTCACGAAAACGGCTTTATCTGGCTTCGTGATGCGGGTGTTGCATTACCCACTTATAATGTATCCGCGCCGGTGGCTCCGCTTACATTGAACGAAAACCGGTCGCTGTTTAAACTATTTCAAAACGATGTAGGACTTTTAGCCGCTCAATATTCAGAAGGAATGGCGTTGAAACTGCTATCGGGTGAGATCAATATCAATTATGGTGCCATTTATGAGAATCTTGTCGCGCAAGAATTGCGTACCCATGGCTGGAAACTATATTATTTCAATAGTAAAAAACAAGGAGAAATTGATTTCCTTTTGGAGCGAGATAGCGATATTATCCCCATAGAAGTCAAATCCGGCAAAGACTATGAACGACACCATGCCTTGAAAAATATTCTGAATACCCCTGACTATGCAATCCATGAAGCGATAGTCCTGAGCAACGAGAATATGCAAGTGAAAGGTAACGTGGTGTATGCTCCTATATATATGTTAATGTTTATTAAGAGGATTTCTTCTGTAGTCCCTTTAGTCTATACGATTAATCTGGATCCATTAAAGTAGCTGAAGCACAACCCGGTAGTCTCAGTAAAAAAAACAGATGGAGGCGCTCTCTTCGGGGAGCGCTTTTTTTATACGTCTGGCGTCTATAGCGACACATCCTTCTTTGTACTCAGATTTAGTATTTCCAAGTACTAAAAATTGGCAAAATATAGTACTTGGAAGTACTTTTTTAGGGATATTTGGTGCAAAATACCTCGATTTAGTATCTCCAAGTACTAAAAATTGATGAAAATTAGTACATGCAGGTACTTTTTTGTGAGAAATATTTGCACATGTAAAAAAAAAAGAGTAACTTTGCGCCGCAAAAACAATTTTCACTATGGAACAACAAGATATACAACCCATTATAAGGACGTATCATAACTTCCTTTCTTTTGTGACATTGGACTACATCCGTCCTCTGATGCAAACCATTAATTGGGATGACCGGCTAATAGAGATCAAAGGAGCCAAAGGAGTGGGAAAGACAACTCTTATGCTGCAGCATATACTGCAGACATTCCCCAATGTAGATGATACATTGTATGTCTCGTTGGATAATTTGTGGTTCAAGTCGTACACGCTGAAAGAGCTGGCAGATTGGTTTTATGCGCAAGGCGGACGATTCCTGTTCCTAGACGAGGTACACTATTATCCGCATTGGCAAACGGCAATCAAGAACCTCACGGATGAATATGCGGATCTGCATATCGTTTTTAGTGGCTCGTCCATGCTACAGCTGGAAGCCGGTGAGGGAGATTTGTCGCGTAGATTGATTGACTATTATCTGCCGGGACTTTCGTTTAGGGAATATCTTCATTTTGAAGGGATAGCGGAATTCTCATCGTTTAGTTTGGAAGAGATATTGCAACGTCATGTACCCATTTCGTTTGAGGTAAAAGAGAAATTAGGGAGTATTCAGCAGCATTTTTATACTTATTTGCAGCGTGGCTATTATCCTTTTTATAAGACAGTACGGTCCGGATATGAAATTCGTCTACAGCATGTAGTTAATCAGGTACTCGAGCGTGACTACCCACTCATAGATGATGTTACGGTAGCAACGATAGAAAAGACAAAGAAAATGCTGATGGTGCTGGCGCAAAGCGTGCCGAAAATGCCAACAATGAGCACGTTATATGGTCAGTTAGAGACGGGACGCAACCAAGGACTGAAAATGCTTTATGCGTTGCATAGAGCGGATTTGCTCTTATTACTCACCGACAAAACCAAGAATCTCAAAACGCTTAGTCGCCCGGAGAAGATATTTCTGCAGAATACGAACCTAATGTACGCCTTGGGCGCAAATATCGAGATAGGGACAGTGCGCGAAACATTTTTCTTGAATCAAGTGTCGCAGGTAGTTCCTGTACACTATCCGGCGAAAGGTGATTTCTTGGTGAATAATCAGTATTTGTTCGAAGTAGGAGGGGCAAACAAATCCTTTGAACAAATAAAAGATGTGCCGGACTCGTTCCTTGCTATCGATAATACCGAAACGGGCTATAAAAATCGAATCCCTCTATGGTTATTTGGATTCCTTTACTGATTTTTTCTTCCAACGCCATGCAAGTCGCATGGCGTCTTTTTTATGTCCTCTTTGTGCCTATATAGTATAGGTGTGACAATTCTCCCCATTTCGCCCCACTTTTTATTAAAATGTCAATAAGTTGTGTAATATGCTGATAATATGTGTATTAAAGAGCAATACGATATGTTGAAATGATGTTGATAAAATATTTAGTAAATTTTTTTGTGGGGAAATGTGGTGTAATTCAAATATTTTTTGTAACTTTGCACTCGCGTTCGGTAAGAAGTGTGCAATGGTCGATACCGCTCCGCTAAATCGACAGGCAACTTCTACCTCCGCTCTCCCCACTGCAAACAGCCTAAGGCTTCGGTTTGCATCGGGGACCCCAAACAAAAAAATAGGAACAAGTATAGCTTATGCAGACATTTGTCGGAAATATAGAAGGACGGCTGGACGAGAAAGGGCGCATATTCGTCCCGGCGGGTTACAGGAAGATACTGGCGGAAGCCGAGTCGAAGCGTATAGTGATGCGCCGCGATACAGACAACGAGTGTCTGATGTTTTATCCCGAGCAGATATGGAATGAGAAAGTGGAGCAGTTGCGCCAAGCGCTCGACGAGTGGGACCCCGAGGACCAACTCATTCTGATGCAGTTCATGGCTGATGCCGAATATTTAGATATGGACGGACAAGGGCGAATCCTGCTGCAGAAGAAAAATTTGGAGACTATAGGTGCGCAGCAGGATGTGCTCTTCGTCGGTATGCTCAACCGTTTTGCGCTGTGGGCACCGGAGAAATTCGCCGAGAAACGGCTTAGCCAGAGCGAACTGGCCGCACGGCTGCGGGCAAAGATGAAAAGGACGGACGCTAAACAGTAAAGACAGGTATCGGAATGGTCACATAAAGAACCAAAGAAGAACTAAATAAGAACTAAATAAGTACCAAATAAGAACTAAAGAGTTATGTAAAATAGATTGGGTTGAGGAAGTAAAATAGACAGGACTGAGGAAGTAAAATGGATAGGATTGGGAAGTAAAATGGAAAGTGCGATTTACCATATACCGGCGATGCTGAAAGAGACGATCGAGGGTTTGGCTATCAAGCCCGGCGGCGTGTATGTGGATGTCACTTTCGGCGGCGGAGGACACAGCAGGGCAATTTTGGCAAAATTGCATGAAATTACGAATTACGAATTAACAATTAAAAATGAAGCCACCGACGGCAAAAATGCCGCCGAAGTGAACGGGGGGCATTTGTACTCGTTTGACCAGGATATAGAGGCATACGAAAATGCAAAGGGCCGGATGGAATCCGGCAAAATGGACGAAGCTATAAACGGCGGCAAAAATGCCACCGAACAGAACAACGAGGGAGAGGCGGCGGAATACCGCCGCGAACAGGACAACGGGGGAGAGACGGGGCTGATGAACCGCGAACAGAGCGAAGAGTGGGACGAAGAAAAATGGACGTTTGTGCATTCGAATTTCCGGTATCTGAAGAACTGGATGGATTATTACGGGGTGGAGCAGATTGACGGTCTGCTGGCAGACCTGGGCGTGAGTTTTCACCATTTCGACTGCCCGGAACGCGGATTCAGCTTCCGCTACCCGGCTCCATTGGACATGCGTATGAACCAAACAGCCAAGCGCACGGCTGCAGATATAGTGAACAGTTACAGCGAAGAAGAGCTGGCGCGGTTGTTTTGGTTGTACGGCGAGATGAAGAACGGGAGGGGTATAGCAAGGAATATATGCAAGGCGCGTGCGCAGAAGCCGATTCTAAGGACGGAGGAGCTGATTAACGCGGCGCTGAACCTGCAGATACAGGCGCTGGCCCAGCCCTCTCGGAGAGAGGGAGGCCGGATGGTATCCTGCAAAACAGACGAAGCTATAAACGGCGGCAAAAATGCCACCGAACAGGACAATAGTGGAGAGGCGGCGGAATACCGCCGCGAACAGAACAGCAGGGGAGCGGGAAATCCGTCAAATATGACGGAACCCGTGGAGCTGGATATTCCGGCGCAATACAAGAAAGATCTGGCACGGCTGTTTCAGGCACTTCGGATAGAGGTGAACGACGAGATGGGCGCGCTCAGAGAGATGCTGGTGGCCGCACGGGATATGCTGAAACCCGGCGGACGGATCGCCGTACTGACCTACCACTCGCTGGAAGACAGGCTGGTGAAGAATTTCCTGAGAAGCGGCAATCTGGAAGGCAATATAGAAAAAGACTTTTACGGCAAGGCGTTAACTCCGTTTGATGTTATCGAGAAAGGCCTGACCGCCTCGCCCGATGAAGTAGAACGGAATCCGCGCAGCCGGAGTGCGAAACTGCGTGTGGCAGAAAAGAAATGATCGTGCATTAATGCACGATGCGGTATATGGCAGACATACACAATATACAATCCTGGCTCAACGGCGACCGGCTGAGGGACAGCCGGATCAAGAAACAGTACCCGCTGATTGCATTGATAGCAGTACTGGTTTTTGTATATATCCTGACCGGATACCGCGCCGTGAAACAGCAGCACCGGCTGACGGACACCAAGAAAGAAATGCTGGACGCCAAATACCGGTACATGACCATCAGCACCCAACTGACCAACGAGACCCGCCAGTCGCAAGTGAGCGAGGCACTCCGCGCGAACGGCAGTACACTGAAGGAAAACACAGTGCCGCCGGTGAAAATTACGAATTGAAAATTACGAATTACGAATTAACAAGATGTCTGACGAGCAAAGAAATACGGTATTGCGGTTTGCAGTCATTTTCATGGTGATTGCTCTGGGTTTCGTAGCCGTGCTCGCCAAGATAATCTATGTCCAGACGGTAGAACGCGACGAATGGATGAAAGTGGCGGAACGCCAGGTTCCGAGCAACCGCTCCATCCCTGCCACGCGCGGCAATATACTGGATTGCAACGGTCAGTTGCTGGCGTCGAGTATGCCGCAATACTATATGTATATGGACACGCGCGTGGAGGCGCTGCACCTGAACGGCGGCAAGCTGTTTCATGAACACATAGACGAGCTGGCAGCAGACCTGGAACGCATAGTGGGCGGTCACAGCGCCGCGGAATACAAGGCGCGTATCACCCAGGCGTACAACAAGAAAGAACGGCGATTGAGGGTCTGCGACCGCCGGATCAATTATCTGCAGCGGCGCGAGCTGGAGCAGAACAGCCTGATAAAGAAAGGCAAATACAAAAGCGGAATACTGTTTGAGGACCAGCACCGGCGCATCAAGCCTTTCGGCATCCTTGCCAGCCGTACCATAGGCGGCATCTACGGCGAAGGCGGTTACGGCAACTCGGGTCTGGAGAAAAGGTTTGACCGGGAGTTGCGCGGCAAGGACGGGTTGAGCAGCATTCAGCGCATAGGCGGCAGAAACGAGTCGGTGACCGTCAAGGAGGCGGAGGACGGAATGGATGTGATAACCACTATAGACGCCAACCTGCAAGACATCGTGGAGAATGCGCTGATGGCGAAACTGGAAGAGAAACATGCCCAATGGGGCTGCTGCATGCTGATGGAGACGCAGACGGGTTATATACGCGCGATAGCCAATCTGGACAAAGCCAGCGACGACAAGTATTACGAATTGCAGAACCATGCCGTGCAGCGCGTGGAGCCGGGCTCGACGTTCAAGACAATCGCCCTGGTGGCGGCGCTGGACGACGGCAAGATACACATTGACGATACTGTCAGTATTTCCAAGACCCCGTGGGTGTACATGCGCAAATCGAAACATACGGATGCGCACCCGATGGATACCGTGCTGACCGTACGGTCGGCATTGGCGGTATCCAGTAACATCGCTTTGGCCAAACTGATCACGCGCAGTTACGAGGGCTCGGCACGTAAGTTCGTGCAACGCATCGAACGGATGGGACTGATGGACAGTGTGGAATGCGAGATACCCGGCGCCGAGAAGGCGCGTATAGATGTGCCGAAAGACACGGTGACGCTGAGCAAGATGAGTTACGGCTATTCGGTGGAACTGAGTCCGATGCAGATCATGATGTTCTACAACGCGATAGCCAACAACGGCAGGATGGTGCGTCCGATGCTGGTGACGGAGGTGCGGGACGAAGGCGAGGTGGTCAAGTCGTACAAGACCGAGACGGTGCGTTCGTCCATATGCAGCGGCAGCACCCTGCGGGATATACAAGGCGCGCTGCATGACGTGGTGTGGGACAGCCTGCTGGGCACCGCCAGCGTACTGAGGTGGCAGGGCAAGATCATCCGCAGAAAAGCCCAGTCGGATCTGGTCCGTATAGCCGGCAAGACGGGTACGGCGCAGCTGATCATACCCGGTCACGGGTACTCGAGCCGACGCCACCGAATGACTTTTGTGGGCTATTTTCCGGAGGAGAATCCGCGGTATACCTGTATCTGCATGATCGAGGATCCGCAGTATCCTTACGACGCCGGAATGGATTGCGGAACAACGGTCCGCGTGATAGCCGAGAAGACGATGGCCTATACCGGGTGCTATGTCTATAGAGACGGCGAAAGAGTGTTGGATAAGAGATAATCGGCTCGGCATACATGCCGAGAGTTAAACAGATAAATATATGATACTAAGCGAATTATTGACAGCGATTAAGCCGATTGAGGTGATTGGCAGCACGGATAAAGAGATTCGTGGTATTCATTTCGACAGCCGCAAGATTGGCCAAGGCGATATGTTCGTAGCCCAAGTCGGCACAGCAGTAGACGGACACACGTTCATTGATGGTTGTGTCGCCAAAGGCGCAGCGGCAGTTGTGCTGAGCAATCGTGCATTCATGCACGATGCGAAGGAGGGGGTGAGCTATATCCTGGTGGAGAACACGGACAAGGCGCTGGGTCTGCTGGCGAGCAAGTGGTTCGGCGAGCCGAGCCGTCAGCTGACGCTGGTGGGCGTGACGGGCACCAACGGCAAGACCACTATCGCCACGTTGCTGTACAAACTCGTGCGTTCGATGGGTCACAAAGCCGGATTGCTCTCCACCGTGGTCAATTATATAGAAGACGAGGCGGTAGCCGCCACTCACACCACACCGGATGCCATCGAGCTGAACGGATTGCTGCGGCGTATGGTGGATGCCGGTTGCACCTACGCGTTCATGGAGGTCAGCAGCCATGCCATTGCCCAGGAACGTATCGCCGGACTGGATTTCGACGGAGCCTTGTTTACCAACCTGACGCGCGACCATATAGATTATCATAAGACGTTTGACAACTACCGCGACACCAAGAAACGGCTGTTCGACGGATTGAAGAAGAACGCTTTTGCCGTGACGAACAAGGATGACAAGAACGGTCTGGTGATGACTCAGAACTGCCGCGCCACGGTGCATACCTATTCTACACGCGCGCTGGCGGACTACAAAGCGCAGATTCTGGAAGAGGGATTTGAAGGCATGTTGCTCAGTATCAACGGCAAAGAGGTGTTCGTGCCGCTGGTGGGACGATTCAATGTGAGCAACCTGCTGTGTATCTACGGCGCGGCGCTGTGTCTGGGTTTTGAGGAACTGGAGGTGCTGCGTGTGTTGAGCACGCTCAAGCCCGTGAACGGACGGTTTGAGACCATCCGCAGCGGTAAAGGCTGGACGGCCATCGTGGACTACGCCCACACGCCGGATGCGGTGGAGAACGTGATACAGACGATACGGGAAATATTAGGGAGCCGTCAGCCGGGTCAGACCTGTGTCAGCCGTCAGCCGAAACTGATTACAGTGATCGGTTGCGGCGGTAACCGCGACAAGGGCAAACGCCCGATGATGGCGCAGATAGCCAAACGCGGCAGCGAGCAGCTGATTCTGACGAGCGACAATCCGCGTGACGAAGAACCGGCGGATATACTCAAGGATATGACGGACGGGCTGAGCGACGAGGAACTGCACAGCACGCTGGTGATAGAAGACCGCGCGGCGGCCATCCAGACGGCTTGTACGATAGCGCAGGCAGGTGATGTGATCTTGGTGGCCGGCAAGGGGCATGAGGACTACCAGATAATCAAGGGTGTGAAACACCATTTCGACGACCATGAGGTGGTGAGAAGATTTATTTAATTTTTGACATGACGGGATGACGTCATGACGACAAAACGACATCATTTATGCTATATTCCTTATTTTCCCATTTAAGCGGCGTGGCCGGTGCACGGTTGTTTACCTATATCTCTTTCCGCGCCATTCTGGCAGGTATAACAGGACTGCTGATCAGTATCTGGTTCGGCAAGTGGTTTATCAATTACATGAAACGTCACAACATCAGCGAGACGCAGCGTGACGAGAAAACCGATCCGTTCAATGTGGGCAAGAAAGGAGTGCCTACGATGGGAGGACTGATTGTGATAGCTGCTATTCTGATACCCTGTCTGCTGCTGGGCAAACTGACGAACGTCTATATGATTCTGATGCTGGTGACCACGCTGCTGATGGGTGCTCTGGGGTTCGCGGACGACTATATCAAAACCTTCCGCAAGAACAAAGACGGCCTGAACGGATGGGTGAAGATAGCCGGTCAGGTGACGCTCGGACTGATTGTCGGTCTGACGCTGCGTTTCTGCCCTGCCGTGAGCATGAACGAGGTGGTCAGCAGCCATATCGAGAACAATGTGGTTGTGGTGGAGAAGACTCCGGAAATCAAATCCACGCAGACCACTATTCCGTTTGTCAAACATCACAACTTCAACTACGCCGACCTGTTCAGCTGGCTCGGCGAGGAGAACAAATACCGTGCAGGCTGGATATTCTTTGTGCTGCTGACGGTGTTTGTGGTAGCGGCAGTGAGCAACGGAGCCAATCTGAACGACGGTATGGACGGCATGTGTGCCGGCAACTCGGCTATCATAGCCGTTGCATTGCTGATACTGGCATACACCAGCGGTAGTGTCGTATGGGCGGAGTATTTCGATGTGATGTATATTCCCGGCAGTGAGGAACTGGTTGTCTTTCTTGCAGCGTTTGTAGGAGCACTGGTGGGCTATCTGTGGTTCAACGGTTTTCCTGCACAGGTGTTCATGGGCGATACCGGCAGCCTGACAGTGGGCGGTATCATTGGCGTCTGCGCGATGGTGATTCACAAGGAACTGATGGTGCCGGTGCTGTGCGGTGTGTTCCTGATGGAGAGCATTTCGGTTATATTGCAGACACAGGTGTATAAATTCAATAAGAAACGCGGGCGTCACGTGCGCGTATGGAAACGCGCACCGCTGCATGACCATTTCCGCACCAGTGTGGAGCAGGTGCTGAAGAATGATCCGACGTGCTCAATCGTGTTTCAGGGCAGCAAGAACCTGCATCACGAGGCGAAGATTGTGCTGCGGTTCTGTATTGTCACACTGATTCTGGCGGCTATCACTATACTAACTCTTAAAATCCGTTGATGATGAAACGTATAGTAGTATTGGGAGCAGGCGAGAGCGGCACAGGAGCCGCCATCCTTGCCAAGGAGAAAGGCTTTGAGGTGTTCGTTTCGGATTGCGGCACCATCAGCGAGCCGTACCGTGCGTTGCTGAATCAGAACGGAGTGGAGTGGGAAGACGGACAGCACACCGAGGAACGGATTCTGAATGCTGACGAGGTAATCAAATCGCCGGGTATTTCTCTGACCGCTCCGCTGATACAGAAACTGCAGACGCAAGGCATGCCCATTATCTCGGAGATAGAGTTTGCTGCCCGTTATACGAACGCAAAGATGATTTGCATCACCGGTTCGAACGGAAAGACCACCACTACTTCGCTTATATTCTATATACTGAAGCAGGCGGGCTTGAATGTCGGTCTGGCGGGAAATATCGGCAACTCGCTGGCGCTGCAGGTAGCCCATGAGAATCATGATTATTACGTGATTGAGCTCAGTTCGTTTCAGTTGGATAATATGTATGATTTCAAGGCTGACATAGCTATCTTGCTGAATATCACGCCCGATCATCTGGATAGATATGATTATCAGTTCCAGAACTACGTGGACGCCAAGTTCCGCATAGCACGCAACCAGACAGCGGATGATGCGTTTATCTATTGGGCGGAGGATCCGGTGATCGACAGGGAGATGAAACGCCTCCAGCTGGGTGCAACGCTTTATCCTTACGGCTTTACGGTACCTAATCCGCTGCCGGTGGGCGAAGACGAACTGGTGCTGAAGGGCAGGCACAACGTGCTCAACTCGATGGCGGCAACAATCGCGGCAAACGTGGTGGGTATCCGCAAGGATGTTATCCGCGAGAGTCTTAAGACTTTTCAGGGCGTGGAGCACCGGCTGCAGTATGTAGCCACAGTACGCGGCGTGAGATGGATCAACGACAGCAAGGCTACCAATGTCAACTCCTGCTGGTATGCGCTGGAGAGTATGACCACGCCGACGGTGCTGATTCTCGGCGGCAAGGACAAGGGTAATGACTACAGCGAGATAGACGAACTGGTGATGGAGAAATGTCATACCCTCGTTTTCATGGGGCTGCATAACGAGAAACTGAGAGAGCATTTTGGCTCGTTCGGGCTGAATATCATCGATACCGACAACCTGCATGATGCCATACAAGGCGCCTATCAAGCAGCCCGCGAAGGCGACACGGTGCTGCTGAGCCCGTGCTGCGCCAGTTTCGATCTGTTTAAGTCCTATGAGGACCGTGGTGAGCAGTTTATGGCCGCTGTAAGAAGTCTATGAAGCTGAATTTCAAAAATATTGACCGCACGTTCTGGCTCTTGTTCGGAGCATTGATTATAGAGGCAATTATTGCGCTGTTCTCGGCATCATCCACGCTGGTGTATGAGCGTCACTCGGTGCTGGGGCCTATCGGCCAGCAGATGTTTTTCATTGTGCTGGGGGTGATAGCGGCATTCGTGATTCAGTTTATCCCCACCTATTGGGTGCGTTTCTTCGGGTACGGGTTGTTGGTGGTGAGTGCCGTTTTGGTCTATTCCACGATGATTCCCGGCAACCCGTTTGTAGTCACTATCAACGGTGCCTCGCGCTGGGTGAGGATAGCCGGTATCACTTTCCAGCCGTCCGAGTTGGCGAAACTGTCGCTGATCATCGTCATTGCCGACCAGCTCTCGCGTATCCGTTCGGAGGCGGACAAACCGAAGTATTTCTACCGTTCGCTGCTCATCACTGCGGTAGTGGTGCTGCCTATCATGACCTCCAACCTCTCTACCGCTATTTTGATCTGCCTGATTATTTTCTGTTTGTGGGTGCTGGCGCGAATCCCCTGGCAATACACAGCCTCCGTGGTGGGTATAGCGGTAGTGGTTCTGGTGTTGGGCTACAGTATTGTTGAGTTCGGCTATGTGCGTCCCGGACGGGAGATGCATGGCCCGTTCAAACGGGCTGCAACCTGGGTGGCGCGTGTAGACCGGTATTTTGACAAGGAATCCGAAGCCGATAAATACCGTCTGACCGATGATAATATCCAGGAGGTCTATGCCTCGGTAGCCATCGCCCGCGGCGGTGTGTCGCCGGTAGGTGTGCTGCCGGGCAACAGTAAGGAGCGCGATTATCTCCCGCTGGCTTTTGCCGATTATATCTTTGCTATCATTGTGGAGGAATCAGGTTTCCTGGGGGCGTTCTTCCTTATTTTCCTGTATCTGGCAATCTTGTTCCGGGCATGCTATGTATCCAGCCGCTATTCCGACATGCCGGCTATGCTGATGACGGTTGGGCTGGCACTGATGATCACATGCCAGGCCTTGATCTCCATGCTGGTGGCTGTCGGACTGGGACCTGTGACCGGTCAGCCGCTGCCGCTAATCTCGCGCGGCGGAACCAGCGTACTCATCACCTCCATCTATTTCGGCATCATGATGGCAGTCAGCCGCGAGCAACTTGAGCTCCGCGACCGTGTCAACGAAACGAAAGAGGAGAGCCAGGAGGATGTGCCAACTGTTACGTTAGAATAGTTTTTGATTATGCCTGAGATACTGCTGCACTATATTTGGGAACATTGTCTGTGGGCGGGATTGCCGCAGCAGACCACCGACGGGCGCAGGGTGGAGATATTGTCCGTAGGCGAACATAACCGCGATGCAGGGCCTGATTACAGCCACGCGCGCATCCGTATCGACGGACGTGAATGGGTGGGGAATATAGAAATCCATGTCTCGGCATCCGACTGGTTCCGCCATCGCCATCATCTGGATAAAGCCTACGACAACATCATCCTGCATGTAGTCCGGACGGCGGACAAAGCCGTGTATAACTCCCAAGGCGAGATGATTCCCCAGTGCGAACTGCAATACCCGGGCGACAAAGATTACCTGAGCGGTCTCCTTCAGGCAGCCCGGCAGATGGATAGTGCCGAGGGGCGTATAGGTTGTGCTGAACAACTGCTGCGCGAACCGGGATTGCTCACCGACGGCTGGCGCCGGACGCTGCTGCGCAAGCGGCTGGAATGCAAACGCGCATCCATCAGCCGCCTTCTGCAAATCACCAAGGGCAGTTGGGAGCATGCTTTGTATATCTCGCTGGCACGCAATTTCGGATTTCACACCAATAGTGTGCCGTTTGAGGAACTGGCTATCTCTACGCCGCTCTCCTGTCTGCAAAAACACCGCAACAGCCTCTTCCAACTGACGGCATTGCTGCTCGGCCAGGCAGGATTGATTGACGGCGACGACCGGAACATGGTTAGGGAATACGCCTTCCTGCAAAACAAATTCAGCCTCACGCCTTTGGATTCCTCAGTCTGGAAACACGCGCGGATGCGCCCGCAGAACAGCCCTGAACTGCGTATCCGACAGTTTGCACAGCTGATCTTCCGGTCCGAGGCATTGCTGAGCAAAATACTCGATACCGCGGAACTGAAAGAACTTGTGACCCTGTTTGAATGGAGCCGCAATGAAATCGTTGCTCCGTTAGGCAGGACGAGCATAGATATCCTGTTGATTAATACCGTAATTCCTTACAAATACGCGCACGCGCTCTATCGCAACAATGCTACGGAGGCAGAGCGGGCGTTGCTGCTCATGGAGCAGATTGCGCCGGAGAACAACACGATTGTCCGTCAGTGGCGCGTGTTGGGACAGCAGATACGCAATGCCGCGGACACTCAGGCGCTTCTGCATCTATACCAGAACTACTGCCAGCACCACGAGTGTATCAATTGTGAGGTCGGATACAAGATATTTGAAAGCAAACAACTGAAACTGTTCTAAAACCTGCATCATATGCGTTATTTGATTTCCGGAGGCGGGACCGGCGGACATATTTTCCCCGCAGTGAGTATTGCCAATGCGTTGAAGGAGTTGGATCCGCAAGCCCAGATCCTGTTTATCGGTGCGCTTGGCCGGATGGAGATGGAGCGTGTGCCGCAAGCGGGCTATCAGATCATCGGTCTGCCAGTGCGCGGGTTCAACAGGTCGCAGCCCTGGAAAAATGTATCGGTGCTGTTGGATTTGTTCAAATCCATCCGCCAGGTGAAGAAAATCATCCGTGATTTCCGTCCTGACGTCGGAGTAGGCGTAGGCGGTTATGCTTCCGGTGCCGCTATGTGGGCGGCGGCAAATATGGGCATACCTATACTGTTGCAGGAGCAAAACGGTTTTGCCGGAGTGACCAACAAAATCCTCAAGAACAAGGCCTCCAAGATTTGTGTGGCATACCCCGGGATGGAGCGTTTCTTCCCTGCTGAAAAGATTATCCTGACCGGCAATCCTGTGCGCCAGAACCTGACGAAAGGTGAAAGGCGAGAGGTGAATGGCGAAAGGAATCTGCTTATCATCGGTGGCAGCCTTGGTGCACGCACCATCAACAATGCCATTCAGGCGGCTTTGCCGCAACTGACTCAATCCGGACTTCATGTGGTTTGGCAAACGGGCAAAACTTATTATGACAAGTGTCGCCAGGCATGGGAAGCAGCCGGCTCGCCGTCCAATATCGAGTGTCTGGATTTCCTTTCGGATATGCCGGACCGTTATGCGCAGGCGGATCTGGTTATCTCGCGCGCAGGTGCATCGTCTATCAGCGAGATTTGTCTGTTGGGTAAACCGGCTATCCTGGTACCTTCTCCCAATGTGGCGGAGGATCACCAGATCCACAACGCTATGGCATTGGTTCGCCGTGACGCAGCTGTTCTGGTCAAGGATGCAGATGCTGCCGGACAGCTGGTTCCCACAGCTCTGGAGTTGATTCAGGATACCAAACACCTCGATCTGTTGCATACCAATGTGCTCCAACTGGCAGAAAAAGACTCCGCCAAACGTATTGCCGAGGAGGTCATGGCACTTGCCAAAACACATTAATTTGCAAAAAAATGCACAAAAATTTGCGTATATAAAAAAAAAGCAGTACCTTTGCACCCGCTTTTACGAAGCCCAGGTGGCGGAATTGGTAGACGCGTTGGTCTCAAACACCAATGGGAAACCGTGCCGGTTCGATCCCGGCCCTGGG
>FLNW01001286.1_pt1 | contig 27402 bp, 25 predicted proteins | sample 1140371 | NCBI WGS metagenome assembly FLNW01 (sample SAMEA3878170, study PRJEB12797) | bioreactor metagenome | biome: Moose rumen | place: Sweden | collected 2011-10
GACAGCTATCTGGATATGCTGGAGGACGCTTTTCTGATAGAGCATGCTTTGCGTTATGATATAAAAGGCAATAGATACATCAACACACCCAAGAAATACTATTTCATGGACCTTGGCCTGCGCAATGCGCGTCTGGGCTTCCGCCAGAACGAATGGACACATCTGATGGAAAACCTGGTTTATCTGGAGCTGGTGCGCAGAGGCTATTCGGTGGATGTAGGCAATGTCGAATATAATACCACTGTTGACGGCAAGAATGTGCGTCTTCAGCTGGAAGTGGATTTTGTTTGCAATCGCAATGAGGAGCGTTTGTATATTCAATCTGCCTATGCGCTGCCGGACGAAGAGAAAGTAGAGCAAGAGCTCCGTCCTTTGCGCCTGATAAAAGATAATTTCCAGAAGATTGTCATTGTTGGCGGGCTGATCCCTACTCATAAAACAGCAGATGGCATAATGATGTATAATATCATAGATTTTCTGACAGCCGGGTAAACGATATATGCCGAATGCGGCGTAAATATTTAGCGCATTTGACAAAAAAGCGGTAATCCAATCATGAATAGGGATTACCGCTTTTTTTGTTGTGCGGTAATGGATAATTGTTAATAAACGACCAACGCGGAGATACCTCCGCGCATGATTTTCTCCCATGAGTCCGTCCCCGGAGGGTATTCATACCCGTCCGTCCGGGGATTTGGCAACGGGCTCTGTAAGCGGCTGGCGGCTCGTGAGAGCCGCCGCCGTCTTTTCGTGTCTAAAGGGCGGGCTAATCCTCGGCACGTTGCCGCGGAGGGTAGTGCTTCGCCCTACTGACACTATGAACCAATCAATGACTGAATGCTACCGCCAATGGCTGAGGGAACAACTGCAAACCAGACTGAACACCCCCGCTGACACCCATCAGGCGGAGGTGCTCTATCTCCCACTCCGGGAGCTGGAGCAAATCACTATCGAGGAGCTCTATTTCCACCTCATGCGCTGCGGCATCCGTGCCCCGCAGCGCACCACCGCCTCTATCCTTGCCATCAGCCGCGAGACCGTCCGCACCGCCCTCCGCTCTCTCCGGGCCCTATGCTAACCACAATGCGGCACTGTAGCAAAATAATCCGCATTTATGCCAAATTTTTGGGCAAAAAGCCGGAAAAACAGCCGTATCTTTGTCGTCGGATTTGGCAAAAAGAAAGCCGATAAAAGAAAAGAAGCAAAAGAAAATTACAAAAGAAAGTCCGACCATAGTCCACAGCGCAGCTGTATAACGCGCAGGAAGCGCGTGGTCGGTCGGACAGAGTAAAAGGATTGATATGATGAAAGCTTAGTGCTGTTGCTATAAATTTAGAAAAAAACCGACAAAACCCTTTGAGTGCTTTTGATGCTAAAGCATCTTGTTCAAATTGCTACTAAAAACTCCTTGTAAGCAAGCTTCCAGATAGTTTTTACTATCAATTTGAACAACTCTATGAGTTAAAAGCACTCAAAGCAAAAACATAAAAAGATTGTCAAATCAAGATTAACGCAACACAAGTAATGAAAGCAGATTTTATGGAGTACTGGCGTTTGTATGCGCCGCAGAGACAGTACCAGAACCGTTTTATGGCTTGCCGCAGGTTGTGGGATGAGATGGACGATGAGAGTTGCAACGCCATCGTCCGTGAGCTGAATGAGCGGCATATCCGCGCACCGACCGCCGTGAATGAGAAGAATCCCTATTTCTATCTCACCGACTGGCAGCCTCCCCAGCCCGATTGGCTCACGCCGGCACAAGCAGGTCGTCTGCTGGCAGATCAGGTACCGCTGGCGGTGGCGTATGACTCCCACACGCAGACCTACCGCACCTGCACCCGTACCGAGGCTGAGGCATACAGACTCAAGGTGCACCACTATATGTAAATGGGAAACGCCCGAGTTGCCTCCGATGTGAGTCCGATGCGAGTCCGAGATTACCCCGATAACCTATTCGTAACCCAATGAAAATGAGATGAATATGACAACAAAGAACAAGCGCGAAGAGACGCAATGGAAGAAAGCACATGCCCAAGCCGAACGGTTAGGTATCATGCTGACCCGCCGTAAAACAGGGAAAGGCGAGTATGTATGTTACATGAACCCCCGATCCACGCTGACGCGATTGCTTGACCTATGAGACAAGAAGAGCGAATCCGTATAGACGAGTTATGCGCGCGTCTTCAGAACAGGATGAATTACGAGAACCCATCGTGGGCGATGGATGTGCTGCTATACGGTTGGTGCAAGAAGAAAGATCATCCCACCAACTGGCTGAGCGATGTGAAACGTCGCGGATGGCTGAGCATAGACATGGCTCGTGATTTTGCGGCGTATTGCGGCTATCTGTTTGTGTAAAACACTTTGGAAAGTGGTTTTCGGAAGCGGAAATTTGCACATCTCATAAAAAAGCAGTACTTTTGCACCGGATTCCGGAGAGACAGGATAATGAGCCGGCGGAGCGTCTATCGCCTGTCCTCAGTTCCGAAGGCTCAAAAAGGGACACTCCGGAATCCAGGCGCGCTTATAAACAACCTGAACCATTATGAAAAAGAAAGTTTTCATCGTTCTGCTGACGGTGGTTACATTCGCAAGCTGCAACGTGACCCGCACTGTGACGACCAGAAGCGAGTACCAGCAGCGCGGCGACACCGCCGTGGTCATCCAGACCAAGACTATTGAGATGTATGATGCCTTGAAGAAGAATTAACCAGCGGATCCTCGCGCAAAGATGCGCGAGAAAGCAACAAACGCAGGCAGAGCGGACTAACCCGGCAAATATCGGTACAGAGCCGAGTTAAACAAACAAACAAAACCAACATTAACCAACCTAAAACCTAACTAATTATGGCAAAAGCATTAGTGGGCCCCGGTGGCATAGAACACATCTCCGGTGCCCTGAAACGCCCCAAGAAAGAGAATGGTCACTCCCACGGCAACTATTTCGTAGCCGTCCACCGCACCGCGCCGACGACTAACCCCAACTGTCAGCGGCTGTACACCTTCGCGCCCGACCGTTACCAACGAGCGACCGATCCGAGCGAGGACGAGCAGCTGATACGCAACAAGTTCGCTGCGGTCAGCAAGGCGGTCAACCTGCGAATGAAAGACCTGACGAAGCTCCCGCAGGATCAGGCGGCGTTCAAAGCGCAGAACACGTACAAGACCTTCCGCCAGTACCTCTGGGCACTCGAGAGCGAGGCTTACGAGGGCTAAGCCCTCGGCAATGTACAATTAAAAAAAAGTGTCCTTCCGGGCACTTTTTTTTGCATATGTCAAAAATTTTTAGTACCTTTGCAGCGGCAAAGGTGTCGGCTGATGAAAGTGCTTGTGTTTGACGATATGAACTGTGTGACGGACCAGGAGGTGGCGCGCATGCTGCCGCTCGTCAGTCCCGGTCGGTGTGAACAGGCACTCCGTTACAAGCACACGCTCGGACAGTTCTGCTGTCTGAAGAGCTGGCTGATGGTGCAGGAGGCGGTAGAGAATTACGAATTACGAATTACGAATTACGAATTACGAATTACGAATTACGAATTACGAATTACGAATTACGAATTAGGCGAGTGGCAGTATAACGAACACGGGAAGCCCTATTTGCGAATTAAAAATGAAAAATTAAAAATTAAAAATCACGAGCTGCCGTATTTCAATATCAGTCATTGCAAGGAAGGCATAGCCGTAGTTGTCGATGCCCACCCCGTCGGCATCGACATAGAGGGTATCCGTCGGGCCGACAGAGAGCTGATAGAACGTACCATGAATGAGAAAGAGCAAGCGGAGATATTCAGTGCCCGGGACAGCAACCGTTGTTTCACGCGCCTATGGACACGGAAAGAGGCCGTCTTGAAATGTATCGGTACCGGCATAGAAGGTTTTGAACCCCTGCAACAAGCGCTGACGACTTTTGAAGGAAAGGTGCAAACCATCGAAACCGACCGTTATATATACAGCATAGCAACAACTACATAAATATGGAAAACTACATTGTTTCAGCCCGGAAGTACAGACCTCAGACCTTTGAGTCGGTTGTCGGTCAGCAGGCTTTGACTCAGACCTTGCAGAACGCCATCCGTCAGAACCATCTGGCGCATGCGTATCTGTTCTGCGGTCCGCGCGGAGTAGGCAAGACCACCTGCGCGCGTATCTTCGCCAAGACCATCAACTGTCTGAATCCTCAGAACGGCTACGACGCTTGCAACGAGTGCGAGAGCTGCCGTGCGTTCAACGAGCAGCGGTCGTTTAATATCCACGAGCTGGATGCTGCGAGCAACAACTCGGTGGAGGACATCCGTTCACTGATTGACCAGGTGCGCATCCCGCCGCAGACAGGCAGGTACTCGGTGTATATCATCGACGAGGTCCACATGCTCTCTGCCGGTGCGTTCAATGCGCTGCTGAAGACACTGGAGGAGCCGCCTGCCTATGCCATCTTCATCCTCGCGACCACGGAGAAGCACAAGGTGATCCCGACTATTCTGAGCCGGTGCCAGGTGTATGACTTCAGCCGTATCACCATTCAGGACACGATCGCCCACCTGCAGCATGTGGCGCAGCAGGAAGGAATCACCGTGAGTGAAGAGGCGCTGAACGTGGTGGCGCAGAAAGCGGACGGAGGTATGCGTGACGCACTCTCGATCTTCGACCAACTGGTGGCTTTCTGCGGCAACGAGATCACCTACGAACGGACGATCGAAGTGCTCAACGTGCTGGATACGGATTACTATTTCCGCCTGGTGGAAAGCGCCCTCAGACATGATGTTAGTCAGGCACTGCTGCTGCTGAACGACGTGCTGGCGCACGGATTCGATGCCGGACATTTCATAACGGGTTTCGCCCAGCACCTGCGCGACGTGCTGGTGAGCAAGGATCCGCAGACAGCCGTGCTGCTGGAGACCAGCGATGCGTTCCGTCAGCGGTACGTGGCGCAGGCGCGGCTGTGTAGCCCGATCTGGCTGTTCCAGGCGCTGGATATCATGAACACCTGCGACATCAACTACCGCACCGCGCGCAACAAACGCCTGACAGTGGAACTGGCGCTGGTCAAACTATGCCAGTTAGGCGTACCGCAGCAGCTTCCGCAGCCGGCTCCTCAACAAGCACCGGCCTCTCCACCCGCCCCGCAACCGGCCTCTCCACCCGCCCCGCAACCGGCCTCTCCACCCGCCAAGACCGCCAACATACCTAAGATTCCTTCCGTTGGGCTGGGTCTTGGTCTGAAGAAGCCGGCTCCAGTGCCGCAGGCGGAACAAGAGGCTGCACCGCCGAGACCGCAGAACCGCCCTTTTACGGCTGACCAACTGAGAGACGCGTGGGTTGGTCTGAGCCGCACTCATCAGGAGGAACCGCGTCTCGTGCAGCTGATTGAAGGATATATGCCTGCGATTGTGGAGGAGAACGTGGCTGAGATACAAATGCCCAACCCCTGGCAGCTGGCGCAGATGCACAAGGCATTGCCGCGCCTGACAAGAGAGTTGCACGCCGCGATAGGGAATACCATGTTGCAGATACGTCTCACGCTGGCGCAGTACGATGAGGAGCAGATGGCTTTTACTGCGGAAGAGAAATACAAACTCATGGCAGATCAAAACCCTGCCTTGCAGTTGCTGAAAGACAAACTGGAATTGCAGATTGACTGACCTGAAGCTATATTTGCCTACCACCAAGAAGGAATTGGAGTTGCGCGGATGGGAGGAGGTGGATATTATCCTTTTCTCAGGAGATGCGTATATAGACCATCCTTCCTTCGGTGCAGCCGTCATAGGGCGCACGCTGGAGTCTGCCGGTTACCGTGTGGCCGTTGTACCGCAACCCGACTGGAGAGGCGACCACAGGGATTTCACCAAACTGGGACGTCCCCGGCTTTTCTTCTGTATCACCGCCGGTTCGATGGATTCGATGGTGAACCATTACACCGCGGCCCTCCGCCGGAGGTCGGATGATGCCTATACGCCTGAGGGCAGGGCCGGCGCGAGACCCGACTACTGCACCATCACCTACAGCCGTATATTGAAACAGCATTTCCCCGACGTGCCGGTGGTGATAGGCGGCATCGAGGCTTCCATGCGCCGGCTGGCACATTACGACTACTGGTCGGACAGGATCATGCCGTCCATCCTGATAGACAGCGGCGCGGACCTGCTGGTTTACGGGATGGGCGAGAAGGCGATGAGGGAGATAGCTGATGTACGAAGGAACGATGTACGCTGTACGAAGGGAGCATGGCATTCTATTCCGCAGACGGCTTATGTGACTGATGATGAGAGGTATATACCGGCGGACGCTATTCGCTTGGCGCCGTACGAGGAGGCCGTAAAAGACAAACGCAAGCATGCGGAGAACTTCCGGCTGATAGAGATGGAGTCGAACAAGATTCACCAAACAGCCCTCGTTCAGCCGACGGGTAACAAGTACGTGGTGGTGAATCCCTCCTTCCTGCCGATGACGACCGAAGAACTGGATGCGGTGTACGACCTGCCCTATCAATACATGCCGCATCCCAAATACAAGGACAAACGTATTCCGGCATATGAGATGATCAAGTGGTCGGTATGTATGCACCGCGGCTGTTTCGGAGGCTGTTCGTTCTGCACCATCTCCGCCCACCAGGGCAAACAAATTGTCTGTCGCAGCAAGGAATCCATCCTCAGGCAGACAGCCAAACTCAAAGACCTACCGGGATGGCACGGGGTGATCAGTGATTTAGGCGGCCCGTCTGCCAACATGTACGGCATGCACGGCAATGACAGGAGTCTGTGCGAGAAATGTGCACGTGCCAGCTGCCTGCAGCCGAACATCTGCAAGAACCTGAATAAGGATTTCTCACCCGTGCTGGATATTTACCGCACGGTGGACAAACTGCCATACGTGAAGCACGCGTTTGTGGGGTCGGGGATCCGCTACGATCTGATGAGTGAGGAGTATGCGCGCCAACTGATCACACGCCATGTGTCGGGACGGTTGAAAGTGGCACCGGAGCATTGCTCGGACAGCGTGCTCAGACTGATGCGCAAGCCAGGTTGGGAACATTATATGCGTTTCAGAAACTTGTTCCTGCGGATCAATGAGGAGGCTGATATGCACCAGCAGCTGATCCCGTACTTCATCTCCTCCCACCCGGGCTGCACCGACGCAGACATGCGGATGCTGGCCGAGGAGACCCGGAAAATGCACTACCGCCCCGAGCAGGTACAGGATTTCACCCCCACACCGATGACGCTCTCGACCACGATGTTTTGCACAGGTATCCATCCTTATACGGGTCAAAAAGTGTATGTGGCGCGCAGCGCACAAGAGAAAAAACAACAAAACCAATACTTCTTCTGGTGGAAAAAATGAAAAGGACAACCAACAAAAGCCGTTACCGCATCAATCCCGAGACCCTGGAGTTGGAGCGAGTGGAATATGATCTGCGATATTGGATGCGCCGTACAGGCCGGTATCTGTTCGGAGGTATCAGTCTGGGAGTACTGTTCTTCCTGGTATTCTTATATTTCTTCCCTTCTCCGCGCGAGGCGTCGCTGATTCAGCAGAACAAGAATCTGAATGCGCAACTCCATCTGATGGAGCGTCAGGTGGATCAGATGCAGGTGGTGATGAGCGATATGTCGCAACGCGATGATAATCTCTACCGCGCCATTCTCGGGGCAGAGCCTATTCCGTTAAATGTCCGCCTTGGGGCAACCCGGCAGATATCGTATTATGATTCTCTGGCGCGAATGAGTAATACCCAGTTGATAGCAGATGTCCAGCGCAAAGTGGATGTTCTGGAGAAAGAGTTGTATGTACAAGCGCAGTCGTACGACGAAATACTGCAAATGGTGAAAACCCAGGAAGTCAAAATGGAGAATATTCCTGCCATTCAGCCTGTTCTGAACAAAGACCTCAAACGAATGGCATCAGGCTACGGTTGGCGTATTGACCCCGTGTATCATATACGCCGTTTCCACAGCGGCATGGATTTCTCGGCACCGGTAGGAACGGATATTTTTGCGACGGGAAACGGAGTGGTCAAATTCACAGGCTGGCGGCAAGGCTACGGCGAGACCATAGAAATAGACCACGGTTTCGGCTATTCGACGCGCTACGCGCATTGCTATAAGATATTAGCGAGAAAGGGTCAGCGTGTGAAACGCGGTGACGTGATCGCGTTGGTGGGGAACACCGGCAAATCCACGGGTCCACATGTGCATTATGAGGTGCATTACAACGGCAAGGCCATTGATCCGCGTAATTTTTACTTCTACGATTTGAACCCTGAGGAGTACGACAAGATGGTACAACTATCCAGCAACATGGGCAATATGCTGGATTAAGCGGAAAGGGTAGTACAGCAAAGAAAATCTATCCCAGACGTGAGATTCGTTCCAACTCCTGTCGGTTGAGAATACGGATATGCCTTCCGTCCACTTCCACCAGCTCTTCGTCAGCAAACTGGCTCAGCGTGCGGATTGCATTGCTGGTAGTCATATTACTCATGTTGGCCAAATCTTCGCGCGGCAGGAGCATAGCCAGCGTTCTGCCGTCTTCCTCCAAACCATATTTCTCGATGATACTGAGCAGAGCCTCCGCCAGACGACCCCGGATATGCTTTTGGGTCAGATTGACAGTGCGGAGCTCTGAGATAGCCAGGTCTTTGGCCATCATACGCATGATAGCATAGCAGAACTGACCGTTTTCGCGAACAAGGCGGTTGAAATACGCTGCTTTCAGGCGGTACACTACACAGGACTCGAAGGCACTGGCACTGGAGTTATAAGGCTCTCCGGCTATAACAGCACGGTAACCGAAAATGTCATAAGGCTTCAGCAGACTGATAATCTGCTGACGTTGACCAATACCTTCTTTGTAGATGCGCACCTTGCCGCTGATGAGTGTCCACATATACTGCGACGCATCCCCATCCAGATGAATAATGTCGTTCTTTTGGTAACGGACAATCTCAATTTGATTGTTCAGGGTCGCTTTTTGCTCATCTGTGAGAGTACCCCAGACAGGGTTGATTTCCCACAAAGGCGCGCATTCGTCCACTTTTGCCATGAATACGAATTATCAAAATTTTTGCAAAGATATACTATTTTTGTCATTTATGCAAATAAAAATAGAATTTTTTTGATAAAAATGGCCGGATAGGCGTAAATATTGAAGATATTCTTGCACGTATGCGAAATAAATTGTAATTTTGTACGCTGTTTATAGTTGTCAAATCAAATCAAGAAATAATAATGAAAACCAACTACCTTGAACAGAGGCATATAGGCCTTACGAAGCAGGAAGAAAATCACATGTTGGGCGTCATCGGCGCAGAGTCTGTCGTGCAACTGATGCGCGAGACGATGCCGGCGGATATTTTGCTGGACAAACCTCTCGGACTGGACGAAGCGGTGAGCGAACAGGAGCATCTGGAAATAGCAGATGCCATATTAAGCCGGAACGAAGATGTGAGCAACTATATCGGCCGTGGATGGTATGGTACGGTGATGCCGGCCGTCATCCGCAGAAATATGCTGGAGAATCCTGTATGGTACACCAGCTATACGCCCTATCAGGCGGAAGTGAGCCAGGGACGCCTGGAAGCGCTGTTTGTGTTCCAGACGATGGTAAGTGACCTCACCGGCCTTCCCTTGGCTAACTGCTCGTTGTTGGATGAAGCTACTGCTGCGGCAGAGGCGGTGACGATGATGCGTAACCTGCGTACACGGGATCAACTGAAAGCAGGGGTGAGCAAGGTCTTTGTTGATGAGAAGATATGGCCGAACACGCTTAGTGTGATGCAGACGCGTGCCGCCGGTCAAGGCATAGAGCTGATCCTCGGCTCCTATGCGGATTTTGAACCTTCCGCCGAGTTCTTCGGCGCGCTGGTTCAGTGGCCGAACGCGGATGGCTCGATTGAGGATTACGAGGAGTTTGTCGATGATTGCCATACCGCGGGCATGAAGGTGACCGTAGTTGCGGATCTGATGGCATTGGCTTTGCTCAAGCCGTTGGATGCCGATATCATGTGCGGAACAGCGCAACGCTTCGGTCTGCCGATGGGCTTTGGAGGACCTACAGCCGGCTATATGGCTACGCGTGACGAATACAAACGCGATATGCCGGGGCGTATCATCGGTCTGAGCAAAGACAAGTATGACCATCCTGCTTACCGTCTGGCACTCCAGACGCGCGAACAACATATCAAGCGCGAGCGTGCCACTTCGAATATCTGCACGGCAGAGGCTTTGTCTGCTATGATGGCGGGTATGTACGGTGTCTATCATGGCGCAGACGGAATACGCGGGATAGCCGAACGTATCCACAGCCGTGCGGTCTATCTGAGCGAGATGGTGCAGGCTTACGGCTACAATCAGGAAAACGCGGAGTTCTTCGATACACTCAGGATTACCCGCGACGGGGACGAAGGATGGGTGGAGCGGCTCAAAGCAACTGCCGAAAAGCAGAACGTGAACTTTTACTACGATCCGGAAGGGTGGGTCGGATTGTCTGTTGGTGAGGACGCTTCGTTCAGCGAAATGAACGGGTTGATCAGCATCTTTGCCGAGGCAACCGGTAATCTGCCATGCCTTGAGGAAAGCGACGAAGCTTTTGAAGGATTATGGGCGATAGACGAGAGCCGTGTGCGTGACGCGGATTACTTGCAGGCTGAGGTATTCCGTCTCTATCATACAGAAACGGAAATGATGCGCTATCTCAAGCGTCTGGACAGAAAAGACATCAGTCTGGCTACGAGCATGATTCCGCTGGGGTCGTGTACAATGAAACTCAATCCGGCGGCTGCTATGATTCCTGTGACACACCCGTCTGCCTTGAATGTACATCCTTTGCAACCGGGCGCGCAGGTGCTTGGCTACCAGACCGTTATGGAGGAACTGCAAAACCAGCTTTGTGCCATCACAGGCTTTGATGCATGTACTTTGCAGCCGACGTCCGGTGCCGCAGGCGAATACACAGGGCTGGTGGTTATACGCGAATATCTCAAACGCCAAGGACAGGGCAGCCGTAATGTGCTGCTGATTCCCGCATCTGCCCACGGCACGAATCCCGCGTCTTGTGTGCAAGCCGGTTTCGTGCCATGCGTGGTCAAATGCGATGAACAGGGTAATACGGATCTGGCTGACTGGAAACTGAAAGCAGAGGAGAACAAAGACGTTCTGGCGGGTTGTATGATTACGTATCCTTCCACCCACGGCATCTTCGAGCAAGCCATCCGCGGGATGGTGGATACCGTCCATACTAACGGAGGTTATGTGTATATGGACGGCGCGAACATGAACGCGCAGACAGGCTGGACTAATCCTGCCTGTATCGGTGCGGACGTATGCCATCTGAATCTGCATAAATCTTTTGCTTCACCTCATGGCGGCGGAGGTCCCGGTGCAGGTGCTGTGTGCTGCACGGAGGCGATGGCAGACTGCCTGCCTGCTGAGGATAAGAACCGTGTCAGCTCGGCTCTTTACGGGAATGCTAACATGGCGCTCATCTCCTGGGGGTATATTGCTATGATGGGTGAGGACGGATTACGTCATGCCACGGCGGCTGCCATCCTCTCGGCTAACTATATGGCTTACCGTCTCAAAGATGCATACGGCATCGTTTATACCGGCAAGAACGGCAGAGTGGGGCATGAACTCATTCTCGACTGCCGTCAGTTCCACAGCATCGGAATTACGGAGGCGGATATCGCCAAGCGTCTGATGGATTATGGCTATCATGCTCCTACGCTCTCATTCCCCGTTCACGGAACGCTTATGATTGAGCCGACGGAGAGCGAATCGCTTATCGAAATCGACCGTTTCTGTGATGTTCTGCTGCAAATCCGGCAGGAGATTGCGGATATCGAGAGTGGGAAAGCGGACAAGACTGATAATGTGCTGCTTAATGCCCCCCATCCCGAGTACGAAGTGGCTGCTGACGAATGGAAACATCCGTATTCGCGCAAGCAGGCGGCTTATCCGACGGACTGGGTGGCACAGACTAAGTTCTGGTGTCCGGTTGGACGTGTGGACAACGGATGGGGGGACAGAAATCTGGTGGCAAAGTTCCAAGGCGGCAACAATCGCAATTCTGAATTATGAAAAATATTAAGCCAAGTGAAAAGCTTGAACAGCAACTGCAGCAATACCGGCGCAACAAACCCTTGATTGCGCTCAAAGAGTTGTTTTTGACCGCTCTTTGCACCATCCCATATGCGACTGCGGTCAACCAACTGCTTGTCCCGCACGCTATCGTTGGAGGAGGAATAACCGGCTTGTGCGAGATTATTTATTTCGCTACAGACGCTTTCGTTCCTATCTGGTTCAGTAGTGCTTTGATTAATATTGTTTTGCTGATCATTGCAGGAATAACTATCGGAAAGCACTATGTGGCGCGTACTATCTGGGGAGTCATATGGCTCACTATCTGGCTAAAGGTGATTCCTATTGCCCCAGTCCCGTTACTGACGGATTCGTTCATGGCAGTGGTTGTCGGAGGACTGGTTACAGGGTGTTTTTTGGGCGTTTGTTTTTTGAATAACGGCTCTACGGGAGGAACGGATATTATAGCCATGATTGTCAACAAATACCACCACCTGCCTATGGGCAGGGTTCTCCTTTTCTCTGATTTCGTGATTATCTCCAGTGCTTTCTTCCTGCCGACCATCCAGGCGGCGGGCACACAAGGGGCAATCGAGAAAATCCTTTTCGGCCTGACTTATACGTTTATGTACTCTACGGCGGTAGATTGGGTTATGAACCGCATGAGGCAGTCGGTGCAATTCATGATTTTCACTACCAAACCGGAGGCGATAGCTGAAGCTATCCTAACCCAGGCGCATCGCGGATGCACGTTCTTGCATGCGGAGGGCGGTTATAACAAAACGCCCATGAAAGTGGTCACCACGATTGCCCGATCCTACGAGTCGGCTACTATCTTCCGCCTTGTGCGGGCCATCGACCCGAATGCTTTTGTCAGCCAAAGCCAGGTACGGGGCGTTTTCGGGCGGGGATTTGATTCAATCAAAGACCATACCTGACAATTACAGAAACGAAACAATCATGGGCTTTATTCCACGTTATAGCAGAATTGTTAATCCGCATTTTCAGCAGGAATCGTTTACCCTGAAAACGGTTATTCAATATCTGGTGATTATTTTTGGAATCTTTCCGATGGCACTGATGGTGAACTGGGTGCTTTTGCCGCATGCTTTTGTAGGCGGCGGCCTGACGGGTATATGTTCAGTTATTTACTATCTCACTGATGGACTGTTTCCGTCATTGTTTCCGGAATACGGAGGCGCTGTTCCCGTGTGGCTGACCACCTTTGTCTTCAATACGGTTTTGCTTCTGATTGCCGGTTTTGCGGTCGGATGGCGCTTCTGCATACGTACGATGGTGGGAGTAGCCGCAATCACTTTCTGGTACAGGGTGATTCCTATTTTGTCGGAGCCGATTATTGAGGATCCGTGGTTGGGTGCGATTGTCGGAGGGTTTGTCTTCGGACTTAGCCTCGGAGCTGTGTTTGCATGCAACGGTTCATCCGGCGGAACGGATATTGTGGCTATGATTGTCAATCATTATCGCGATGTGTCCGTTGGCAATATTATGATGCTGTGTGATATTCTGATTATCCTCTCGGCTTTCTTTCTGCCGGTACCCGAACGGATGTTGACGGAAGGGGGTAATCCCTTTTATCTTCAGATCAAACGTGTGCTTTGCGGTCTGTGTCTGACAGTTTCATATACGCTGGCTGTTGACTGGCTGATGGGGCGGTTGCACCAGTCTGTCCAGTTCCTTATCTATTCTTCCGAATATGCGGAGATAGCTACTGCGATCAATACAACTGTCAACCGCGGTGTGACGGTTCTGGATGGCACCGGATGGTATTCCCAAAAGCCGGTCAAAGTCATTTCAGTCCTTGTACGCAAACCTGAAAGTTCGCTTGTTTTGAGTATCGTCCATAAGATTGACCCGAATGCCCTGGTCAGCCAGGCAAATGTCACAGGCGTTTTCGGCTCAGGCTTTGATATGATCAAGAAGGGCTAAAGGTAATAAAATCGCCCAAAAGCACGTTAATCATCCGCACAGCAAACATTTTTTAGAGGAAAAAGTGCGCGCGCGCTTGCACATGTAAAAAAAAAGTTGTAAATTTGCACGCTTTTAGATATGCGTGAATTCAGTTTGGACATATATCGGGAATTGTTAGAACGGTTGCAGGCGCATGGATATGTGCTTGTGTCGTACAGCGATTACCTGAAAATGGAGCAGGTGCAGAAGTCCCGGATGAAGTATGTCATCCTCCGTCATGATGTGGACAAAAAACTTCAGAACAGCCTAAAAACAGCGCAGATAGAGCACTCGATAGGTGCCAGAGCCAGCTATTATTTCCGTACGCCCGAGAGCGGTTGCTACAAAGACAGCCGAATAGCTTTGCCAGAAGCGATAAGGGGAGTTGTCAGGCTGGGTCACGAGATAGGCTATCACTATGAGGATATGAGCCTGTGTGACGGAGATGTGAAGCAAGCCTATGCGCATTTTGAGACATGGCTGGATTATTTCCGTCGGTACTATGCCGTAGAGACGGTGTGTATGCATGGTGCGCCCATGAACCAATATGACAGCAAAGACTTGTGGAAGACGTATGACTACAAAGCTTTGGGAATAACCGGCGAACCTTATTTCGACACCGATTTCAGCGATGTGTTGTACCTGACAGACACAGGCAGACGCTGGGACGGATACCAAGTGAGTGTCAGGGACAAGATTCCGCAGTATCAGGAAGAGTGGACGAAGAAAGGGTGGAGTTGGCATAGTACAAAGGAGTTGATTTGTGCAGTAGAGGAAGAGCGGATGCCCCGCCATGTTATGTTAACGACCCATCCGCAACGCTGGACGAACCACCGATGGGAGTGGACGAAAGAGTTGCTGATACAAAACGTAAAGAACGTTGTTAAACGAGTAGTGGCAAAATAGAACATTTTAGACAGATAAAATATATGAGTAAACCTTTGAATTTCGGTCTTATAGGAGCGGCCGGTTATATAGCCCCGCGACACATCAAGGCGATTGCGGATACGGGCAACAAACTCATTGTGGCGTACGATAAGTTTGACAGTGTCGGCCGTCTGGACAGCAGTTTTCCTGATTGTTCATTCTTTACAGAGAACGAACAGTTTGACCGTTTCTGCTCGAAGCAGATGCGCACGGAGAACCCCTTGCAGTGGTTGTCCATATGCACGCCGAACTACACTCACGATGCTTTCATCCGTTACGGACTACGTCTGGGATGCAATGTTATTTGCGAAAAGCCGCTGGTGTTGAATCCGTATAATATAGACAACCTTGTAGAACTGGAAAGTGAGACAGGTCACCAGGCCTACACGATTCTGCAGCTGCGTCTGCATGAGAAGATCCGTGCGCTCAAACTGAAAGTGGAGAATGGCCCGAAGGATAAGAAATACGATGTGGATCTGACCTATATTACCAGCCGTGGCAAATGGTATTACAGCAGTTGGAAAGGCGATGTGCGTAAGTCAGGAGGTATTGCTACCAACATCGGTGTACATTTCTATGACATGCTGGAATGGGTGTTCGGATCAGTCCAGAAGAATATCGTGCATGTGATGTCCTTCGACCGCGTTGCCGGTTATCTGGAATTGGAGAAAGCCCGTGTACGTTATTTCCTGAGCATCAATGCAGAGTGCCTGCCGGCTAATGCTGTGCAAGGCGAAAAACGTACCTACCGTACGCTGAGTATCGATGGGGAGGAGTTCGAGTTCTCACAGGGTTTCACGGAACTGCATACAGAGAGTTACCGCCAGATTTTGTCAGGGAATGGCTTCCGTATTTCAGAGGCACGTCCGTGCATAGAGACAGTGAGCCAGATACGCCATACTGAACCGATAGGTTTGGCAGGGGACTATCACCCGCTTGCCAAACTGCCACTCAGTCCGCATCCGTTCGGTTGGGATGAGAAACGATAAAGGAATGTACGAAGGACCAATGTACGATGTACGAAGGATTTTATGAAAGGAAAGATTTACATATTATTTGTCGGACTGCTGAGTGCCTTGCTTAGTTCGTGTGTGACAGCGCGCAAGGTAAACTATATGCAGGAACCCGACAAACACATCCCTTCTTACGCGGACACACTTTCCTACGAGGAATATGAATTGCGTATAGGTGACAGATTGTATATCTATGTCTATTCGCTTGATGAGCAAGTCAGCAGCATGTTCAATGCCAACCTGAACAGCAGCTATGTGCGTTATCGTTTACAGCAGAATACGAGTGCAAACAGCACATATGGCTCGTATGACTTGTACACTTATCTCATTGACGAAGAAGGCTATATCGATTATCCTCATATAGGCAAAGTCTATGTGCGGGGGATGACGACACGCGAGGTCAAACATAAATTGGAGGAAGAGCTAAGCGCTTTGCTTCAGGAAATACCCGGATTCTCAACGGTCTCTGTAGAAGTGAACATTGTCAACCGTAGTTTCTCGGTTATTGGCGCGCAGAGCGGACGTTATTTTATCACCAAGGAGAAGATGACAATCTTTGAGGCCTTGGCTCTTGCAGGAGATCTGGACGAGTTCAACAGCCGCAAGGAAATCAAACTGGTCCGCGAGAAAGAAGGCGTCACTACGGTGAAGACGTTCGATGCGCGATCCAAGGACCTGATAAACTCGGAATACTATTACATAGAGCCGAATGACATCATCTATGTCCGCAAGATCCCGGGATACAGTTTCGGTATCAATTCCGCCTCTACTGCATTGGGTGTATGTGCTACCACGCTCTCCTTCGGAGTTCTGGTTTACTCCATCGTGCAGACAGGTATCATACATGTCAACAAACGTATCAACGGAGGATATAACAAATAACAGCCATGAGAAAGATTCAGATTATATTATTCTCGCTCATGGCAATATGCATGACGAGTTGCTACAGCCACAGGTCTATCGGCTATCTTCAGGATCCTGCCAAACACAAGGATCTGCCGGTGTATGATTCTGTTCCCTATGAGCCGTACAGGATTCATGTGAACGATGAGATTATCTATCGGGTAATCACTCTGGATGCGACCTTGGCTAAATCGCTTTCGCCGAACAGGAACAGTGTCTATGATGTTCAATATGCCAATTCCTACCGTGTGCATAGTGACGGTACAATTGACTTGCCATATTTGAAACCGTTGAAGATAGCAGGATTGACCGAACAGGAGGCGCAAGACACAGTGCGCAATGCTTTTCGTGAGATTATTCCTGATGCGGATGTCAAACTGGCATTGTACAACAAGACCTTCTCGGTGGTGGGTGATGCTTATGCGGGACGTTATTTCATCTACAAGGAGAGAATGAATATCTTCCAGGCTCTGGCGATGACAGGTGATGTGTTCAATAGTGGAGATAGAAAGCATATACGTATTATCCGTCCGCGTGACAATGGGCAGGAACCAGAGGTACTGGAGTTCGATATGCGAACCAATTCCATTATTGACTCCAAATACTATTATGTCTATCCCAACGATGTAATCTATGTGGCACGAACAAAAGACAGTTTCTACAAGGTGCCTACCTATACCGGCTTTCTGGCACTCATTACCAGTAGTGTGTCGCTGCTGACAACAGTGCTCAATTATGTAGCAAATATCTATAAATAGAATATGGACAACAACAATCAATACTACCATTCCGGAGGCAGTAGCGCCTACTATCAAGGTGGAAACCGGAATTATCAGTACGGTAATCAGCAATACCAAACTGATCCTTTTCAAGAGGGTGATGGCGAAAATGCTAATAATTTCAACCCGATAGAATGGCTCTTTATTTTTCTGCATTATTGGTATTTGTTCGTAATAGCCCTTGCTATTGCGTTAGGTTTGTCTATGCTCAAGAACCGTAAATGGATACCGAGTTATTATACTCAAAGTACGTTGGTTATCAAAGAAGGAGGCACTTACGGCGGCAGTTCTGCCCTGATGCAAGGATTCGGAGTGGAAGCAGGCTACAAGAATGTAAACAACCAAGTAATTATGCTTGGATCGTACGACCTCATGTGCAGGGTAGTTGATTCCTTACCCTTCCTGAACGTGGAATATATTACGCAGGGTCGGTTCAAGACACGCAATTTATATACTAATACACCCATTCTGGTGGAGCATTCCAGAGTGGCAACGGATGTAGATGGATTGCTTTTCCAAGTGGATATCCGGGATGAGAACGAATTACACATCTCATCTACCAACGATGATGTAGCTTTGTCTATTGATGCCCGGTATGGGGAACCTGTCTCATGTGAGTGGTTCGACATTACGATTTGGCCTACGGACAGGATGTTGTCATCCGGCAGGATGTTTATCCGTTTCCGCAGTTGGGAATCATTGGTCAATGAGTTTATGTCGCGCCTGAAATTAGCTTTTGTTACGGAAGGTTCAACCGTATTAGCCATGTCTCTGGAGAGTGAAACGCCACAGCGTGACTGTGATTTCCTGGATAAGCTGGCGGATATTTATCTGTTGCAGAATCTGGAACACAAAAATGAAGTGGCAGAGAATTCTATACGCTTCATAGACGAGCAGCTCGATAATTTACAAGCCTCGCTTCAGGTGAGTGAAGGAGCAATGACTAATTTCCGGCAGGAGAACAAGTTTGTCGATGTCAATTCATATGCCGGGCAGTTGATGACCCGCATCGGACAATATGACCAACAAAAGATGAGCCTGCGGCTAAAAGAGACCTACTTTGACTATCTCATCAATTATATTCACAAGAATATAGAAAATGATGCGGTGATTGCTCCTACTTCGATGGGAGTGAACGAGCCGATGTTGATTTCGCTCGTCAAACAACTGAACGATTTGCGTATTCAGCGAGGTGAGTTGACGGAAAAGAATGTCTATTATGCCAAATATACCAAAGACATAGAGAATGTCAAAACGGCAATCGAAGAGGTCGTAGGATCCATGCGCGCTTCTTTGCAGATTGAGAAGAAAGACTTGGAAAACAGGTATCGTGAAGTGGAGGCGGAAATCAAAAACTTGCCCGAAAAAGAGTTGCAGATGGTTGCCATCGAGCGAAATTATCGTATTGATGACAACTATTATACCTTCTTCCTGCAGAAACGTGCTGAAGCAGAGATCCAAAAGGCATCCAATACTCCCGATAACAGCATCTTGGATCGAGCTCGCACTATGCGAGTAGTCAACTCTAAGGCTAAATCCAAGACAACGATGATGTATTTGTTCATCGGCTTTATGATTCCTCTTGTGCTGATTGTCTTGAGTGAGTTGCTCAACAACAAGGTTCGTTCTCCGAAAGATGTCCTTAAATTGGGTATGTTCCGAATGATCGGAACCCTGCGTCATGTGCGCAGTCAAAACCCGACTATGGTGCATACATCACCACGGTCGTCGTATGCAGAAATGCTGCGAGCTATCCGTACACGTATTGAGTTCCTGCTCAAGCGTAAAAACAAGATGGTAATCTCTATTACATCCACCGAGTCGGGAGATGGCAAGACATTCTTATCCTCTAATTTGGCTGCACTCTATGGCATGACAGGCAAGAAGACCCTGCTGATAGATATGGATTTCCGCAAACCGAACCTGCATACCAAGCTTGGTCTGGATAATGGCAAAGGTCTGTCTAATTATTTGGTGGATGATTGTGATTTGGATGAAGCTCTGATGACCAATACTCCGTTTGACTTTGATTTTCTGCGGGCGGGTACTATACCTCCTAATCCCGGTGAGTTGGTGCATTCCGACAAATTGACAGCCTTGCTAAACAAGATGCGTGAGGAGTATGAATTTATCGTGATAGATACTTCGCCTATTGGTATTGTACCTGATGCATATGCTATTGTGGAACAGAGCGATTTGTGCCTGTATGTCATCCGCTGTATGGAGACTAATAAATCCTTCTGCAAACAGACGCTTGAACAGATGCGCGACACTATTGACAATCCTGAGAAGATTCAGATTATCCTTTCCGATATCCCCACCGAGGGACGCCATTCTTATGGTTCCGGCTATGGATACGGATATGGCGGATATGGAGGATACGGTTACGGCCATTTTGGATACGGAGGCTATGGCGGCTACGGCTACGGATATGGCGAATCCAAGGGCAAGAAGCATGGCAAATTTTACGGGCGTCTGTATGGACGCTTTGCACAAGACGAAAAAGCGTACCATGCTTACTATTATTACCACCATGATGAGGATGAGGATACCTGGGAGACCCAGACTGATAAAAAGGTCTGATTCTCGGATTTAGAAACCGGAAGGGATGCAGAAATGCATCTCTTCTTTCGTAGCAGGATGTGTGAATGATATTTCTGCTGCGTGTAGGTACAATCTGTCTGCCTTCATAGCATGTCTTCCGTAGAGCCTGTCTCCTAAAATAGGTGCATTAAGTCCGTCTGGATGAGCGGCATGAACGCGCAACTGATGCGTACGGCCTGTCTTGGGATACAAATCAACTAAGACATTACCATCAGAGCGTATTTCACGGACGCTGTAAGTGGTAATAGCTGGTTTGCCATGAGCCATGTTGATCATTTGCCGTGGACGGTCGTATGGGTTGGGCAATAGTGGAAGAGAGATTGTTCCTTCAGCCGCCTTTTGCCATTTGCCGCCAGGCTTAATGATAGCCTCATAGTGCTTGAGAATGTCGCGGCGCTGGAAATAAGCCTGTAACGTTTTATAGGCGGCCGGTGTCTTGGCAAGTACGAGTATGCCGCTTGTGTCTTGATCCAAACGATGTGTCGGTTGAAGGGATGTGTACTGGTTGTGAAAGCAGAGGAACTGTGTTATGGACGGTTCATCTGTTTTGCCGGGTACAGAGAGTACTCCTGCCTGTTTGTTAATAACCATAAGCCACTTGTCTTCATATAAAATATCCACAGAACGAATGTCTGTTTTTCTGTAAGGGGTGTCTGAGCGGAGTATGAGCAAATCCACTCCTTTCAGCATGTGTCTTAATATGGGTCTGCATTTTCCGGAGCAGGGAGGGTAGAACACTCCTTCTTGCCGCAACTCTGTGCGTGAAGACGCACCGACCCAGAATTCGGCGAGTACTAATGGCTGAAGATGGTGAGCCATGGCATATTCCAGCAGTTTGGGCGCGCAGCATTCACCTGCGCCTGCCGGTGGAAGAGAAGAATAATGGTGGTTTGAATCTTTTCTGCCGAACCATTCTTCCTGAGATAGAATTGGTTTTTCTTGGGCGAAAATCTCCAATAGGTTGCGTGAATCGCCATGAATATTGGTGAAACGGTAGTTGGCAAAAAGTATTCGTTGAAGGCGCTGGGATTCCTCGCGGGATAAACCAACCGGCGGGCTCGCCATTTCATAAACTGGAGGTACAAATCCCTTGTGATGGTAGGAACCGTCTAACATGGCTGAGAAAGCCTGAAGATTTATAATTGTTCCTTCTTTGTCTGCGCAAACTAATATACCGAACATTTTGCCTTGACGGTGTAATTCACTATCGGGATTTGCACGCATGTATGCATGTACATTATTGATAGTTGCTTGCGCAGCCTGCTGAGCTAAAAGGGTCTTATCCGAAATCATGGGGCAAAGTTACAATTATTTTTTGAAATATGCAAGCGGTTCTTGCATATTTGCAAAAAAAGTATTACCTTTGCAGTCGCGTTTGGATGAGTGCCGTATTGGGGCTAACTGTGCACTACTATCTACGTTCAACCTATGACAAGTTAACAATAATTTACAGATTAATTACACAATAATATGAAACTGGCATTTGATAATGACAAGTACATCCGTATTCAGTCGGAACATATTCGCGAACGGATAGCAGAGTTTGGAAACAAATTATATCTTGAACTGGGCGGTAAGTTGTTTGATGACATGCACGCCAGTCGTGTCCTACCGGGGTTTATGCCTGATAGTAAACTGCGAATGCTGACTCAGTTGCGTGATTCATTGGAGATTGTTATTGTGATTTCTGCCGCGGATATTGAGCGCAACAAAGTTCGTCAGGACTTGGGAATTACGTATGACGAAGATGTCCTCCGTTTGCGCGAAGAGTTTCTGAAACGCGGTTTCTTGGTCTCCTCTGTGGTCATAACGCACTATTCCGGTCAGCGTTCGGCGGATGCATATAGGCTGCGATTAGAGAGACAGGGTATCAAGGTGTATTACCATTATACGATTGACGGCTATCCGCATAATGTAGAACTGATAGCATCCGAGGATGGTTTTGGACGGAATGATTATGTAGAAACCTCCCGGCCGTTGGTGGTCGTTACGGCTCCGGGACCGGGGAGCGGCAAGATGGCTGTATGCTTGAGTCAATTATATAACGAGCATGCGCGCGGACGCGAGGCCGGGTATGCCAAGTTTGAGACTTTTCCTGTATGGAATCTGCCACTTAAGCACCCTGTAAATGTGGCTTATGAAGCAGCTACAGCGGATATTCAGGATGTCAATATGATTGATCCCTTCCATCTGGAAGCATACGGAAAAACAGCAGTCAATTACAACCGTGATATTGAAATCTATCCTGTGTTGGATGCATTGTTCACATCTATTTATGGCAAGAGTCCCTACAAATCGCCTACTGATATGGGGGTGAATATGGTGGGCTTCTGTATTAGTGACGACGCAGTGTGCTGCGAATCCAGTAAGCAGGAGATTATTCGGCGTTATTTTCAAGCGTTATGCCGTATGGCGGATGGTGCGGTTAATGATGCGGAAATCCAGAAACTGGCATTGTTGCAAAAACAGGTGGGTATCAACACCGCTTACCGAAAAACGGTAGTGGCTGCGCGTGAGAGAAAAGAACAATCTGGGGGGAATCAGCCGTTTGTGCATGCAGCTGCAATCGAACTGGAGGACGGACGAATTATTACAGCTGGTTCGAGTGATTTGCTGGGCTCGTCGGCAGCGTTGCTGATTAATGTAATAAAAGAACTGGCAGGAATCGACCACTCTGTCAAATTGATTCCGCAATATATGATCGAGCCGATTCAGAAAACTAAAATCGAGTATCTGCATGGGCATAACCCGCGTCTGCATACCGACGAAGTGTTAGTGGCGCTGAGTGTGTTGGCGCAAAGCGACGAGAATTGTCGTAAGGCACTTGCCACATTGCCGATGCTCAAAGGATGCCAGGTACATTCTACGGTGATGCTCCGGGATGTAGATTTGCGTACTTTTGCCAAATTAGGTATTGATCTTACTTCTGATCCTGCGAAGAAATGATGGATAGATATACATTGGGGAAAATAGTCAAGTTCTTCTTTCATTGGCACTACGATGTGCGTGTCACAGGCGAGGAGTTGTTACGTGATGGTAGCACACACTTAGTCATGCCTAATCATACGGCCTATATGGATCCACTCATCCTTTTCAGCGAGGAATGGTGGTTGCCCATTCGGCCTCTTACTGATGAACTGTTCATGCGTCATTGGCTGTATGGACGAATCCTCAAAATGGCTGACGCGATTGAGGTGCCGGATCTGTATAAAAGCAGCATGAGCCGTGAAGAAGGAGTGGCGGCTGCCAGCCAACTGAGCCGCATCGTGATAGATAGTCTGGCGGAAGGGAAGCAGATTTGTTTCTATCCTTCAGGACATGTCAAAACTGTCAACAAGGAAATCATCGGTAACCGGCGCATGGCATATGAGGTGTGCCGTGAACTGCCTGAAGGGGTGCATGTTATATTATGTAGAATGAGAGGACTCGAGTCCAGCCATTTCTCTAAACTCAAACCAAAAGAATGGAAATGGCGCAGAACAGTGACCATGCATTTTGAGGATCATACGGATGATGTCCGTCTCTGGGCACAGAATCTGGACAAACGTTCGTTCAACCAAAAACTGGAGGACTGGTACAATGACAACGGAGCAAATTGAAATGAGAGCACAGCGCGCACAGGACTTGTTCCGGAAGGGCTTTAATTGCTCTCAGGCAGTGTTTGCGTCTTGCGCAGATTTATATGGTATCAACGATGAATCGCTGGCACTGCGCCTCTCCGCTTCTTTCGGAGGAGGCACGGGACGGATGCGCATGACTTGCGGAGCCGCAAACGGCATGTTCATGCTTGCAGGCTTGCACAACGGCTCTGCTACGCCCCATGACAACACCGGCAAAATGGCGAACTATGCCTTCGTTCAGCAGCTCGCCGGAGACTTCAAAGCCAAATACGGTTCGCTCATCTGCGCTGAGTTATTAGGCCTCGCCCCGAAGCCCCAAGAGGCTAAACCCGAAGAGAGCACGCAGCAGCACTGCGAAAAACACCCCTGCGTTGAGATGGTTGCGGACTCTGTACGAATCTTCCTTGCTTCAACACAGGATTAACACAGCATTAACACAGGATTAACACAGGATTTGCGGAACCTCAATGTAGTGTACCTCAATCGGGAAGAAGTCGGAAAGGAACCCTATAAAACAACATATATGAAATATTTTTTAGCTATCATCGGTGGTGGTCCCGCAGGCTATACTGCGGCGGAGAAGGCTTCCAAAGCAGGCAAAGACGTTATTCTCTTTGAGCAAAACGCATTGGGCGGCACTTGCCTCAATGTGGGATGTATTCCTACCAAATCGCTCCTGTACGGTGCCAAGCAATATTACAACGCCACACACGCGCAGAAATATGGCGTGACGGCAGAGAACGTAGCCTTTGATTTTGCGGCTATGCAGAAGCGCAAGACCATCGTTGTGCGAAAACTCGTAGCGGGTATCAAAGCCCGTCTCAACAACGACCATTGCACCATCGTCAACGGCTTTGCCTCCGTTCTCCCTCCCTTGAGGGGAGGGGCGGGGTGGGGTTTGCAATGCGGAGACCAGACCTGCGAAGCGGAGAACCTCATGATTTGCACCGGCTCCACTAACTTCGTGCCGCCTATCCCCGGAATAAAGGAAAATCCTGCCGTATGGGATTCGACGGATGCCCTCGCTGCTACCGAACTCCCGACATCCATCATCATTGTGGGGGGCGGAGTCATAGGAATGGAGTTCGCTACGCTCTACCACGAACTCGGTGTGCCCGTCACGGTTATCGAAGCCATGCCGACCATCCTGCCGAACCTCGATCCCGAAGTAGTACAAATCCTGCTTGATAAATACCGCAAGGCAGGCATCAATATCCTGACTTCCACCAAGGTGGAGTCCATCGACGGAAACATCGTTTCTATCTATAGTTCTTCTAGTTCAACTATTCCGACTATTTTGACTAGTGAAAAAATATTAGTGAGTGTGGGGCGTCGCGCCAACCTCCAAGGGCTCGAAGCCCTCACAGATATCGAGCTGGAACGCGGAGCTATCAAAATCGATGAGTTCTGCAAGACCAATCTGCCCAATGTCTATGCCTGCGGCGATGTCACGGGTAAGATCATGCTCGCCCATGTCGCTTCCCGTCAGGCAGAAGTGGCGGTAGGGCGTATGTTGAAGGAGATACCGCTGCAACGCATTGCCTACAACGCCATTCCTTCTGTTGTTTATACCGACCCCGAAATCGCTTCGGTAGGCATTACCGAGCAGCAGGCGGAGTCGATGTCCATTCCCGTGGAGGTAAAGAAACTGCCGATGACTTTTAGCGGTCGCTTCATGGCGGAAAATGAGGGCGAAACGGGTCTCTGCAAGATGATCTTGGATGCGAAGAACCACTCGGTGCTGGGCGTACATTGTATCGGAAATCCGTGCTCGGAATTCATCTCTTCGGCTTCCTTTGCCGTCCGCATGGGCTATACAGCGTCGGAGTTCCGACAAGTCGTCTTCCCGCATCCCACGGTCAGCGAGATACTGCATGAAACAATCGTTTGAGCAAAGCGAAATAAGACATTGTAAACGAATAAAAACACATACCTATTATGAAAAACACATACCTATTATGAAAAAGTTATTATCTGTTATTGCCGCAATATTATTTGCTGCAACTTCTTTCGCCCAAGTTGACGAAGTAACACTAACGACTATTGGTACTGGCAGAACGGAAGACGAAGCAACTTTAAGAGCCTTACGGAATGCTTTAGAGCAGACTTTTGGTACATTTGTATCTGAAAATACGTCTATTGTAAATGATGAGTTGGCGAGAGATGAAATTGCTACAACTTCAAAAGGTAATGTGAAGGAGTTTAAAAAGTTATCTGTAGTTCAACTGCCAAACAAAAATATATCTGTAACAGTCAAAGCAACCATTTCGGTTAATAAGCTTATTAAATATGCGCGCAACAACGGTTCGCGAGCAGAATTTGCTGGACAAACGTATGCAATGAACGTGAAACTGTTGAAACTTCAACAGCAAAATGCTAATAAAACATTAGATGTAATGAAGGATAATGTGATAACGCTATGTCAGGGAGTCTTCGATTACGATATTAAATTGGGAGAACTAAAGAAGGAATGCTTTAAAAATCATAGTGAAGATTATATTTTGCCTTTATCTCTGGATGTATATTCAACAGATGTTACCTTTAACATTTATTCTCTTATTACAGAGACGCTTGATGCAATTCGTATGAGTTCTTCTATGGTTCAAGACTTTGACAGAAATAAACTGGAACATTGCAAAGATTTACCCGTTTCATAGGCTCACCTGCAAAAACCTGTGTTGGTATGATTTTTGTAGTACGTCCATATATGGATAGTGCTTACAAATTATTAGTATCTTACATTCTCCCGAGGGAGATTAGTGAGTCGTTTGACTTGGTTAATGTGGCAGAAGAGAAGCTCCACGGTTGTGTAAACCCAATATTGCATCTCTATTTGGATGAGAAAGCAACACCTCCAGACAACAGGACGGATCTGAACCCTAATGGATTCTACCCTGAGTCCAATGTTTTGGATTTTCCTATCAGGGAGTACACAACCGTTCTACACGTTCGCCGGCGTCGTTGGAAAGCCCCTGATGGCAAATCCGTTTCCAAGGACTGGAACCTTGCAGCTGAAGGCACCCGCATCTCACCCGAGTTTGCGGCTTTTTTAAAAGAGGTTGTTGGACTCGACCCCGATAACTGCCAGAGCCCTTCAAAAACCTTATCACATCAAAGGTGATGATTTTGAGCGGTCGTACAAAAATCATCTGAGCGATTACCGATATTGGGTAAAGGATGGTGACGGAAAGCACGCGAAGGATTACCTTATTTATCCGGAAAACATCGGTCCGAACGTGAGCATTGATGAGACAGCTCTGTCTGCTGGTGAGTTGTACACCATTGTGTCAAACAAGGACGCTCACGGTCAGAAAGGAACCATCATTGCAATCGTCAAAGGCACCAAGGTCGAGGATGTCATTGCGGTTCTCAATCGTTTCAATTTATACCAGCGAGAGAAAGTCTTGGAAATAACCATGGATTTCTCTGACAGTATGCACGTTATTGCTACTACCTGTTTCCCCAATGCCACCATCACCCTTGACCGTTTCCACATGCAGCAGCTTTGCACCAA
>FLNW01000394.1_pt1 | contig 26556 bp, 31 predicted proteins | sample 1140371 | NCBI WGS metagenome assembly FLNW01 (sample SAMEA3878170, study PRJEB12797) | bioreactor metagenome | biome: Moose rumen | place: Sweden | collected 2011-10
ATATGTAATGTTAATGCTTATGAGGAGTGAAGGAAACGATGCAGTAGTAGACTGTGACGATCCAATGACAATCATAGCATGTACAACAGACACAGACGCATGTCCAGCTGTATGTAGAGAAGATGCAAGTGATAATGGAGATGAAGAAACTAATACAGTTGTTAAATCTGGAAGCCTAGAGGTAACTGCTCAAGCTGCAGCTAATAGAAAAATATTAGCTACTGGAACATCTGACTTAGACACCATTACATTCAGAACGTCTGAGGATGTAACGATTTCTAAGGTTACTTTGGAAAGATATGGATATTCAGACTCTGATCAAGTTGTCGAAGTTCGATTAGAAGATCAATATGGAAATGTTATTGCTGATGCCAAAGGTCTTACAAAAGATAAAGCTACTTTATCTATTAAGAAAGACTACAGAACTGTAGATGGAAAATTTGAGGCTACCGTTGTTGTTACAACAAGCTGAGCTGCTGGAACTATGTGATTCAAAGTTACTGATGTTTCTTCTACAGCTGAAGATGTTGATCTTGATGATTATACACCATACACATATGATGTAGTAAGTTATGCAGGATCTAATGTAACCATCGAAATTAAAGGAACAGATAAAGATTACAACTATGAAGAAGGAGATTCTTATGAAGTAGCAAGACTTAAGGTAAAGGCCGGAGATAATGCAGTTCTTGTAAAAGGATTTACATTAACAAATGCTGAACGTCTTGATGTATGAGAATTCTTAGATGAGGCTGTGGTAACTGTTGATGGAACAGAAGTTGAAAACTTAAAATATAGCGTAAATAAAGATGACGAATTGGTTATATCTTTCGATGACGTTGAAATTGATATGAACAAAAATGTAACTTTCGTTGTATCTCTTAGTTTCTCAGAGTTTGATGATTACGGAGAAAGTATTGCTTATTATGTAGCTGAGACTACAGATTTCAATGCTGTTGAGAAAAAAAATTGAACAAGAGTTACTGTAACTTGAGATGTTGCAAGTGGTGCTCAAGCTAAACTTCATACATTTAATGGATGAAAAATTAAGTTAGTAAATAAGAAACTATGAAGTGTTGATGCTGCTCAAGCTTCAGAAGATATAGTTGTTGCTGAATGAACAATTACTATCACAGAACCACTTAGCAAATTATCATTCACAATCAACGCTAACAATACTGGTGTTGAAAATATGAAATTTGTTGTTAATGGAGAAGAATATGAAGGAAAGAGATCTACAGCTACAACTGGATCTGGATATGACTTCAAATTCTCAAATGTAGAAATTGAAAAATCATGAAAGATTCAATTCTTAATTGATGTATTTGATCTTAAGAGTGTTGCTTGAACTGTTAGTTTCACAACATTTAATAAAGGTGCATTTGATGGTGCTAAATATGACAATACAAATAAGACTGTTTCTACAGGAGATGTTGCTGGATCTATCAGCTTCTCTAAAGTTACAATCCAGCCTTCTAGAGGATCTCTTGAAAATAATCTTACTAAAGATGTTGAATTCTTATTAAATGAAACAAACAGAAAAGTAGTATTTGATGGTACATATACAGCTAAGAAAGGTGCTGTATATCTAAATACTGCTAGAATCACCACTGGTACTGCATGACCTTCTGCTGGAAATGATGTTACTTTCTATCTATTTATTGACGGAGATGAAGTAACAGATCTTGATGCTGGTGTTGAAGAAACATTCTCTGAAGTATTAGTTAAAGCTGGAAAGTCTGTTTCTGTTAAAGTTGAAGCTGAAGTTGAAGCTTACGGAACTGAAGAAACACTACCAACATATACTCTTGAATTAAAATGAGAAGATGTTAATGGTAATGAAGATTCTTGAGAAGCTTCTGATGATTTGGTAACTATGAAGACTAAAGAAAGTGGATCTGCAACAATTTCTGCTGGATCTTCTAAGAATACAGTTCTTCTTAAGGCTAAGAATCAAACTATTGCTGAGTTTACTGTTAAACCATCTAATTCAAGTGATGAAGATTTGAACTTAGATAGTATAGAATTAACATTCACTTGAGGATCAAAAACAATAAATTCTGGTGATATAAGAGTTAAAGTTGACTGAACAGAATGTGATGCAGATACAGATAACGGAAGTGGAGTTCTTACATATTTACCAAATGAGGTTCTTCCTTCAGCTGGACTTACTGTTCAGGTAATTCTTAAGAATGAATATACATGAGCTCTTAATATGACTGTATCAAAGGTTAATGGTAAGAATCAAACTAGAGCATTCTCTAAGAGATATGAAGAAGCTCTTGTATACATTGAAGATCAAAAAGATTTAGATGGATCTACAAGATTCTACTTATCTGTAGAAACTGCAGATTCAGATACTGTTGTATCTAATCTTAAGCTGTTTGTTTGAGGTACTTGAGGTACTCAGGTATATACATGAACTGAAGAAGTTGTTGATGGTGATGATATAGAAATTGTTAATAATGATTCTGCTGGAAAAACATTAATGATTGATGCAATCGTTTATGATTATGAAGTAGATAGTACAACAACAGATACTATAACAATCTTAAAGTCACAGTATAACGATTACTTCAAAGTTGGAGACACTTATGCTAAGATCTTCAAGGTTGACTAGTCTATCTCTTAGACTTAGTCTATATAGAAAGGATTTCACTTCGGTGAAGTCCTTTTTCTTTTAAAAAAATATTTGCAAAAATTTTATGAATTTATTTGAAAAATGTTTAATTTTCTATATAATGCAGTGTATTTATATTTTCTGTATATGAAGCATGGGTATCCAAATAACAAAGGAAAAAACATGATATAGTGCATATATTCACGAATACAGAATTCATACACAATGAGATACTTTTGAAGATTTGCTTAAAAATTTAAAAGAAGCTGTAGGTCTATATTTCGAAAAGAAAAATGAAGATATACCGGACAATTTGGTAAAATTGATAGAATATAAGCCATCCAATACTTTTAATATGGTAATATCGTAATTTATGGTATTCTTAAGTATATCTTGAAAGGAATTGATAAGAATTTTGGAAAACATTGATATATAAAATTAAAACAGAAATAATCTCATGCTCAGCTTAAATATTGAGATAATATACCGATAACAATTCCTTGTCACAAAGAATTAAAAGAATAATTATTCAATCACTTGCTTATAGATATTGCTCAGAATTTATGAATAACGAAGCAAGAAGTGTTTAAATTGATTAAAGATAATAAGTAGGAGAAGAACTCTATCCTTCGGGATGGGGCTTTTCTTTTAAATTTTCTTGAAATGGATTTGTGGTTAATTATAATAATATCACTATATTTAAATTGTAAACTCTATCTGCAATGTTCAAAAATTATATTGATTCCTTATTGGATAAAACAGTATATGAGAAAGATGAAGATTGAGTAATCATTGCCCATATTCCAGACAAACCTGGTTATTTCACTCAGTGAAGTACTTTTGAAGAAGCAAGAGAAAATATGATAGATTTAATTGAAACCTTAATGATTCAAGATATAAAAGACTGAAAGCTGGATTTAATTAAAGACTTTAATACAAATAAAGAAATAGAATATGCCTAAAGTGACTCCACTAAATGCTAGAGAATTGGTTGCTAAGTTGAAGAAACTTTGATTTGAGTGACCATATTCATGATGAAGGCATATGTTCATGATAAAGGATTGATATAGAGTACCATTTCCTGCTCACTGATGAAAAGATGTTTCGAGATGAGTAGTAAAATGCATTATAGATTACATCTGAATCTCCGCTGAAGAGCGGAATAAACTATAATAGTAAAGTCCTGCCCGAAATGGTGGGACTTTTTCTTTAACCTCACCTAAATCCTAATGCTGACAACCCCTCAGTCTCACTTTGTTCGACAGCTCCCCTCACAGGGAGCAAAATTACCTCTCTGTGAGGAGAGGGGGACCGCTTGCGGTGGAGAGGTTGTCTAAAAAGGGATTTCTCAAAAATTATTGATTTATCCTTTTTTTATATTATACTTCCGTTGATTTATATTCATAAGTCATTATGGATCCAAATAGATTCCTTAATTATAATTCAAGCTTACTTGATTATGCCAAAGAAAAATAGAAAACAATCAACAAAAACCGAATGAATTTTTTGGAATGTAATCTTAAAAAGAAAACAGTTTTTATGATATAAATTCAGGAGACAAAAAGTTATTTGACCTTATATTTTAGATTTTTACTGTGCTAAGCTCTATCTTTGAATAGAAATAGACTGATGATACCACAACGACACGCAGGATTATGATGATGAAAGATCTATTTGGCTAAGTAGTAAATATTGAATAAAAACAGTTAGATTCACGAATGACGATATAGAAAAGAATATGGAGTGAGTAATCCAGTATCTCGAAGATATTATCAGAGATAGAGAAAAAGAGCTGTGATTGTAAATAAAAATCAGCTTGAAAATATTTGCTGATTTATATATAATTTCAGTGTTTATATCATAATCTACAGGAAATGAAAATTATTGTTAGAAAAGATGGAGAGTGATATATAGCAGAGGTTCAGTGAAAGGAGAATGTCTATGCTTTTTGATATACTGAAGAAGAGGCTGTGGAAGAATTAAATAATGTCGTGGACATGATGTTAGATTATTATAATAATGAGGTATCTGTTCAAGAAAACATCAAAAATTTATTGAAAAATAAAAAATATTCTTATGCCGTATAAATTTCGCGATATAGAAAAAAGACTGAATAAGTTATGATATATAGTTGTTAGACAAAAATGATTACATGTTTTGTTTTCTGACTGAAAAAAGATATTTCCAGTCCCAAATCATTGATGAAAGGAAATCTCACCATGAGTAGAAAAGAAGATTCTTGAAATTATATGAATGACTAGAGATGAGTTTGATAGTATAAAATAATAAAGTGAATATAAAAAATCGATTCGTGAGGACCGATTTTTGTTATATGTAGATATTATAATTGTCACATTAAATCTCCTAAAGCAGCTTCTTGATCTTTCTTTGCAGCCTCTGCTTCTTTTCATCTATTCATAGTGTCGATTACTGCATTCCATTTCTTGAGTCTAACTTCTCTTTCAGAAGTCAAAGCCTCTTTTTCTCATTCTTCATCGTCTTCGTTCATCAATATTTGTAGATTCATCTGCTCTTCGATGTAGATCTCGTATAGTCTAAGAATTTGGAATGACCATAATTCTGAAACAGTTTTTACGATAGATTGGTCTCAGCTTTTTACAGCTATATAAAGTTCCCATCATCTATCTTTATCATCTTGCTTGAGTTCATAATCACTTGAGAAAGATCAAACCACTAATTTTTCCAATATATCCCAATCAAAGTCATCATCTAAATCCTCTGGAGTAAGATAAGCTTGTGTAGGGAATTTGCTTAAATAGTCAGTATACCAAATCTGATCTTTAATGTCTCATTGGATTTTTCAGAAAAGCTTTTCGTATTTTTCAACGATTTCCTTTTTATCTTCTTTCTCTCTAAGTTCGTCTATGAAGGCAGGAAAGTCAAATAACATGGCAAAATTTTATGAGAAATTAAAAATTTTCTTTTTCACCAATTGCAAGAATAAACAAAAACCGTATCAATGCAAGAGGAATTTGAGATAAACTTTGAAAATCAGCTTTAAAAGTGATTTTTTAAAATCATCTTAGCAAAAAATCATTGAAATCTTTCATTATTTTGAATCACTTTATGACTTCATCATATCATTTTTCACTCAATATTTTTTCATCACTTATTGGATGCATAACCGTCCATGCTACATAGCGTATTGCATCGACCATTTCAGGATTATTTACGACTTTCCTAGCTAGCTTTTCTCAGGCTTTTTCTAATAATTCTCTTCCAACTTTACTATTTAACCTTCTTTCTGCATCTACATTATCTTTCCACTCAATGGTTTTATAATATTTTTTAAAAATCTGATTTTCTGTGATTTCTTTCCGTTCGTCCCGGTGCTTCCAGATGTGTAATCTCATGTGATTGACTTCCTCTCTACTTGGGCATCGAGATCATCATCATATCATCGAGTAGTCTCATGGCTGGATATGTATATAGTATCATGGTAATGATGATTTTCTTCCTCCACTACATAAAAATGCTCCAAAATGCAGTTTATATGGGTGCGATTTATCTGGAGAAAAACGTAAATCTTTGTTGAATCTATAGATACAATCTTTTGACTGAATTCAATCCAGATTCGGATCAATTTTTTGCATATCAATGATTAGCTGTTCAACTAATTCCGTAAATCTTTTTCTCTCCTGAACATAAAGATCGTGATTTCTGTGCATTCGCTCAGTATTATTGTTTATTTTTACAGCTTCTAGAAATTTTAATGTAATTGGTGATAGCATTTGTGGTTAGTTATGTAAATTTGTCATTCAGAGGCTCATTTACGAGCCGAAGAATCCAGTGATTTTTTATGTTTTCCTGGATCCTCGTCCAGCTAGTTTACACCGATGAGCGGTGCTGGATAAACTTTCGCTCAGGATGACTTTTATTTTCTTGCAATCTTTTCTTTCATCACTATATTTATTCTCATATTTATCGCAAGCACTTCTTGGAAAATGTATCTATTCTCATTCAAACAGTTTGCATGACATGATAGAGTCTTTTCATCTTCACTTTCTATCTGAAAGCCTGGAGATTTGATCCAGTGTGGATGAGATTTTTTATTAAATCTTGGAGATGATATTAGTTTCCCAGAACTAATTAGGACACAATTTACACCAAATTCTCCATACGAAGTAGTCTATCAAAAATTCTTTGATGAAAGATTTTTAACATTACTTCATCGGATGGTTTATCAGCGATATTCCACTTATAACAATGTATTGAAATATTTTGTATCATTTGAGATTCCTCAATTATTAGCGCGTGAATCTAAAGTAAAACGACAAACAAAAAAGCTGAACTTTGATTGAGTTTCTGTTCCATTGAATGAATCGAAGCAGAATCTCGTAATCATTCCAGACAATCGATCTCGTGAGAATCAACTTTCAGATTTTTTTTCACAGGATTTTGTTACTCATCTATATTCCACAGATACACAAAATCGTAAAGATCAGCATCGGCGAGAAATCAAAAAATCAAAAGTCTGAATAATTGTGGCTACTCAGTCCGAAATTTTTCAGCCGTTCAACAATTTGTGAACCATCATGTTCGTCGACTGATACAAACGATATTATCATAATCAGCAGGACCCTCGTTATGAGATTTCAGAAGTTGTGAAGAAAATGCAGGAATTATGGAATTATCAGGTCATACCGCTAGACAATAAGTGATTGATTTAGTTGAATATTTTGATGGAAAAATATCTCTGTAAAAATTTGACAAATTTCTATGTTTTGGTTATAATTTTTTTGGAAGATTTTATTTCGAATAAAATTTAAATGAAATTACCTGACCAATACAAAAACCTTACAATTGAACAAAAAAGAATCGTTGTAGCCAATCTGATTGCACAATATTGAGATGACTGAATTCAGAATTTGGCTGACAATATTAATGACGAGCAAATTGAATTTTTGTTCAAATATTTTTTCACAGAATCAAAAGAGCAAAGAGAAAGGATGTGGAATGATATGCAAAAGAAATATGAATCTACTCTAAAAGAAATTGAATATATCGCAGAAAAGATTCAAATACTGAACATTCAATATAAAGAATTTTTAGCTTCAAAAGAAGATATTGAAAACTTTTTAAAATAATATTTATTTAACTCTGTAAAATAATGCAAAATTATTCAAAAACAACATTTCTTCCAGACAGTTTACACCTTGGAGAAAATGGTCCAAAGCAGAGTTTTCTGAATCTTTGAGAAAAAAGGTTAAATGCTACAGATAAAAATGTTAATTCTGCCGTGAGTGAGTTTGCAAATAATTTGTGACATAATCTAACAGGACAACTTTTAGATAATTTTGATAATTACAGAAAGAATCCAGACTATTCTTGACTGACAGATTCAGATATTTGGTTAAAAGCTATCGAAGGCGTATATCATAATAATCCGCAAAAAATGCCAGGAGAATTGGAAAAATATATGCTAAGTATGTTAAATCTTTTGATTAGCTACAAAAGTGCCAAAGGTACTTTGGTAACATTATCTCAGGTTATGAAATCTGAGATACAGATTAAAGATTTGTCGAATGTTACATTAAAGCTTAACTGGGAAGAATTGCCACCATTCAATTCAAGAATCAGACCTGCGGATGGGGTCACTCCACTAAATGCATAAAAATGATAAAAATATTTTTAGGAAAACTCGTTTTATTACGAGTTTTTTGTAAATGTCAAATATAAAAATAACAAAATTATATAAATCTAGCAATAAAAGTAAAAAATCCACCCAAAATTTTGCATAAAAAATAATTTCGAATATAATTGGTATGTAGAATTTTATAAACAAAATCTAAAAATTTAAATGTCGGCTCAAACTTTGAACGTTATTTATGATACAAACTACACAAATATTATCAATGGTGGAGGCTTTGTTGATAATAACTTTTCTAATTCTGATACTAAAAAAGGAGGATTTTTTAGTTCACTATTTTGAAATTCAAACTCTTCGAATCAACAAAATACAACTCCAGCACAAACTCAAGATTCACAACAATGAGGTAAGACTCCTGGATTTTTTGATTTATTTTTTGGACCATTAAATTCAAACGTATCAGCAAACACACCCAAACCCGTAGCACAACAAACAAATCACTCTGATACAACTTCACAGAACACAGAATGAAAAAAAACTACAGAATGAAACATTGAAGCGACTACTCAAAATCATGAGATTGCCCAAGCACAGCAACCCTCAAAAGAATCTGAAAACACTGAAACAAAGCCAAAAAAGAAAAGTTGGATTGATTCAATGTTAGATAGCGTATTCTGAACAGATGATTGATCTAAAAAGAATAAAAAATCTGATAGCTGAAAAAAAATTTCTTCAGAATCTGATAAAAACGATTCAGAAGAGCAGAAAAAACTATCCGAACAAGAAAGAAAGGCCAACGAACTACGTGAGCAAATTAGAAAAGTTTTGGAAATACCGGATTCCGAATACAAAGATAGTATGATTACATCCGATATGAGAAGATTTATTAAACAGGTGGATGAAGAATATACAGCAAATATCGCTGATTTCAAATCACATATCGCTCCTTCATATTGGGAATATAAAAGCAATCTAATGAATATAAGTGGAATATTGTGAAAAACATATTACACTCAGAGATATCCGACCTATATCGATGCATTATGGACTAGAGATTTGATGACTATGCATGCAAAATGGGATATGTCATTTTTCATCTATCCAGAAGATGACACAGCAATGCAGGCCATGCTCAAAAGAAAATCCACTCAATTAAAAGCTGAATTAAATGAAGCTATGTGAAAATGAATTACTACAGATAAAGAAGTAGAACAACAGTATAGAGATGTAGAGCTTATCAGAGAAAAATTGAGTACTAGAGAAGAAAGATATTTTGAGTTATCCAATTATTTCACAATTTACAATACTGATGAAACTACTCTAAGAGAAGATGGAAAAAAATATGAACAGAAAGTCGGTGGATATTGAATTTGAGTAAAAAATGCCATTCAGAGAATGGATGAATGAATGACTTCTACTCTCCCTTTGTGTATAGATGATCTTTGAATTACTAGAAGTGCAGTTACTTCTTCGTTGGCTTGAAGTTTTCCATTTATTTCAAATGATTTAGTTCAGAATACATGAATCTTTTATGGACTAAATCTTCATACAGGTTGACTAGTAATTATGGACAGATTCAACAATAAAATGCCAAATATGAATAGTGTAATTCTAGCCACATCATGAGCCTGAAAATCATTCACTGTTAAACTAGAAATTCTGAGATATTTGATGAACTGAATCGATATTATCGTTATCGATCCTGAAAACGAATATAAGGAACTTTGTGAGGCTGTTGGGTGAACATATATCAACATTGCTACAAATGCTCAGCAATATATTAACCCATTCGATCTTCCTCCAAAAATTGAGGATGTAGAATATGGGAAATGAGATCTTCTACGTTCTCAAATTATGACATTAATTTGATTAATTCAGATTTTGATTTGAAAATTAAGTGCTGAGGAAGAAGCTGTATTAGATAAAGCATTACAAAATACTTATGCACTTCATGGATTCTCACTTGAAGATGATGATTATGAATGAAAGCAACCTCCATTAATGGAAGACTTGATGAATGTTTTAAATGGGATGGAGTGATGAGAACAGGTTTGATTGCGTTTAAGTAAATATGCCACATGAACATTTGGAAAACTATTCAACAATTATACAAATGTGGATATCAATAATCGTATAACAGTATTCAGTATCCGTGACCTGGAGGACGCATTAAAAACTCCTGCGATGTATAACATTCTTAACTTTATCCGAACGAAAGTTAGATCTATGAAACGTCAGAGATTGCTTGTTTGTGATGAAGCCTGGATTATGCTTCAAAATGATGTGTCAGCTAATTTTATGTTTAGTATGACAAAAAGAGCTAGAAAATACTGACTATGAATTACGACTATTTCACAGGATATTGAGGATTTCGTAAGGAGCCCTTACTGAAAACCTATTGTTTCAAACTCCTCAATTCAGATATTACTAAAACAATCAACGACATCAATTAAGTCATTGAATCAACTTTTGTGACTTTCTGAAGCCGAACAACAAAAATTAATCTCATGCTGAATATGAGAATGATTAATATTCGCATGAAATCAGCATGTTGCGATAAAAATTGTAGCATCACCCACAGAAAAGGAGATGATTACAACCGACGTTAAGAAAAAATCACTTTAATAATTTATTTTAAATATTTATAATGGATACAACAAAAAACAACATTTCTCCACAAGCTATGCTTTCCGCTGTCGCAGGATTGATGTTTTTTGCTCCATTTGTAAAACGCAATGTAGACAAAGATTCATCTTTTACACAGGAAGAAAGAGATTTTATTACATGATATATCCATGTCTGATTTGCAAATTTAGCGTTTCTGGCAATAGTTTTGCTGACAACTTTGCTAAATATGTTTTGGGTACAGCCTTATCTATCCTGGATTATCAATGTATGAAGTATCGCAATATTTATTATTTCCATGTTCTCGATTGTTGCTTGTGCAAACTCATTAAGCATGTGGAAATCTGATGAAAAAATTGTGTACAATGTCCAGCATAAATGACAGGTTTTAAAATCATATACTCCGATTTTGAATTATTTTCTTCGATTCCGTCAGAATGATTATTCTATGCCATATCGACGGTTAAAAGAATCTATCTTATTGCGAATTTGTTTCATATTTTGAACATTATTATTCTGAAGCTATTTCTGATTATGAATTCTGGTAATTATTTTGGTCAGAGTAATCCTTTTATTATTGAATGTGGATATTATTCCTTTAAGCATGAAAAAGGCTTTGAATAATAGTTTTTCGTGTAATCCGTGAGAGATATTTGCATATGTTTTTGCTCCTATCGTATCAAAATTAAAAAAGACTGATTATGAAACTATTTTACAAGCAAGAAAACTATGATATGCCCAATGACAAAAGTTTGGAATCAGTATTATATTGCAGTATCTGATGTTTGGTGGAATAATGTATCTAATACATCGTAATATTGTAATATCTGTGGATGAAATAATTCTATATATTGCCGCATTATTGTGGCTCATTAGAGTAATTATCTTTTTCATTAGTAAAAAAACATTTCTTAGAATACCTATTTTATCTGAGATTGTTTCTTTAATATTTAAATAATTTATATTTTGTTTCATAACTATCATGAAATCAATTAAGAAAGTGTTATTCACATTTATGTTATTAGTATTCGGTCTTAGCCTCTTCAGTTTTAATTATACACTCGCATCAGAAGCATCTACACCATACGATGCAGTAATTAATACAACAATAAAAGATCCTTCATGACAAGATTGATCATATAAAAGTGTTGCGAGCAAGGATGTTATCACAACAGAAGAGTGAGGAATTTTGTTTACAGAACAGGTTAAAGCATTAATAGGATATGCTATTGATGTATTTATCGTGATATGAATTGCGATGGCTTTTTTGGGTGGATACAAAATTATGACATCCAACTCTGAAGATAAAATGAAGGAATGAATTAGATATGTTATATTCGGAGTACTATGAATAATCATTATGGCTTCAGCTAGATTTTTAGCAGAATGATTGGTTGGTAATGAGGGTATAATAAGTGAACAATTTCCTACAGGAGAGGCTGCTCCTAAATGAGTAATTATGGCAGAACAAATATATAATAATATTATGTTCCCTTTCATTAAGGTTGCACTATATTTAGTGGTAGGAGTATTATTTTTCATGATGGCAGCCAAAGTGGTAACTTTCGTTATATCTACTGATGAAGTAGCCAAGAAAAAAGCATGATGAATAATTCTATGGTGCATCGTATGAATATTTATTGTGCTGTGATCTAAGCAAATAGTTGAGGCTGTTATGTGAGAGCAAAGCGACGTATTAAAAGAGGCAGCAACACGAATTGATCAGCAGTGAAATCATCTTGAAGAATTTAACTCTATTCAATTAATATCTCAAGTCATTAACCGAGTAATGTGATTAACTATGTTTATTATAGTTGTTCTAATAATTATACAAGGTTACAGAATGTTCACTAAACCAGACGATCCTAAAAATAGAGAACGTCTTAAAAAAGCTATGTTATATGTCATCATATGAGTACTTGTGATTTGAGCATCTTATGTAATTTCTAACGTACTAGTACTCAACTGATTTACATCACCACAGTGATAATCTGATTTTTAGAAAATTTTATGCAAAAAACCTGGCGATTGACTAGGTTTTTACGAATTATTTTATATTTTTAATCTAATTTTTTACAAACATCTCTAAATGTACAATGTTCACATTTTTTATCACTGGTAGTCTTACGAAACATCATCAAATCAACAGGCTGATTTTTGTATGGATCTTGATCTACTAATAACTGTTTTTGTTCTTCTACATCATGTTTGATTTTTTCAATAATTCAATCTATATCTTCCTGCTTGAGTATTCATCCATATGAATTCATGCTGTCTAGATAAACCTCATATGCTTCAATTTTTATTCAGTTCAAGGATGTTAGTCACTTTTTCAGGAGCATTTTTAATGCATAAACCTTTAATTGATCGCTTACAGAATTGTCTAGCACTTCTTCTTTACCAGATTTCCGGTCTAATATCAAGAAATCAGTATCTGAAAAAGTTACACCAAAATCTGGTCAAGCCATTACGGATACATCTCTAAGTCAGATTCTAGATACGTCTACTTTCATAGATTCAAAATCTGGAGTCCTTGGATGCTCAACATAAACAAATTTAGCTCAACTGAAATAATCCTGAACTTTCTCATTTCGTGGACTAGCTATAAAGCGGTCAAGATTTCCACAAACTTTATCGATAGCTGGTTGAAGTAGACTATCGGCATCTTCCTGATAAAAATGCTCTGAAAGTCAGAATTTTCCAAAGAAATCTTCACGATCAGAATAATCTCTTTCTCTAGAATAGTCAAAATCAGCTTTCATTTCTATTCTCATATTGTTTTTTAGCTCTTCGATTTTTTCTTCAGTTATCTCTCATTTTTTGAGTGCATGGAGATAATCAGACAATAAGAAATGAGATTTTTCTCCGACTCGCATTTCAATACTTTTGAGTCATTTCAGGACTAAAGCTTCTGACCACAAATCAGGATATTTTTGCTTTAAAGCAAATGTGTAATAATTAAGGAAATACTTTCTTTCACAATATTCCAATAATGTAATTCTGGTGTTAGACCACGATAAAGTTTTTTTGGGCTTTTTGTTAGATGAAGAATGGTTCATGATATGTGAAAAGATATAAATCTTTAACAAGATATACAAGTAAGGTATGATTTTTAGATATAATTACAAGTGAAAGAATTTTTTAAAATAAAAAAAAAGGATAACGCAACCGTTATCCATTTTCTAAACAAAGCATACTAGTCTATAGCGTGTTGTGTATGAATGCTATTGCTAATAAGTTCAGCTTGAGCATTTGCTAAGTTAACATTAGCATTTACAACTAAGAATCCTAGGATTGCTGCATAGATTACAACACCGTAACAAACAAGGTCTCTGATTAATTTTTCAGTTCTTGTTCTTTCAGATTCTTTCTTGTAAACTAGTTTCTTTACTCTTTCTTTTGCCATTTTGTTTATGCTATTAAGATATAAATACATCTATATTATAACATAATTTCTTATTTTGTCAAATTTTTGGAGACTTTTTTATTTTATGTGATAGTAACTTGACTTTCTAGGCAAAAAAAATATTTATAAGTCAGAATTTATTCTTTTTTTAGTCAACAATGAGAATTTTTGCTTAATGATAAGCTAATCCGAAAGTTTTGAAACTGATTTCAAAAAGCTAATTTTAAATTATTAAGCAAATTAAAACATGTTAGACAAGAAAGAATTACAACAATCTGAACCACTTCGTGTGTTCCTTGTAGATTTAGTAGATAAGAATACAAATAAAGAAGAGCTAGCTGATAGAATGAGAGAATTGGAGAATTTAGTGGAAACTTATTGATGAATCGTTGTTCTCCAAAAATATCAGAAAAAAGATATTCCAGATCCAAAAACATATGTAGGTAAATGAAAACTGGATGAAATTATTCACGATATGCTTCGTTTGAAAGCCAATCTTTTGATAGTAGGAAATGCTTTGAAATCCGCTCAAATTTGGCAGATTAATGAAAAATTACGTGTGGTGTCAGAAGAGCATAAACTCGATCCAAAAATGGAAGCCCGAGACCGTATCGATTTGATTTTGAAAATATTTGAAAAACATGCTACTAGCTGAGAATCACGTTTACAAATTCAATTAGCCGCCATTAAGCATATGTGACCTAGAATTTATAGAATGTGAATGGATTTATCAAAACAATGATGAGCCGCTTCATGATGATGAGCTTGAGCCACTCGTTGACTTGGAGAAACTAATACCGAAAGGATGAAAAGACATCTCAAAGAGCAGACTTTGAAAATTGAGAAAAAGTTAGTAGAATACGCTAAAATGCGTAAACTTCACCGTGATGCACGTATCAAGAAATGAATGCCGACAGTGGGAATTGTTGGTTATACAAATGCAGGGAAATCCTCTCTTTTGAACGGATTGACCAAAAAATGAGTTTTGGCAGAAAATAAACTTTTTGCTACACTTGGAACAAATGTAGGAAATTTGTACGTAATTACTGATCCAGTAACATGAAGATGAAAAGAAATTCTTTTAAATGATACAATCGGATTTATTCGTGATTTACCTCCAAAACTGATTAAATCTTTTTCTTCCACTCTCGAAGATAGTATAGAGTCAGATTTACTTTTGCATGTGATAGATTCTAGTGATCCATTCGTATGAGAAAGAATTTCTGTAGTTCATGATGTATTGTCTGATATTTGAGCCAATCAAAAAAGAATCTTAGTTTTCAATAAGATAGATTTAATCAACGATGAAAAGCTGAGCGAATTGAAAAAACTTTTCCCAGATGAGGATAAAGTTTTCATTTCAGTTAAAAGTAATATTTGACTAGATGAATTAAAAAATCTAATAGCTAAGAATGTATAACTTTTGTCATTCAGTGGGAGTAAAACGACCAAAGAATTTTATGTATTTCGTCATTTCGACCTTGAGTGAAACGAATGGGGAGGGATCCATAGGTGCGATGTGTAGTGGATTTCTCAATCGATTCTCTCCTTCGAAATAACAAGGAATATACACAAAAATTCTTCACCTTCACCCAGAATAACAAGAATAGACAGAATTGTTAATTTTAACCAAATATTATTTCATAACAATGAACCATAATACAGCTTTTTATTTAATTTTTCTTGATTTTAAAAATCAGGTTTTTAGGTATAAACTACTCAAATTTAAAATCGACATAAATTATCAAAATTTTGACTTGATTTTGTTAAGGAATTTATTATATACATTTTCACTGTGATATTTTTTTCAGAGAAAATTTACTTATTTCCATTAAATTACGGAATGCCAACTATTAATCAATTAATTAAACAATGAAGAAGCCAAAAAAAGAGTAAATCAAAGGCTCCTGTGCTTCAGTATGGATTAAACAAATTAAAGGGAGACAAAAAAGTTGAAAGGCCATCTCCATTCAAAAGATGAGTATGTTTAAAAGTTTCCGTAATGGGACCTAAAAAACCTAATTCTGCTCAGAGAAAATTTGCTAAGGTTAGGTTATCTAACTGATCAGAAGTTTTGGCTTATATCCCTGGAGAATCTCACTCATTACAGGAGCACTCAGTAGTGCTAGTACGTGGATGACGTGTTAAGGATCTTCCATGAGTAAAATATCATATTGTAAGATGAAAATATGATGCTAATCCTGTAGCAGATCGTAAAAAGTCTCGCTCATTATACGGAGCCAAGAGACCAAAGAAGTAGGATAAAACAATTCAGATTTAAAAATATTATTTATTTAGTGTTATTGTGTCGCACTCATGAGTAAACCAACAAGTGCTGTTATGCAAAAGTCAAATGAGGAAAAGTTTATCAACCATTTGATGAAAAATTGAAAGAAAAGTGTTGCTAGAAAGATTTATGCTGATGCTCTCAAAGAGATCAAGAAAGCTGGACACATGAATCCTTCAGTAGTAGTTCAGGCTGCTATTGAGAACGCATCTCCAAATATCATGATTAAATCAAAGAGAATTGGATGAGCTGTATATCAAGTTCCTGTAGAAGTAAAACCTGCAAAAAGATTTTTCTTTGCAACTAAATGGATTCTTGATGCTGCTAGAGCAAAGACAGGGAAACCTATGTCTCAGAAGTTGGCTGAAGAATTGATTGCTGCATATGGAAATCAATGAGCTGCTGTAAAGAAGAAGGAAGAAGCTCATAGAATGGCTGAAGCCAATAAAGCTTTTGCTTATATGGCAAAATACGTTAACTAATTTGTGTAAATATTAACTTTATCTCTTATCTGTGGTTATTATGTGAGATACAAACGGAAGAAAAATAAAGCATTTTCTCAAAAGACTTACTTGGCATAGAAAAAAGTCTTCTACGAGAAATGATAAAGCAATTGATCGATATATTTTGATTCTTAAAAAAGAACAAAAATTCTGAGCTGATGATAAATGGGTCAAAAGAACTAAGGAAAAAGCTGAACTTAGATTAAAGAAACTCGGAATTTCTCATGCTAAGATAAAAGAAGTTCTCGAATCAAGAGGACAAAAAGATTTATCATCTAAAGTTGCTTAACACTATGAGACTTAGAACTAATGCAAAAAGAAAGCTAAACAAGGCTTTGGTTAGAGTTGAAAAAACTGTGATTATGGATGTTCGTAAGAACCTTGATCAGCAGAAAAAATGGAAAGCTAAGGTTGTAAACAGCAAATCTGCTAAATAAATTTTAAATTATTGATGCTTTTGTTCCCATGAACTACGAAAGATTACAAAGCGTATATAGCAAGAATGGATATCCAATCCTACCTGTTAGAACTGGAATGTTTATTGAAGTACATGAAAAAGTATGAGAAGGTTCTACAGAGAGAATTTGGAAATTTAGAGGATTGGTAATCAAAACTAAGAAAGAAAACCATCCTGATGGAACATTCACTATGAGATGAACTTGTTCAGGTGTGACTGTAGAAAAGATTTATCCTTTCTCTTTCAATAAATTCGAAAAAGTTCTTCTATTGGATGAATATAAAGTAAGAAAATCTAAGCTCTACTATATGAGAGATAAAATCTGAAAGGATGCTAGACTCAAGAGTATCATTTCAGCAGAAAATAGAGATTCAGATTTACTTAAGAAACTTAAGACATTTGAGGTTCCTACTGCAGAAGTAAAGGAAGAAGTTAAAGAAGAACCTGTTGAGGAAAAAGTTGAGACACCTGTAGTTGAAGCTCCAGTTGAGCCATCTGCTCCAGTTGAAGAGGCTCCAGTAGTTGAAAAAACTCCTGTAGAACCAGAAACTCCAGTTGAAGAAGCTCAAGCAACAGAAGCTGCAGAATAATAAAATATCATTTTATCTATTGAATAGATTGTGTAAATGAAACTTTCAGTTAAAAAGCGTGATATCTTTGGGAAGAAAGTTAAGAATCTAAGAGCTCAGGGATTAGTGCCAGCTGTTATATATGGAAAACATGTAGAGGCTGAATCAATCTCATGTGTAAAAAATGATCTTCTTAAAGTTTATAGAACTGCTTGATATTCTACACCTGTTGAACTTACAGGAGATGTAGATCATCTAGTTCTTATCAACTCATTACAATTAGATCCAGTATCTGACGAAATAATTTCAGCAGACTTCTTAGCAGTAAGTAGAACAGAAAAGGTTGCTGCCAAGATTCCTGTGGTTACATTCTGAGAATCTCAGCTTGAGAAACTTAATGAAGGTAAAATTATGCAGATTAGAGATGAAGTTGAAGTTGAAGCATTCCCACAAGATTTGCCAAGCAAATTCGAAATCGACATTTCTGTATTGGAAACTGTGAATGATGTATTCTTTATCAAGGATTTGAAGGTTTCAGATAAAGTTACAATACTTGATGATCCAGAGTTACCTATCTTAACTGTTTCAGTTCTTTCTGATGAATCTGAGGAAGAGCAAGGAGAAACTGCTTCTACAGAAGCCGCAGCTCCAGCAGCTGAGGAAGCTCCAAAAGCTGAATAATCATCAAAATTCTTTTAGCTATCTTTTAAGAAAATATAATGGCGAGAGTGTGTTATTTTACCGGGAAAAAGACAACATCCGGAAATTCTAGATCTCATTCTATGAGAGCCACAAAAAGATCTTTCAAACCAAATTTGATTAATAAATGGGTTAGATTGGAAGATGGTTCTTCTGTAAAGGTAAAAATCAATTCAAAATTATACAAGAAATTTAAAGGATTTCTCTAGAATTTTGATAGGAAAAATGTATATATAATTCACCGTGCAGAAAATTAATTAATATAACAAAACAAGAGTGATAAGGGGTAGTAGCTCAGTCGGTAGAGCAACAGCCTTTTAAGCTGGTGGTCCTGGGTTCGATCCCCAGCTACCCCAAATTAATGCTCTTGTTTTTTTTAATTCAGATTTGATACCAATTGCGTTTGATTTTATACGACATTATGTTATAATTAAATAGATAAATTAAATAGATAAATTAAATCAGATTTTACTTTTTATAAAACTTAAATGGCTAGTGATAATACAACAAATTCTCAAAATGAACAAATTGTAACTGAAGGACAGGCAGAATCTACACAATGAGTAATTACAGTAATAATTAAAGATCCTCAATGAAATGAGGTGTGACAATTTACAGCAGAAGATGGTAAAAATATAGCAGAACTTGCAGCAATGCATGGAGTAATGATTCCTGTAAGTTGTGGAGGTGGAGTTTGTTGAGTATGTTTATGTAGGGTAGAAGAATGAAAAGATGTAGTAAAAGCTGATGCTTTCAACACTCCCTTGGTGCCACTCAAAACTGATGAAGAGTGAAATCCTGAAGAAGTTTTGACTTGTATAGCAGGATTTAATCCTGAAAACTTTAATGATGGACAAGATCATACAGTTATTCTTCAGAGATCATATTAAATAAAACGCAAGTGAATTTGTTCACAAAATAAAAATAGATTCGTTTAATATTAATAGATGCAGAAAATATTTGAATAAAAAGATTAATTAAATTCTGTAGAGATTTCGTGCTTTTGGATTATTAAAAAAGAGTATATGGTAATTGATTTTATTCTTGCATTTAAACAGCTTTTAGTCCAGCAGGATGAAGAAGCTTTCAATAAATTTTATCTGGAAACTGTGGATATTTTTTTCCGTTATTTGAAAGCTAATTATTTCATGGATGATGACGATATGCAAGATATTATCGCAGATTTTTATATAAAATGTTGGAACTGATTCCCAAATTTCGATTTAAATCAGAATTTTTCTGGTCGGGTTTGGTCAATTTTTAAAAATACGCTCAAAGATTTTTGGAAGAAAAAATGAGAAACTGCATTTAGTGAAATCGATCCAGAAAATGAGATTTCATTCGAAGATTCACTAGAAGATGAAGAAGATTTTACAGAGGTTTTGGACAATGAGTATACATATGAGCAAATCCAGCAAGCAATGTATGAATTGGATGAAGTGAGTAAAGAAGTCATTTCATTGAAATATTTAGAAGATAAAAGTTATGGAGAAATAAGTAAGATACTTTGAATATCTCAAGATTTAGTGAGACAAAGATGCTCTAGAGCATTAAAAGCTTTGAAAGTGAAGCTATGAGGATAGGTTATTCTGGGCAAAGCGAAGAATCTTTTGTGTATGTGTCATCCTGAACGAATGTGAAGGATCCAGTTTGCCTCACACCGTCATCTTGAGCGAAGCGAAAGATCCAGAAAAGACCGTAGGTCTTGTAAGTCCTCTCTGTGAGGAGAGGATTTAGGTGAGGTTTAAGCCACTGGATTCTTCGGTCGTTTCTCTCCCTCTGAATGACATAAATAATAAATCTTTAAATAAATTTCTACAACGAATGCAGTTATGTTTTGCACCCATGGATTGAATCACAAATTGTGCGACTAGATTAATTACTAGCCAGATTTTTGAAAAATATTGAAAAGCTGAAGATTCATTAAATTTACGAACAGAATTTATGAATGTAGATGGATTTCTGATTAATCCTCATCAGGTAATCAAACATGCACTAACTACCTCCTGACAGAAGCCAATTTTACAAATTTATGGATGAAAAGAGGAAACATTAATTAAAGCTATAGAAAAAATTCAGAATGAATATTCAGAACTTTTTAGCGGAATTGAGCTAAACACTTGATGTCCAAGTAATACGGTGATGAAAGTTTGATGATGAAGCGATATGTTAAAAAATAAAGAAAAAACTCTGAAAATTATTGAGAAATTATCTGAGATTCAATGTCCGCTTCCGTTTTCGCTCAAAACTAGAGCATGATTGAATGAAAATGATAAGATTGAACAAATGGATTTTATTGTAAAAGCCAGTAAATACTGTAATAAAATTTCAATTCATTGAAGGACATTGAAGCAACTCTACACTTGAGAAGCTGATCGAAATTTTATTTCAGAAACTAAAAAAAACATCGAAAAAAACTGAAATGAATGTAAAATCATCTGAAACGGATGAATTAATTCTTACGATGATGCAAATAATAAACTTTCAAAGTATGATTTAGACTGAATAATGGTTGGTCAAGCGGCGATTTGAAATCCTTGGATATTTACTCCTCACGAACCTACTCTAGAAGAAAAATGCAAAACAGTATTAAAGCATTTAGATTATAGCATTACTTGTGATCAGTGGTTTGATGAAAAAATTGCCAACAAATCATGAGATATTACCATTCAAGAATTGAGTATTCCTCTTGATTGGATTGAAAATAGAGTAATGGAAAACCAAAGCAAATTCAGTCTTCGCCCTCATACGATAGTGGAATTTAGAAAATTTCTTTTTCAGTACGTAAAATGAATTCCTTGATCTAAAGAATGGAAACAACAGGTTCTAGTTTGTAGGGATTATCAAGAATTAAAAAATCAGATTCATAATTTATTTTCTGTGTTTTAATACGTCATTCTGAATGTAGCTTGTCCAGCTCTGCTGGATGAAAATCCAGGAAAAACCGCAGGTCTTGTAAGTCCTCTCTAGAGGTGATAGCCTCAGTAGTCTCCCCTAAAGACAGAATGTCTTATAAGTCCCCTCTGTTAGGAGGGGGTTTAGGGGTTGTGGGAGATTTAGAGGGGGCTATGAAGATGATTATGGTGAGGTTTGAAGTTAATGGATTCTTCGGTCATTTACTCCACTAAGTTTATACCGCTAAACGGTGCGAGGCGAGCTTCATCTGAATGACACAAAACACACAAGATTCTTTGCCGTCATTACATTTCTCATCAGAATAACGAATCAGAAAAAGCTGACCATCAAGATCAGCTTTTATTTTAGATTTAACTTCTATTAGTTTTCAGATTTTCTGAAGAATAATACATATGCTCCATACAGGATAATCGCGGCAATTGCTACATAGAAAATGTTTTCAGCTGGACCTGTAGCAGCAGGAACTATTTTCTCTGGCTCTGGTTCTTTAATTGCGGCATCTGCTTTGTATCTAACTTCTCCACATCCATTTGTAAGCATAAAGTTCTGCTCTCCATTCCATTGCATTTTGTATATGAATTGTTCATCTTTCATGTTTACGGCTCCAAGACTTCTCCAGTATGCTTCATCAGGATCAAGCACAGCAATCTGAACTACATCTCCATCAACAGCTGTCCATTTAAGAGTGATTGTATCTCCATTTACTACATGAGTAATATTTGCCATATTCATTCCAACACAAGCTGCTCCGTGATTTTCTTGATTTTCTTCTGTGTCTGATATTTGTTCACCGCTGTTCGTATTGCTAGAATCTAGGACCAATTCAAAGGCATCACATCATTCTCATTGATTATATGTATTAGTGGATAATTTGAAACAAATTTCATTTGATGGAATTCCGAATCAGTCATATGAATCCACAGGAGAAATGAATCCATAATATGGTATTTCTGAATCTAATTCAGGAGTTCATATAGAAAATTCTACATTTTCTGCATCCATAGTAATCTCAACTTCCTTCATTATAATGTTAGATATATCTACTGACGGATCTCATGATTTTATCTGTTCTACACGATATGGGCTAACGAATAAGAAATAAATTGTAGCATTATCAAATCCAATATCTTCTGTTACTGGAGAAGTGATATATAAATCTGAACCTACAAAATCTCATCATATTAAATCATTTTCACTATATCACCAAGTATTATCATAATTGTTTAATACTTGAATATATGCGTTATCTACTCTAGGAGCCCCATTAGAAAATAGGTCAGGTACAAATACTTCAGCATTTGTTATACCAATAAACAACAGAGATAAGGCTGCAAGACCTACTAATCACAATAGTGGTTTTTTCATGATAAAATATAAAGACAGATAAAAATTATTCAATACAATAGAAGATATACCATTATATTTAAAAAATGCAAACGAAAGTGTCTGCATTTTCTTAATAATAAATTGTCTTTTAATAAAATTATACATATAAATATTTACTTATTTAGTTTTATATAAGTTTTTATCAATATAAACGTCAATATTTGAATATTGTTCATTTTTCACCATGTACCGAATCGCTGAATACATTAAATCAGCGTATACTCATGGCATTCTGATGCATCAGTGAGATAATGGATTTCCTGTTACATTTCATTGATGAAAATAATATCATCATACAATTTGGAGGGATAACGGCATAGGAGAATTTTCGTATTTTATAGAGCGTTTGTATGGGTTTTCTGAAATGATTTCAAATTGTCATGTCACACTTTTACGACCTGATGTTCAAATGGAAACATAAGTTGCCATAAAAAGTTTTCCATCTCTATAAAGAGCTAAAGCTGACTTTCATCACGGTAAACTCTTTACAACTATATCATATATATAATTTGGATATTCAGTATTACTGCCTGTTTTTTCTTTATCCCAGTACATTAAATTATCTACATCTCGGTTCCATTCTTTGCTAACTTCATTTGGAGAGTTTACCAGCAAAGAATCTTTGTCAGAGAATGTTTCAAATCACTCTTCTTTTAATTGATCTTTTAAATATGATGGGAAGGCTCCTACGAGTCTTGAATCAATTGGCCTAAAACTAAGAGTGTCTCAGACTTCATAATTTGTTTCACTTGTTATGTCATTTTGGCGTGGATTTAATTTTTGTGGTGTGTCTGAGGCTTCAATTCATCATCTTCACAGTAATGATCTAAATCTGGGCGCTACTCATGATACCTTTAAAGGATGTGATGAATTATTTTTTCAGTATTTTTCGAATAATTGAGCAACAGGATATTCCAAAACCGTGTTTTCAGGATCTTCAATCGATTCTAGCACTTTTGTATGAGTATAAGAATCTGGACTATCTTTTTCTAGACAGACAAAAATCTGCTTTTTTGATTCTTCTTGAGAATCTGACGCTATAGAATCCTGCAGCTGTGGAATTTCTAATTGTTCAGTCTGTGGTAACTTCAAATCAGCTCATTTCACTTCGTTTCTACCAACACATTCATTAGCTCATGCCAAGATAGAAGCAGAAGCTGCGATTGAAAGTATTGTATTCTTTATTCACATATTGGAATGATAAATATAAAATATCAACATTCACTTTTTAGATTATATATAATTAACAAATAATGTCAAGTTGTTTTTAAATTGATATTATTTTATAAAATATAAAACTCGATTTTTAATTTGATTTTTATAGAGATAAATTTATAAGGGGACCGTGAGATTTTTTTATTTACTTTGATTACATGAAGAAATTATTAATATTTCTTTCGGCGATCTTTAGTGTTTCTCTCTGATTTTTATTCGCTGCGAGTCCTAGTATAGTAAGTTATTCATATACCACAGAGTGAAATGATGTCAGAATTTTCTGGACTGATGTTTCAGATGGATGAGATATAGATATCAATGTTCAGAATCCTACTACTCAAGACCGATTACATTTTGGTACTGTGAAAATGAGTGATGAAACATTCGTCTACACGAAACAATGGGAATGAGAACAAAAAATCTGGATGATTCCTAGTGATGGATGAGAAGAAATTAGATTCACAGTAGAATGAGAATCTGCTTCAGCCGCAGCTGTTGAGCCAACAGTAAATAGAACAGTTATTCCAGCCGTACCAAAAACTGGACCTAGTGGAAATGTAATTTGAATCATAATAGCAGCACTTGTAGTATTTGGGTGATATATTTACATAAAAAAAAGAGCTGACATTTAGTCAGCTTTTTTGGTATTTCTAGTTTAGAATCAATCTATTCATCATCAGCCACCAGTTTGTCAGTTTCATCATGTTCATGGCTCATTATTTCATCATTCTGTTCATTCATTTCATAAATCGGGTGTAGAATCTGGTTCCTCTCATGGCATAGTTGTTCACTTTGATGCAATCATAATTTTATTGTAAAAATCTTGAACATCAGCCATATTATTATTAACAATTTCATTTAACTTTTGTACCTCTTCTTGAGATCAATTTCCATTAATTTTTTTGATTAATTCTTGTTGCTCCCTTAATTTCTTTGGCTGATTATTCATTTTTTCTTCAGCAGCATCAGCCAATTCTTTATCTGACATGGAATTGATATCTTTATTTTTATCCAAAATCTTGTTTAGATTTTCTTCCAACGGTTTAATTACATTATTCATAATATTTTGATATTCTTTTTCATATTCTCAACCATTTTCTTTTATATAATCGGTCATCTCTTTAAATTGTTGAAATTTTTCTTCATTGATTGAATCTAAGTTATAATCAATTTTATTACTTGTTTCGACTTTTGTGAGTTTCTCATTTTTAGGAGCTTCTTGTTGCTCATTGTTAGATGTTGCGATTTGTTCGATTGGCATTTTAATAATTATTAATAGATAAAAGTTATTTAATCATTAAATGAAAACCATTTTCATCCTGATGTAATGCATAAATCCAAGATTCTTTTCAGATTTCTATAGGATATTCATTTGCACCATCTGGAATACTGTAAACATTTTTACCATCTACATCTTCGATGTGTAAGATTAATAATTTTGTTCTTCTCTGTGAATCATATCGGAAATTGATAGGAATCAAACAGTCTCAATTTGGAGTGAGAGTTGGTTCGATATCATTTCCAATCACTTCAAATCAGAATTGTTTTCCATTTCTGTTCCCAGCTTCAAAATCTACTAAACCTCCATCTTGCAAATCTTCTTTGATAAGGCGGAGATTGTATTTTGTAAGTGTTTTTTCTGATTTTTTATGAGTAAGATTCTTTCCAAAAGATGATAAATCTGACAGTCCACTTGATTGATCCGCAATCAATGCTCATAATTCAGACTCTAGTCATTTTAGTACATCATCTTGAGACGCATTAACTCCTTGCACCTCGTTTTTGATTTTTTTATCTGTCATTTTGATTGAGGATTAGGAATTAAAAATCATTAAGCATAGAATCTAATTTATTCAAGCTCTCGGCATCTTGTTCTGCCTGCTTTTGTTTTTGTTCATTTAGATTGTTCCTAGCATCTATTCTTTCAATGAGTTTGCTTTCCTTGACTGCAGTAGTAATTTTATCCATTGCATTATTCAAAATAATAACAAGCATATTCATAGTACGCTCATCTAATTGATTATTTTGAACCATAGCTTTGATTCATCGTCACATTTCCCAGTCTGGAAACGTATCAATTACTGCTAGGATGTACTCTTTTTTTGTCATATTGAGTAATTCAATTTAAAATCCATACCTAATTATATTCGCACACACCAAAAAAGTCAAAAAAAATCAGACTTTTTAACTCTGATAAATTTGACAAATTAAAAAAAGACTGAAATTAATCAGCCTTTAGGTTTAAATCCTAAATGGGGCGGG
>FLNW01001287.1_pt1 | contig 26119 bp, 22 predicted proteins | sample 1140371 | NCBI WGS metagenome assembly FLNW01 (sample SAMEA3878170, study PRJEB12797) | bioreactor metagenome | biome: Moose rumen | place: Sweden | collected 2011-10
GTTCGACCTGATGTGCAACCTGAACGCCACCGACGACCAGTTGGATTTCCAGACCTTGTACGGCAGTGCGAAGAACGGCTGGATGAGTACAGACTGGAAGAAGCCGACGACGGATTTGACCGACCTGATGGACGCTATCATCGAGTATATCCCTGCTCCCGAGGAGAACCCCGGTACACCGCAGATGCTGGTGACGAGTCTGGACTACAACAGTTATGTCGGTCGTATCGCCATCGGACGTGTTCACCGTGGCGAGTTACGGGACGGACAGGCAGTGACGCTGGCGAAGAAAGACGGCACGATGGTCAAGACGAAGATCAAGGAACTGCACACGTTCCAGGGCATGGGTCATGTCCGCACGGATGTAGTGAAGAACGGCGACATCTGCGCGATAATCGGCATTGACGGCTTTGAGATTGGCGACACCATCTGCGACGCGGAGAACCCCGAACCGCTCAAGCCGATTGCGATAGACGAGCCGACGATGAGTATGACCTTCTGCATCAACGACAGTCCTTTCTTCGGCCAGGACGGCAAATACGTTACCTCGCGCCACATCCAGGACCGTCTGAACAAAGAGCTGGAGAAGAATCTGGCTCTACGCGTAGAGAAAGGAGCCGAGGAGAGCAGCTGGCGTGTCTATGGGCGCGGCGTGCTGCATCTGAGCGTGCTCATCGAGACCATGCGCCGCGAAGGGTACGAACTGCAAGTAGGTCAGCCGCAGGTGATCATCAAAGAGATTGACGGCGTGAAATGCGAGCCGGTGGAGTCGCTGACGGTGAACACGCCGGAAGAGTGCAGCGGCAAAATCATCGAGTTCGTGAGCACGCACAAGGGCGAGATGACGAAGATGGAGATGGTGAACGACCGCGTGCATCTGGAGTTCACGATTCCGAGCCGCGGCATCATGGGCATGCGCACGTATGTGATGAACGTGAGTGCCGGCGAGGCTATCATGGCGCACCGGTTCCTCGAATACCAGCCGTGGAAAGGCGAGATAGTGAAACGCAACAACGGTTCGCTGATAGCCATGGAAGCAGGAACGGCGTATGCGTATGCGCTGGACAAGCTGCAGGACCGCGGCAAGTTCTTCATCGACCCGCAGGAAGAGGTGTATGCCGGACAGGTGGTAGGCGAGAACGCCAAGGAAGGCGACATCGTGATCAACGTGACCAAGAGCAAGAAACTGACGAACATGCGTTCGAAGAGTGCGGACGACAAGGCTGTGCTGCCGCCGCCCGTGCGCATGAGTCTGGAGGAGGCACTGGAATACATCAAAGAGGACGAGTACGTAGAGGTAACGCCGCACGCCATGCGCATCCGAAAAATCATACTCGACGAGCTGGAGCGCAAACGCGCAGGGAGAGCGTGAGTAAATTAAAAATTACGAATTACGAATTAGAAATTAAGAATTAAAAATTACGAATTACGAATTAAGAATTACGAATTACGAATTAAATAACATATATTATGAAGATTGAACAAAGTGAATTGAAGAACCTGACCGGCGTGATTTCGCTCACATTGGAGCCCGCGGACTATCAGGAAGACGTGACCAAACAACTGAAAGAAGTGCGCCACAAAGCACAAATGCCGGGTTTCCGTCCGGGTATGGTGCCTATAGGTCTGGTCAAGAAAATGTACGGCAAAAGTATTCTGGCAGACGTGCTGAACAAGAAAGTAGGCGAGGGTCTGCAGAAGCACATCGAGGACAACAAACTGCAGATTCTGGGTGATCCGCTGCCGAGCGAGAACTCGCCGAAGATTGACCTCGACAACGAGGACACTTTCAGCTTCCTGTTTGACATCGCTGTTGCGCCGGAGTTCGATGCCAAGCTGAACGGCAAGGACAAACTGACCGAATACGAGATTGAGGTAACCGACGAGATGGCGAACAACCAGGTGAACAGCTACGCAGAGCGTTTTGGTGAGTATATAGCCGCGGAGGAAGTAGCGGAAGGCGACATCGTAAAGGGTCTGACCAAGCAGGCTGAAGGCGAGATTGTGAAAGAGAACGCCGTGCTCAACCCGGCATATATGAAAGACAAGAACCAGCAGAAACTGTTCATTGGCGCCAAGAAAGGCGAGACTGTGACCTTCAACCCGGCGAAAGCATTCGAGAGCGAAGTGGAGGTCAGTTCGCTGTTAGGCATCACCAAAGAGCAGGCTCAGGAACTGAAGAGCGATTTCACCTTCGAGATACAGGAGATAACCCGCCACACAGCTGCCAAGATCGACAGCGAGTTGTTCGCCAAGGTGTATGGCGAGAACGCACCGGAAGACGAGAGTGAGTTCCGCGCACGCGTAAAAGCCGAGATAGAGGCGAACATGGCCGAGGACAGCAAGTACAAGTTCGGTCTGGACGCAAAAGAGGCGATCATGAAGAAGATGGAGAAACTGGAGTTCCCTGTTGATTTCCTCAAACGCTGGGTACTCGCTACCAACGAGAAGATGACACAGGAGGAACTGGACAAGGACTTCGACAAGATGCTGGACGAGCTGAAATGGCATCTGGCAAAAGACCAGTTGATGAAAGAATACAACATCGACGTGCAGAAAGAGGACGTAGAGGCTTACGCCAAAGAGGTAGCCAGGATGCAGTTCATGCAGTACGGTCTGATGCACGTGGATGACCAGTATCTGACCAACTACGCCAACGAGATGCTGAAACAGGAGAACCAACTGCGCGGCATCGTGGAGCGCGTGGCAGAGAACAAGATCTACGATGCGCTGAAAGGCGTTGCCAAAGTGGAGCAGAAGCAAATCAGCCACGAAGAGTTCGGCAAACTGTTTGGCTAACGACCGCTACGCTGACAGAGTAAAGACCACTACGCTGACAGAATAAAGACCTGTTTACTATTAGCAGATACATAATCGGTCTGTCAACGAACGAAGTGAGTGGTCTGTACTCTGTCAGAGAGCAAAGAGAACGGTCTGTAATCTATTATGACACACATACATTTCATAGCTATAGGCGGCGCGGCAATGCATAATCTGGCATTGGCCGTCGCCTCCAAAGCGGGGTACAGAGTAACAGGGTCGGACGATGAAATCTTCGACCCTGCTCTGTCTCATCTGCGCGAGGCGGGTCTGCTGCCCGAGGAGACGGGTTGGCACCCCGAGCGTATCACGCGCGACATTGACGCTATCATATTAGGGATGCACGCGCGCGAGGATAATCCGGAGTTAGTGCGCGCCCGCGAGTTAGGTATCAAAATTTACTCGTTCCCCGAGTATCTGTACGAGCAGACCAAGGATAAGATTCGTATCGTAGTAGGCGGTAGTCATGGCAAGACGACCACAACGAGCATGATCCTCTATGTGCTGCAAAGGCTGGGTATCGAGGCCGACTACATGGTAGGTGCGCAGATAGAGGGCTTCGAGCGGATGGTAAGGCTCAGCGACACCGCCAAGTACGCCGTCTTCGAGGGCGACGAGTACCTGACCAGTCCGCTGGATCTAAGGAGCAAGTTCCTATGGTACCACCCGCACATAGCTATCCTGACGGGCATCGCGTGGGACCACATCAACGTGTTCCCTACGTTCCCGCAGTACGTGGATACATTCCGCCAGTTCGTTCACTCAATCGAACCGAAGGGCTCGTTCATCTATTTCAGCGGAGATGAGAACCTGAGGCTCCTGGCGGAGGAATTAAAAATTAAAAATTACGAATTAAAAATTATTCCTTACGACGCGTACGACGGTGAGGTAGAGATGCAGGTGTTCGGCAGGCATAACATGCAGAATCTGCAGGCTGCCATGCTGGCGTGTCATTGCATAGGTGTCAGCCCCGATGATTTCTACCGCGAGATAAGCACTTTCACGGGCGCGAGCAACCGTCTGGAGAAGATCTGCGAGACGGAGACATCCGTCGCCTATAAGGATTTCGCACACTCGCCGAGCAAACTGAAAGCCACTATCAACGCTGTGCGCGAGCGATACCCGGAGAAGAAACTGATTGCCTGCATGGAGCTGCACACGTTCAGCAGTCTGATGGCGGATTTCCTGTCGCAATACAAGGATTGCATGGCGGAAGCGGATGTAGCGTACGTGTATTTCAACCCCCAAGTGATTGAGCACAAGCGTCTGAAGGCTATTACGGCAGACGAGGTGCGCGAGGCCTTCGGCACAAGCAATGTAACCGTCTTCACGGAAAGCGGAGCATTGCAGGAGGTGCTTCGAGCCAAAGTGAACGGCGAAAGGGAAAAGGCGAAAGATCATATCGCCCTGCTGATGATGAGCAGCGGGACGTTTGACGGGATTAACGTGAAAGAGTTTGCAACCCAATTACTGAGCAACCATGGATAAGCAACAGAAACGCGACTACCTGTACATGCGCATGGCACGCACGTGGTCGGAGAACAGCTACTGCGTGCGCCGCAAGGTAGGGGCATTGTTAGTGAAAAACCAGATGATTATCTCCGACGGCTACAACGGCACGCCTTCGGGATTTGAGAACATCTGCGAGGACGAGAACAACGTATCGAAGCCCTATGTGCTGCACGCGGAAGCGAACGCGCTGACCAAAGTGGCACGTAGCAACAACAGCTCGGACGGCGCTACGCTGTACGTGACCGCCAGCCCGTGCCTGGAGTGCTCGAAACTGATTATCCAATCGGGTATCAAACGCGTGGTGTATGGCGAGGAATACCGCCTCATGGACGGCGTGGAACTGCTCAAGAGAGCAGGCATTGAGGTCGTTTACTTAAACGACCAAATTAAAAATTAAAAATTACGAATTACAGATGAAGAAGTTTATTCTACCTGCATTAACTGTTATCGCTGTGGCGATAGGTATTGCCATCGGCTTCGGACTGAGCCAGAAGGCCAATGCGCAACGCATCACGTTCCGCAACGGCACGTGGAACATCGAGCAATCCAAAGTGGACAGACTGCTTCAGCTGATGGAGAGCGCCTATGTGGATCCGCTGAACATAGACAGTATTACCGACGAGGCGATGAGCGACCTGGTACAGAAACTGGATCCTCACTCGGCGTACATCCCCAAGGAAGACATGGAGATGGTGAACTCCGAATTATCGGGTTCATTCTCCGGCATCGGCGTGCAGTTCACCATCCAGCAGGATACCATCCGTATTATTGCCGTGATAGCCGGAGGTCCGTGCGAGGGTGTGGGCGTGCTGGCAGGCGACAAGATTATCACAGTGGACGACAGCCTGTTTACAGGCAAGAAAATCAACAACGAGAAAGTGATGCGTACGCTGCGCGGCGAGAAGGGCACCAAGGTCAAATTAGGTATTCAGCGTACAGGGGAGAAAGACCTGCTGTATTACACCGTTACGCGCGGCGACATTCCGGTCAACTCAGTGGATGCCAAGTTTGTCATAGACAGTGACAAAGGGACAAAGGACAAGGTACAAAGAATAGGATTTGTGCGTGTGAACAAGTTCGGCGAGACCACTTACCGCGAGTTCATCACGGCACTGGCGGAGCTGAAGGCACAAGGCGCGAGTTCGTATATAGTGGACCTGAGAGAGAACAGCGGCGGGTATATGGACCAGGCTATCCGCATGGCGAATGAGTTTCTCAGCCGTGGCGACCTGATTGTTTATGCCGAGGGCCGCGCTTATCCGCGCTACGAAGCCAAAGCTGACGGCAGCGGAAGGTTCAAGGACGTGCCGCTGGTAGTGCTGATTGACGATTTCTCGGCTTCCGCCAGCGAGATTTTCTCCGGCGCGATGCAGGACAACGACCGTGCGCAGATTATCGGTCGCCGCTCGTTCGGCAAGGGGCTAGTGCAACAGCAGATGCCTTTCTCCGACGGCAGTGCTATCCGTCTGACCGTAGCGCGCTACTACACGCCTTCGGGACGATGCATCCAGAAGCCTTATACCTTAGGCGACCAGGAGGATTACCAGAAGGAACTGATAGAGCGTTTTGACCACGGTGAGTTCTTCTCTGCCGACAGTGTACATTTCAGCGACACCACGGCTTACTACACCAAATCCGGCCGTGTGGTACGAGGAGGAGGAGGAATCATGCCGGATGTGTTTGTAGGGAGAGATACCACGCTCAACACGCCGTGGTACAACCGCTGCGTCAACCTCGCCGTTACCTATCAGTTCGCTTACCGATACACCGACGCCCACCGCAAGGAGCTGGGGCAATACAAAGACTGGCAGGAGCTGGAGAAACATCTGAACAAGCAAAATATCCTGCGCGAGTTCGTAGCTTTTGCCGAGGAGAAAGGTATTGAGCCAAACGAGAAAGAGATAGCGAAATCCAAACCGCTGATTACACGCCTGCTGAACGCCTATATTGTCCGCAACATATTAGGCGACGAAGGATTCTTCCCGCTCTTTGAGCGCGACGACGAGATTACCAAGAAAGCTGTGGAAGTATTGGGTAACTAGAATTCCAGAATTCCGGAACTCCGAAACTCCGGAAAAAGAAATCAGGCAGCCGGGTGGCTGCCTGATTTGGTATTACAAGGCCTTGAGGATGGCCTGTACGTAGCGGTAGGTCTTGGCTACGGTGTCTATCTTGACACGCTCGTCAGGACTGTGCGGATGTTTGATAGTAGGTCCGAAAGCAATCATCTCCATACCCGGATACTTGCTGCCGATGATGCCGCACTCCAGTCCGGCGTGGATAATCATCACGTGTGCTTCCTCCCCAAACTCCTTGCGGTAGGTCTCGACCATCTTCGCCTGCAGCGTGCTCTGGAAATTCGGTTGCCATCCCGGGTAACCGCCTGTGAACACCACTTCCGCCCCTGCCAGCGAGAAAGCAGACTGGATGATGGATTGCAGTTCCTCCTTGCGGCTCTCGACCGAGGAGCGTGTGAGGCAGAAGACAGTCACCTTGCCCTCCTCGGATTTCACCATCGCGAGGTTGTTGGAGGTCTCGACTGTGTCAGGGCGCTCGTCAATCATCCTGTAAACGCCGTGGGGGCAGAGCGTCAGGGCGTGGATGAGGTAATCCTGTACATCCTCCGGCAGTTCATGCGACGGGCATTCCACTTCAGTTCCCTTGACAATAATACCGTCGTCCACACCTGCGAACTCGTGCAGATAGAGATCCTCGTAGCGGTCAATCAGGTCCTGCACGTCCTGGTAGCTGTCAGCCGGGATAGTGATCACCGCCGACGCCTCACGCGGGATAGCGTTGCGGAGCGAGCCACCCTCGATACAAGCCAGACGTGCTTCGTAGTTAGCCACAGCATCCTTGAGCACACGAACAAGCAGTTTGATTGCATTGGCACGCTGGAGGTTGATGTCGCTACCGGAGTGACCACCCTTGCAGCCCTTCACGTCAATGCGGATGGCTATGTCGCCTTTCTCCGTCTCTACCGGGGTGTAGGTGAAGATAGCAGTGGTATCTATACCTCCAGCGCATCCTACGCAGAGCTCACCTTCGTCCTCGTTGTCCAGATTGAGCAGGTACTTGCCTTTGAGCCAACCGGGTTGCAGGTCGTTGGCACCGTACATGCCGGTCTCTTCGTCGATGGTGAACAGTGCCTCCAGAGGAGGATGCACAGCATTCTTGTCCGCCAGGACAGCCATAGCGATGGCTACGCCTATTCCGTCGTCGGCTCCGAGCGTCGTGCCATCGGCGGTAACCCACTCGCCGTTCTCCTCGATATACGCCTGAATGGGGTCTTTCTCAAAATCGAAGACCTTGTCGCCGTTTTTCTGCGGCACCATGTCCATGTGTCCCTGGAGGATTACACCCGGGTGATTCTCCATGCCTGCGGAGGCAGGCTTGCGGATAAGGACGTTGCCGATCTCGTCCTGCAGCGTCTCCAGACCAAGGCTCTTGCCGTAATTCACCAAGTAGTCCGCAATCTCCTTGCGTTTGCCGCTCGGACGCGGGATTTGTGTCAGCTGGTAGAAACTCTCCCACACAGCTTTCGGTTCCAAATTTCTCATAATGTATAGTTGTTTAGTTGTTTTCCGGATTTCCGGAGCTCTGGAGTTCCGGGATTCCTCCCGGTCATTACCTATCAATCGTCACCTCGCCGCAGAGGTCGGTCATCAGCAGTTGCTTGACCGTATCAGTGTCGTCGCCATGCTCGCCCAAGAGGTACATGAGTTTGGTCAGCAGCGCCTCGGTAGTGATGTCATAGCCCGACAGCACGCCGGCTTTCATCAGGTTGAGCGACACGGCGTACAAGCCCATTTCGACCGATCCGGTGCTGCACTGGGTTTTGTTGACGATGATGATTCCGCGATCCATTGCGGCTTTGAGTTCACGGTAGAGCCATTTGTCGCTGGGTGCGTTGCCGGCTCCGAAAGTCTCCAGCACCACCGCCCGCAGCCCTTTGGTCCTCAGCAAGGCATGTACCACCGGCTGTCGGATACCCGGGAAGAGTTTCAATACCGCCACGTTGGGGTCGTACGCCGTATGGAGCCTGAGCGGTGCATTCACATCGTTGTAATGCACCAGATGCGGCTGGTAGGTGATGTGTACGCCCGCTTTCGCCAGCGCGGGATAGTTGTAGCTGTTGAAGGCGGAGAAATGCTCGGCGTTGCGTTTGGTGGTACGGTTGGCGCGGAAGAGCCGGTCCTCGAAGAACACGGTTACCTCGGGCACGATAGCATCGCCGTCCTCGTCCTGCGCCGCCGCTATCTCGATAGCCGTCAGCAGATTCTCCTTGGCATCGCTGCGCAGCACACCTACGGGCAACTGGCTGCCGGTGAAGACCACGGGTTTGTTCAGACCCTCCAGCATAAAACTGAGTGCCGAAGCCGAATAACTCATCGTGTCGGTACCGTGGAGGATGACGAAGCCGTCGTAGTCCTCGTAGCGGTCATAGACCATCTGCGCCATCTGCGCCCATTTGTCGGGGCCTATATCCGAGGAGTCGAACAGGGGATTGAAGGCCTCAATCTCCACATGTATCTCACCGGCAAAGAGTTCGGGCATGTAGGCTTTGAAAGTCTCCATGTCGGCAGGCACCAGCGCGCCCGATGTCTGGTCGCGCACCATGGTAATCGTACCTCCGGTGGAGATGAGCAGTACTTTGTGAAGGGTCTTTCCCATAAATCAACGCTTTTGCGATGCAAAAGTACAAAAATATTTTCATATATGCAAATTTTTTTATACCTTTGTGCACAATTTTCAGATTTTGTTATGGCACGCATTCTGATTATAGACACCGATATATCGCTCGCAACAGTTCTGACCGATTACCTCTTGTCGCGTAACTATCAGGCGCAGTTTCTCACCAACGGCAAGGCGGCTCTGGAACTGATGGAGCACACCGCTGCAGATGCGGTGCTCACGGAGTTGCACGTTGATGGCATCAACGGTTTCGACCTCGTCCGCGAGATACGCAGGCGTTCACCGCGGCTGCCACTCATCGTTCTGACCTCGCGCAGCGAACGGGAGGCACAGATCCGTGCGTTTCAGTTGGGTGCGGACGATTATGTCACCAAACCCTTCTCGATGGATATTCTCATCTGCCGCATCGAGGCTGTTATGCGGAGGGTGAGAGAGCATGAGGAGAACAAACAAAAAGTGTTTGACCTGAACGGACACACGTTCAATGCGGTGCGCGAGACCTTCGACAGCGAACATATGTCCTCGCGAGAGGCGGCGCTGCTGCTGATGCTGTGTCGCAACGAGGGCGAGGTGGTGGACAAACACGCTATCCTCGCCGCGCTATGGAAGGAGGATAACGCCTTCACCGCACGTAGTTTAGGGGTATTCATCAATCATCTGCGCCACTACCTCACCCCTGCCGGCTATTCCATCATCGCCGTGCGGTACAAAGGGTACAAACTGGTCAATTATATTTAGTCCAAAATGCCCCAAAACCTCACCCCAACCCACTCCACAAGGGAGGGAGTCTAACAGTCCGAAGGACGGTCTAACAGTGCAACGGTCCAACAGAGCAACGGTCCAACAGTTTACTCCCCCTTCAGGGGGCTGGGGGGCTTTGAACGAATAAAACAGAGTGGGTGTGCCGGTTTTGGCACACCTTTTTTTGTGTCTGAAATCCACCCAAAGCACACCATGGCTGGAGCACCTGCTGCCATCGGGGCTGCGCGCCTACGGATGCAAGAAACCGATGCCACTCAACCGACTCGGCATGCTACTCAAAAAAGCAGGGTACACAGGGCTAATGCAGGGAAAAATGCGAACAAGAGGATGGCTTGTTTATGAGCGGACATTGGATGAGGTGAACGCCAACAGGCATATAGAAGGAAAAGGCGGACAGGCGGACGGGCGGCCACCCTAATTCTAAAACTACACACACGCGCGGGCGTGATTTTATAAAAATAGGGTGTCACCCCGTCACCCTGTCCGCCAAGTCAGAAACCGGCGGCAAAAACAATGTCCATTCGTCCTTTCTCCTTTCGCCATTATTGCATCTTGCATTTCTCGCGCATTTTTGCGCGAGGATCCGCCACTCCATCATCGGGTCATTCTCGTTACCACATCGTTACCACTACGTACCGTCGTAGTATTATATTAACCATTTTAACATTCTAATCATTATCCGGCAAGAGCGGTCAGCAAGGCGGTCACCCTGCATATGAAAAACCTCTCGACCATCGCAGCCGACCAGGCAGCCTTCAAGGCGCAGCATGTCTATACCACCTTCCGACAGTACCTCTGGGCACTCGAATCCGAAGCCTACGAGCAGTAAGGCACAAAGTGCCAAACTATCAACTGTCAACTTTATTATATATTGGACTATCCGCAAAAAAAATGCATAAAAATGACACTTTTTCTTGCACGTGTCATTTTTTTGTTGTAATTTTGCAGTCGAAATATCGTTCGAGTGTCATCGAATGATATTTGAGAATCTACGCCGAAGGGATGTGTCTCTTCAACGCGGCGGGATTTTCACACATATTGATAGCGTTTATTGACGTTTGTGTTCTTCAACTTGGAACTTCGCAACTTTCAGAATAAGAACCGGATACAACGTAATGTGAACGCCTATGGGTATGACATTTATCAGCCCTCGTACATCGTACATTGTACTTTGTACATTTTCTTGGGTTTGTCATATCGGCGTAGGTTTCATTGTTGTTTATTTGGTTCTCAGGCAATGCGAAGGCCACAAGTTGTAAGTAAGCAACGTGAGGTCTGCGCTTTTTTATGTATGTGCATTGCCTTACAAAATAAAATGGAACTATACAACTGGAAAATAACAATTAAGCATAGCCTTTTAGGCTCAGAAACAGGTTCTGTCCGCGCTACAGAATCCGATATCCAGTCGGCCATTCAGACTGAGCTGCAATATGCCGCCGACCATGGCATCCCTTTGAAGATTTCATGTAGCCGCTACACCGAAAAAGGTTATGTTCCTCTCACTATTAAGCCGATTAAATAAGTGAATCTATATTCACCCTTATTAACATTAATTAACTAACTTAATTTTTATTCGTATGAAAAAATCATTTCTTTATGCAGGTGTGGCTATGATAGCCTCCCTGTTCATGATGAGTTGCGAGAATTCAGACAGTTCCACTCCTAGTCCTGACAAATCTACAGCTCAACTCTGGCCTTCCTATGATGAGTCCAGCCGGCAATGGGGCTACATTGACGCTAAAGGCGCCTGGGCTTTTGATGCTCGTTTTACTGCTGCCTATGAATTCAGTAGTGGCTATGCTCTGGCAAAAACGGGTAGCGTGACAGAATTTATCGGTACAGACGGAAACCGGGTCAGCGGTGCTCCTTCATTCGATCAGTGCACCGGTGAATTCTACAACGGCTATATGCGTTACAAATCCGGCGGTTATTGGGGATTGTTGAACAACCAACTGAAAATAGTTATCGACCCCTATTATTACGCTCTCGGCGAGATGAGTGACAACGGCTTGATTAGCTGCAAAAAGAACTCGTCGGATTTCTACGGTTACATTGACAAGAACAAGGCTCAGGTCATTGATGCTATTTATGATGAAGCGAATACCTTCACAGATGGTGTGGCTATCGTAAAACGTGGCGGTAATTATTTTGCCATCAACAAAAGTGCTCAAACTGTTATTCAGCCTAAGTATCCTCGATTGAAAAGTCTTGGCAACGGGCGTCTCTCTTTCTGGGATAACGAAAGAAGAAAATACGGTTTGATGGATACTCAGGGCAAGGAGATCAACTCACCTATTTACGAACAGATTAATACCTTCACTGACAACGGCTTGGCTTTGGTAACTATAGACGGCAAGTACACCTACATTGACAAAGATGGAAAAGAACTGAACCTGAGCAACGGTAGAGCAGTTGCTGCAACGGATTTCCATGAGGGTATTGCTTTTGTAAAATATGTTGACGGAGGCGATTTTGAGGCTGTTGGAACCGACGGAGCACGCAAATTCTCGCTCAATAAGGGTGAAGCTCCATATGGTTATTTCCGTGGCGGTCTCTGTTTGGTATGGTCACGCAACGACCAAGGTCAGTATTTCTATCGCTATATCAACACCAACGGTGACCAGGTTCGTGATTGGATTGGCGATAATTATAATGGACGTCCTGCATCTGAGCCTGTCATGACTCCTGGCGTCACTCCTTCTACCCAGACTGATCCGACTGATCCAACAGATCCTACTAATCCGACTGATCCGACTGATCCAACAGATCCTACTGATCCTACTGATCCCTCTGGCCAAGCTACTTATTACATCAAACACCCGTGGGGTGGTGGCGCTTGGACTTGGCAACCGATGCAGTATTTTGATAAATATAATGAAGAAGGAGATATATATTATTACCTCGGGCAATGGGGTGATAATGGTGTAAACATCAATACTGTTGCAAGTGACAATGGGGCTAGTTGGTTCGATCTGTCCGGATATGGGGAAGCATTTACATATTACGGTTACAGCATCGGTTTCATGGCAGTATTTTTCTATTATCCTGATTATCTAGGCGGTTATGTGGAGGTTGGGCCGGCAGAAGGAGGCTCTGCCCCTGCAAAGAAATTCTTGAAACGTAAATAGTTTCAGAGAAAAGAGAAAGAACTCTTGAATGAGCCGGTGAAGTTTTCATCGGCTCTTTTGGTAGCTATAACACGCAAAAAATAGTCTCGACTATATTTGATTCCGAATTGCCCCCGAGATGCCCTCTGGATGCTCACTGGATGCCCCTGAAGGCTCCCGCGATTCGTGCCTCCTATTATGCCCGAACAGAGGCTATAAATTACTACTTTCTCAAAAAAAATCCTATTTCACTTGCGTATGTGCAATTTTTGTTGTACCTTTGTGCAAAAATCAAGAAACATGAGACTTATAGCACCTTCGGTATTGTCCGCGGATTTCGGGAACCTCAGGCATGACCTGGAAATGATCAACCGCAGCGAGGCGGACTGGCTGCACATAGACGTAATGGACGGCGTGTTTGTGCCGAATATCTCCTTCGGTTTTCCGCTGATGAAGCCTTTCAGGCAATATTGCACCAAGCCGCTGGACGTACACCTGATGATTGTTCATCCGGAGAAATACGTGGAGCGTTTCTGCGACGCCGGAGCCTACTCCGTGGGCTTCCATCTGGAGGCTGTGGAGGATCCGTTGCCGATACTGGATCTCATCAAAGCCAAAGGCGTGCGGACGTGCCTGACCATCAATCCCGACATTGACGCCAAGCGGCTCTTGCCTTATCTTGACCAAGTGGACATGATACTGCTGATGTCGGTGTTTGCAGGTTTCGGAGGCCAGAAATTCATCCCCGGGACGATGGACAAGATCCGTTTCATCCGCGGGGAGATTGACCGCCGCGGGCTGAAGACACTCATTGAGACAGACGGCGGCGTGAACACGGAGAACGCACACGCGCTCTTTGACGCCGGAGCGGATGTGCTGGTAGCCGGCAGCGCCGTCTTCGGAGCCAAAGACCCCGAGGAAGCGATAAGGAAGATGAAAACTGAAAACTGAAAACTGAAAGGATGAAATCATACCCGATGATAGCAGTATTGGCGGTGGTGATTGCCGTGCTGCTATCCTTGGATTGCTTCAAGCCTGAATGGCTGCTCTACCAGACTGAATGCGAGACGATTGACAGTCTGCGGACGTACGCTTTCGTAGTGAGCAGCGGCCCTAAAGAGACTGCCCGATGCCTGCGCTATGAGACCGAGCAGAGGGTGCTGCTCTACCTCCCCAAGGACAGCACACGCCTCCAACCCGGGAAAGGAGACACCATCGTGGCGCGCACGCGCATCCGCCGAGGCGGTAAGATTGGGACGTTCGACTACGGACTATTCCTGCGGCGGCAAGGGATTATCGGAAATGCCTACACGGGGAGGAATTATGAATTAAAAATTAAGAATTATGAATTAAGAATTACGGATGGGCGGAGCGGTTATCCGCTGCAGGAAAGGCTATACCGACGGTTGGAAGCCGGCGGGCTGAGTGGTGACGAGTTGGCTACCACAGGTGCGCTGACCTTGGGTTACAAGGAAGATCTGGATCCGGGACTACGGCATCGGTTTCAGGTATCGGGTGCCGCCCATGTGCTAGCGGTCAGCGGTTTGCACACAGGTATCATCTACCTGCTGCTGACAGGACTGTTGACCATAGGAGGACGCCGCAAACCGATGCACGAGGATGTATTGGGGCGAAGCATAGTGAGCGGCATCGTTATGGCGGTGATGTGGGGCTACGCGTGGCTGACAGGCATGACACCTTCGGTGGTACGCTGCGTAGTGATGATCACGCTGGTGGAAACAGGCAGAATACTCTACCGCCACAGCCCGACGCTCAATACGATTGCCGCCGCAGCGGTACTGATTCTGTTAGTGCGCCCGCTGGATTTATGGAGCGTGAGTTTTCAGCTGAGTTTCGCAGCCACAGCAGCAATCGTGATTATAGCAAGGGACGCAGAGTACGAACTACACAGGCTGGAAGGGAGGAACAAACTTCACTGGAGAGTCCTCAGTTGGCTGGCAGGCACGGTTATCATCAGTCTGGCGGCGCAATTGGGAACACTGCCCATTACGATGTACACCTTCGGACAGATGAGCAACTATTTCCTGCTTGCCAACCTGATTGTACTGCAGATAGCGACGTTTCTGGTTCCCTGCGGGCTGGCAAGCGTGGCGTTAGGCGGAACAGTACTTGGCAAGGCAGTTAGTAGTATCACGCACGGTTTGGCATGGGCTATGAACCACTCCGTCGGGTGGATAGAAAGTCTGCCGGGCAGCAGCACCGCTGTACAGATCAGTCTGCCAATGGTCTTTATCCTTTATGCCGCCATCACTATGGGATGGCTCACCATACACAAAAGCCTTTGGTGGCTTACTGGCGTAGCAGCCGCAATGACTATTTTTTGTCTATTATACACATTATGAATACTTTTCTCACCCTTTCACAGCTATGCGCCGAGATAGAAGAAGTGCTGAACGAAAGCCTACAACCGACCTACTGGGTACAGGCGGAGATCAGCAGCCTCAGCCATAAAGGCGGACATTTGTACATGGAGTTAGTTGAGTCGGGAGGCCCGGCTACCGGAAGGACATTCGGCATGTCCAACCTCGCAGCCAAAGTGAGGGCGACGTGCTGGGCTGGCACGAACGAACTGCTGATGGCGTATTTCGAGAGCGAGACCGGTCAGCAGCTGCAGGTGGGAATGAATATCCTGGTAGAGGCAGAGGTGCAGTTTCACGCCGTTTACGGACTCAGCCTCTCCATCGTGAATATCGACCCGGGGTTCACTGTAGGCGAACTGGCACGCCAACGCCAGCAGACCATCGCCCAACTGGAAGCCGACGGGCTGATGGAAGCCCAGCAACTGCTCACCTTGCCCACTCTCACCCGCCGCATAGCCGTTATCTCGTCGCCTACAGCCGCCGGTTACGGCGATTTCTGCCACCAGTTGGAGCAGAGCGGTTACCGGTTTGAGACGACACTCTTCGGTGCTACGATGCAAGGCGAAGGCGCCGAACGATCCATCCTTGCGGCGTTGGAGGAGATCGCAATCGTAAATCGTAAATTGTCTAATCGTAAATCATTTGACGCAGTAGCCATCATCCGCGGAGGCGGAGCCACCACCGATCTCGGTTGCTTTGACCAATACAAACTCTGCGCCGTCTGTGCGCAGTTTGAGTTGCCGGTCATCACCGGCATCGGTCACACACGCGACGTGAGTGTGCTGGATATGGTGGCACACGAGGCACTCAAGACCCCCACTGCCGTAGCCGAACGGCTGATTCACCGTATGGACGCGCAACTGGCACGCGTGGAGCAGCTCACCCAACGGCTTGCACGCACAGCCGAACGGCAGATACTCCTCCGCCGCCACCGGGTAGAGATACTCGAACAACGCCTCAACGCCTGCAATCCCGAACGCATCTACCGCATGGGCTACAGCCTCATGACGAAGAACGGCAAGATTGTCCGCTCCGCCAACGAGCTGGCAGAGGGCGACAGGATAGAGACCCACCTGGCAGACGGCACCGTGCAAAGCACCATCACCTGCAATCCACTACGCAGATAGAATATATCCGATTAACTTTCAACTTTCAATTTCCCCGTGCTTGACAAAGAACAATACACAGGCATCGCGGTGCTGCTGATAATAGCCGTCAGCGCGTGGGTGTTTGTAGCCACCCGTCCTCAGCCACTGCCCACCGCCTTGCAGGAGACTGAGCGGATCAGGCTTGACAGTCTGCGCGCCGACAGTATAGCACGCGCCAAAGCACGGCGTGACAGTCTGCGCGAGGCCCGGTGGGAACATTACAAAGACTCCTGCAAGCAAGCGGATGACGCACGTTTTGCCGCGTGGAACGCGGAACGCAAAGCACGCTATGACTCATTCTTTCTGGCTGAAAGTCTATGGCGTGACAGTATCGGTTTGATCTTCCCCAGACACATCAAGAAAGACACTATCCTCGACCTTAACCATTGCGACACCACCGAACTGCAGTTTATCCGCGGCATCGGCAGATACACGGCGCAACGGATTGTGGACTACCGCGAACAGTTAGGCGGTTATTACAGCCCTGTGCAGCTGTCCGATGAACCTTTCTCGCGCCTCAGGCTCGACACCCTCACTGCCCGTTTCACCGCCACACCGGGAGATATTCGCACCATCGATGTGAACAGCACCGGAGCCGACGAGTTGAGCCGACATCCGTACCTGCGCTTCCGACAAGCCAAAGCCATCTACCAACTGCGCAGGAAATACGTTCGGCTGGACAGCATCGGGGATCTGCGGAGACTGGAAGAATTAGACAGCACCGACCTCCAGCGGCTGCAATATTACCTCCGTTTTGATTAAATTTTCGGAAAAAAGGCTCGCGCGCTTGCGTATGTAAAAAAAAAGCAGTAACTTTGTGGTCAAATTTGCGAAATAATCCAAACCAAGGCGAAGCCCAATCAACTTCAAACAAAGGCGAAGCCTGTGCCCTTTAGGGCTAAGAACACTTATCCGTAATGAAGAGGAACATAGCTATTATCGCCGGAGGAGACAGCAGCGAGCACGACGTGTCGCTCCGCTCTGCCGCCGGTATCAAGTCCTTTATGGACAAAGAGCGTTACGACATCACTGTTGTAGATTTCGAGGGGAAAGACTGGCGCACCGAGGACGGTTGTCCCATTGACAAGAATGATTTTTCTTTTACGCGCGGGGGCGTGAAGCACACTTTTGATTTCGCGTATATCACCATCCATGGCACTCCGGGTGAGAACGGTCTGCTACAGGGCTATCTGGAAATGATGCGCATCCCCTACTCCTGCTGCAATGTACTGACCGCCGCGCTGACGTTCAACAAATACACCTGCAACCACTACCTCTCGGGATTCGGTTTCAACATAGCCCGGAGTATATTGCTCCGCAAGAATGAATGGTGCAATGGTTCCATAAATCGTCAGATTGTAAATGACTTGGGTCTGCCGTGTTTTATCAAGAGCAACGTAGGCGGCTCATCGTTCGGGTGCACCAAAGTGAAGACCGAGGAGCAGATTCTGCCGGCTATCGAGCGTGCGTTTGAGGAGGGTGACGAAGTGATTTGCGAGAGCTACATGAAGGGCACAGAGGTGACCTGCGGTGTCTATAAGACGAAAGAGAAAGCCGTAGCGCTCCCTATTACCGAGGTGGTGACCAAGAACGAGTTCTTCGACTACGACGCCAAGTACAAAGGTCAGGTGAACGAGATTACGCCTGCGCGCATCCCTGACGCTATCCGCGACAAGATACAAGCCGAGACACTGCGTATCTACGACATTATCGGTGCCAGCGGGATTATCCGTGTGGACTGGATCATCACCGGTATACGCAACACCGAGGACTATGTGGACCCCGCAGCCGACATGAGCCGGGTGCAGATCAACCTGCTGGAAATCAACACCACCCCGGGCATGACTGACACAAGTTTTATTCCGCAGCAGGTTTGCGCCGCAGGACTGGATATCAAGGATGTGCTGACGGATATTATTGAAGACAAGTTTTAGTATGATTGACATCAACAAAGCCATCGAGTCCCTGAACTGGGACAAAGAGCCGAAAGGATTGTACGCCCCGATTGCCTACACGTTGGCTTCGGGCGGCAAACGTATCCGGCCTACTCTGGCACTGACAGCCGCCGAAGCTGTCGTCAACGGTGGACTCATCAACGGTGATGCAATAGACCATGTACTGCCGGCAGCATTGGCGATGGAAGTGTTTCACAACTTCACCCTCCTCCACGACGATGTGATGGACCGCGCTGCAGTACGGCGCGGCAGACCTACCGTACATACCAAATGGAACGATAATACCGCCATTCTATCGGGAGACCAGATGCTCATCGAGGCATACAAACTGCTGTCGGAGGTGCCGGCAGACAAACTGCCCAAAGTACTCAAGTGGTTCAACGAAATGGCTACCGGTATCTGCGAGGGGCAGCAGTACGACGTAGATTTTGAGCACGCCAACCAGGTCAGCATTGATGACTATATGATGATGATTGAGAAAAAGACCTCGGTGCTGCTGGCGTATGCCATGAAGACAGGAGGCTATATTGCCGGAGGAAACGAAGCGCAACAGGAGGCTCTCTATCAGTTCGGTTTGCATATCGGTCTGGCGTTCCAGATTCAAGACGATATACTGGACGTCTATGGCGATCCGAAGACTTTCGGCAAAGCCATCGGCGGAGATATTTGCTGCAACAAGAAAACCTTCCTGCTGCTCACAGCCCTGAAGAAAGCGGACGGAGACACCAAAGCGGAATTGCTGCAGTGGCTGATGGCTACTGACAACAAGGAGGAGAAAATAGCGGCCGTAACGGATATTTACAACCGCCTGGGCGTACGCGCTGCGGCAGAAGATGTGATAGAACAGCACACCTCCCTCGCATTGCAACAACTTGACCGGCTGCCGCAGAACAATGCGACCGAACGACTGCGCCAGCTGGCTGAAAGACTCGTCACCCGGAAGAGCTAACCATCGTACATCGTAAACAATTAAATCGTACATAGCTTATGCCCTACAGACGTTTACCCAACACGGATTTGGCACGCCTCCGCTCTCTGCAGAAGGCCTTGCAGAGAAGTGAGATAGCCGGCTATAGCGAACAGGTGCTTCCCTATAAATTGCAGAGCGAGACCCACCAGTTCCTCGTGCAGTTTGAAAACGCAGTACTGCAATCCAAGGAGAACTACACCACCAAGGTAAGTGCCAACAAGCAATACCGCCACATTGTCCATAAAGCCCGCATGTATATCTCGCATTTCGTTCAAGTGCTCAATCTCGCGGTCATCCGCGGCGAGATCAAGAAGGAGCAAAAACGCCTGTACGGTCTGGATCCCGAAAACCATTTCGTTCCGGATTTATCCACCGAGGAGAGTTTGTACGAATGGGGCAGGAAGATCATCGCAGGCGAGCAAAAACGCACTGCGGCAGGCGGATTTGCCATCTACAACCCCTCTATCAGCAAGGTAATAGTGCATTACGATATTTTCTGCGAACAGATGCAAAACCACCTGTTCCACCAGCAGAACACCAACCGTGTGCAGGGCGATTTAGGCGCACTACGCAAGCAGGCAGACGCATTAATTCTCCAGATATGGGACATCGTGGAACACTATTTCCGCCACGAGCTGCCATACGCCAAGATGGAGAAATGCAAGGAGTACGGACTGATTTTTTACTACCGCAAGGGCGAAAAAAAGCTCTCAGCCGAGAGCGACCGAAAGCTTAAACTGATACAAGACAGCCAGCCTACTATCCAATGGTCAACTGAGGAGTGACCACGCGGTTGACGCGCATATCCAGCCACGTATGGGGAATATCCTTCTTCTGCAACTGGAACGGATAGCACACACCTATTTTGTAGGAGCGGCGGTGATAACGCAGGAAACGGTCGTAATAGCCTCCTCCGCGACCTATACGATGACAGTGGTAATCAAAAATAACGCCCGGCACCAGAATAAGGTCGATTGCGCCGGAATACGTTTCAGTCTGCGGCTCAGGCACACCGTAACGGCCTTTGCGCATTGACTCCTCGCCATCGTAAAGACGAGCCTCCATCCGGTGATGACGATGCGTCACCGGCAACAGAAAAGTCTTTTCGCCGGCGTACTTGCTGAGCAGCGGACGAAGATCCACCTCGTTGTGAATCGGATAATAGAGCATAACCGTCTTCGCCTCGCGGAAAACCGACATCTGCTCAATTTGAGTTATTATACGGGCGGAATAATCGGCTACCTGCTCCCGGGTGAGAATACGGCGCTGCTGCTCCACCACGCCACGCTGGGAGAGTTGTTTGCGACGCGCATAAACCCAAGGCAATGAACGCCAGAAATCCAGTAATTGGGATTTGAATAACATATATATCAGATAACTGTTTGTTGATTGAGAGTACAAAATTACTGCTTTTTTCCGACATAAGCAAATTATTAGGACAAATAATCAAAGATTGCACGCAATGAAACGATTTTTTTACATAATCATTCTACCTCTGCTGCTTGGCTTGACGGCCTGCGACAACAGTTCCAGTTCATCCAGCACTGCCAAATCATCCGTGGCGCAACTTTCCGCTTTTGCGTTTGCCAAGAATGATAGCATGCCCGGGTTGGCAAAAGCCGTCTTTGTGGTAGAAGAGCGGATAGATACCGGCCTGGTCTGGAACCCTGATTCCATTCTCTACGGCACCCGTCTGGACTCCGTAGTACCGCGTTTCACTTTTGCCGCCACTCCCGGCTCAGCTTACCTGCGTACTCCTGATACCTTGTGCGTGCTCACCGGATACGACACACTCAATTTCACCAAGCAGCCTATCTATCTCACCATCCGTTCCGCGGACGGCTCCAATACAAAGACATATCAGATAGCCGCTTCCGTTCATCAGGTTGATCCGGATCTGTATTCGTGGGAACAGATAACTGATTCCATCTATCCCCTTGACGACAGTGAGCAGCGGGTGGTACTGCTTCACGACCAGTTTGTTATGGTCAAGAGCAACGGCTTCGAACTCCGTGCTTATCAGTCTGCCGGGGGAGAGAATTGGATTGATCTGGGCGAGCCCACCGGTCTGCCTTATGGCACGCGGGTAAGGCAGATCATCAGCGATGGCGACAGTCTTTTCTACGGTCAGGGCGATACCATCTACACCTCTACCGATGCTATCCAATGGACAGCCCACGGAACCAACTATCCTGTGGCTACTATGGTCATGTATTGGAACAGCGAAGTATGGGCATTAGTGAATAACTCCTGCCAGCAACTTGCCGTCTGGGAAGGAGACAGCCTCCGCACGACCAACCTCATAGCCATCGGTGATGATTTCCCTATCAGCGATTTTGCCGCCGTCTGCTTTACCAGCACAAGCGAACGCGAGAGGGCTATGGTGATCGGCGGATTCTCCGAGAACGGACGGTCTCTCAACACACGCTGGAACATCGAGTACTCACGCCATATACCCGACGGAGGCTACCGGATGGAGGAATTCTCGATTGACCGGCCCCAATTCACCGGAATAACCGGTGCCTCTGTAATCTGGTACAACGACCAGCTCCTCATGTTCGGCGGCGTGGACAAAAACATGAGTTATTACGGACGCGAGATACTGATTTCCAACGACGAAGGTCTGAACTGGACAGCAGCCGACAGCACCAAAAACAGGCTTCCGGAAGTTTATCAGGCGCGTCAGAAACAAAACACTATTGTCCGCGGCAACGACATCTACCTGTTCGGAGGACAAGACGCGTTTCACACCTACAGCGATGTTTATCGCGGTCACCTCAACTCCATCGACTGGTAACAGAACATACAACAAACAACTAAATATACATACAATTATGACAATTGACAAATTTGATTTCGCCGGCAAGAAGGCGATTGTCCGCGTGGACTTCAATGTGCCCCTGGACGAGAACGGAAAAATCACAGATGACACCCGCATCCGAGGTGCGCTGCCTACGCTCAAACACATCCTGGACAACGGCGGTGCGCTGATTATCATGAGCCACATGGGCAAACCCAAAGGCAAGGTACAAGCCAAGTTCAGCCTCAGCCAAATCGCAGATGCTGTTTCCGCAGCACTGGGTCGTCCCGTACAGTTCGCCGAGGACTGCGCCACGGCTCAGGCACAGGCTGCCGCCCTCAAGGCCGGTGAAGTACTGCTGCTGGAGAATCTGCGTTTCTATCCCGAAGAGGAAGGCAAGCCCGTAGGTATCGAGAAAGAAGATCCCGCTTACGAGGCCGCCAAGAAAGAGATGAAGGCTCGTCAGAAAGAGTTCGCCAAGACACTGGCTTCCTACGCAGACTGCTATGTAATGGACGCCTTTGGTACCGCTCACCGCAAGCATGCTTCTACTGCTGTCATCGCTGACTATTTTGACGCAGACCATAAGATGCTCGGGTTTCTTATGGAGAAAGAGGTAGCTGCAGTAGATGCCATCCTCAAAGATATCAAACGTCCGTTCGTAGCTATCATGGGCGGCTCGAAAGTAAGTTCAAAGATCGGTATCATCGAGAACCTGCTCGGCAAAGTGGACAAACTCATCCTCTGCGGCGGTATGACCTACACTTTTGCCAAGGCTCACGGCGGCGAGATCGGCAACTCGATTGTAGAGTTGGACAAACTGGACGTAGCACTCGGTGTGGAGGAACTGGCTAAGAAGAACGGCGTTGAGCTCGTCATGGCCGAGGATGCTATCTGCGGCGACAGCTTCAGCAATGACGCCAAACAGCAGGTTTGTCCTGCCAACGCTATTCCCGAAGGCTGGGAAGGTCTGGATGCAGGCCCCAAGGCTCAGAAAGCATTTGCCGAGGCTATCAAGGGTGCCAAGACTATCCTCTGGAACGGTCCTGCAGGAGTGTTCGAGTTTGATAATTTCTGCGACGGCAGCCGTGCTATCGGCAACGCCATCGCCGAGGCCACTGCCAACGGTGCTTTCTCACTCATCGGCGGAGGCGACAGTGTAGCTTGCGTCAACAAGTTCGGTCTGGCTGACAAGGTATCGTACATCTCCACCGGCGGAGGCGCTCTGCTTGAGGCCATCGAAGGCAAAGTACTCCCGGGCATCGCAGCCATCAAGGGCGCATAATACGTAACGTAATTCTTAGTCCTAAAACACAATTATTATTATTTCTTAACTTCTAATTCGCAATTATACAATGGATATAGTAGGAAAAATCATTCAGGTATTGCCGGAACAGGGCGGTGTAGGCCGCAACGGCAATCCGTGGAAAGTGCAGCCATATGTGCTGGAGACACTGGACCAATACCCCCGCAAAGTGCATTTCGAGGTGTTTGGCGAAGAGCGCATCAAACAGAACCCCTGCGCTATTGACCAACTCGTAACGGTTAGTTTTGATATTGAGAGCCGTGAGTTCAACGGCCGTTGGTACACGTCTATCCGTGCATGGCGTATCCAGCAGGGTGACACTACCCAGCAGGGTGCCGTAGCCGCTACGCAACCCGTAGCACAACCTGTGGCAGCTCCGGCTCCAGCTCCTGCAGCACAGCCGAAGGAGAACCCCGCTACGGCTAACGTAGATCCGTTTGACGCCACCACGGACGACGATTCCAGCCAACTGCCGTTCTGATGCGCAGACGAATCATCAACATAGTCCTACCAACCCTTCTGCTGGCGGTCGGCGTAATTGTGTGCGCCGTCCGCTGGCAGGCGTGGTTCGGCATGCCGGATGAGCCTGTCTGGACGGGCGACAGCCTTACCTACACGTTCCCTACTTTTCGCGGGGACAGTGTTCCGGGGTTTGTGGCAACACCCGAAGGCTGGCAGGACACCTTAAGCCCTGCATCGCTGGATATACTGGTATTAGGCGATATTCACAACCGGCTCAGCCGGGCTGACTATAACAGTCTGGCGGCGCGTGTACCGCAGATTGATGCCATCGCACAAGTGGGGGACTGGCTTGACCGGGGACAGAAATATTACTATCAGTTGCTGCTCCGCGAATGGACTGCCAGCGCTTTATGCGGCAAGCCGGTAATCAACACCCCCGGCAACCACGAGTACACCAAGGGTATACACAAGACCCTTCTCAATGAATGGCACGAATGGTTTCCGCAGCCCATAGACCCGATTGCAGTGCCCGGGGTATTCTATCATGTAGATTTCCCGCAGTTGCGCTTTATTGTCATGGACTCCAACCCCATCGACCTGCTGGTCTATCGCACACGCGTACTGACCTGGCTGCACGGATTGATGAATAGCGCCGGAGACCGTTATGTAGTGGTGATGATGCACCACCCTGTGGTATCTGCCTGCAAAGGGCGTTTCAATCCCACGATCTATACCTCCTTCCGCTACGCATTGGGACAAACCGACCTGGCTATCGCCGGTCACGACCATAGCTACATGCGCCGGACTCCTTTTGTGGTAGTCAACGCTTCCGGCCGTGCCAAGCCCCAGCGCGACTCCACGCATTTCGAGTTCGCGTTTCCCGACCCCGTCTATTCAGTCATCAGTGTCAGCAGTCCCCAACCTTCCCTCAACCATCCGTCATCGTTCGTCTTCCGTACTTATCGCATGAGTGACGGCGCACTAATCGACAGCGTGTATGTTGACCACCACTGAGGCCATCGTTCTGGCTATGCAGCCTCACTCGGACAAGGCGCACATCCTACACACATACACGCGCGCGGGCGGACGCGTTAACTATATGGTGTACGGCTTGGGGCGCAAACACCCGGCGGGTATCTATACTCCGCTGGCGGTAGTGCAAATCACAACCGACGAGCCTCTCAACCGTCCTGCCTCTATTAGGACAGCGCATCTGCAGTTCGTACCAACCACCATCACCTCCGATCCGTACAAACAGACTATTGCTCTATTCCTGAGCGAGGTGCTCTACCACACCCTGCGTCATCCGATGGAGGACGCGGAGCTGTATGATTACTTGCGCGAGGCTGTCCGTTTGCTGGACGAGGAAACAGAGCCGCAGAATTTTCATTTGCAGTTCCTCATCGGTCTTGCCGAACGGCTGGGATTTGCCATCGACGAACAGGCACACCCCGAACTGGTACGTGTTCCTGCCACGCGCGCAGACCGGCAAAAACAACTGAGACAGCTTTGCAGCTACCTCAGTGAGAATATTGAGTCATGGCAACCACCACGGTCATTGGATGTACTTACAGAGATTTTCGATTAAGTTCAAATAAAACGAAAATAATGGCACTCAAATTTGCGAGTGTCATTTTTTTTGTGTATCTTTGCAGCGGAAAACAAAAATTGTACAATTATGGAAGCTACAATGAGAACATTACAAGTCACTCTACCTTTAAACGATGCTGCATTTCTCCGTCGCTTGTCGGGGAATATGGGGTGGCAGGTACAACCTATACGAAAGAAACAAGATTATTATGATAGTCCTGAGTTCTATCGTGATATAGAAGCCGCAGAGCGAGACATTGCCCAAGGAAAGGGCGTGCGTGTAGATACAAAGGACGCTTTAGATAGTTATATTGACTGAGTTGAGCGAGCATCCATTGACAGGTATTGGTAATCCGGAAAAACTGCGCTATAAATCCAACACCTATTCTCGACGCCTATCAGGCAAAGATAGAATAGTGTATTCCATATATGATGATATTGTAGAAGTATCCATATTGCAGATGTTGGGTCATTACGACGACAAATAACCCCTCGTCCCACTCACGGACGTTAAACCCTGAGCACTGGCACCGACAGCGTAAAAAAGCGGTGACATAAAAAGCATAAGATTAGATGCTCTATTAATACCTAATACAAAAGGGTTTATCTAT
>FLNW01001288.1_pt1 | contig 26099 bp, 30 predicted proteins | sample 1140371 | NCBI WGS metagenome assembly FLNW01 (sample SAMEA3878170, study PRJEB12797) | bioreactor metagenome | biome: Moose rumen | place: Sweden | collected 2011-10
ATAGTATTAAATATTATTATAATCCGAGTGAGGCCAGTAATTATAATGACAATATTTATACTAATGCAGAATGGGAAAAGATGGAAACAGCAGGAGCTGTTTTCTTGCCGATAGCAGGATGCAAATTTGGAGAGGGCATCGGCTCTTATTATAATGGAGAATTAGGATCTTATTGGTCTTCTTCGTTAGGCAATGTTAATAAAGAATTTGATTGTGGAGCGGCGCTGATTTATTTCGGAGCAGGCGTCTTATATGTCAATATGACAATAGTAATAGGAAATATTAGCGTTCGTCTTGTAAAAGATGTATAATAAAATAGCGTAGGCGAAATATCCTACGTAGATGAGACATCCTTTGAGGTGTCAATTTAAGATGATAGTATTAATCTCAAAATTCATATTAGTATGAAATTGAGCATTGATCTTCATTTAAAAGGTGACCTTGATTTAGGGCAGATAATAATGTATGCTGCTTCGGTAGTTACCTTATTGGAGTTCTTCATCTAAGAGCCATCGGGAGGAGGGTGGGATTATTTTTAACAATTTAAACTAATAGTAAGCTATGCAGTGGAGATTAGAGCCATATAGCACTGGAACAACTAAAAGAAAATTAGTTTGTACCATACCTGATGACGAATCATGGTATTATGGAGATGTTTGCGAAAAGACCATTCAACCACATGGACGTGGTGCTCATTACTCAAAAGAAGGTGTATATATTCAAGGTGGCTGGTGGGAAAACGGCATATTAAAAACGTCAATATCCCAAGAAGATTACGAATATTAGAAGTAACAACTTAACACATAATCATCCTCATCCTCCGTGGAGATAAGACCTATACCGTTACCGGTCAAGAGGTAAAATAGCATCGACCTGGAGGATTGCCTTAACTTGGCAATCCGAAAACCGGCACGGTAATCGTACCCTTGTGGTTAAGAAAAGGGAAGGCGGTCGGGGAGACCAAGCCGACCGAGACCCAAAGGGCAATCTTCCGGAGTAGCGAAGCGGTCCAGAATCTCTGGATTCTCCAGTCCCCTTTCGCTTTCTCGATAACCCGATAATTCGATCTATCGGAACTCCAGTCTGCTCCACCTCAGAGCAGGCTGGCTTTTTCTTTGTTCATTGCGCCCGAATTGAATTCGGGCAATCGGCTCTGCCGACTTGCGCCGCTTCACGTCCCAGAATATCTAGTTCTTCTAGTATAGCGCAGCGGTCTAGGATATCTATCAATGATTCACGCATCGTTGTATTTTCTTTTGTTGATTTGATTTTATAAAAGCCCCCTTTAATAAGGTGCTCTTAGCCTATATTACCCCAAAGGCACTTTCAGACGAATACCAGAATAATATGAGCACGGAATAAGAGTTTTGTTGCTAAAAATCATCAAAACCCTTGCAGAAAAATAGATTTTTCTCCATATGCGCTTGCGTATGTCATTTTTTTTTAGTACCTTTGTGCCCTGAATTTCAAAACATGAAAATGTGAATTGCCAAATCTCCCATATCTCCAAATCTTTCGGTCCGCAGAAAGTGCTACAAGACATCTCGCTCAGCATTCCTAAAGGCGAGATTGTCGGATTGCTTGGACCTAACGGTGCCGGCAAATCGACACTCATGAAGATCCTCATCGGTCTTTGGCGCGCTGATAGCGGGACGGTTACTGCGCCGCAGAGGATTGGTTACCTGCCGGAGAATAATCCGTTGTACGAAGATATGTATGTGGTTGAGTATCTGCGGTTTATGGCAGATATGACTTTTACAAATCGAAAGTCCGCAATGACCAATAAGCAAATCGTGGATGAATTGATTACCCGTGTAGGACTGACACCCGAGAGACACAAACACATCCGCGCACTGAGCAAAGGTTATCGCCAGCGTGCGGGGCTGGCGCAGGCTCTGTTGGGTAATCCGCAGTTGCTGATTTTAGACGAACCCACTACCGGCCTTGATCCCAACCAATTGGTGGAGATACGCGCTTTGATACGCGACTTGGGCAAAGAACGAACCGTCATCCTCTCCACCCATATCATGCAGGAAGTAAGGGAGATGTGCGACCGCGTCGTCATCCTTGATCACGGAGAGATACGGGCGGACAAGATGATGAATGAGATTGATGACTTGGAGGCATTGTTCCGCAACGCCACTTTGTCATAATAACGATATAATGTTATAACGTCATAACGAACAATGGAATTCGATATTAGAAACCAGATGAGCGAGAAGGAGCAGGACAACGCTCTGCGTCCTTTGCGTTTTGCCGACTTTGCGGGGCAGAGCAAGGTTACTTCGAACCTCAAGATCTTTGTCGAGGCCGCCAAGCTGCGCGGCGAGAGCCTGGATCATGTGCTACTCTTCGGTCCTCCGGGCTTGGGCAAAACGACCCTCAGTAACATTATTGCCAACGAGTTGGGTGTGGGTTTCAAAGTGACGAGCGGACCCGTACTGGACAAACCCGGGGATCTCGCAGGCCTGCTGACCTCCCTGGAGCCTAACGATGTACTTTTCATCGACGAGATACACCGTCTCTCGCCCGTTGTGGAGGAATACCTCTACTCGGCGATGGAGGATTACCGTATCGACATCATGATTGACAAGGGTCCTTCGGCGCGTACGATTCAGATTGACCTCAACCATTTCACTCTCATCGGTGCCACTACCCGCAGCGGTCTGCTCACATCGCCTCTCCGCGCGCGTTTTGGTATCAACTGCCACCTTGAGTACTACGATGCAGATATCTTAGCCGGTATTGTGAAGCGTAGTGCCCGTCTCTTAGGAGTGGAGATCAACAGCAAGGCTGCGGGCGAAATTGCCCGTCGCTCACGCGGAACGCCCCGTATCGCCAATGCATTGCTGCGCCGCGTGCGTGACTTTGCGCAAGTGAAAGGCGACGGCACGATTGATTTGGAGATAGCCCAATATGCCTTGGAGGCACTCAATATAGACACCTTCGGTCTTGACCAGATAGACAACAAACTGCTGACTACCATCATCGACAAGTTTCGCGGCGGACCTGTCGGACTCAACACGATTGCAACGGCGATGGGTGAAGATGCCGGAACCATCGAAGATGTGTATGAGCCGTATCTGATCAAGGAAGGATTCATCAAACGCACGCCTCGCGGACGCGAAGCCACCGAACTGGCGTACCGGCATTTGGGCAAAAAGATGATCAGCCCGGACGGCCAGCAAACTATCTTCTGAATGCTGAAATCCTACAAAGCCATATTTCTGGACTGGGACGACACCATTGGCGACTGGAGCCATGCTGCCCATGCTTCCCTCTGCGACCTCTATCGCCTCTATAATCTGGAGCGTCTGTACCCCTCGGCGGAAGATTTTATAGCGGCGTACGAGCCCTATAACCTGAGTCTCTGGGAACGCTACGGACGTGGCGAGATTACCAAAGACTACCTGCGTGTGGATCGATTCAAACATGTGATAGCTAACGAACCTTGGGCAACGGACGAACTGGCAATCCGCATGGGCGAGGATTTCCTCAACCTAACCAACACCCATTTCTCGCTTCTGCCACACGCCGAAGAAGTTGTGCGGTATTTGGCATCCAAGTATCCGCTCACAATTATCAGCAACGGATTCAAGGAAGTGCAGCACTACAAATTCGCTCATTCCGGTCTGGCTGATTGCTTTTCCTATATACTGATCAGCGAAGAAGTGGGCATCAACAAGCCGCAACCGGGTATCTTTGAGAAAGCATTGGAACTGAACGGAGTGCGCGCTGACGAAGCCGTCATGGTTGGCGACAGCCTGACCAGCGACATTGCCGGAGCAAAGAATGCAGGGATAGACAGTATATGGGTGCACCCTCAGGGGGATGTGACAGACATCCGAGAAATAATGAATATACTATGACATTTTGGCAGTCAAAGAAGCCGTGGCATAGCTTTTGAACAATCACAACTGAATAAATAATTGTATTATGAGCAAAGAAAACGAAGAAATAAAAGACGAAACCCTGGAAACCCAGGAATCTCAGGAATCTCAGGAACCTACCGAACAGACTGCCGAAGAGCAGTTGGCTGAGGCGCAAGAGCGCATTGAGGAGCTGGAGGACAAAAACCTGCGTATGATGGCGGAGTTTGACAACTACCGTCGTCGTACCAACAAGGAGAAACTCGAACTCATGGCTACTGCCGGTGAACGTATCTTCAAGGAGATGCTGCCACTTATTGATGACTTCGAGCGGGCTACAGATGCAATGGACAAAACCGATGACATCAACGCCGTCCGTGAGGGAATACGTCTTATTCAGCAGAAGTTCCTCTCTTTCCTCGACAAACAGGATGTACATGCCATTGAGACCGAAGACGCGGATTTCAATACCGACGAGCATGAGGCGGTAACGACCTTCGCAGCCGGAGAGGACAAGAAAGGCAAAGTGATTGATTGTACCCAAAAGGGATATAAATTAGGTGAAAAAGTCATCCGCTTCGCTAAAGTTGTCGTCGGAGAATAGCCGTTAACCTATAACCTTTAACCATTAACTTTTATTATGGCAGAGAAAAGAGATTATTATGAAGTGCTTGGTATCGAAAAGACCGCCAGTGCAGAAGATATAAAGAAGGCTTACCGCAAGAAAGCCATCCAATACCACCCTGACAAGAATCCCGGTGACAAAGAAGCGGAGGAGAAATTCAAGGAGGCGGCTGAGGCGTACGAAGTACTCTCCGATCCGCAGAAGCGCCAGCGTTACGACCAGTTCGGTCACGCAGGTATGCAGGGAGGCGGATTCCAAAGCGGCGGTATGTCAATGGAGGACATCTTCACCCATTTCGGTGACATCTTCGGAGGGGCAGGATTCGACCTGGGTGACTTCTTCGGTGCAGGCAACGGCAGAAGCCGCGGGGCGCGTGTGCGCCGGGGCAGCGACATGCGTGTCAAAGTACACCTTACTTTGGAGGAGATTGCTACGGGCTGCGAGAAAAAGATTAAAGTCCGCAAACTCGTTCAATGCAAGGAGTGCAACGGCACAGGCTCGGCAAACGGACGCACGGAGACATGTCCGACCTGTAAAGGTTCAGGGCGTACTATTCGACAGCAACGCGGTATCTTCGGAATGATGCAGGTACAAACCGAGTGTGAGACTTGCGGAGGCGAAGGGAATGTAATCAAGAACAAGTGCCCGAAATGTGGTGGTCAGGGTGTCATCCGCGATGAGGAGATTATCACCATCACCATCCCTGCGGGCGTAGCCGGAGGCATGCAACTCACCGTTCCCGGCAAAGGCAACGCTGCTCCGCATAGCGGTGTGAACGGCGATTTGTTAGTGCTCATCGAGGAAGAGGAACACAAGGATTTCATCCGTCAGGACAGCGATTTGATCTACAACCTCTTGCTGGATATGCCGACTGCCGTACTCGGCGGACAAGTGCAGATTCCTACGCTCACAGGCGATGTCAAGATCACCATTACTCCGGGTACACAGCCTGGCAAGGTGCTCCGCATGAGAGGAAAAGGTCTGCCGCGTATTGACCAGTACGGACGCAATTACGGCACAGGTGACCTGCTCATCAACGTGGGGGTCTATATACCCGAAAAACTGAGCAAGGACGAGCGCAAGCTGATAGAGCAACTGCAGAACAGTCCGAACATTGCTCCCGGTGCCGCTAACAAGAAGAGTTTCTTCCAAAACCTCTTCGGAATGTAATGGAAAGTTGAAAGGCGAAAAAAACATACTGTGGTGCTTGGTGGTATGGGGGGTGCTGGATTTATTGTGCGCCATGTTCTGCGAAATACACTCGGATGAGGCATACTACCGGCTTTATGGACAATACCTCGACTGGGGCTATTTTGACCACCCGCCGATGGTTGGCTTAATGACCGCCATATCCGCCGCACTGATTCCCGCTACAAGCTTGATACTCAAAAACCTGAGTGTCAGGCTTGTGACCGTTTTATTGCATATGGGAACGGTTTGGCTCGTATGGAAAACGCTTCCGCCGTACAGCGGACGACTCCTTTCAATTCCCAACTATCAACTATCAACTTTTCTCCTCGTTGCAGCCTCGATGCCGATGTTCTGCGCATACGGCTTCATGACCACGCCGGACGCACCGCTCCTTTTTTTCGCCGCACTCTTTTATTACGCATACCGCCGCTTTCTCAATGAGCACTCATGGACCATGACCGCCCTGCTCGGGTTCAGTATGGCAGGTATGATGTACAGCAAATATATAGCGGTTCTGGTCATAGGTTTTGCCCTGTTGGGCAACCTGCGCCTGCTGCGCGATGGCAAAGCATGGGCGGCTGTGGGTATCGCCGCGGTATTGATGGTGCCGCACCTGTGGTGGCAGTATAGCCATTCTTTCCCCTCTCTGACTTATCATCTGGTTTCCCGCGCCACGGCTTACCGACCCCTCTATACCCTTGAGTTCTTACCGAACCAATGGGCGGTGTTCAACCCTGTTGTATGGGCACTGATGATATGGGTGGGCGCAAGACAGTTCCGTGCTAAGAACTTCTTCGATCGTTCTTTGGCTATGACCATCGTCGGTTTTCAACTCTTCTTCCTGCTCTCCTCTTTCCGCGGACATGTGGAACCGCATTGGACAGTTGTCACGGCTATACCGGCTATCCTGTTGCTGACCGCTGATTCCCTGCTTGACAAACGGGGAGTCCGTATCTCCCTATGGGTTTGTGTCGGCTTTGTGGTCGCTGCAAGGTTTGTGCTGATGATGAATATACTGCCGGCACAGACAGGATTGGCGAACAAACAGCCGTTCTACGAGCAACTCCACGATGAGGCGGAGGGGAAACCCATTGTTTTCGACGGCTCGTTTCAGAATCCCTCGCTCTATCGTTTCTATTATGATGACCAAGCCGTTCTGGTACGTAATGCCTCGGACCGCTATACCCAGTTCGACCTGCTGCACCTGGAACGCGACTTGCTTGGACATCCTGCCTGCGTCCGGCGAAAGGGAAAAGTATATATCACGGATCATTTGACGGAGGGGGATCTGGATGAATAGCGGCTGGTGGATCATATTGCTGCGCTTAGTCCGGTTCGGTATTGTCGGTGCAAGCGGAATGGTGGTCGATTTTACGGTCACTTGGCTCTGCAAGGAAAAACTTAGGTGGAACAAGTATCTCAGCAACTCGCTTGGCTTTGTCCTCGCCGCTACCAATAACTATATCTGGAACAGGCTCTGGACATTCCAGAGTCAAAGTCCTTTCGTCGCACGCGAGTACCTCTCGTTCTTTCTGATTGCTGTGGTCGGATTGGGTATCAATAACCTTTTTGTGTATATCCTCCATGACCGCATGCATCTGAATTTCTACCTTAGCAAACTCTTTGCGATAGGGGTCGTCACTCTCTGGAATTTTACAATGAACTATGTCTTTACATTCCGTGCTTAAATATATGCTGTCGGCTGCCCTGCTGGCTTGTTCTCCTCTCCTGTTTGCTTTCACACCGACAGGTATAGCTCCTGCCTATTTTGGTCCGAATGCGTTTCCGGTACCTCAGATGACGGACGGACGGACTTATGACCATCTGCGTCTGGAACTGGCGGCAGATGGTTATTTCGGTTATCAAAACAACCGTACTGCCGACCTTTTTGCACGCGTGCATATTCCTTTGTTCACGCGTTGGGCTAATCTCAGTATTTGGATGCCTGTCTATGAGTGGTACCGCCAGCCGGACGGCACCGGCAGCGGCGCAGGGGACGCGTATGTGTCCACAGAAATACAAGTGCTACACAGCGACTGGTTTCACTCCGAGCGTGCGAAATATATTCCGCAGGCCACAATCCGTATCGGACTCAAATCTGCCAGCGGAGGCCAGTTCGAGCGCAGACGCCATTATGACGCGCCGGGCTATTTCTTTGACTTGAGTCTTGGCAATTCACTCTATTATAACAACTGGGAGTTCCGCATGGTAGGCTCGGCTGGCTTTTTATGCTGGCAGACGGACAACGGACGTCAGAATGATGCCGTCATGTATGGATTACAGGCCTTGGTCAAACATACCTACGTGTCTTTAGAAACAACATGGGGTGGTTATGTGGGATGGGAGCGTCACGGCGACGCGCCGATGGTGTTGCGTGCCAAACTGGCGGGACACGTTAAAGGCTTTGAACCGTTTGTGCATTATCAGTGGGGCATTAAGGACTATCCTTTCCACCAGATCCGTATAGGGCTCGTTTACCATATTAAGATATTGCAAACCAAATAGTGAAAAAGGAAAGGAAATATGGCTTTGGGAGAATAGGATGGATTGTCCTGACTGCTTTGTGTTTCCCTTTTTCGGCGCTTTCCGCAGCGGTCAATTACGGTGTGGATACCGTTAGCAGCGAATGGTTCAGAGAGTGGTATCAATGGGGAGATTTGAAACACTATCTGGATAATAACAGCGATGTCTCGGTTTACCTCTCGGAAACAACCGGCGACTGGACAGCCCCCGAACCATTTGTATTCTCCATGAACGGAAACTCCTATCGATGGAATAAATATTATCTCAATCAATTTCGTGTAGATAGTCGTATAGAGGCGGGGAATGCGTATTATACGCCGGATATGTTTGCCCATTCCTTGGCGATTGATTATAACCGCGGGGCAATGTATTGGACGCAGGATTCACTCCGTAGCCCGCATGTGCGGCTCTCCGGTCATGCAGGCAATGTAGGCAGTTATAGCTACTCAGCCAAATGGCTGCAAGAGATTCAGGAAGGCCAATCTGCTATCAAGCGTCTGGAGGACGACCGTCCTCTCCGGTCACGCCGTCACACGGTGGGCGCCGGAAGCGCGGATATAGTCTATGCCGTTCCTGTAAACGGACGCACATATACCCAACATATCTCCGCCGGATACGGCGTGAGGAGGCAGTTGAGATATGACCATACCGGCATAGCCGGTACATACGATGCCGACTATTATCACGTGCAGATGGATGGAAAACTGCCGGTTGCACCTAATAAGGCTTTTGATGGACTGTTTTATATCTTCCGTGCCGGCTACCGTGCTGATGCCTATACTGAGTTCGGGTATAATGAGAACGAAGCCGCACGGCAAGTGAACCACTCTTTCTCTTTCTACGGGAATAAGAATCTGGGGCGCCAGGGACTTTTGATAACGGGTCTTACATATGGATTGCGGCGTGACAGACACCGCCAATTTTCTTTCTCCCGGAATATATTGGACATAGACGGCGAAGGATTCGAACCTTGGTATCCGGATGGGCATACGCACGAACTGAACTGGGCGGTAGATTATCAGTACTGGATTTTGCCATGGCTCAAACTGCACATAGACGCTTATAATTCCTATCTGAATTTTAGTCCTGAGCAGCATTCTTGGTCCAATGCGGTTTATTTGCAGGGTTATAATATGTCTGCGCAGCCGCTTTATGATTACCACTGGCAATCCCGCAATTTCTCCTCTGGGATGCTGGAGAACTGCGTGTCGGTGGAAGCGGCTTATCCCGTTCTGTCGTGGCTGCGGTTGAGCGGTTCGATTTCCGCTACTCTGGACGGAATACTGCTTCGCGGCAAGTCGGTCGTTACGCCTTCGTGGGAGGCCAAAGCGGATATACACATCGAACCTGTGAGGTGGTTTAGAATGGATATTATTGCTGCTAATTACCGCATCCCTTATACCTACGAACAAATACGTTTTCTGAGTGATGATTATATGTCTGGTGAGGTTTGTTTTGCAGGAACGAATACGCTGCTGACTACCACCGGAGGTAAATATCACCGCTTGGGGAAAGGTCTTCGCCAACCCCAATATGTAGCGGTGGATGTGCCTATTGTGTTCACCATCGGGCGCCATGAGATTAGCATCCTCTCGTCCTTCAAGAAATATTATAACACATGGTCCGTGGCCTTGGCACCGGAGTCAGAGGATAGTTATGAACCCGTTAACGGCGTGTATCGGATGAAGCCGCAGGAACGGTTCTATGAGGTGGTTTCTGCTCCTAAGACGGGCACTGGGCTTTGGAATTCGCCCGTCTTTGTCTCTAATGTGGTCAAATATACTTATAACGGCAGAAAAGTCTTTTTCTCCTTCAGTTGGCAGAGCGAGTGCCTCTCCGGCGCATCAGCGCTCGGTAACGGAGTACAGACTGAGGATATCAATGTGCTGAACGAATCGTATGCCAACCCGAATAGGGTATTGGTAGCCACCAATACCGTTCAGCAGAACGACGGAATCCGCTCCCTTGGACGCTTAAATCAGGACCGCGCCTATATAGCGCGTCTGCAATTAGGAGTCAATATAACGGAGAACTGGCAACTCTCCCTTTCTGGCAAGTTCCGGGACGGTATTCCGTTCACCAATTACCGAATCCACATGGATACCGATGCCGCAGGACATTCGCAGGCAATCATTTATAACGGGTATAGCCGCGGCATCAATGTGGTGGACGGCAATTTCGGCAAACGCACGGATTCGTTCTTCAATTTCGACCTGCGTCTCAAATACCGCGGCGAAATCAATGAGGTGCCGTTCGATATACAAGCGGTGTGCTATAATATCTGGGATTTCGCCACCGAACTCAATGAGTATTCGATGTACTACGACGGAGCTACCGGTGCCGATGTCACGCAGCGTTATCCTCTCAGCCTCTGCACTCCGCGAGGGCTATTACTTACCTTCTCAGTCGGACTGGAGAAAAATAAAAAATACACGGAATGAATATGCAACGAGTCAATCTCCTTGCGATTGATCAAAAATGGACAGAACCATGCGAATAGCTTTTGATGCCAAACGAGCGTACCATAACCATCGGGGGTTAGGGAACTACAGCAGAGACGTGATTCGTCTCTTGACTACCTATGCGCCGAACGAAGAGTACCTGCTCTTTGCCAGCCCTACAGATAGATATACTTTCCCTCATACCCTCTGGATACCGATGCTCACGCTCTTCTGGTACGCTCTTTCGCAATCCCGTAAGGAGTGTGCGTAACCCCCGCTTCATTATTGAGCCGTAATAACTCCTTGTTGGGGGCATAATTGGTGTCAAAACGCTTGTGGTAGCAGTGATACTCTATCAGCAGTCCGCGGCGGGAAAAGGTGTGTATGCCGGCTCTGTCTAACCGATACCATAAGTCTATGTCCTCCCCGTAGCCGGGATAGAGAAAACGCTCGTCAAAGCCGTTGACGGAGAGCAGATCATCCTTGTATATCGAGAAATTGCAGCCTAAGATAAAGCGCTCGTAGTCTTTAACCAGTATTCGTCGCAACCATGGCGTACGGATATGCAACATATGTTCCATCCGCGTCTTGTAGCCGTGGAGTGTGTCATGCAACAAGGCACGGAAAAGACCCAACCCGAAACGCCTCTGACTCAACGGGGCGGATAGCAGGTACTCCGTTCCCTTGGACCCCATCAGAATACGCCTGCCGCTCAGTACCATGCTCGGCTGCCGCTCGTTATAATGTTCTTCTACAAAATGCGGTTCTGGAATACAATCGCCGTCTATAAATATCAGGTATTTACCATGCGTTGCCACCACTGCTTTATTCAGTATAATGTTTTTCCGCCAACCTTTATCCTCATGCCATACGTGCTGAATAGGGAAGGGGTATTTGTTCTGCAACGAATGAATCTGTTCCACAACTTCCGATTTGCTTCCATCGTCTGCAATGACCACCTCAAAATCAGTCATAGTCTGTAGCAATAGGGCCTCGAAAATCTTTTCCAATAACTCTATCTTATTGTAAAACCCTATAATGATACTCACTTCCGTCATTTCTTTATTCCTTTCTCGCAGTAAATCTTTTGTTGTTGCTGCATTTGCGTACAATAGATAGAGTTCTCGTCGTGATCTTGCCAATTCTCTTTGTGGTATATATGATATTGTACCGCGAGGTTGCGCAGTGAAACAATGCGGGCTCCTCGGGCTATCATGCGCCATTCGATATCGTAATCTTCTCCGGTCGCAGGCAAAGTGTAGTGCTCGTCAAACCCATTGATAGCAATCAATTCATCGCGCGACATAGACATATTGCTCCCCACTAAATGTTGCACTGGTCGACGCAACCACCGGGCTAACCCGCAATAGAAGGCTTCCTCTACATAGCGGCATCCTCTGTGCCAAAACAGATAGGGGAAAAAGCATATTTGTTCTCCGCGGAGTAATCGTTCACTTAACTGTGGACTCAATTTGACCCTTTTGCCAGCTAATATTACACCGTGTTGTTGGTATCGAATGTGGTATTCCATGAATCGCGGATGCAGTACGCAATCGCCGTCAATGAACACTAGCCAATCCGTTTTCGCAGCCATAATGGCTCGATTAAGTGCCCGCTCTTTGCGCCAGCCTTCATCTTTTTGTGTCAAGTGTTGCATAGGCCAGCACCATTCGTAGTTCGCTACCAAAGCCGCCATGGCTGGGTCTTCGCCATCTTCGGATACTATTACAGCAAAATCCTGCTCTGTTTGCTGCTCTAAACTATGCAAAACGGCTCTTAATGCAGCCACGTTCTTGTAAACCGATATGACCAATGTTGCTTTCAGCATATACCGTATTGCGTCCTTGTCTGATGTCCTCTTTTCGTTTGTAGCCAAATGGCAGAATTGCTTTCTTGGTCTTCCTTGTTGCGATAGGGGCGTTCGTGATAAAGATGTAGCAACGGCAGGCCGTAACGCAACTGAATACCCGTTATTCCGCTATTTTCCAGTCGCTGTCCGAATTCGCGATCCTCTGCCCCGTAGCGCATTCGAGTGTCAAAACCATTTGCGTTTAATATGTATTCTCGCCATGTCGATGCGTTCCCTCCGTTCCAACTGGCTTTGGCTGGAGTGAGATGATTGAGTAGCAGGCAAATACTACGATTTGACCATAGTTTACTCATTTTCCAATTCCACTTCATTCCGTGGCGCTGTAGCCAATGAATGTTAAAGGCGTTCCCCAAGCGAATATCGTCTTCGCTTAGTGCATGACTAAGCTCTTTAGGCAGACGAATGGCACCGCCGGAAATAAAATGCCCGCGTTTGGCATGGCGGTAATGTGTTTCAATAAAGTCCTTGCGGGCAATCAGATCCTGATCTATGAAAATCAAATAATCACTTTGCGCTTTCATTACAGCCTTGTTTAGAATAGTAGTCTTGCGAAAACCTTCATCCTCGTGCCAAACATGAGATAGAGGTAGCACCTCTGCATATTGTTGTATTAGTTTGCGCGTCGTTTCGTCTGAACCGTCATCGGCAATGATAATCTCATCTGCTTTATGTGTTTGGTATCGCAAGCCCCAGAGCGTTTTTTCTAACCATTCAGGGGTGTTGTATGTAGAAACAATCACTCCGACAGTGAACGAATCATCCGTTACGAAATGCTCATGTGCATGATGCGCCCAAAACTTTTTCCGTCCGGCTTGTATCCATGCTAAGCATTGCTTCTCATTTATTCCTCTGTCCTGCGCATAAACAGGACTCAATAGTTCAAAGAAATCGTTCTTTCCCCATAATCGGCAAAGGTTAAAACATCCTTCGCGTGGCGAAACATGCCCGAACCTCATTCGGTTGATATCTATAATCTCGAATGTCCATTGACCATCTGTTTGACCATACAGAATATTGCCCGGCGAAAAATCTTTGTGTAGCACTCCGGCGTTATGAAGCGTTGCAGCGTAGTGCGCGAAAGATCGGATTAAATCCTCCTTGCCAGTTGTCTTGCCGTCTCGGAAATTATAGAAAGTATGTGTAAACCGACTCTGTATCGTTACTAGATACGATTCGCTAATCATCCCTTCCCCGCATAAAATATACGCTACGGGTTCCGGCGTCTCAATCCCTTTCACCAACAGTTCAATAGCGTTCTCATAGGCTCGTTTCGCTTTCGGCGCACGGAAAAACGTATAAGCGATTTGGTTCAAGAGTGCCGGCTTGCGATACCGCTTCACGCAAAGCGGGTAACCGCCGTGTGATACCAGACGAATCTGATTACGCTCTTCGTATATCACTTCGCCTTCATGCTCAAATGTCTTGGGAAGGCTTGATATCCATTCCCGCAACGCTTCATATTTCGGGTTGATGACGATCTTCATCCTCTAAACGCTAACCTTTTCTACTATCGCCTCCGGAGATATGTCTAGACACCGGTAGTCGCCGTATTTGCATTTCGAGTTGCCGTAGATGGAGCAAGGACGGCATTTCATATCCTGTTGTACACAATCTTCCGTTCTTTGCCCGATTCCTAAAAATCCGGCATAGGGATGCGTGGCTCCCCATATGGAAACCACTCGTGTGCCCACCAACGACGCCAAATGCATATTAGCGCTGTCCATACTTATCATCACACGCAGCCCGCGCATGATTTCCAATTCCTCTGCCAAACTATATTTGCCGGCGACGGATTCTACACACTTATACTTCTTTGACCAACTTTCCAATATCTTCTGCTCTTTTCCCCCTCCGCCGAAAAGCACCACTTTCTCACTTTTCTCTCTGCTCTCACTTTTCTTACTTTTCTCACTGCTCTCACTTCTCTCGCTCAGCATCTTTACCACCTCTTCCATTCGCTCCAACGGATAGATCTTTCCGCGGTGGGCAGCAAATGGGGCGATGCCGATACCTTTCCTATGGCCGTCTCGGGACTTTATAGAAGGCGCATCAGAGGCACATCCTGTCAATCCTAGACTTTGTAATACATGGACATACCGTAATACATTTGTTTCCAGCTGTTTATGGGTTATGTTGTGGGTGAGCAAAAACTTGCCAATACGCCCTTTGTGAATAGTTGCTACGTGTGTCCCGCGTAACCGCATAGCTGCACGTATATAGCGGCTTCTCCACACATCATGCATATCTGCTACAGCATCAAACCGCCCTATATCGGCAACAATCTCCCGGAGCGACAACTTGTGTATATCTATGCCATGAAATAATACATTCTCCGGCATATTGGTAAACAAATCTGCCATACGTTCCTGCGAGAGCATTGTAATCTCTATTTCAGGGTGTTGCTCAGCCAGTGCTCGCACTACCGGCACAAGCATTGCAACATCGCCTAATGCGGAAAACCGTATGACCAATAGTCGTTTCATCACTTCAGATGATTACTTCTTGCCGTAGAGAATCGGATTGAGCGTCGGGTCATTATACATCTTCATTTGACGATATACCTTCATGATGCGTGCACCCGACGCGTAGTCCTCTAACAACTGCCCGATAGAGGTAGTCATATCGCTTAATTGCTCTTTTAGCACACCTAATTTCTGTTCGCATCTATCGTGTTGCTCTTTGCTCACGTCTGTGCGGGCCACCTGCTCCTGCATGTGCCATAACTTGACATGCAATATACTCAGTCGGTCTATTGCCCAAGCAGGACTCTCGGTATTGATGCGTGCATTCGGTTTAGGCTCTACGTCATGATACAATTCCCAGAAATAACTGTCAATCCGTTCTACCAGATCTGTGCGGTCCTGGTTGCTTTTGTCTATCCTTCGCTTCAATGCCAATGCCTCTACAGGGTCAATCTGCGGGTCGCGGATTATATCTTCCAAATGCCATTGAACAGTATCAATCCAGTTCTTGTGATAGAGGGCATATTCAATCGTTCCTGCCCGATAGGGATTGGGCATAGTAGCATCTACATTGTCTGTGCGATGATAATCTTCCACTGCCTGCGCAAAGATACAATTGCTTGTTTCTACAAAATTCATATTTACCATGATGTAATTAGTCCTTGTTTGCGGATTGTAATCATCGCACCAAAAGCGTTGCCATATTGGGTACCGAAATCGCCGGAAAGGGCAACGCCGAACTCCAGCCCCCATGCCTGCGGTACAATCTTTTTTACTTCTAACAGAAACGCAGTATTATGCGAGCACAACGGACTGGCGTATCTGCCGTAGTTATCGGCATAATTGACCATTGCGCGATAGCGAAAGCCGTAAATATCGCCTCTCACGCCTATATGATGCGCTCTCACGCGGTTGTTGCTCAGACTCAATAGAGGCGAACCGATAATATACCCGAAATAACTCCAACCTTGTCGGTAGATGCTATTGTTGTAATAGTTATCCGAACCGCCATATACCACTCCGTCTCTGTCATGGAAGGGACCGCTTTGATCGGTAGTATTCAGAAACTCATATGTCACGCCTTCAATAAACGGCCAGCGGCTCTGAACTGCGCTGATTCCCCATAGACCGTCTGGCTTGTTCATGGTCCTGCCGATAAATTGAATCGGGCCGTCTTCTTGGATGATTTGCCAATAAGCACTTACTTTCCACACTTTTCCTTTCACGTCCACTGCCAGTTGTTGGAAACAAATATGGTTGCCTTGCGCATTGAGCTGGTCATTGGCCATTGTACCGCCGGATTGAGCTAAAAAAGCGGTTTTGTATGCGGATAAATCATTGCCTAAATCACCATAAACGGTTGAATAGCCGCCCCATTGAGCTGCGTGGTGGAACTCATAACTGATGTTTACCGGCAGTTTGCCGCCAAGCCTTCCGCCTATATGTTTGTAGTGCAGCAATGTACCTTTCACAACCTCAGAGTTATCGCCCAACCAGCCGTGCGTCAGTCCTCCTTTTATCTCCGCATAACCGAACAAACCCGGGATAGGAGTCCATCTGTCCAGCCCGATACTAATTCGAGGAATAGGGTGGGTATTGTTGGAAAAAAGCAAACTCCCGCTGCTCAAATCTTGGTCGCCTGCACCGTAATACTGAGGCTTGATACCTGCCGTTATGTCCACAATATACAAGCGGATGTGTGCATATAGCTCGCGAAAATAGCCTGTACCTTTCGGCAACGTTCCCTCCATGTTATGTTGTGGACCGCTGATTCGGCCTGTTAGAACAACCCCGAAATCGTAGTCGAACAAACGGTGCGGACGGGTAGCTTTCTTGATGATACCAACGGATAGGTTTCCACTATGAGGAAGTGGCGCAATATTGCCGTTTTGGTTGTGCCATAACAAAGAGGGGGCTTGCTCTCCGCTTGAACTGAGCACACTCACTTCGCCTGCGTACAGCAATGTGTCACGTTGATCGTCCGCTTGGGCCATCGGCAACGGCCACCATTCCCAGGCGGCTATCTGCAAGGATACTATGAGTGATAATATGACGGTAGTGACTCTATTCAATGGTGTATAATGTATTGATTATTTGGGCGTTTTCGTTTTCTCCTAAGCCAAAATATACCTTTCCGCTAATCGTTACGGCTATCTGGTTCTCAGCTCTGCCGCAGGGCATTGTATCGCACCATTCCCATTGATCCTTGTCCGGCGAATAACGCATATATGTGTTGAATATCTCGCCCCCGGTCATGTCTCCGCCAAAATACCTTCCGCCAAAGATATAGACATATTTATCCGTAGCCGCACAGGCGGCAAACTCACGCCCTTTACCGGGCAGAGATCTCACGCGTTGCCATGTGTTGTCAACCAGCGATGCTTTATACCAATTGGTGAGATTGTTGCTGTTAAATCCTGTTCCGAAATACAAATAACTGCCTATAGCCGCACCTGCGCAACCAAAAGCGCGGGGGGCTGTGTTGCCGGTTGACGCCCATTTCTGCCAAGTGTTAGCGCTGATGTCGTATCGATAGACCTCGTTTTGCTGAACATGCCCGCAGCCGTAATATACGAGAATGTTATCGCCTTCTGTTGCTGTGGTGGCTGCCACTGTGTTCTGGCTGGGATAATCCGCCAATCGAGTCCATTGAGCGGTCTTCGGGTTGTAACTCCACCAATCGCGTTGGTAACAGGAGTCTTGATAAGCATGTTTGGCGCTATACCCTAAACCCATATACAGCAATCCGTCCATAGCTGCCATTGTGGCATTCACACGCGCTGTCATCGGACAGTCGCCTAAATTGTTCCAACTATCCGTCACAGGATCATACTCCCATAAATCACGGAGGTATCTACCTTTCTCATCCCTGCCGCCAAACACATAAGCTTTGCCGTCTAACGCACATGCACAGGCCGCGGCTCTTCCCCCTTCGGGCATAGGAGCACATGCCTTAGTGGCGGGTTCAATCTCCGCAATCCGCTCGCAACTGATAAGCGTCAATGCCGCTAACAGAAATATATATCTGAATTTCTTTGTCATGTTGTTATAGCGTTGGAACGATATATCGTTCTATCGATTATTCTGCTTTCGTTTTTCTCTTCAACTCAAAGTCGCGCCCTAAATAGTTCTTCCTTACCACAGGGTTGGCAGCCAGTTCTTCCGGCGTACCGTGGAAGAGGATTCTGCCCTCAAAGAGCAGATACGCGCGGTCGGTGATCATCAGCGTCTCATCTACGTTGTGGTCGGTAATCAGGATACCGATATTCTTGTCTTTCAACCGCCAAACGACATCCTGAATCTCCTGCACGGCAATCGGATCCACGCCGGCAAACGGCTCATCCAGCATTACAAACTTAGGCTCGATAGCCAGGCAACGTGCTATCTCTGTGCGCCGTCGTTCTCCACCGCTGAGGCGGTCGCCAAGGTTATGCCGCACATGTTCGAGGTTGAACTCTTTGATAAGTTGCTCCAGTTTCTCGGCTTGATAGGCTTTGTCGAACTTAGTCAGCTCCAATACCGACCGCAGGTTGTCCTCCACGCTCATCTTGCGGAAGACGCTTGCCTCCTGCGGCAGATAACCGATGCCCATCTGTGCGCGGCGGTACATAGGAAACCCTGTGATGTCTTGGTCGTTGAGGAAAATCCTACCCTGATTGGCACTCACCAGCCCCGTGGTCATATAGAACGTAGTGGTTTTGCCCGCTCCGTTGGGTCCGAGCAACCCGACAATCTCGCCTTGCTCCAGTTTAATCGACACATCGTCCACCACGGTACGTTTGCCGTATTTCTTGACCAGATGTTCAGTTCTCAGTCTATCCATAAAGCCACGGGACAATGGTCGCTATGCACGGCCTCAGTTAATATCTTAGCGTCTTTGAGCCTCTGGCGGAGCGGTTCGCTCACCCAGTGGTAATCAATACGCCATCCCACGTTGCGTGCTCTGGCTCCGGCACGCCAGCTCCACCAGCTGTAGCGTTCGGGGCTTTGGTCGAACACACGGAACGAATCCACCATTCCGCTCGCCTCCCAACGGTCCATCCATTCGCGCTCTTCCGGAAGGAAGCCTGAGACACCTGTCTGCCGCTCGGGGTGGTTGATGTCTATGGGCTTGTGGCAGATGTTGTAATCGCCGCAGACGATGATGTTCGGGCGCTCTTTGCGGAGGTAGGTTATCCAAACAAGAAAGTCCTCGAGAAACTCCATCTTGAACTGCTGTCTCTCGCCGCCTGTCGTGCCACTGGGAATATATGCGTCCATGACGGTTAAGTCTCCGAAATCAACACGCAGCACACGCCCTTCCCGGTCGTATTTGGGGATACCCATACCGGCAAGCACTTTGTCCGGCTCGCTTTTAGTGAAGATACACACACCGGAATAGCCTTTTTTCTCCGCCGAGTGGATATAACTGCGGTAGCCCAGTTCCTGCATAGCCATGACGTCAATCTGCTCAGGTTGCGCCTTGCTCTCCTGGATGCAGAACACATCCGGATTCTCCGTTTGCAACCATTCGAGCAGTCCTTTGCTGATAGCCGAGCGTATGCCGTTCAGATTATAACTGATGATTTTCATAATGCTGTTATTCGTCCGTTCAGATCATAAGTAATACCGTTGCGAATGATGAGAATCTGTCCGTTGCACAGCACACGTGCGGCAGAATTGCCAGTAGCCGCAGGCATGATGGATTGAGGTGATCCTCCGAGGTAATCGAACAGCACAGCCCCGTTGGTTAGCAACTGTATATTGGTGATTTCGTGTCCGGCGAAAGCAGTCCATTCGGTAGCTCCGGCAGGGAAAGCGTCTCCGGCTTTGCCGAAATAACCCGGATCGTACATATCGGGATCGTCAGAGTAAGCCGGAGCCGACCCGTCGGCTTCCAGAATATCCACTCCCATCGAACCTGCCGTAGCGTTGACGGAATTGTTCTGCCATTTGGAACGGCTGTATTTGATCCGTGTAATCAGCATGCCGTCTCCCGGAATATAGGCATCCCATCCTTCTCGTTTTCTTACCTCCAGCAGGTAAAACTCAGTGGGGTTGGGATTCCAGCCGACGAGGTTGTGCGTTCTGGAGGAGAGAAGCAATGATTCTCCTTCGTTCTCGTTAATAGGGCTGAGTTCCACCGTCTCGGCTGCTGTGAGTGCGCGCGGAGTGAGCCAACCCATATAGAACCGCTCGTAGGCGGAGTAGGCGGGAGGCGTGTTTCCGTCGTTGTTGTAGGGACCGTAGTCCATGATATCCCATTGTCCCAAGGTTTTATGCGTGCCGTTGCCCACGATATATAAATCCGGCAATCCCAAAACATGGCTGAACTCGTGGCAGAAAGTGCCTATGCCGTCGTACTTCTTGCTGGAATAACTGAGCTCGTTGCCGCATGCGTAGCGGCTCACGTATTTGTTGTCAACCTGATAATAGGTGTAGGATTGATGAGGCCAGATGGTGGAATCACCTCCTCCGTCCGCTTCGCCATAGCCGGCGTAGATAATATATACAAAATCCACAAATCCGTCTCCGTCGTTGTCGTATTGGGTGAAATCAACGTTAAACTCTGCGTCCGCCAACTGGCATGCTTCGTTGACCATCTGTCCTGCATGTTGGTCATTCCCTTGAGAATTATTGCTGCCGTAGTATGACGCATTATTATTGAGCGTGACAGGTCCCACTACGTCAAACACGGGGTTGTATTGCCCGTAGCTCTGGTCTTGGAAATATTTCCGTGCACTGCCGGATGATGTAATGTGTCGTCTTCGTCCATTCTGCACGAAGGTGTAACTCCTGCTGAAGTCCTGTCCGTTGAGCATGCTGTCAATAGTGGCGACAGGAGTAGTGAAACTGAGGTCCGCGAAATTGACAAGAATGAGCAGTCCCCTCGGAGCAGGATACGGTTGGTCGCCTACAGCCTCGGTTTGTTGCGGGGCACGGCATATAGCGGCCATATCCGCTCTCAGCTTCAGCTTTTCGTCTTTCTTTTCTTCGCTCAACGGTTGCAGCGTGGTTTCGTCCAACCATTGTCCGTCAGCATCTGTCATGTAGTGGAAATGCTCGTTGCCGTGCAGATAGACAATGTGTTCGATACCGTCAGCCGAGGTGCGTGCGATGGGGCCACGGTAGGCGGGTTTGGCTATCAGGCATAGAGTGACGGAGCAGAGAAATATAGTAATTGAGAGTTTTTTCATGAGGTGTTGTTTTTAGTCTTCCGTAATCGTTTTGGATGTCATCTTGATGCCATGTTTGTTGAGCCATTTGGTCTCGCATCTTTTGCGGTCCTCTGCGTTGTGTGCTTTGCGGCAACTACGCACTACCTCTCCGTTCTTTTTTAGCCGGGCGTAGCGCAGCCATCCTTTTTGATCCTCCATAATCTGCCATCCGTCTTCTGTCATGGCCCGGTGCATGTGTTCGTCGCCTCGGAGGAAGGTACGCAAGATATAACCGTCGGGCTGTTCGCGTTCAATTAGTCCGCGGTAGGCGGGCATGTTGTGTCGCTCGGGGATTTGCTTTTCCTCTGCTTGGAGCGTTATTCCTGCTGTCATCGTGGCCAACAAAGCCATTATCCAAATCTTTTTCATCATGTGTTAGCTTGTTTTATTTTCTTGAACAAATCGCTTGCGAATACGAAGTCGTTGAGTGCTTCGTTGTCGCTTGTGAAGACATCGTGACGGCTGCCCTGCCACTCTTTCTTGCCGCCTTTGAGAAAGACGATATTGTCGCCAATTTCCATGATGGAGTTCATGTCGTGGCTGTTGACAATCGTGCAGATGTTATATTCGCGTGTGATATCCTGTATCAAGGCGTCAATCACCAGACTGGTCTTCGGGTCCAGACCTGAGTTGGGTTCGTCGCAGAACAGGTATTTGGGCTCCAGAACGATTGCGCGGGCAATCGCCACCCGTTTCTGCTGTCCGCCGGAGATTTCGCTGGGCATCAAGTGCCACACGCGTTCGGGCATCTCCACGCGCCTGAGGCAGAACTCTGCGCGTGCCTGCATCTGAGCCTGGGTCTGATGGGCGAACATTTCCATAGGGAAAAGCACATTCTCCATGACGGTCATGCTGTCGAACAACGCCGAGCCCTGAAACAGCATTCCCACCTCGCGATGAAGGGCGCGAATCTCATTCTCCTTCATCCGTGCCAGATCGCGCCCGTCGTAGAGAATCTGTCCGCTGTCCACAGGGTGCAGACCTATCAGGCTTTTCATTAGTACTGTCTTTCCCGAACCGGACTGACCGATGATCATGTTCACCTCGCCGTCGCGCAGGGTAGCACTGACATGATCCAGCACTATGCTCCCGTCAAACGATTTAACGATGTCTTTTACTTCTATCATTGTAATTCCTGCTTTCGACTTTCTTAAAACCTATAACCTATATAATAACTCAGTCCCCATGCCATGGTGTCGTAATGACCATAGCCGGGTATGTATAGCGGTACAGCCAATGCCTCTATGCTGTCGGCAGGTACAGCGCGGGTGAAGAGGAAACGTATGCGTCCCATCCATCCCATCGTCAGCCCCTTGTACACGTCCACCTGGCAGCCGGCTACTATCTCACCCCAGCAGTCGGCGCGTACACCAGAATAAGGCAAAGCGGCGGTGTTGGTGTTCTCCTGACGCATCTGCTGGACGGCAGTGCCGAGGCGTACGCCGATGAGCAGTGCGTGCGGGGATGCGGCGGCATTTTTCTTGAGAGGGTTGATGTCCAGCCCCACGCGGAAGAAACCTCCCTGGCCGCGGAAATGGAGCGAGTCGCCTCTAACCTGTTCTCCGCGAGAGGGGTTGGCGGAGGTGGCAGGCAGTGTACCGGCATAGCCCGCTTCGAAAGTAGGGTAGAGACGGTTGATGAGCCTCCAGTTCATGCCTATCTCGTAATGCTGTATCTGTCCTTTGTTTATACCCACTGTCAGAGCCGTGGCTCCTACATCCAGTTTGATGCTCATGCCCTGATACACTTTCGCTGCATGGACTGAATCCTTCGCTGACTCGTGGGCCGAGAGAGACAATGGACAGAGGACAACGGACAAAAGACATAAACCTGTCAGTCTCCACCATCTGCTATGTTCCCTTCCTACATCGTACATTGTCCCTTCGTTCGTCCTTTTACATCATCGTTTTTGCTTCCTTTTTCAGCTCCTCCATCGCTACTTCGTTGGGCGTTGTGCCGTTCTCGGCGTAGGCGGTAAGCAGCGTTTTGGCGTAGTCCATGGTGGAGGCTCCTTTAGGCATCTTGGAGGCTATGCCTACCACGAACGCCGCCATCTCGTCGCGCGAATGGATGATGTGGCTCCACACCTCGTCGCTCACATAAATCTGCTGGCTCTGGTTGTGGTCGAACTCCGCCCGGATTGTTTGCAGAAGATATTGCTGCATCTGTCCGATGGTCCAGGTACTCATGGATTCGGGCTCTTTGGCACGCAGTTCCATAATCAGGTGCTCGGGGGTGGTGCGTTCCAACAGCAGTGCCAGACGCTCATAGGCGCGCAAGCGGATGGGGGAGACCGTTTTCTGGCTCTCACGCTTGAGTTCCCACTGCCGTTTCTTCTCCTCGTTGCGGAACTGCGAGTACTGGATCATCCAGAAGCCGAAAATCAGCACTACAACAATCAGTATTATCAATATATTATTCGTCATACATTCTGCGTTTTGTGAAATTTGCGGCAAAGATACAAAAAAAATCCCACATATGCAAGCATATGCGGGAAATTTTTAGAAATAATAGATTCTTAACGAATCATGTCATCGCCAAAGAAAGGCTGCAGGGCGGCGGGAATGCGGATGCCTTCCGGCGTCTGGTTGTTCTCTAACAGGGCTGCCACGATACGCGGCAGTGCGAGGGCGGAACCGTTCAAGGTGTGGCAGAGGGTCACTTTCTTGTCCTCGGCATGGCGGTAACGGCATTTCAGACGGTTAGCCTGGTAGGTGTCGAAATTGGAGGTGGAAGACACTTCCAGCCATCTGTGCTGCGCCTCGCTATAGACCTCGAAGTCGTAGCAGAGTGCTGCGGTGAACGACATGTCGCCGCCGCTCAGACGGAGGATACGATACGGCAGTTCCAGTTTCTGCAGCAGGCTCTCTACATGCGCAAGCATCTCTTTATGGGACGCGTCGGAGTGCTCGGGCGTGTCGATACGCACGATCTCTATTTTTGAAAACTCGTGCAGACGGTTGAGACCGCGTACGTCTTTGCCGTACGAGCCTGCCTCGCGGCGGAAACACTCCGTGTAGGCGCAGTTCTTGATAGGCAGCTCTTTCTCGTCGATGATCACATCGCGGTAGAGGTTGGTCACCGGCACTTCGGCGGTCGGAATCAGATACAGGTCATCCACCTCGCAATGATACATCTGTCCCTCTTTGTCGGGCAACTGTCCTGTGCCGTAACCGGAAGCGGCGTTGACTACCGTAGGCGGCATGATCTCTGTATAGCCGGCTTTGTTGGCTTCGGCAAGGAAGAAATTGATGAGTGCGCGCTGGAGACGTGCGCCCTGACCGATATAAACAGGGAATCCTGCGCCGGAAATCTTCACACCGAGGTCGAAGTCGATGAGGTTGTATTTCTTTGCCAACTCCCAGTGCGGGGCGAGAGGCTCGCCACCCGAGCATTTCGCCAAGCGGTCGTTAGCAATGCGTTCATCCTCGTCTGTATCCCAGTCGCGGAGTGCCACGCAGCCGTTCTTGGCGATAGCGTCTGTCATCGGTCCGTTGGGCCAGTTGCCGATCGTGACGGCGAGGTTGTCCTCTGCCGACGCACCTTCGGGCACAATGTCGTACGGCACGTTGGGAATGGTCAGCAGCAGTTTCTTCTGCGCCTCCTCCGCCTCCGACATCCGTAATTCGTACTTGGCTACTTTGTCCTTTAATTCACTTGTCTGTGCCTTGGCTGCCTCTGCTTCCTCGCGTTTGCCTTGCGCCATCAATGCACCGATGGACTTGCTGATTTTGTTCATCTCGGCCGCCGCGGCGTCTTTGAACTGCTGGGCGGCTTTGCGCTCTCCGTCAAGACGAAGCACTTCGTCTATCGCCTCTGCGGCTCCAGCGAAGTGCTTCTTCTCCAAACCGGCTACGACACGGGCTTTGTCGTCGTAGATTTGTTTTAATGTTAACATCTTAACAATTTAACAATTTGATTTGTTAAACTCTCGGCATGAATGCCGGGTTCATACCGGTTGAATGGATACGTACGACTTGTTGTCGCGTTTCTTGCGGAAGGTTACGATACCGTCGCAGAGTGCGAACAAGGTGTGGTCGCTACCCATTCCCATGTTCTCACCCGGGTTGTGTACCGTACCACGCTGGCGTACGATGATGTTACCTGCCTTTGCGAACTGACCACCGAAGATCTTCACGCCCAGGCGTTTGCTTTCTGATTCACGGCCGTTCTTCGAACTACCGACACCTTTCTTGTGAGCCATACTCTGTTGTCCTTTCTTTTAAGCAATAACAATCTCTTTAACTACTACGTTGGTCAGATCCTGACGGTGACCATTGAGTTTGCGGAAACCTTTGCGGCGTTTCTTGTGGAATACAAGGATTTTGTCGCCGCGGCACTCGTTGTCGAGCACTTCGCAAACCACTTTGGCGCCTTTCACGTAAGGTGCGCCTACTTTTACCTTGCCCTCGTTGTCAATCAACAGGACGTTCTCAAACTCAACCGTTGCACCTTTCTCCAGGTCGGCAATGCGGTTGATGAACAGTTTTTTGCCGGCTTCTACTTTAAATTGCTGGCCTTTCATTTCTACAACTGCGTACATGTGTACTTGTTTTTGGGCTTTCAGAATTCAGCATTCAGCTTTCAACTTGACGGCTGATGTCTGATTTCTGTCAGCTGTTAGAGCGGTGCGGCGATTACCTGAATCCTGTGCGCTGCTGTCCATGACTCATACGCTGCGGGGTAATACTTATCCATGCCTTTCCGTATAAATGCTGCTTTTTCGCCGAATGGCACAACGGGTGTCGAGCCTCTCGACCGAAAAAATCGTGCAAAGGTACAACAAAAGTTTGACATACGCAAGTTTTTTGACAAAAAAAATAAATTTATTTAAGTTTTTGCTCATAAAGACTTGTGTATTTAACGAATATTTTAATTTCCCGGTTTGATTGACAGTGTTTTTTTTGTTTATGTCTTTTCC
>FLNW01000395.1_pt1 | contig 25765 bp, 26 predicted proteins | sample 1140371 | NCBI WGS metagenome assembly FLNW01 (sample SAMEA3878170, study PRJEB12797) | bioreactor metagenome | biome: Moose rumen | place: Sweden | collected 2011-10
CAAAAAATGAATTAAAAGAATCTAAAAATCCTAAGGTTATACATTATACATGATTTTTCCATAGACCACGAAAATGAATAATTTGTTTACACCCATATTGTTTTAAATATTTTAAGTTCTTAAGAAAGACTAAATACCGAGAAAAAAATGATACATTAATGTTTTTTCAAAGATGTTTAACTTCAAATATTGTAAGTCGTTTTATCATAAAAACATTATGCTTCTTTTGATTTCAAATGAAAAAAATTTTATGAAATAATACTTTAGAATTTTTAAACAGAAAAGCTTTTAAATAAATTATCCCACTTAACTACGTTATTTTTTAAACTAAATCTGGTGATATTTTTATATCATGAAGATATTTTCTCGTTCTTAACTTTATCAATCAATTTTAACTTTCCAATTATTTCACCTACATCTTCAGGATTATCTAATATGATAGCAGAATCTCATAATACCTCTCATAAAGCTCCTTCTTTTGATGATATTACGGGACATCAACATGCCTGTGCTTCGATAGGTGGTCTTCAAAATCATTCATATAAAGATGGAAATAAGAACAAATCCGCTATATTATAAAATCATACAAAGTCTTTCATGTCTTCTATATAATCTAACAAATATACTTTCTCCTTTAAATTATGATTTTTGATGTATAAATTGTGTTCTTCTCTATTTTGCGTTATAACTGGTCTTCAAAGTTTTATAAAAACATAATCATCAAGTCTTTCCATAACTTTAAGAATAGTTATTATATTTTTTCTAGATTCTTCTGATCATACATTTAGTATTATTTTCTTATCAGATTTTATATTATACTTCTTAAATAATTTTTCTCTTATTCATTTTGTGGTGTCTAATTTCTTGAATATCGATAAATCAAAAGCATTATAAATTAATTTTATATTATTTTCTTTCACTCAATATTCTTTAATAAGTAAGTCTTTTGTAAAATTAGAAACAACTACAATATTTTTAATTTTTTTCATATTATTATTTGCTTTCTCTAACAAAGAAAAATATATCTTTTGGAATAAACTTTTATTTTTAACTGATAAATTGTAATTTCTTATATCGTGAATAATAAAAATAGAAGTTTTATATGGAAAGAAAGGAAACAATGTATAAATCAACATTCATTCATCCCAAAAAACCTTTAATTCTTTTGTTTTAAAAAGAATAACTTTTAATGGATAAACAAAAAACTGAATAAAGACTCTCAGCAAATCATTATCAATATTTATCCAATAATCATGCACATTATATCAATTTTTTTTAATCATTCAATATATAGAGTGCTATAATTTCATACTCATGACTTTTTATATTTAATTGGTCAACAAAACCATAAAATCTTTTTCATAATCTAATACGATAAAATTTTAAAAAGCCATAAAATTATGTTACTTGGTAATATCAACAAGTATTTTTCTAAAAGAATATATATTTTATCTGATAAACTTGGTTTTATTCATAATTTGATATACTTCTCTTGCAACTTTATAGTATTCTTTAATGTCTGTTTTAACTTATCAGATTTAGTTTGTCATTTTCTTACTCTATACTTAAGTAATACTTTATCTAAATTCTTAATCTTGTATCATTTTAAATAGAATTGAAGCCATATGTCGTAATCTTCTCAATAGTTTAAATCTTTTTCATATCATCATACTTCATCAAAAAAAGATTTTCTAAACATTGTAGTAGGGTTAGAAACAGGGGATTTCTTAAGGATTACAGATGAAATATTGTCCGAATATTTACGTAATCATATTTTCTTTCATTCTTCATCTATTATCTCATTATCTCATGCTACTACTCAATAATCATTGTGTTTTGAAAGAAATTCATATTCTGCTTTTAATCTACTTTGGATACTTACATCATCACTGTCTTGTGTGGCTATATAATCTGTTTCAGCTAAACTTAACAATCTGTTCCTTGTATAACTAATTCAACTATTCTTTTCATTCCTATATAATCTGATCCTTTTATCCTTCTTAGTATATTCTTCACACATCTCATAGCTTCAATCTGTAGATCCATCATCCACTATAATAAATTCAAACTCTTTAAAAGTTTGATCTAAAATAGACTCTATAGCTTCTCATACCCATTGCTTAGTATTATAAACGGGCATGATTACCGAAACTAATGGTTTCATTCTAGTAATGAAAGTAGTAAAGCACCCACTTTTTTTATCATCCTGATGGTATTTCCCACCCTTGTCACTTTGTGACACTCCCCCTCACAGTGGAGAAAACTTAAAATAACATTTTGGCTCCCTAGAGGCAAAAGCCTCAGTAGTCCCATATAGAAACTAAAAGTCTCATAAGTTGTCCCTGTCAGGGGAAGATTTAGAAGGAGTTTGGAGGGGATTTAGGTGAGGTTGGAAGCTACAGAACAACGCGAGACTTAGGGATTGTTTCAGACAATGACATTTAGAGTGCTTCGACTACCAAGATACAAAGATGGCTTACAATCATAGTCGCCAAACCATTATACAACCCCTTCTTTTTAGATAAGATTGCGATTGCAAGCCACCTTTATTTCCCAGCAATAAATTTTTAGTTAAACTAAAAAGCACCCTAACAAGTGGTGCTTACAGATATACGACCAGTAGAATCATTAAAATTCTTGCCAACGAACATCTCCACACGCTAGAGTGCTACCTTGTTTATTGACAAAAAACTTAATTATGGATTGGAGACTCCACCGGTCTTCTTTTCCATATATCTGTAAGCAATTATTAGAGTAGAAAATTCTGAATAAAAAGCAAGTGGATTTACAAACTGGATTCTTCGGTCGTTTACCCTGCTTGACGGAGCAAACTCCCTCTGAATACAAAATTTACCATCCCAAGCACAGCAAAAGCTCCGGCAAAACACCTTGAAAAAAATCTGATTATTTCTACTATGGATTTAAATTTAATTATTCAAATAATTTCAAATGACAAAAAGAATCCTAACTGGAATTAAACCAACAGACAGTCAAATGCATCTCGGTAATTATTTCTGAGCTATCGTTCCATTCCTCAAAATGGCTGAAAAAAATTCTGATGCTGAAATTTTTCTTTTTTTAGCAAACATGCACGCACTCACTGCTCTTCACGACTGAAACGCAATTAGAAATAATTCCATAAATATTGTAAAACTTTATGCGGCTTGTGGAGCAGATTTAGATAGATTTTATATCTACAATCCTGCAGATATCCCTGCTCATGCACAATTGAACTGGGTATTCTCTTGCCTCACAATTATGTGAACTATGGAAAGAATGCATTCATACAAAGAAGCTCTCGCAAAATGAAATGCTGGAACCATTAGCGTTTGAACATTCAACTACCCTATCTTAATGGCTGCTGATATATTGATTTATGATGCAGACTATGTTCCTGTTGGTAAGGACCAGAAACAACACGTTGAATATGCCAGAGATTTTGCAGAAAAATTTAACAGAGAATACGGAGAAACTTTCAAAGTTCCAGAGCCATTAATTGACAGCAGAGTGGCAACTATAATTTGAAGTGACTGACGTAAAATGTCTAAATCATACAATAATTACATCTGACTTCTTGATGATGAAAAATCAGTTCTAAAAAGAGTAAAGCAAATCCCAACCTCTACTCAAACAGTAGAAGAGCCAAAAAATCCAGATGAATGTAACGTTTATAATCTATGTAAATTATTCCTCACTCCTGAAGAAGATGAAGCTCTCAGAGTTAGATATACAAAAGGCTGACTAAGTTTCAAAGAAGCCAAAGATTATCTATTTGAAAAAATAATGGAAACTCTAACTCCAATTCAAAAGAAATACGCTGAAATTTCTGATGAAGAAATTATTAAATTATTGAAAAAATGAAAAGAATCTGTAGCTCCAATCGCAGAGAAAAAAGTTGAAGATGTTTATAAAAAGGTCGGATTTATATTATAATATAACTTTATATCAATTATAAAAAGCTAGTTCTAAGCTAGTTTTTTATCTTTAATAATTCTATTGAAAAATGTAATTTCATGAGTATATAATTATTTTACCCACTAATAAAATTATCATGAAATTAATTTTCGTAACTTGATGAGTAATTTCTGGCTTAGGTAAATGAATTACCGCCGCTTCGATATGAAGAATCCTAAAATCTGCATGATATAAAGTCACTATGGGTAAAATGGACCCATATCTTCAGATAGATGCTTGAACAATGTCTCCATTCGAACATGGAGAGACTTTTGTAACAAATGATTGATTTGAAACAGACTTGGATTTAGGACATTATGAAAGATTTATCGATGAAGAACTGAGTAAATATTCCAGCACAACTACTGGTCAGATTTATCTTTCAGTAATAAATAAAGAGAGAAAATGAGAATATCTATGAAAAACTGTTCAAGTAATACCACATGTAATCAACGAAGTTAAAGAAAGAATTAATAAAATCGCTGAATGAAGCGATGTAGCCATAATTGAAATCTGATGAACTGTTTGAGATATTGAATGACCTCATTTCATAGAGGCAATGAGACAATTTAGATATGAACTATGAAAACAAAACGTATTATTTGTCCACGTAGCTCCAATAATTACAGTCACCACATCTGGAGAGATGAAAACCAAAGCAATTCAGCACTCAATAATCAAATTAAGAGAACTCTGAATCCAAGCTGATATTTTGATTTGTAGGACTGCAAGTCCACTCGAACCATGAATAAAAGATAAATTATCAATGTTTTGTGACTTAGAAAAAGATTGTATCATCGAAAATTTAGATCAAAATATTTATGAATTACCTTTATCATTCCAAGAGCAATGATTAGACTCTCTTCTAATCAAAAAATTATTTAATGAAGATAAAAAGTCTGATTTATCTCAATGGGCAAATCTGGTAAATAAGCTCATGAACCCAGAAAACGAAATCACGATTTGAATAGCGGGAAAATATACACATTTAGATGATTCATATATAAGCGTTGTTGAAGCTTTAAAACATGCCTGAGCTCATTATAGCACGAAAATAAACATTGAATGGATTGATACAGAAAAATTTGAATCTGACTGACGAGAAAATGAATTTACGAACCTATGTAATTCAAAGAACATTTCGTGAATTGTGGTTCCATGATGATTCTGAGATAGATGAATTCAATGAATGATAAACATCGCCAATTTTTGTATAAAGAAAAATATTCCATATTTGTGACTTTGCTTATGATTACAAATTGCAACAATTGCTTTTGCCAGGTCCGTTTGTAATATTCCAGAGGCTAACTCATGAGAATTTACTCCAGAGAATGAATTTAATGTAATCGATATCATGGAAGAACAAAGAACTATTAGCGATAAATGATGAACTATGCGTTTATGATCTTATGATGCTGTATTGAAACCAAATACAAAAGTCTGGGAACTATACAAAGAATTCAATCAAATTGATATTTCTAGTAATATTGTAAAAGAAAGACATAGACACAGATACGAAGTTAATCCCAATTTTCATGAAACATTATCTCAGAATTGATTAATATTTTCATGAATGTCTCCTGATTTAAAATTAGTAGAATTTATAGAAATACCTGAACTGAAATATTTTGTAGCCACTCAGGCCCATCCTGAATTTAAATCCAGATTAAATAGACCTCATCCACTGTTTGCTTGACTTATAAAATCCATACTTAATAATTAAAATATATTGCATTCCAACATAAAATTAATATTTAAAAATCAGATTTTTATATTGTTATTTTAATAAATGGCAGATAGTGTATCAGTGACTTCCCACCATTCTTATGGTTCTCGTGTAGGAAACAGTTTCAAAAATATTTTGTGATGACTACTTCTTTTAGTCATTTCTATAATCATTCTCGTTTGAAATGAAAACAACTATGTTAAAGAAAAAAATGCTTTAAATGAATGATCATCAATAGTTCAAGAAGCATCTTCTACTCAAATCGATTCATCTCTCGAATGAAAATTGGTACATCTTTACGGAGAAACCGCATCAGATGCAGAAGATTTACAAGATAATGTATTCTGAATTGTAGCAGATGATCTTAAACTACAAAGAAAAGTTGAGATGTATCAATGGTATGAAGAAACTAGCGAATCTTGTACGGATAATTTATGATGAAGTGAAGAGTGCACTACTACATATACCTACGACAAGCAATGGAACAATGAAAGTATTAATTCAAATAATTTTCATGAATCTGATGGACACAATAATCCATTAAATTGGGAATATGAATCAACCGAACAATCAAAATCTCCAATTACATTATGACAATATACATTATCAACAACTTTCGTCGGTATGTTGGACAACTATACAGTCATTGATTTAAATAAACAGACCGTAAAAAATCCAAAAGCTCAGAATGAATCTGATTCTACTGCTTTAGAAACCGCTGATAATGAAATAGAAAATAATAATGATAGTTACCTATATTGAGATACAACAACCAACAATGATCTCAACGATAATTTATTCCATATCCAAAATAATTATATCTACATTTGAGAGGATCCAAACGCTCCAGCCGTTGGAGATTTAAGAATCAGCTTTTCATCAGTTAAAACAGGAACAGTTAGCATTGTATGAAAACAAGTGTGAAACGAACTATCAAGCTATACAACTTCAAATGGAAGAAGTATCGCCTTATTAGAGCAATGAAATATAACAGCAGATGACATGTTTCAGCATGCACAACAAGCTAATAAAATGTGGACTTGGATTGTCAGATTTATTGGACTGCTTCTAATGTTCTGTGCATTTTCTATGATGATGCAATTTATAGAAACTCTAGCTAAAGTCCTTCCATTCCTTGCAAATATCATATGAGTCTGAACAAGATTAATTGCATTCTGTTTAACTTTAGTTGTTTGATTCGTTGTAATATGATTAGCTTGGATTGCAGTTAGACCAATAGTATGAATAAGTTGCCTAGTGGTAGCCGCCGGATGAATATTCTTATTGGTAAAATCGAAAAAGAATAAGAAAAATACTGAATCAGTTGAGTGACCAAAGACTAACAATTCAGAACCTACTGAAGTAATAGAAGTATAAATAAGATATTAATGTAAAAAAGAGGCAAATGCCTCTTTTTTTATACATATTTAAGTATATCCTGAAATATTTCCTCGATACTTCTGTTTCCATCTATATGCACTAACCAACCATTCTCCTCTACCCATTTCAATCACGGCTCAGTTTCACTATGAAATGCTTCAATCCTCGTTCTAACTGCTTCAATGTTTGAATCATCAGCACGACGTACCAATTCTCATCCACACTTTTCACATTTTCAACCTACTATCCCTCAATTTGCATTATTTCAGCATTCTCCACATACAATTCTTCATGCCAAACGTTGATATACTACTTCATCAGGTAAATCAAGATGTAAAACCACAAATTCACGACCAGATTTTTGCATTAATTCACAAATTTTTTGAGTCTGATATAATTTACGCAAAACTCAGTCAACAAGCAAGCGCTCTCATTTTTCTACTGTCTGCAAAAATACGTTAAAAATGGCCACAGTCACATCATCTTTTATCAACCCTCATGTATCTACTGTGTTCTTAATATAATTTCAAATAGCATTATCATTGCTAGATAATGCACGTAATATACCTCATGTTTCGAAATATTTAAACTGATTTGAAAATTTTTCCATCAATAAATCTGCCTGAGTTCACTTTCCAGATCATTGAATTCCTGATAAAAATATATCTTTCATGTTTTACATAATAAATGTAAAATCAGATATATTATAAACAAAAAATTTTTTAATGCAAAAAAATCAACAAATTACATATATACGAAATTTCAATAAGAAATGTCAATCCAAAATAGCAATAAATCATCTCAAATTTTTGCATTTTATCAATAATAAGAATATAATTAACTATCATTTATTTTAAACAAAAAATATGCAAACAACACTAAACTCGGAAAGATTTCCACTAATCGCGATTAAAGATTTAACCCGATGATATCCAGACTCCAAAAAACCATTATTCAAAAAACTGAATTTTGAACTTTTTAAGTGAGAATTTACCATAATTATAGGAAAATCTGGAGCTGGAAAATCCACTCTCGTAAAATTTTTGATTGGACAGTTTAGACCATATACTAGGACTGTATACTACAGAATGGATGATATGGCTCACTATAGCGATGCAGATATTCAGAGATATAGAAGAAAAATCTGAATCGTTTTTCAGGATTATAAATTAATTGATGCATTATCTGTCAAAGAAAACATCATCTATCCTCTAAAGATACAGTGAGACGACGATGCAACAATTCAGGCAAAATATAGAGCAATTACATCCAAATTACATATTGAAGATATCAACAAATTAAGCTGTGAAACACTTTCATGATGAGAAAAGCAAAAAGTAGCTATAGCTAGAGCCATGATTAATAACCCTGAATTTATCATTGCTGACGAACCAACAGGAAATCTCGACTGGGAATACACACAAGAAATTTGAGATGTTTTGGTAGAAGCCAACAAAATGTGAAACACAATTCTATTGATTACTCATGATGTACATCTTTTAAACTACATCAAATCAAAAACAAAGGTAAACGTTTTCCAAATGTAATTACCAAGATATTATAATTTTATTGCATTTGCAATATCTCATGACCACCAAGACTAAAAAAAATATAGATTCAGAGAAAGAAAAGTTATACACACAAATTGCAAAACACTGTGATTGACTATGTATTGCCAGATATCTCAAAAATGAAGCAAAAAATGCTCTAAAGTATTTTCATGCATATAAACTTTCTAATATCAAAAAAAATCTGAATGAATTTTCTGAATATTTACTTTATTTAAACGATCAAAATTGTCAGAGAATTGAATCTTTTACTTCATGAAAAGAATCCAAAAGAGCATTAAACAACTCTGTTTCATATTTCTATGACAAATCAAATATTACTACTAAAGAATCATCTCTGATTCAAACGAAAATCGAAACAAATACATACGAAACAATCACCCTAATGCAAAGCATTAAGTGATGCCTAATATTAACTATCGATGAATTCTGTAACGCCTCTCCTACTAGAATCGACATTATGCGTTACGAATTATGAAAAAAGAAGAGCAAATCAAAAGAAAAAGTTAGATAAAAGGTACATGGTATAACATGTACCTTTTTTTATTAAACATATTCGAAACAAAATAAGACTTACCCCACTTCTTTTATACTAAAGTGAAGAGCTTCACCACCTCGTGACTTTACATGTGTAAAAACGATTGCGAAATCCACTTCAAAGTCACACCGCCAGTTTCTCGATGTCTCTTTTTTTACCAATCGTACACCGCTATCCCAAATTACCACAGACCCGTCTTTTTTAATGATTATATCACCAAAAAAATCATCACTGGAATTAGGCTCACCTTCCCAAGCAAGAGTTAATTCCTGCCTAGAATTATTCCATCCACGGATCCAAAATTTAAAAATTCTTTTCATGTTATACACATTTTGTTTTCGACAAATAGATTATAAAAAATCCATTCAAAAAAACAATATTTTTATATGAAAAAGAAAAAGCTGAAAGAGTTACTTCAGCTTCATCTATAGTACATTATGAGTATGCTGCGGATACTCATTTTTAAATTCTTCGAGACATTGTTCAAAGTCCTCGACTTCAACAACGGATTCATCAACCCAACCGCGCCGTGCACAGAAATTCAAGAATACCTGCTGTGTGTCTCGACTAAAGATGCGGTCAAACATCAAATTACTAATCGTATCCTTCATATTCAACGTATTTAATTATTATTCAATACTCACAATATAAATTATATAAAACTTCCACAAAAAGTCAAATACAAAAAAAGCTGGAGCAATACCCCAGCTTAATCCAAACGCACAAACTCTTTGATTCGAGGATACTTGTCTCCGTACTCTCTGACGAAGCCCTGAAGTTCAGATTTAAACTCTTCCTCATCCACCACAGTGTATTCATCCACACAAGGGCCGAGAGAAGCAAAAAAACCATCCTGAACCTGTTTTTGCTCCGCTAAGTACGTTTTCTTAGCTTCTTCGTTCAATCCCAGAACGTCCTTTCTGATATACTTATCCATCAGAATCGATAAATATTCCATTTTACACCTCCTTTTTTATTTTATAACTATATTATAATCTTTTTGTAATATAAGTCAACCAAAAACTATTTACTTGAAAATTATTCATATAATAATAAAATTTTTCGTGTATTTAAAATTAATATTAAATAATGCAAATTTTAACATGAGAACAATCAAAAAAAGCTGAAGAATATTTCATTTTAGCATGAGAAATTGCACAAAATGCGACTTGTGAAAGATCTAAATGCTGATGTGTAATAGTCAAAAATGGTGAGATAATCTGACAATGATGGAATACCCCTCCAAAAAATTTAGAATCTCAAAGAAGATGTACCTGTGACAAAAAATCATACAATTTTAAAGTAACCGATAAAACATGCTGCATCCATGCCGAACAAAGAGCAATTATGGATGCATTGAGAAATCATCCAGACGATATTGAAGGTTCAGATTTATATTTCATTCGTTTAGATAAGGAATGAAATATGTCCAAGGCATGAAAACCATATTGTACAATATGCTCTAAAATGGCATTAGATACTTGAATTAAACATTTCTTACTCCGACACGAAGAATGAATAGCCGAATATGACACTGAGGAATATAATCTGCTTTCATATCAATATAACGAATAATGATTTGAATATTCGATTCATGATTAGGTTGATTATCTGTACGAAAAGAATTGGTAAAATTGATGCCAGATCAGAATTTTTGTTATATTGCAGATTCTGCATATTGTCCCTATTGAAGAAAAAGTCCTAAAGAATTACAAGACAGATGCAAAAAACTGACTGATTTTTTGATTAAACAGTGGAAATGCGATATAATCGTAGTCGCATGTAATACTGCTACTGCTGCGGCTATCGAAGTTTTGAGGTCAGAATATCATATTCCTTTCGTATGAATGGAACCAGCTATTAAACCAGCACTTTTACATTCAAAAACTGGAGTAGTCTGAGTACTAGCTACATATGGAACATTTAAATGAGCGTTATATCATAGGACTTTAAGCGAATTTCAATGAGATGTAAAAGTAATAGAACAAGTCGGAGATTGATTAGTAGAACTTGTAGAACAAAACAAAACTGGTAGTGAAGAAGCAAAAGAATTACTAACAAAATATCTCACTCCGATGATTGAAGCAAATGTGGATCATGTAGTTCTGGGGTGTACACACTACCCTTTTCTCATTCCAATGATTCAGAAAATTCTGAATGAAAAAAAAGTCTGAGATAAAATTACAATTGTAAATCCAGCTCCTGCAGTAGCTTTGCAAACTCAGAGAGTGCTGAGAAGTTTGAATGTAAACAATGAATGACTAGAAAATAAGAATAAATTCTATTCTACATGAAATGAAAATATTCTACAAAATTTCGTAGAAAATATCCTTCAATGATTAGATTCAGATACAAAAAATAAAATTAAATTAAAATGTAATAATTTTTCTCTTTTATCGATATAAAATTATCAGATACATGCCAAATAACGAACCATTAGCATATTATCTCCGTCCAACTACTCTCGATGAAGTAGTATGACAAGAGCAAACCAAACTTTCAATTCAAAAATTTCTAGAAACCTGACAGGTACCTTCTATGATTTTTTGGTGAAGCCCTGGGTGTGGAAAGACTACGATCGCTAACGTTCTCTCCCATCAATTACAGGCAGATTTTTTTGAACTTTCGTGAGTAAAAAGCAAAAAAGAAGATTTAAATCTGATTCTTGAACATGCAGAAAAAAATAAAGCATATTGAAAAAAAACTCTCCTATTCTTAGATGAAATACATCGTTGGAATAAAGCACAACAAGATTCTCTCCTTCCTTTTGTAGAAAGTGGATTAATTACATTGATATGAGCCACAACTGAAAATCCATCTTTTACCATAAATAATGCCTTATTGTCGCGTGCAAAGGTTATAGTATTTGAAGCGTTAAAGCCTGAAGATATTATTACGTTTTTTCACAATAACCAAGAAAAAATTCAAATTCGTTACCCAAAAATCAAAATCACAGAAGAAAATCTGATTACTATCGTAAATTTAGCTAATTGAGATTTGAGAAACGCTTGTAATCTCTTAGAATCCTCAATTATGCTATCTACAGATTGAAAAATCAGCGATGAAATAATTCAAAAAGCATTTTGAAAACCAATGTATTACGACCGCGATGGAGAAGAACATTACAATATCATTTCAGCAATCCATAAATCAATGCGTGATAGTGATCCTCATGCTACTTGCTACTGGATTCAAAGAATGCTCTCTGGATGAGAAGATCCTCGCTATATTGCACGTCGTATGCTGCGTTTTGCTAGTGAAGATATCTGATTGGCAGACAATAATGCTCTACTTCTAGCGAATCAGGTTTATGATGCCGTAGAAAAAATCTGAATGCCTGAATGTTGAATTTTTTTAATTCAACTATGAATTTACTTAGCAAGAGCACCAAAAAGTAACTTATGCTATAAAGTAGATTTAGCAACAAAAAAAGATGTACAACAACATGGAAATCTACCCGTTCCAATGCAGATTCGTAATGCTCCTACAAAATTAATGTGAGAACTATGATACTGAAAAGGTTACGAATATGCACATGACCACCTAGAAAACAAACAAGATGACTGAACAATCAAAATGAATAACCAACATTTTCCAGATGAATTAAAAAATAGAAAATATTTCTAATAAAATTTACTTAACATAAACTGTAAATATCGGGCTCTTGCCAAAAATATTTACAATAACTTTTTACAAAATGTATTTTTTGATAAAAAATAAAAAATATGTATAATTTGTGAAATATTTTATTTGGGTTGAAGATTATCATGAAAAAAACATGAATAAAAAGATGAACATCTCCAACTTTATTTTTATGGATTTTCTCAATTGCTTGGTTTGGATTTTATTGATTTTTGATATTTCCAATACACTTGCTAATGTTCACATGAACCCAAGCAACTTGAATAGTTACAGACGTTAAAGTTCATGAAGATGATGAGGATGGAGATACCTATGAGCCAAAAGTAAAATATACATGTGGATGAATTACAACAGAGCAACGACAGTGATTTAGTTCTAGTTCTCATTATCGTGAATGAGAAAAAGTAACAGTTTATTGTGATGAGAGTAATCCTACAAATTTCACAATTAAATCATTTTCAAATTATTTACTGTTATTGTTTCCACTTCTTTGATTACTTGTTTTATACTTTGCTATCAAAAATTTGTATGAAGACATAAAAAGAAAAAAATTAAAAAATAAACTTTCACAATATGGAACACGTTTAGAAGCAATTATTTCTGAAATTAAGGATACGAAAGCTAGATCGAATGATATTCCATGATATCAAATTATAGCAAATTCTAACTGAAAAGTCTTTATAAGTGAGACTATTTATGCAAAACTTCAATATATATTGAAAAAATGAGATAAAATTGATGTTTATATAGATCCAGTTAATTCTGATGATTATTGGATGGATACAGATAGTATATTTGATAGACCTATCAGAAATGATTACGGGTTAAATAATGATACAGATAACTTAAATGATAATCAGAATATACAGCAAAATCCTGCAATAAATAATATTTTACCTACCAATACATCATGAAATACTATTTCAAATGATACAAAAGAGGTAATCCCCAGACCTCCAAAGTTATCAGATAAAAAATGTCCAATTCATAGAGTAAAAAGTGGTTATGGATTGGGTATAATATTTTCACTGATATGATGATGAATTATCGTATTTCTGTTGATTAGTATTATAAATACAATGAAAGATAGCTGATGGAATGCTGTATCTGATATATTGCCAGGGCTTTTATTTGGATGAATATTTTTGTTGGTGTGACTTGTAGTATTAATTCCTAAAATAAAATGAAGTAAAAAGAAAAAAAGATTGAAGGAAGAATGAGTCAAAAGGGAAGGTATGGTAACAGAAATTTCACATAACATGGTAAGAATAAATGACCAGAGGTGATATGTCGTAATAGCGATATATGAGTGAAAGTTATTTAGAAGTGAAGCAGTTTATGCAGATATTTATTATTTAGTCGAGGAATGAGATGAAATTGATATTTATGTGGGTAGTTGATGAGAGGAGGATTATCGAGTTGATACGGATAGTCTATTTTATAGAGAACCTAAACCATCATATTATGAGAGATCCCATTCAATCTGAGATGTTTTCAACATCATAAAAGATACAATTAGGAATAATAAAACAAATTATTAGAAAGAAAAGAAACTTGACATTGTGAGTAAAATATATATGTAATAAATACTGTCATATGACAGAGAAACAAAAATGGCAAAAAAATGAAAAGCTTAGTAAAAATTTTCGCCTTATTGGCGATGTTTGCAATCCTTATCATGGGATGCAAGAGAAGTGTTGATCCAGTACACGGGACAACCCCTGTGGATATCTCATTCTGGGAAGGAACATCCGAAAACACATACTTCCCATTGGACGTTTTCCGTCAGCTTGGAGAAGCAAACGACACCACAGCACAGCGTACCATGGTGGACGAATACCGGACTATTTTAACGACCAACATCGTTAATCACTATTCGCAGATCACAGATGAAAAAAATATCAGATTTGTATTAGGCTCAGGTTTTGCCAAGGATGTTAAATCCGGCGATGGTAAAACCTATAGCGGCAATTTCAAAAACGAACTGATAATAATTATCGACGATCCTGCGGTAAAAGATACCATATTCCTCGCATGTGGTAATGGAATGTTGTCACCGCTTGAGTTCTCTGAATGTTCGGACTTCGGCACGGCTGAAAAATGGCGTTTTACCATCCTCCCTGGAGAGGGCATAGCTCATCACTTACCCGAACTCCAAGCTTGGGCAGAAGTAGCTAACAGTCTATCAATTCCTATCAAAGACAAAGATGGGAACATTGTCTCTCAAGAAAAATATCTGAATTTCTTGGGAAGATACGAGTCACTACTCTTTCCATATGATGTCATTGACTTAATTGCTGGTAAAGTTTACAACAAAGCTGGTCAGGAGGTACAATTCGACCGAAGAATGGAGGAAACGGAAAAGGCAAATGCTAAAAGGACAAAAAAGTCCAATAAATAACCACAAATCAACACACAACTAATCAACCATTTAACCACCACCCTTAGGTTTTCCTGGGGTGGTTTTTTATTACACATAATATTACTCAAAAATTATATTGCAAACGAAATAATTTTTCCTATAGATTAATTGATTGAAAAATCAAATTTATGTCTTTTATATTATCAAAAAGATTATGGATATTAATAATTATCAACAACAAATGGAAAAAGCAATTGCTTACCTAGAAAATGAATTCAAATGAATGCAAGTTTGAAGAGCAACAACATGATTAGTGGAAAATCTTAATGTTGAGACTGATTATTGAACAATGAAAATGAACTGAATCGCACTTATAACTACACTAGATCATTCAACAATTAAAATTGAACCTTGGGACAAATCTGCTGCAAAACACATTGCAAATGCAATTTATGAAGCAGATTTATGAGTATGAGTTGATAACCAATGATCTCACATCTTAGTTAAAGTTCCTCAATTAACACAAGAGAGAAGAGAACAAATTGCTAAAAATATAAAATCTATGTGAGAAGATACAAAATGAAATATTAGAAAAGTTAGACAGGATGCAATGAACGAAACTAAAAAATCATTCACCGCTAAAGAAATTTCAGAAGATGAACATAAAGCTAATGAATCAAATATAGAGGAATTAACTAAGAAAATGAATACAAAAATAGATGAAATAGTTAAAGCAAAATCTGAAGAAGTTATGAAAGTTTAATTTAAATATTATCTTAATATAAATGAATATTCGGAATATATTAGTAACACAAATATTATACCGCCCAGTCTTCAACATCCTCGTATTATTCTTAGCAATATTCTGATGAAGACTTTGGATAGCCATTGTATTACTTACATTTCTTGTAAGATGATTAATGTATAGATCATCCGCTGCATCCAACAATATGCAACAGTGAATGAGTAATATTCAACCAAAAGTAGAAGAACTACAAAAGAAATATGCTGATGATCCTCAAAAATTAAGTGAAGAGACTATGAAACTCTTCAAATCAGAATGAAAATGACCTTTCAAAGGTTGTATAACCATGCTAATCCAAATCCCTGTTTTCATATGACTATATAGAGTTATTTGGATGATTGCTCAAAACTGATGAATCCCTGCTGAATTAGATTGGTTATATAGCTTCTTTTATTCATTCTGACAAAAGTATCTTGAATCAACAAACATCAATCAATATTTCTTATGAATAGATTTATTCTCAAGTGGAAACCGAGTACTTACAATAATAGTTACCGCATTATATTTCTTACAAATGCAATTAACTCAGTTAACACAGAACAAAAAATCTACTCCAAAAATTCCTGGTGCAACAATGCCAGATATGAGTAAAATGATGTGAGGTATGAATATAGGTATGAGTTTGATGATGTGATTAATGGTATTTGGTTTAAACTCAGCTGTATGACTATATTTATTAACTTCATGTCTATTCAGTATTTGCCAATTCACATGGAGATATAGAGCTATACTTAAAGCAAAATGGAATGAAAAATTTCATAAAAATGAACCAACAATAATCCAGCCTAAATAATTTTATCTTACTACAATCTAAATAATGAAACAAACATTAGCTAATTTAGCAAAAGCTTTTGCGTGAGAATCTCAAGCTAGAAATCGCTATACAATTTATGCAAGTGTAGCAAAAAAAGCATGATATTTACAAATAGCAAACGTATTCTTAGAGACCGCAGAACAAGAGAAAGAACATGCTGAATGGCTATTTAAAATGATGCAAGAATTTGTTGAAAAAGAATGAGTAGAAATGCCTAGCATAGATATAGAAACTACAACTATGATTAAATTCTGAGATACATTAACAAATCTCGAGACTGCAATTAGTGGAGAGAATGAAGAATGGACTGAGATGTATCCCGAGTTCGCTAAAGTTGCAGAAGAAGAATGATATCCTCAGTTTGCTGCTAGAATCAGAGCTATTATGGTTGCAGAAAAACATCACGAAGAAAGATATAAGAAACTTCACGACTTAGTAAAAGACAATCTTGTATTCAAAAGAGAAGAAGAAGTTTACTGGACTTGTACAAAATGTGGATATGTTTGGAAAGGGAAAGAACCTCCAAAAGTTTGCCCACTATGTGGACATGATCAGGGGTATTATATTAGAATGAACGAAGAATTCTAAAAAAAACAACTTAAAAAAGCTGAATGTCATGCATTCAGCTTTTTTGTTAAGCTCTTCAAGTTTTTCTTCACTGTTTTCATCTTTTAGTCCAATCTCACTTCCATGTTTGAAAATAATTTGTTGTCTGTCCTCTTAAAATATTATCATAGTCTATATGAGGTGCTACACATAAGATTTTCATTCACCCATCTGGCTCCATTATCATCAAAATTCTAGGATTTCTTTGCTTACAATCTAATGATATTTTAAAATATTGCTTTTTATCATCTGATGTTCTTAGTTCTATACCTCCAAGTTTATTAATGAATAGCTGTAACCATTTATCTATATCCTCGATAAGATCCACTCATTCTCAGCGAGCTGTTTCTACTTGCTTAATGAATGCTGTTTCATTAGCAAACGAGAATGACAACCTCTTAAATATATCTATTCTTCACTGTATATCATCTTTATCCAAAGTTAGAAGTTTTTTTCTCAAATATAATTTATCAGAATGCACACATTCTCACTTACTAATAAGCGTTGATCTAGGTCTAATAGTTAACATTGCAGGAGTAGAATTTTCACTTCATAAACTAACATTTTTAACTCTCATTTTTGATACAACAAATCCACACTGCTCCAATATACTGGTTACTACACCATTTAATTGACTACTCTCTCATTTTGTCCAATTCTCTACAGTATCGAAGGACAGTTTTAATTTTCATCATTCATAATTTAAGAATTTCTGCTGTTTCTTACACTCTTTAGTTAAACATCTAATAGTACGATCAACGAAATTTTCTGGGAAATGATAATCATTCTTGTGATTTTCTACAAAATTTTTTAACGCTGTCTCTATTGCCTTCACTTTAGGCATCACATCAAACTCAAAAAAGGCTTCATGCATTGTAGCAGTTTGAATAGAATCCACATCGGATTTTAATCCACTAACTTCCTGCTCATTTTGTGTTATTTCTGCCTGCAAACGAGCTAATTCTTGCTGTTTTTCCGCTATTTCTTGATTAACTTCTCAGATTTTTTCTTCCTTCTGCTTAATAATTTCAGTAAGTACAGTGAAACAATAGTAATCCAGTCATCCATCTTGAACAATAAAACGCTCTCTTTTGGCAACTTCAGCATCTAAATCTGATTGTAATTGTCTCTCCTTTTCTTTTTTTAGTCTTTCATATCATTCTTGTCTTTTCTTTAATGTGCGTTTTTTCTCCGCTGCTGACAAAAATTCATCATTTTCTACAACGATTTGTGTCTTATTAAACATCTCTGTCAATTCATCTATTCCTTTGGATGAACTATCGTTTATATGATCAATGTTTTGATCATAAATACCCAAAGCCTGTTCATATGAAGATAATGTATATTCTTTCATCATTCAAAGAAAACCATATAAAATATTTTTATATTGACATTTTTACTATATATTTTTTAATATATTTTTCAAGAGCATCTTTTATATCAAAAATTTAGCCAATTTCCTTTGACTTTACTGGGTCAAATCATATAATTCATATCAGATTTTTATTAAATTTTTAATTTCAAGTTATGACTTATTCATTGGATACAATCGTTGCACGAGCAAAAAGAAGAGCTTTCACTTTTCCATGATCTGATATTTACGGATGACTAGCTAATGCATGGGATCTTTGACCATATGGGGTGCTTCTACGCAAAAATATTATGGATGCTTGGTGGAAACACTTCGTTCAAGAGCGTCAAGATATGGTAGGATTAGATGCTTCTATCCTAATGAATCCAAAAGTTTGGGAAGCATCATGACATGTCTCATCTTTTTCTGATCCGCTTGTAGATTGTCGTAAATGTAAGTACAGAGACAGAGCAGACAAATTAATTGAGGATTTTATCAATAAAATTTGAGTAAAGCTAGACGAAATAAAATCAAGAATCTGAGCAGATTCTTTGACTCCTGAAGCTTGGACTTTTGACCAGCAAACGGCTTTCTTATCTGAATTTAAAGTAAAATGTCCAAAATGTGGAAGTTGTGATTGGACAGAACCAAAAAAATTCAATTTGATGTTCAAGACCCAGCAGTGAGTAATTGACTGAGAGTGAAAAGATATCTACTTACGTCCAGAAACAGCTCAATGAATTTTCGTTAATTTTAAGAATATCTTAGATACGACTAGAATGAGAGTTCCTTTTGGGGTGGCTCAGGTTTGAAAATCTTTTAGAAATGAAATTACTCCGGGAAACTTTCTTTTCCGTGTGCGTGAATTCGAACAGATGGAAATTGAATTTTTCTGTGAAAATGATGAAGAAAAATGATTAGCATGGTTGCAAAATTGGAAGGAAACTTGTGAAGAACGATGGATTGAAAAAATCTGAATTAATAAAGATAAACTTCGTTTCCGTGAACATGATCCAAAGGAGTTAGCTTTCTATTCCAAATGAACTTGGGATGTAGAATATTTATTTCCATGGTGATGGGGAGAACTACAAGGAATTGCATATAGAACTGATTATGATTTACAGCAACACATGAAATTCAGCGGAAGAGATATGCAATACACTGATCCAATAACTGGAGCTAGATATGTTCCACACTGTGTAGAACCATCTTGGGGACTTACAAGAGCTGTATTGACAGCCATGATTGATGCTTACGATGAAGAAGAATACACAAATGGAAACTGAGAAAAAGAAACTAGAACCGTAGCTCACTTTCACAAAAATATCGCCCCAATAAAATTCGCGATTTTGCCATTAGTAAAGAAAGATGAAAAACAAGTAGAAATTGCTGAAAAAATATTCCACGATTTGTCGAAAGACTATTTCTGTGAATATGATGATAATGGAGCAATCGGAAAAAGATATAGAAGACAAGATGAAATCTGAACTCCATTCTGTATTACTGTTGATCAGCAAAGCACAGAAGATGGGGAAACTGTTACGATTAGAGATAGAGATACGATGGAACAAAAGAGAATTAAGATTTCAGAAATTGCTAATTACATGAAATAATATTTATCTATGTAAAAAAACAATGAAAAATTTCTTAAAAAGACTCATTCGCTACGACAAAATATATGAAACTTTGAAAGATAGTATTTTTTATCAAACATACAAAAGACTTCGTGCAAAACTAGCTGCTGAATTATACAACCATCCATCCAAAGATTTCTTTGTTATTTGAGTAACAGGAACTAACTGAAAAACAACCGTTGTAAACCTATTGCACAAAATATTAAATGACAACGTAGCTCCAACCGTAGCCATCAGTACAGCAAACATAAAAATCTGAAATGAAGTCATGGAAAATACAAAAAAAATGACTTCACTGGATTGCTTTGATCTTCAGCAAACTCTTGCTACTGCCAGAGCATCATGATGTAAAATTGCAGTCTTGGAAACAAGTTCTCAATGACTCGATCAATACAGGTTTGAGTGAATTAAGTTTGATTTTGCAGTACTCACAAATATCACAATGGACCATCTCGATTACCATAAGACAATGGAAAATTATGCAGATGCAAAGAAAAAATTATTCAAATACGTACTAACCAACGGAAAAGACAAAAAATACGCTTCATTCTGTACAGATGATAAAACAGGTAAGAAATGGTTTGAAGAAATGGCTTTTGATCAAAAGGTTTCATATAGTATCCACAATTCAGCAGTAATTAAAGCCACAAAAATTGAAGAAGGATTGGAATGAACGTATTTCGAATTTTCATATTTGTGACAAAAATTTTCTGGTACAACACAATTGATTGGATCATACAACATATGTAACATAATGTGAGCCATTTCTGTCGCTACTAGCCTATGAATAGAAATGAATCCTACCATAAAATCTATAGAAGATTTTGAATGAGTATCTGGTAGAATGGAACCTATATATACTGACTGAGTAAAATATTACGTTGATTTTGCGCATACTCCAGACTGACTAGAAAAAACGTTAAGCTTTGCAAATAGCAACAAATGAGAATGAAGACTGATTGCAATTGTTTGAGCCCCTGGAAATCGTGACAAAGAAAAACGTCCAATCATGTGATATACCGCCGTAAAATACGCCGATGTAATAATATTCACAGATGATGATCCAGATACTGAAAATAGATTAAGTATTCTAAATCAGTTATCTAAAACAATTCAAGAAAAATGATACTCAAATAAGAAAAAAGTATTCATAATTCCTGAGAGAAAGTATGCACTACAATTTGCTACAGAAATTGCTAGAAAATGAGATGTAGTAGTTTCATGTGGGAAATGACATGAACAGGTTCAGATTACAAATTTTTGAAAACGTAAATGGAATGATAAAAATATCTTAAGTGAAATTTTACAATCTCAAAACAAAACAATCCTGAATACAAAAGAAATCAAAAAAGCTTATCTACAGAATCTAAGAATTGAAAAAAGCGGAAATAGCATAACTACACAGCAATATTTCTCTCCCCAACCAACACCTGAAATAAAAAATACTCCATCATGAATGTTTAAAAATCCTGATAACTAAAATGCTAGAAGATTTAGAGAATCAAGAATATGTAGTACTAGACCTAGAAACTACATGACTTACTCCATACAGAGAATGAATTACTGAAATAGCTGCAATTAAATGCAGAAATTGAGAAATAATTGAAGAATTTCAAACATTAATAAATCCCGAAAGACACATTCCTAATTGAATAGTAAGGCTGACAGGAATTACAAATGAAATGGTTGCGGATGCTCCGACTATTGATAAAGTGATGACAGAATTTTCTGAGTTTTTAGGAGATGCAATAATTGTCTGACATAATGTAAGTTTTGATTTCAGATTTTTGAGTTATTATCACTATCAATGTATGTGAACATATCTTGAAAATGAAACAATTTGTACTCTAAAAATTGCTAGAAAATTACTACCAGAATTACCAAATAAAAAACTCTGAACCATCTGTGAATATTTTTGAATTACAAATGAAAGAGCCCACAGAGCCATGTGAGACACTCGTGCTACATTAAAGGTGCTACAAAGATATCAAATGATGGAAACAGAAAAACAATATTAAATTTCGCGAAATATTGATTGATTTTTTATGCCTAAATGTATATATTATATTTGCTATGTGCTTAAAAAGTTAAGCATGAGCCAAACGATAAAAATAAAAAAATTATGGTACAGTATGATGAATTCAATTTGCGTATCTGAAGAACTTGTCATACAAGTTGCTTCAGCCATCTCTCCTTATTTACCAACATCTAAGGAGGAAACCGTGAATGCTATCGCTAGCATTGCTCTATCTCAACTAGTAGACGAAAGTCCTGCTAGTTTAGCTCAAGCTATATTTGCATCTTGCGACTATAGCTCAGAAATCATATCTCAGTATCCATCAATCAAGTACAACATCGAAGATGAAATACTTGAACCATTATGGAATCTGGGAGAAGAAATAACCCAATACGACAGCATTTCTGTCGCTCAGCAAGCAATTGAAGACTGGGTTTGCAACAATACTGAGTGCTAACCACACACTCAGAAAAATCTTGGGGTGGCTATTCCCCCCTTTTTTGTTTCCATTGAAATCTTGAATATTTTTTTTATAGTATCAGCCGATATAGCAAATCTGATTTTTTATTTTGTTTAAAAAATACATCATGAAAATTCTTGTAGTTAATGCTGGTAGTTCTTCTCTGAAATTTCAATTATTTGAGATGCCAGAAGAGAAAGTAATTATTAGTGGTTATATTGAAAAAGTAGGAATTGAAGGAAGTTTTTGGAATACCAAAGTTAATGGTGAAAAAATAAGGGGCGAAAAAGATTTAAAAAATCACACAGAAGCTGCACAAGTAATGTTAGATGAATTACTTAAATATCATGCTGTTGAAGATTTAGATGAGATAAAGGGTGTAGGACATCGTGTATTACATGGTGGAGAAAAATATTCTGATTCAGTAATAATTGATGAAGATGCCATTCAAAGTATTAAAGATTTAATGAAGTTGGGACCTTTACATCATCCTGGTAATTTGGCTGGTATCGAAGCTATACAAAAGGCATTACCTGAAGTTCCAATGGTAGCTGTATATGATACAGCATTTCATCAAACGATGCCTAAATATAATTTCATGTATCCAGTACCAATGGAATGGTATGAAAAATATGGCGTAAGAAAATACGGTTTCCATGGAACTAGTCATAAATATATTACTCAAGAGATGAAACACTTATTAAATAAAGATGATGTAAATCTAATTATCGCTCATATTGGTAGTGGTGGGTCATTATCTGCTATTAAGGATGGTAAATGCTATGATACCACAATGGGTTTAACACCATTAGATGGTATTATGATGGGTACTCGTAGCGGTTCTATCGATCCTAGCATTCTAGAGTATGTATGTAAAGAATCAGGAATGGATATCTCCGAAGTTACCAATGCTTTAAATAAAAAAAGTGGTTATTTAGGAGTATCTGGTTATAGTGATTCAAGAGATGTTGAACAAGCAGCACTTCGTGGAGAAGAAAATGCAAAACTTGCTCAAAGAATGTACAATGATAGAGTAGCCAAATTTATTGCTCAATATTATATTGAATTAGAAGGTAAAGTGGATGCTATCGTATTTACTGCTGGTGTAGGAGAAAATGGTACAGAATTCAGAGCAGATGTTTTGGATAAACTAGCTCCATTAGGAATTAAATTAAATGTAGAAGCCAATAATAACATAGCTTCATATAAAGAGCAACATGAAGGTATCATTACATCACCTAACAGTAGCATACCAGTTTATGTACTACCGACTAATGAAGAATTGATGATCGCTAAAGATACATATAAATTAGTTAAATAATTAAACATCTTATACAAACAATAGCTCTATTCTTAGAGCTATTTTTAAAAAAAGCCAGAAGATAACCTCCTGGCTAACAACTTAGTTCGAAGACTCATCAAGCAATGCAAATGCTCTTTTGTAACTGCTAAGACTACTTTCTTCTCCTACGAGTTTAAGGACATACTCCAGATCCTCTTTCTCATGATAAACCTCAAGGAATTTCATGAGAACATCATCTTTCACCCTCTTTACATCCTTGTTAATTTCGTGAATCTCCTGATTATAGGCCAAATCAGCCGTTCCTTCGGCTGAGATTTTAGAATCAGATCCCTCATCTGCAAAAGCAATAACGAAGAGAAAGTCATCGGGATGCCTTGCATAGTACCTCGAAAGCAACCTCTCCCTAGCATGAAAACCCATATATCGAATTATGTAGACAATACCAACATAATCAGAGTCCTCAATGAGCTTCTTTTTTTGCATCGCTATCTGCACTTTCAATGCAGCCTCACGAATAAACAGTTTTTTTAATTTTTCTGCAGTACGCATAATGTATTATTTTTTTGTGTTTATGTTGTATATGTATTTATATATAGATAGTATATATTTATTCAATAAAGTCAATGATGAATTATAACTGATTCAATATGAATATTGAAAAAAGCACAGACAATCGTAATATACCAATGTTTAACTACCATCAATTATTAATGATTATCGACGCTCACACACACTTAAATACTGATCAGCTTTTTTGAGATTATAAAAAATATTTGAAAAACTTTGAAAAAATCTGATGAAAAATTCTAGTCAACGCCTGAGCCAATAACGAATATAATCGAAAATGAATCCAAATTACGAAAGAATCTACCAAAGATTTCCCAAAACTGATAGTTAAAGCCGCAATCTGACGACATCCATGTGACATACCCCATAATGAATCAGATTTTTCACCACTTCTGGATGAATTGGAAAACACATTTGAAGAAAATAAAGACTATATTGTAGCAATATGAGAATGCGGAATCGATCTCCACTTTCCAGACAATCCACCTCTTAAAGCTCAACAAAACGCTCTAAAACTACAGGCAGAATTGGCTAGAAAACTCAACTTACCATTAATGATTCACTCTCGTGATGCATTCAATGAAACTGTGGATGTTCTCAAAGATTTTTCAGATTTGAAAATCTACTTCCACTCTCGATGATATTGACCAAACGAATTAATTAAAGCTGAAATGACTTTCCAAAATTTACGACTTTGATTCACAAATGTAATCGAATATCCAAGTGCGAATAATATCCGTGACGCAATTCGTAGCATTAAAACTTCAAAAATTCTGACTGAAACAGATGCTCCATTCCTACCTCCACAGACTATGCGTTGACAGCAAAACGAACCTGCCTATGTAAAATATGTATATGAAAAATTATGTGAATTATTGAATATAAACCAAGAACAGTTAGAGAGCATCGTTGAAGAAAATACAAAATCACTTTATAGCTTATAAAAAAATCCCTCAAGTATGAGGGATTTAATTTTTTATTTTTATTTATTCTCAAAAATTTATCAGTCTATACAGCATCAGATATGCTTCTCTTCTA
>FLNW01001289.1_pt1 | contig 24711 bp, 18 predicted proteins | sample 1140371 | NCBI WGS metagenome assembly FLNW01 (sample SAMEA3878170, study PRJEB12797) | bioreactor metagenome | biome: Moose rumen | place: Sweden | collected 2011-10
AAAACGAAGGTTCTTATTTTCTTACTCATGCTTCTGCTACCATCTGCCATATGGTCAGCAGAGAATGCTTCCAATGTCCGCGTGCAACAGCAGGGTAAGGACATTGTCATCACGTATGATTTACACAAGACTTCCAATGTGCGATTGCTAATGTGTGCAGATGGCGGGCGATACGTGCCTCTCAAGGCGGTGGATGGCTCAGTAGGGTATCGAATCGGGAGGGGAAATGATTTACGTATGGTATGGCATCCATTGCAAGAAATGGAAGCATTCACGGCTAACAATGTCCAATTCAAGGTGGAGGCGTTAAGTATGTATGAGGCATACTCCAAACCGGACGGTCGTCCCACGACTGTCTTGATGGGAGAAGTAGCCTATTCTTTTGCTCCCCAATTAAGTTATGGAGCCATGTTCGGTCAAACATATCGCGGATTAGGGTGGTACGTGGATTTCAGGAGTAATTTCCGTTTTGTTTCCCCGACAGACGAGCTAAGTTGCAGCGAAGGAGGCTATATAAATGGTGAAATGCCCTTTTATTCTGGAAATTCCCAAACGTCCGTTTTGACCATACACGCCGGATTTATGATGAATATATTGCATTTCACATACGGCTATAACAATCGATTTAATGCATTTGGGTTCTATGTAGGAGGGGGCTATGGAGCCCGCGAGAAACTATGGGAGACAACAGACGGGAAATGGATTGAGCACGGTCCCTCGTCCAGCAAAGGTTTCAGCGGAAATATAGGCCTATGGGGAAGTGCATATGGATTCTCCATAAAGTTCGGAGTAAACACTATCAGTTTCAAATACCTGGAACTGGAAGCCGGAATTGGCTGGATGTTCTAACAACAAAACCTCACAGATATGAAAACAGGCAAATTTCTCGGGACGGTATTAATGACAGTATTGCTTTTTTCGTGCAAAGATGAAGAAATACCGCAGGCATATGTTCTGCTGGAGGACGTGCAAATAAATGCCTCATACGCTACAGCCGATATAATTTGGAATGTATGCACCAATAATCATTCCATCAAAGAAGCCTATGTGGAATACGCATTGGATTCCGCTTTCACGGAACACGTAAAGATGCAAGAGATGCAGCCAAGCAATGATTCCTATTCGTATTCTAATGGCCTTAAAGAATATTATCCCTACTATGTATCATTGAACCAGTTATCAGAAAACACTACTTACTATGTTCGATGCAAGGCAGCCAATAGTATTAATTCATCGCTATCAGATACTAAGACTTTTCGCACCAAAGCACATACCAAAGCTGTTGTCCTGACGGATTCGATTGGCAGTGTGACAACTGCTTCCGCCACCTTGCACGCCACGTTAGCGTCGTGGGGCACCGAGAACAAGCCCCAAGTAGGTTTTTGCTATGCCAGCCATCCGGATGTAACAACGGACGACTATTGTATATCCGTAGCAACGGAGCGGAATATAGATTCCATTACTCCTTTTGCCGCCACAGTAAACTCATTGGAAGAAAACGCACGGTATTATGTGCGTGCGTATGCAGTTAATAAGGTAGGCACTTCGTATGGAGAGGAAATGGTATTTTCGACTAAAGGATACTCCTTGCCTAATGTAAAAACTTCCGGTACACGCAAGGTAAAATATTCGTCGGCTGTAGTGGAAGGCGAAATATTGTATGACGGGGGATTGACAATCACAGAACGCGGCATATGTTATGCCACCTCGCCCCAACCAACCATAGCAAACAATAAAGTGGCTATAGAGGGAGATGATAAATCCTTCAGTACATCGCTCACGAATCTGACTGCCCATATAACGTACTACGTCCGGGCATATGCCACGAATAGTTTGGGAACAGCCTATGGAGAGGACATAGCGGTAACACTGGGAGAGGGCTCACTCTCGGCGGTATTTTCACTTGGGTCACAAGGCAATGTGCGTTTTTCTAAAGGAAATCTGCAGTTTAATGCAATGGTTGGTTCGCATACTTGTGCCGACGGCACAACACAGCAGGGAACGTGGCAGTTTGCAGAGAATCAATATGATGTAATTGGGTCCGAGAACAGCCGTATCTCGCCCACCTATGTGGGATGGATAGACCTGTTCGGATGGGGGACAAGCGGTTATAACGGTTTTTATCCCTATCTGGCCAGCGGAGAAGCATCCGACTATTATTATGGGAAACACCATATCTCCAACACCTACTATGACTGGGGTATATACAATGCTATTTCCAACGGAGGAAATGCTCCTGAGTCATGGCGCACGCTCGAAAAAACGGAATGGGATTATATCCTTAAATATCGTACCAATGCGGCCAAACTGCACTATGAGGCAAAGATAGCCAACCACAGCGGATATATATTGTTGCCTGACAATTATGACCTTTCCTCCGAGACGCGAAAAACAGAACTTACTCTGGAGGAATGGGAACAATTGGAGACTCAAGGAGCTGTGTTCATATCTTCACAGGTTCGCCATCGTTCGTACACCAATGTAGAAAATGGTTCTTTGTATTGGACGACTACTTGCTCAGGAGTAGCGGCAGCTGTGGTGATGAATGCCGAATATATGAATATAGATGGGAATGCCTACGGCAGATGGGTAGGCTGCGCGGTACGACTGGTACAAGATGTTGAATAAAAACTATATTTTCTTTATGAATGACAAACGAATTCTATATGTCGTGTTAGTCCTATGCCTGACTATCCTGACTATGTGCAAAGACGAAGAAGTGGCACGTACATATATCGAGAAAGATGAAGCACAAGTATCCTGTTTTCATACCACTGCTGATTTTAGATGGCAAGTCAATAGTTATGCCACTATCAATAGCGTTGTGTTGGAATATGCACAGGATCCTGCCTTTGCATCATATCTCACCGCCGCTATGGAACTACAAGATGGCATATATACCACATCCCTATCCCAGCTCACAGCAGGTGCAAATTACTACTGCCGTTTCCGCGCAATAAATCAGGTCAATACATGTTTGTCACAAGTGTATTCATTCACCACTCAAGCATATGCAGACGATTTGGCTACTGTGCGCACGGATGCCATCACAAAAGTTATGCTCCATTCGGTGAGTGCTTCTGCAACATTGCAGGATTGGGGATGCGAAGATATTGTGTCAGTAGGATTTTGCTACGCCACGCATCCCAATGCGACCAAATCAGACAATTACGTGAATGCGTCCGTTGAATTGAACAAAGACAGCCTTTCTTATTCATGCGAGATGTCCGGTATGGCACCAAACCAGACATACTATATCCGTGCATTTGCCACGAATAGCAAAGGAACGGCTTACGGCAAGGAGATGACCGCTATACCTTGCGGATTCTCGGTAAGTCCTACCCAGAACGTGCGCTTTGCCCCAGGCAATCTGCAGTTCAACGCTTCTGTTGGTTCGCATGCTTGTGCAGACGGCACAACACAGCAGGGAACATGGCGGTTTGCAGAAAACCAATATGACACTATTGGAGCCCCAAATGTTTTTGCGTCTGAGAGCTATAATGGATGGATAGACTTGTTCGGTTGCGGCACCAGCGGATGGAATAGTGGTGCTGTGGCATACCAGCCTTGGTCAACCAATGGAGATTATAAAGACTATTTTATCAATAACTACCAAAGGGATTTACAGGGAAAATATGCTAATGCGGATTGGGGCGTTTATAACGCGATTTCCAATGGTGGGAATGCCCCAAAATTATGGCGGACTCTGTCCATAGATGAATGGACATATTTGGTACAAGCGCGTGAAAACGCAAGCAGTTTGCGTGCAGAAGCGGAAGTATGTGGTGTTTGGGGCATAGTCCTGCTGCCTGACGGATGGGAAAAACCGGCGACACTGAATCTGGTCTCAATGGCAGAAGACTACGTGCTTAACCACTATACTCCAGCGGAATGGAATGAACTGGAGTCAACCGGAGCAATTTTTCTACCAGAGACAGGTCAACGAGATTATGACCAATATTACGGGTGCAATTACCGCGTCACGGATTATGACGAAGCATATAACCATACAGGTATTTATTTGTATTACTCCTACGATGATTTTTATGACAGTTACGTAGAGCAACATTATATACATTATTGGTCGTCTTCCTATTCCAGGGAAACGAGCACATGTGCATACGTCATATATTTTAGCAGCCCTAATTATACCAGGCAATATGATATGGCTAATTTTCGCGGGCTTCCTGTTCGTTTGGCACAAGACGTAGAATAAGCATAAATCATTGATAGTAATCAAATAAATCGTCAAATTATGAAAAAGTTATTTTTATGCCTGCAGAGCCTGCTATTTGCGGCTGGCATTGCAGCACAATCGAATGTAAGTGCACCTATGTCCTTTCATATCGAAAAAGAGGTAGTTCCGCCCATTTTGAGTATTGTACCCAACACCTTGCGGCTGGTAGATCCAAGCAACAACAATGTGATAGATGGCGGCGAAGTATGCAAAATATGTTTCGAGGTGGAGAACACCGGCCGTGGCGATGCTTTCGGATGTACCGTTTTGGTGAACGCAACAGGCAGTAACGACGGGTTGATTATCCGTAATGTTGCTCTGCCGGTTATTCATAGCGGAGACAAGACATTAGTGGAAGTCCCTATTGAGGCATCCGAGCGTACACAGACAGGACAGGTGGCTTTGACTATCAAAGTGAATGAGCCGAACGGATTCGGCACCAATCCCATTCACTACACTATCGGTACACACAAGTTGCGTACTCCGTTGGTTCAAGTGGCAGATTCGAGAATCTTAGGCGAAAAGGGAGGAAAACTCATGCCTCGGGAAATGTTCAAACTGCAAGTGATTATTCAAAATGCAGACCAAGGATTGGCAGAGAATGTCATGGTAGGATTGCAACTGCCATCCAATGTGCATTGGGTGGGAGGCACGACAGAGCATATCAGCATTGGCTCTATGCGTCCGAATGAAACACGTGTATTGGAATATGAACTGGTAGCCAATGAACTGGCAGGAGACAAACTCAATCTCAAAATTGCATTGAAAGAGAACACCGGCAAATATGCCAGAGATGCAGAGATCCCGCTGCAGTTCGGTCAGTATATCGGCAGTTCTATTGCAATGAATGTAGAACGCAATGACGAAGAAGTGACAATAACCAAAGCCACACTTATCTCTGATGTGGATAAAGATATTCCTGTGACTAATAATACCAAAAACAAAAACACCTTCGTCCTCATCATCGCCAACGAGCATTACCAGCAGGTGGCGGCCGTTCCCTTTGCGCTCAACGATGGCAACATCTTCCGCGAATACTGCATCAAAACGCTCGGAATAGGCGAAAAACGTATCAAATATCTCGCAGACGCTACCGGCAACCAGATTAAGGCCGGTGTGAACTGGCTTGATAATATCACAGAGACTTTCGATGACCCCAATGTGATTGTCTATTACGCCGGACATGGTATCCCTGACGAGACCAACAAATCCGCGTACTTGCTGCCTGTGGACGGATCAGGGACGGATGTATCTACCGGATACAAACTGGATGACCTATACGCAACGCTCGGCAAAATGCCCGCATCCCGTATTGCGGTCTTTATGGACGCCTGCTTCTCCGGCTCCAAGCGTGAAGAGGGTATGTTAGCCTCTGCGCGAGGCGTGGCACTCAAAGCCAAATCCGGTGTCCCGCAGGGCAATATGGTCGTCTTCTCCGCTGCCCTGGGAGACGAGACAGCCTACCCCAATAGGGAACAACAGCATGGATTGTTCACTTATTATCTTTTAAAGAAACTCCAAGAGACGGAAGGTAATGTGGAATTGAAAGCATTGGGCGATTATGTCACTAAACAGGTTTCCCAACAGTCGCTGCTTATTAATAGTAAAAAACAAACACCATCTGTCACCCCCTCTGCATCCCTGGGCAACGCGTGGCAGACATGGAAACTGAAATAACATACAACCCACATGAAAACGAATATCCTAATCATTTTGATTGTTGCCATCATTCCCTTTGGCGCAGTTCAAGCAGTTGAGAAATGCGATGCGCCACAGTATGCAAAGAAGGAGAGCAAACATTTGCAGAAACAAGGTTGGCGACCATTTTCTGATGATGCATGCATCGCAGAACAGTTGGCAAACCGAGGTAAATTACAGATGGAATTTGACGATGATTTATTTCCAAAGTATATTTATGCAGATGGTATTTCCGATATGTGTCTCTCCATAGACGAAGCATACAAAAAGGCGATTGCTGTCGCGCAACTGGCTCTTGTCTCTATGTCCAAGACTGAGATAAACAGCCGCCACCAGGTGATGTCCGCCTCTGAGACCATGGAGAGCACAAACTCTATTGGTGGATACACTTTCAAAACAATATCTATACGCAATGGTGTGGAGATTGATACAGTCACTATTAGCTATAATGGCATCAAACTGATGCAGAGTTACCAAAACGGAGACGAAGGAGGTGTAAACTATAATTGGGATGCCATGCTCAGATATAGCGATGTGTTACCTATAGCAAAAAACGCATGGGTAGCACTTCGTCTATACCGCAAAACGGATAAAGGATACGAAGTCCTTGTTACCCTTTTCAACTACAGTCCAAAAGACCTTGAGAATTAAAACTACACACATTGACACCATACAACAATGAAACACAAACTACTTACTCTTCTATTACAGTGCACGAAAACTCCATGTACAACGATATGCGCCTTGCATTGGCGTGGCTCAAAAATGTATGCGACAAGTACGAAGGTGAAGCTTCGGTCGTTGTCTATTACGCCGGACATAGTATCCCTGACGTCTCCGATAAATCAGCTTACTTATTGCCCGTGAATGGCGACGGACGTTATGTCGCCACAGGTTACAAACTGGATGAACTATACGCAACGCTCGGCAAAATGCCCGCATCCCGTATTGCGGTCTTTATGGATGCCTGTTTCTCCGGCTCCAAACGTGAAGAGGGTATGTTAGCCTCTGCGCGAGGCGTGGCACTCAAAGCCAAATCCGGTATGCCGCAGGGTAACATGGTCGTCTTCTCCGCTGCCCAGGGAGACGAGACAGCCTACCCCAACCGCGAACAGCAACACGGCCTGTTCACCTATTATCTCTTGAAGAAACTCCAGGAAACGCAAGGCGATGTCGCTCTCAAAGAGTTAGGCGATTATGTCACCAAACAGGTTTCCCAGCAGTCGCTGCTTCTGAATAGTAAAAAACAAACACCATCTGTCACTCCCTCCACATCGCTTGGCAACGCGTGGCAGACATGGAAACTGAAATAACATACTGTTGGCGCAAAGTGCCCGAGAGAGTTATCAGGAACGCCGCGAAGTGCGCAAAATGGCGAAAGCCGAATTGAACGCCAAAGTGGACTGGGTAACCAAACGTGAAGCCAAACGCCTCAAACAAGAAGGATGGCAGGTCATGCGCGCAGAACTGGAGCAGAAAGGCAAAGACCTTCATAACAAATTAGACAAGATGCTTGGTCTATAAGCGGACCAATAAACGTATTTACAATTTAACAATTTACAATTTATATTTTTTTTGAACCATTTTGGGCTAATACTCCCCCTTTAGGGGGCTGGGGGGCATTTTGAACGAATGAAACTAAAATCGCTGTAAAACAAAAAAAGTTGTTCATTTTCTTGCGTATGTGCAATTTTTGTTGTACCTTTGTACGCAAAACAGAATCCTATGCGTAAGACAGCCATTCTCTTAGGCTTGGCTATGGCTGTTACAGCCATAGCGCAGCAGAACAGTTTCGACGAGTTCCGTCAGCGCCAGCAGGCCAGTTTCAACCAGTTCAAATCAGACCGCCAGGCGGAGTTTGACGAGTTTCGCCGGCGTGTCAACGCCGAGTATGCCGAGTTCATGCGCAGGCAGTGGGAAGAGTTTCCCGTCCAGGAGGCGGAGCAGCCTGAGAAAGAGCCGGAAGTCAAACCTATCCCTGCGCCGCAGGAACCGATTGACACAAAACCCGTGGAAATCAACGTGAAGCCGGTGGTGGTGGTTATCCCTGAACCCGAGCCCACCCCCGAACCCATCGCGCCTGTCAAACCCAAAGAGGAGCCCTACAAACGCGTCAGTATCAACTATTTCGGCACCATCGCCACTATCGGCTTCCCGCAGAACGACCACCTGCGTCTCGCCGCCCTCAACGAGAACGCCATAGCCGATGCCTGGCAGGAGTTGGCAAAACCCGCATACGACATCACCGTCAAGACCGCTGTGGATGCCCGCAACGCCGCCAGACTGTGCGATTGGGGATACATGATGATGCTGCGCGACGCATGCGAGAAACAGTACGGCAAGACCAACGAGGCGGTGCTCGCACAAGCCTATCTGATGGTTCAGTCCGGCTACCGCATCCGGCTGGGGATGGCTAACAACAAACTGTATATGCTCGTTGCCAGCGACTACGACATATTCGATTATGTCTATTACACGCTTGACGGCTGCAAGTTCTATCTCATCAGTTCCGACCCATGCAGGAGCATGCAGATTACCCAAGCCAAGTACGGCAAGGAACGTGCGTTGTCGATGCAGATAGCCCAACTGCCCAAACTCAACTCCGAGCCGACACCCAAACGTTCGCTCACCTCCAAGAAAGGTGTCACTGCATCGGCTTCCGTCAACCGCAACCTGATCGATTTCTTCAATTCCTACCCCCAAGCCTGCGTGAGCGGCAAACAGAATACGCGTTGGGCGGCTTATGCCAACACGCCCTTGGACCAATCCATCAAAGACATGCTCTATCCGCCATTGAGAAAAACCATCGAAGGCATGAGCGAACGCGAGGCGGTAGCCATCCTCCTGAACTGGGTACAGACCGCCTTTGAATACAAATACGATGACGAGGTGTGGGGACACGACCGCGCTTTCTTTGCCCAGGAGACACTCTATTATCCTTATTGCGACTGCGAAGACCGCTCTATTCTGTTCTCACGCCTGGTGCGTGATCTGGTGGGGCTGGATGTAGTGCTGCTCTATTACCCCGGACATCTGGCTACAGCCGTCGCGTTCTCCAACGAGGAGAAAGGCGATTTTCTCACCTATAACAAACGCAGATACGTGGTGTGCGACCCCACCTACATCAACGCCGGCGTAGGACGAACCATGCCGGGCATGAATAATCAGGAAGCACAAATCATCGCACTCAGGTAATGGAGAAGGGAATGGCGAAAGGTTATAAGGTCATAGGAATAATATTGGCGGTAGTGATAGCTATGGCAGTTGCCGCAGGCGTGGTGTGGTATGCCGGTATGCGTGCAAGCTCGGAAACAGAGAAAGCCACTGAGCCGGAGGCGGAACCTACACCTACGGCTGCGGAAGGGCAGGCTCAGAGCGGCGGGATCATGCTCAACGACCACACCACACACGGCATCGTGTATTTTGCCCGGGAGCAAGCCGAGGCCGATCCTATGCTCATGGGCAAGTGGCGCAATACGGACAACACGCAATGGTACAAAGTATTTTACGACGACTACGACGAGGAGGAAGAATTATTCTGGGGCAAGGAGTGGAACGAAGCCGATGATGTAGCCGAGGAAGACTTGCGCTACCACGGCAACGGGTGGTTCCGTTGGGACACATACGGAGAGACACTGCGTGAGTTTGCCACCATGGACTCCAGAGATGTACCGATTGCCAAGATTTATGTGATTGACTACCTGTCGCCCGACTCACTATGCTACCACGAAGACCTATCACCCAAGCGAGTCTATCAATTTACAAGACCATGATACCAACTATTCATTCTCATTCATCCGTTACCAAGACTCTGTGTATGGCAGTGGCGGCAATGTGCCTCACAGCCTGCTATCACCGCCCTGCCACCCCCTGTGGTTCGTTTGCCAAAGGAGCCGACGTGAGTTGGCTGAGCGAGATGGAACACGACGGAGTGAAGTTTTACAAGCCGTCAGAAGGCAGCTATCAGAAGTCAGAAGGCGACTGTCTGGATATCATGCAGTCGATGGGCATGAACGCAGTACGGTTGCGCGTATGGGTCAACCATGCCACCGGCTGGAGCAACAAAGCCGATGTCGTAGCCACGGCTACCCGCGCTGCCAAACAGGGACTGAGAGTAATGATTGATTTCCATTATTCGGATTTCTTTGCCGACCCCGGTCATCAGGATATCCCCGCCGCCTGGCAGAACTACAGTTATGAGCAGTTATGCGAAGCCGTGCGCGAGCACACATTGGATGTGCTCTATGCACTCAAAGAGGCAGGCGTAAAACCTGAATGGGTACAGGTGGGCAACGAGACCCCCGGCGGCATGCTTTGGCCGGTAGGCCGGGTGATGGATCTGAGTACACCGCGCGACAGCGCCGCAGAAACACCGGTTGTGAATCACTGGAACGAGTACGCAGGCCTCACCGCTACAGGCTACAAAGCCGTCAAAGAGGCTTTTCCTGCCGCAACAGTGATCGTACACGTGGATAACGCATTCATGTACCGCGACTGGTTCTTCCGCGCGATGGAAGAGCACGGCGGACGATTTGACATGATCGGACTCAGCCACTACCCCATGATGACCGAGTGGTCGGGTATCCCATGGCAGGAAGCCAACCGGCGTGCAGAGGAGAACATACGTGCACTGATCACCACCTTCCACCGCCCTGTTATGATCGCCGAGATAGGGATGATCAATTGGGGAAAGGGTGAGCAATACGACTCCGTAGCCAACGTGGCTAATATAGTCATGACCGATTTCCTCACACGTATATCGGCTATCGACTCCTGCGCCGGTGTTTTCTATTGGGAACCGCAATGCTACGGAGGCTGGCGCCCGACGGAGTACATACCCTTAGGCTGGAACGGCTACAACATGGGGTCGTTCACGCCGGAAGGAAGTCCCTCGCCGGCGCTGAAGACAATGTTTCAATTATCAAATAACAATTAACAATTTACAATTAACAAAGGGCTTTATGAGTTTGGTACAAAGTTTTAAGATACATACTTTCTATTAAATTTGCACCAAAGCCGCCAGAACACTTTGTAAATTATAAATTGTGAATTTTTAATTTTCATGAACCCGTATATACAATCTCTCCGCCCGCGGACGTTGCCGCTCTCTATGTCGGGAATCATTCTCGGCAGCGGGTTGGCGTATAATGGCGAATGGCAAATGGCGAATGGAGAATGGCATTTCTGGCTGGTATTCATCCTGGCTATCCTGACTACTCTCAGTCTGCAGATACTCAGTAATCTGAGCAATGAACTGGGCGACGCACTCAAGGGAACCGATGCCGACCAACATGGTCGCACAGCCTACGGATTGCAGACCGGTGCGATCACACAGCAGCAGATGAAACGGATGATCGGGCTCTTTATCGGCCTGTCTGTGCTCTTTGGCTCCGCGTTAGTATTCACCGCCTTTCAGCCCTGCCCCCTCTCTTGGGGTGATGGCTGGGTGAAAGTTTGTATTTTTCTGGGGTTGGGCCTGTTAGCAATCATCGGCGCGATGACTTACACGCTGGGGAAACACAGCTACGGCTATATCGGTTTGGGCGATTTGGGGGTGTTTGTATTCTTCGGCCTGCTGAGCACACTCGGTGCCTATTACCTGCAGACACAGATTCTGACGATGGAGGTTTGCCTGCTGGGTGCAGCTATCGGTTTTCCCTGCGTAGGGGTACTGAACCTGAACAATATCCGCGATATGGACAACGACCGTCTGCACGGCAAACGCACCTTTGCCAGCCTGCTGGGCACAACAGGCTCCAAGATCTACCACTGCTGCCTGCTCGTCGCCTGCTTCGCACTCTTCTGTATTTTCGGGCATTGGCGGGTATTGGTAATCTCGCCTGTATGGGTATGGCATATATGGTATATTTTCCACCACGAGGGGCATAATCTTGATCTGCAGATGCCCATCCTCATGTTCACCACAATCATTGTAGCAGTTTTGGGAATTTGGTAAAAAAACGTCCTTCAGGACGATTTTTTTTGCATATATGCGAAAAAAGTTGTACCTTTGCACCCGAAATTAACATGCGGTGTTGTGGCTTTACGCAGAAAAATAGTAACTTTTGTACTTTGTACTTTGTCCCTTTGTCACTTGGAAGCGCAGGTGTCCAACGCCGGACGCTCGGTTTTCTCGTTCATGAGTCTGCCTGCCTCTTCGCGTATCAATGCGCTGGGAGGATCCAACGTCAGCCTCAGCGACGGCGATGTGTCAATGGGAATGTGCAACCCCGCCCTACTCCACAACGAGACACATATGGTGCTCCAGCTCAACTATTCCTACTACCTGCCGGGAACCATGTTCGGCTCAGCACTCTACGGGCATAATTTCGGACGGTCGAACATAGAGAAACCTGCAGAGGGAGAACCTGACCGCCCCAACTATTTCGCGGTAGGAGTCCACTATCTGGACTACGGCAACATGAAATATGCCGATGAAAACGGCAATATCACCGGCGGCACATTTGGCGCGCGGGATATTCTCGTTGATGTCATGTATGCCCGCCAGTTGCACCCCTGCTGGAAAATAGGGGTGACACTGAAACCCGTCTATTCCGTCTATGAGAGCTATTCGTCATTCGCTATCGGCGCGGATGTCGGAGCACATTTCCAGACTCCAGACTCGTCATTCCAGATGGGTCTGGTGCTACAGAACATAGGCTGGCAGCTGAAAGGGTTCTATTCCCAGAAAGGAGGTAGCAATCATGAGATGCTTCCGCTCAATCTGCAACTGGGACTCACTTATCGCGTCAAGCATGCCCCACTGCGGTTTCATGTACAACTGCATAACCTGCAGACATGGTATCTCAACTACGAATGGACCAGCAACGACAAGAGTCCCACTACGGGTGAGGTACTGCCACACGACGTAAAATGGTACGACATGCTGTTCCGCCACACAATCTTCAGTATGGAGGTTGTGCCCAGAAGCGAGCGATTCTATATCGCACTCAGTTACAACCATCGCCGTCGCGCGGAGTTGAACCTGGTTGACCAGCGTTCGCTGGCAGGATTTTCGATCGGTGCAGGCGTCCGTATCAAACAGGCGCGCATCGGATTTGCCATGAGCCAGTTGACCAAATCCAATTTCTCGTACCAAGTAGGGCTCACCCTGGACATTAATTCGCTAATGAGGTAATCGTGCCCTCCAGGGCTAAGAAACAATCGTGCCCTCCAGAGCTAAGAAGTAAAAATTATGATGCAGAATCTGGTTATAGCCATTGATGGTTACTCTTCCTGTGGCAAATCTACGCTTGCCAAAGCTCTCGCAAAGAAAGCGCATTGTATGTATGTGGATACGGGTGCAATGTACCGTGCCATTGCACTATTCATGATTCGCCAGAACGTAACGCGCAAGGAAAGTATCATCAAAGAACTCGCACAGATACACATTGATTTTATTCCTACTCAAGAGGGACAGCATGTAACGCTTAATGGCAAAGATGTTGAAAAAGAGATTCGCACCTTGGAAGTGGGCAATCGCGCCAGTGAGATTTCCACCATTAAAGAAGTGCGTGAATTTCTGGTAGCCCAGCAACGCCAAATGGCAGACTACGGAGGCGTGGTAATGGACGGCCGGGATATAGGAACTGTGGTTCTCCCGAATGCCGATCTCAAACTCTTCATGACCGCCCGTCCTGAAGTGCGTGCGCAACGCAGGTTTGACGAGTTGAAAGCCAAAGGCGAAAGCCCTGTCTATGAGGAGGTGCTCGCCGATGTGAACGAGCGCGATTACCGCGATACACACCGTGCTGAATCTCCGCTCAGGAAAGCAGAAGACGCTATTGAGATAGACAACAGCGATATGACACCTGAGGAGCAACTCAAGAAAGCTTGTCAGCTATACGATGAGACATTCAAAAGGTTGTACAAAAACATCTTCGGACGAGACGCAGACAGCAATGTCTATTACGATTGACGAACATAGTGGTTTTTGTTTCGGTGTGACACGCGCCATCAACGCAGCCGAACAGGAGCTCCGTCAAGGGGCTCTTTGCTGCTTAGGAGACATTGTACATAACGGACAAGAGGTGGCACGGCTGGAGCAGATGGGTCTACAGACCATTGACAACGACGACCTACGTTCACTGCCTTCGCACACGCGTGTTCTTCTGCGTGCACATGGTGAACCGCCTGCCACCTATTGGATTGCCCTACAACGCGGCATAGAGATTATTGATGCCACTTGTCCCGTAGTGAAGAAGTTGCAAGACCGTATTCGCGCTTGCTATGAACAGCACAAGAATGACGAAGCCTCACCTCCTCAGATAGTTATTTACGGCAAAGCCGGTCACGCCGAAGTTATTGGCTTACAGGGTCAGACCAACGATACTGCTATTGTCATTGAGTCGGTGGAGCAACTCAACCGTCTGGATTTCCGGCGTCCCATCTACCTGTTCTCGCAAACCACAAAGAGTGTGGAGGGCTTTCAGGCATTGGTGGAGGCAATCCGGACACGCAATCAGGAAGTGTCGCTATCATGTGGCAGCGGCATCCCGTTTGAATACCACGACACTATCTGCCGCAACGTAGCCAACCGCGTGGCAAAGATTCAGGAGTTTGCCCGCGCACATGAAATAGTGATTTTCGTAGGAGGCAGCAAGTCGTCCAACGCAAGAGTATTGTATAATCATTGTCTGCACGCCAACCCAAGCAGTATCTTTATCTCCTCTCCCGACGAGCTTACAAACGACCTACTCGCCCGCTGCCATGCAGTCGGACGAGTAGGTATATGCGGAGCAACGAGTACTCCGCAGTGGCTCATGGAGCAAATCAGCGCACGCTTGTCAGCTTGCGAACCTTCGCGTTAAACACATCTTTCTCAAGCAGTTCCTCTATAGTGAGGTGCATACGCCAATTCCATATCTGGCGGGGATTGGACGGTACATTGATACGGTCGGAGAATTGGTCTTTGACGCGTACATCGCTATCAATAGCCATCCAGTCTTGCAGCGGCAGTATTGTCCACATAGCCGGACTGTACATATGCTGGTTGATAATAAACTCAGCTATCTCAGGTGTCATCTCTTTCGGTGCGTCGCCCCACCAGCCCATCTGTTCGTTATAGAACTGCTGCGTCACGTTTCTATCCTCTTCCCACCAAGCGCGCAGCGGATTCATGTCATGCGTTCCGGTTGTGCATACGCTCTGATAAGGTGCGTCGGCAGGGTGAGCGAACTTAACCGTCGGATCCTTAGGCATACGTTGGATCTCCAGGCTCAGTATCTGCAACTCATGCATCACATCGGGCACACAAGCAGGCACCATACCCAGATCTTCGCCGCAGCAAAGCATATGTGTAGCACCCAGCAGCGTAGGCAGTTTGCGCATAGCCGATTCACGCCAGAACTGCGTATGGCGGCGGTAGAAATAATCATTATAGATACGCATGAGAATCTCTTTCTGGTCGGAATAGAGTTCGTTGAACGAGTGGCTCTGATAGATCGAGATACGCGGGTGAAGCATACCCGGACGACGCTGGTCCTCGACCATCAATACCTCGCAATGCAGGTAAATCAGTCCGTTCAGAAGATTCTTGGCAGCCTCTTTAGACAATCCGCTGGCTTTCAGCTGTTTCTCGTCGCTCATCAGACGGTCGTACCACTCCTGAACCTTGACTTGAGTATCGAACTCAGGACGGAACCAATAGATATAGTTATCATGGGTCTGGAGAGCGTTTTTCTTTGCCCACTCAGCATCATACCCCAGTACCTCACCAAGGAAATTGGAGCGGATATAGGGTTTGGTGAGACGATCCCAATCCAGACAGATTCCCTGAGCACAAAGATCATCGTAGCTGTACGGCAACGCCGGTACGAAATGGCCGCAGAGCCCCCACACATCGTTTTTGCGCATCTGCCATATACGGAAGAACCCTAAGATATGATCTACACGATAAGCATCGAAATAATCCTGCATCTTGCTGAACCGTTTCTGCCACCATGCGTAGTTGTCCTCCGCCATCTTGTCCCAATTATAGGTTGGGAAGCCCCAGTTCTGACCACGTGCATCGAAATCGTCAGGCGGCGCACCGGCAGAGGCATCCAAATTGAATAACTCAGGATAAACAGCAGCGTCCACACTATCCGGACTGATACCAATAGGTATATCTCCTTTCATCGCCACTCCTATGCTATGGGCATATGCCACTGCATCGGAGAGTTGTTTGTCGGCATGGAACTGGAGGAAATAGTAATACTCCTTGGGTTGTTTGTCGCGTTTGGAAAGGAATGCCGCATAAGGCTCCAGCCATTCACGGTTTTTCGCAAAGAAAGCTTTGTATTCCTCGCTGCCAAAAAGGGAATCTTTATCCTGCTTGAAGAGCAGTTTGAAGAACACTGTCTTGGCATCATACACACGCTGATAATCCGCAATAGCAAGGGCATTCAGTTCCGCTTTCTGCAAATCGTATTTCTTCTTCCGGGCAGGAGTAAGGCGCCCCATCTTCTCTATATTGATATAGATAGGATGTAAAGCAAAGACGGAAACGGCATTATAGGGATAGCTATCCAGATCGTTGTGGCGCAGCGTCGTGTCATTGATCGGCAGTGTCTGAATCATCTTCTGACCCGTAGCTGCAGCCCATTCGGCCATCTTCTTGAGGTCATGGAATTCGCCGATACCAAAGTCCTCCTCCGAACGCAGGGAGAAAACAGGTACCGCGACTCCGGCTCCCTTCCATCTGGGCTGTGTACGGCGGAAACCGCGGTCGTTCTGCTCGATGACAGTATCTTTCTCCACTCCCCATATTTGACGGTTTTCTCCCCATTCTATATCGACTTGAGCACCCGTTTTGAGGTCATAGACGATATATTTGTATTCTATAATCTGTGCACTGTTCACCTTGATATCCGCTTTCCAAACCGGGAACTCGGCATCACTCATGATGAGCTTGTTGTCGGCCTTCCAATCGCCCAGTTCAGGGCAGTTGCCTATGATGGCCACGCCTTGAGAAGGTAGTATCTGCGGCAGATCGATGGAAAAACGGATGTTGCCCTGCCGTTTTGAGCGAAGCAGTCTGTCTCTGTCTGATTTAGTCTTTCTGCTAAACAATGCCTTCAGGAACGCTGTGGTATAGAAACTATCCTCATAAGTGCTGGCCTGCCATGCATCGCGGACAACTATGCATTTGTCGCTTGATTTGAGCATCAGAGAACGCGGGCTCCCTGCCTCGTAGATATACCGTCCGTCCTGAAGACGTAGTGCATATTTATACTGCACACTGCCGGCAAAATCACTCACGGGCACATTGACTGTCCAAAAATCCGTTCCCTGACAATTCAATGTCAGAGGTTCTTTTTCAGTCCACCCCAAAATAGACTCTTTCGTCTCAATCACACAAAGCGTCTGGCCGTACTCGGCACGATAATGAATTTGAAAATTGATGTTCATGGTAAAGATATTTACATTTTCGACTACAAATATACACTTTTTTTTGCATTCCTGCAAATTATTCTGCTTTTTTTCTCAAAAAAAACCATGTCAGGCAGGGTAGCAGTGTATTTATTCCCCATAGCAGTACACCTGCAAGGGCTGCATTCGGTGCCCCGAACAGCCACATAGCCCATGCTCCGCGCACTCCGGCCTCCACTATGGGTATATTCGGAGTTACGGTAACGAGGAGATAATAAACAGGCAGTAATTGAAAGTACGGCAAGGAGAATTGGAAGTCTGCTCTCAAGGCGAAGAGCACCAATGCCAGTTGGACGCACCAGCATGCCAAACGCACCAGACTCTGAGCGACAGATGTCCATAACAGAGCGCCGTTGACCTCCGCCCACCGTTTCAGAGTCCTTGGTGCCAAAGCCAGGAGAACAGCCAGCACCAAACTAATAGTTATAAGTGCATTGAGATAACTTCCGCCAAGCACCGTCAAAAGTTGCGGGCTGAACACCATAGCCGTCACTCCGGCCAGGATGATGGCTATCGTCATAGTGGCACTACCGACAGCACCCATTGAAAGCACTTTGGCAGCAACTTCTTTAGACGGATGCAGATTATCCCGTTGCACTTCCATCACACCGCGAGCCGGATACTCGCCAAGCCGCCAAGGCGTAACTATACCTGCCAGTTTGCTGTAATACACTTGCCGCTGTGCTTCGCCGAAGGGCATAGGTATCAACGTCTTCCAACGCCATGCTTCAAGTGCCATATTGACAGGCATCAAGCATACACAAAGCACCAGTGCCGTCCAATGATGCCAGGTAATCGTACGGAGACTATGCGCCACTGCATCATAATGTTCATAGGTAACCAGCGTATAGAACAGATAAACATAGGCAACTATTGCTACCATCCATTCAATCATATGCAACTGCCGCCTGAGATTCATAATTCGGCACAAAATTACAAAAAATATTGCATATATGCAATTTTTTCAATATCTTTGTGCGATTTTTATGCCGTTTATCTTTGCACTCATATTGTCCATCAGTCTGGATGATATCATTCTGGACATCTACCGCGCCGTGACTGAGTATGGCGAGGCTGATTACGAGCAATTGCAAACCGATCTGTATGCTCTGCATGAGGCTCCTATCGACCTAAACCATACCACAGACGAGGAATTGAGCCAACTGCCGTTTCTGTCTGCACAGCAGATAGATGATATTCTCGGCTATGCCGACCGACATCCGTTTGAGTCGGTATATGAACTCCGGATGATTCCTTCTCTGACTGACTATGAGATACGCGATTTGATTCCTTTCATACACGTCCGCGAGCGTGCACCCGACAATAAGATGTACGCGCGCGAGGTACTACACTACGGCAAACATGAAGTACTGGCACGCATAGACGCACGCGATATAGAGAACTTTGAGGGCAGCGATCCGATGTATATACAGGCGCGCTATAAGTTTGACTACCAGCGGCGAGTGACCGCAGGGTTTCAACTCCGCCGTCCGTCTGGCAGCCGAGCTGACGGATTGCAGTATAACGGCTATCTGCAATTGCGCGACATCGGTCATCTGCATACGCTGACAGCAGGACACTTTCAAGCTTCGTTTGGTCAGGGATTGGTATTTGCGCCTGTGTTCCACACCGGCAAATCCGCCTATGCCGGCAATATAGGTATGGGCAGAGAGGGTTTGCGCTATTACTCCTCGCCGGACGGCGAGGGATTGCAGGGTGCAGGTGCTACGTTCCGCTGGCAATGGAGCCAACAGATGCGGTTGGATGCAAGCATGCTCTACTCCATCAAGCGTGCCAATGACAGCATACTGCATCATCTGATCGGAGCCAACATCACCTTCCGCTACAAACGGCTGCAAGTGGAGGTGAGTGCAGCCCAGAATATATGGTCGGACAGCATAGGTCCGTACCGCAACACTGCGTACAACGAGCATTATTTTAGAGGCAGATATCAGGCTGTAGCAGGTGCTTCGGTACGGTATAACCATGGTTGTTTTGACCTCTTCGGCGAAGTAGCAACCAGCCAAAATACGGAGCGTTGGGGAGTAGGCGGGATTGTCGGCAGCCGTTTCTATCCTGCGAGCGGTATCAGTCTGACAGCTCTATACCGCTACTATTCGCCGTGGTTTGACAATGTGCTGGGCTACGCATTCTCGGAAACCAGCCGCTTGGGTGATGAGAATGGCGGGTATCTCGGTTTTGAGATAACCCGTTTGAGCCGGTGGCGTTTCAGCGGGTACGGGGATGTATTCCGTTTCAGCGGACCCAAATACGGTATTAATCAATTTCCCACTATCGGCTATGACGTAATGGCTGATGTGCAGTACCACGCAACAAAGGAGTGGTGGCTAAGCGGACGTTTCCGGGTACGCGAGAAAGGCGGCGAGAGGACATGGTCATTGCGTACGTTGTTTGAGTGGAGCCGGGCCGGATGGCTGCTACGCAGTACAGCGGAAGCAAACCGGGTGAACAGTTATGGCGTGACGGTCTATCAGGATGTAGCATACCGTTTTCAGAGAGCACCCGTCAGTATTCGGGGAAGAGTACAGCTTTTTGATGCACGTGAATGGGTAAACAGAGTTTATTGCTACGAACACGATGTTTTGTATGCCTACAGCAATTCAGCCGTGTATGGATTGGGAGGAAGGGCTTATCTGTGTTTTCATTGGCAGATAATCCGTCAGTTAGGGCTCTATCTCAAGATTAGCGAAACCATTTACCAATCCGCCTGGGCTGCAGATCATGACCGCCGTCCAACCCGTACGGATATTCATCTTCTGCTTCGTGCGAGATTGTAAGCATAGTAAGAAGGCAATCATACACAAAAAAGCGCCCGAAAGCGCTTTTTTGTGGTCCCACTTGGGCTTGAACCAAGGACCCCCTGATTATGAGTCAGGTGCTACTAACCAACTGAGCTATGGGACCATGCGTTTGGCAGACTTATACAACTGCGACGCATCTTCTTTCGTAATAGACAACTCCTCCTCCGTCAACTCCGGTATGTGTAATACCCAGTCGGGCGTGAGTTTGTTGGGGTTGATGATCTGTTTGTTAGCCAAATAAATATACACCCAGCAATGCGTGTTGTCGTAGTATTGGCGCGCCAATTGGGCAAGCGAACTGTTTTTGCTGACCGTTGCTTCCACTCCATGGCGCAATGCATAGGGGCTCTGCTCTTCCGATGAAGAAGTCTCGACGGATTCCGGCCGGGCGGAGCGTACCTCAATCACCACCACTTCATCTTTGGATTCTTCGGGCTCTATAGCCTTCTTATTCTTTGCCTGCAACTCCATCTCACGTTTGGAACGTAGATTATCGAGTTCGGCAGAGAGGATCCGGAATGTTTCTTCATTCACCAACTGGATAGCCGCTCTTCGGTTAGGGCCGTAAGCCGCAGTGCTGCGTCCGCCAACCAGTTTGCCCACACCACCTGCGAACAGATGGTCAGACGGGATATTGTATTCCTCCTGCAACTCCTCCAACACATTAGCAGCACGTTTGTCGCCCAGGAGATAGTTGACTTTGTCGGATCCGGTATTATCGCAATAGCCGGTGATAACTGCGTAGAGAGAAGCATCTTCGCGCATACGGTCCGCCACCTGCTGGATGGTAGCCAGTCCCTGATTGTTGATTTCAGCCTTGCCCGTCGGGAAGTAAATGTAATAACTTGACGAAGAGCGCGCAGGAGCTTGTGCCACCTCTGCTACCGCATGGGTTGCAGGCAGCGTATTGTCACGTATTTCAATGATCGTGTCGTGGTAAATGATAACCGTGTCGTGTACATGTACCGGCTCCGGATTCACTATGTTTTTGGCAATTACCGGATCAGGCTCTCCACCCCCCATATTGCGGACATGCGAGTGGTCCTTGCCAATCAGTTTGATACGCATATTGAGCGTGACATCCAGCAGTCCGTCGTTGTTTTTGGAGGCCACACCTGCATCGCCCGCATATCCCCGTCCATCCAATGCATCGGACAGGAAATAGTTGTAGTTCGCGCGCACACCCAAAGCTAATGTTCTATTCAGATTGAACTCTACGTTCAAACCAAACTGGAGAAACGGTGTGCCTTCAAACTTAGTCATGTAATCCGGCCTTCCTATCAGTCCGTCGGCATTGACATATGCGAGTGTACCGCCCTTGACATGCGTCGGATTACGGACAGGTGATGCATTGGAATTGCGATCATCGTGATACATCGCCCAGGTTTGATACCATGTATAACCGCCACCAAACATTGCATCAATGCCCACTATCTTGCGTTTGCCATGCGGATAGAACAATCCGACCAAGTCAATTGAGATATACCCCGAAGCACGGTGCAGATTTCCATAAAGCAGGGTGTCGGCATGACCTGCATTTCCACGAGCTCCGTAACGGCCGTACATATACTCCACACCCAATCCGAATACCGGTGTAAAATCATACTCGATATCCAAACCCGCGGAAGGATAAGAAACCGGATGCTTCATCTCCGAATTGAAATCGCCGTCAAAGACATTGAATCCGATATGCGGGATGATAGACCAGTTGGCATTACGACGAGCCACGTGGGTATTTTGGAGAGTGTCATAAGGATGGTAGCCCTGTACAAGCAAGGTGTCCTCCTGTGCCCAAAGTGGCACAAAAGCCATCAAAGCAAGCAATGTAAACAGTAACTTTTTCATCCAAAATGCCGCTAACAGTAGCGCGCAAACAATTCCGAGTGCAAAGTTACAACTTTTTTCTGAAACCACCAAATAAATCTTCATTTTTTTTGCGAAAAAACGAGCGTAGTCATTATTTGCCGATTATTCAGATTCGCAGGGGGGGCAGAGCAAGCGAAAAAACTCCCGCGACTTTCACAAGCCACGGGAGTCCCCTTTTCATTTAACAAAAAAATTTCATTATACCACCGGCAGAACGCCGGAGGCGGGGCGCGTCAAACTCATTTTAGAGCCGACGCATTTCTTTTATGCAGGTCCTGTGTTTATTAAGAACAAAGACACAGATAAACCCTTTTGAGTGCTTTCAAGCAATGCTTATGTGTGTTTGCCTGCTAAAACTCCTCGAAAGTGAACTTTCGGATAGTTTTATCATTCAATCCCACTCCCTTACGGGGAAAAGCACTCAAAAGCAATAAACCTAAAAAACATTTTTGTTTGTCACAGAGCCATGCGGATAAGCAGAGATCCTATTAACGGATACGTCCGCCAAGGATATTAAACAGTTTACCGTCCTTCTCGATGATGAGCTGGCCGTTAACTACGCGCTTAACGGCTTTGGCTTCTTCATCGGTGTTGTCCAGAGCGGAAGGAACATCGGTCTTGGTGAAGACAATCTTGTAGATACGTGCCATACTTACATTCTCACCCTCGTATGCTTCAATAAGAACTTCACCGGCAGCGATGTTGATAGCACTGGATTCTTGAGCCTTGTTGTCAGAATACTCTGCTACTTTCGTACTATTTATTCTCAACTCGCGACTTGTACTATTTGTACCGCTGAAGGTAATAACGAGCGTACCGGCAACTGTAGTATTAAACTTGATGTAGTTGCCTTGTGCATAAACATTATTGCTTTCTTTGCGGTTATACCACTGTACCTTACCGGCTAAAGCTGCCGCATTGAAAGAAGCATCATAGTTGGTAAGAACATCTGCAAAGTTGATTTCTTCACTATTTGTTGGAGACGTCGATGCAGACAAAGCACTTGCTTGAATATCACCTGCTTTTGTCCAGTCCCAAGTGGTGCTCTCACTAATAGAGGCAAGTACGGTAGCAGCAGCGCGGGTGTAAGAGATAGTATAAACTTTTGTGCTCTCATCCTCTGCGGTAACGGTAACGGTTACTTTGCCTGCTTTGTCATCCGCAACATCAACAGTTGCATACGGAGCATCAGCCGCGGTAGCAGTTATATTTAAAGTTTCATATACACCGATTTCACCGATATTGTAAGACAGAGTAGCAGCGTCAAAGCCTGCTACAGTTGTGCCGTTCACTTGAAGGTCACTTAAAGTGGCATCAGTGCTTACAGCAACGGTAACGGTGTGGGATACGGTGGCAGCATCGTCTTCATTGAATTGGTTTTCTGCTGTGATAGTGAATACATAAGAGCCTGCAGCACTCGGAGTAAAGGTATAAGAAGTGGTTGTACTTACTTCTACTCCGCCTAATACCCAACTGATTGCTTCCGGAGCGGCATCAAAGTCCTTGGCTCTCAATGTAACTTCATCGCCAATACGTGCAGCGGTCGGACCATCAATAGTAAAGGAAGTAACTTTTTCTTTGGCATAAGCGGTGAGAGTAACACTTTCCTCTACGTCACAGTAAGTTCCATCTGCCTCTTGGCTGATAGTGATGACGAACTCACCTGCAGCAAGCGGTTTGAATCCGTCTTCCACCCACTCGTAGTCTTCGTCTTCTATAGCCTCATCGCCGTCCAATGTAACCACGGTGTCTGCAGCATTAGTATTGCTTGAAGTGAACTCCAAATCAATGGCATCGCCTACGAAAATGTCATCATCATCTATGATAGAAGCCTCGGGGTCGGTGCAATCTTTGTTGGTCAATACTTGAATACCCCACACAAACATTGTGTTATCTGTTCGAGTGAGTTTGAGTTGAGCAGTACCATCCACAGTTTCGGGGATTTCAAATTCTTGCCAATCACAAGTAGCCGCAGCAGTCCAACCATGCAGAGAACCCAGATTGTTGTCCCCAATTTGGACTGTTCCAAGAATATCACTCTCTTTGGTTTTTTCCGAACTAACAAGAATGCGAACCTTTCCTCCGTCCACAAAATTTGCTGTTGGTGTGATGTAAAGATAATTGTCCTTTGAACCGAAACGGAACTTATTGGTGTTATAGCCTGTAATACCGGTAGAAGTCGGAGTGTTCTTCGTGTCGTTCAGTTTGCAGCCCGAACCAACAACAGAAGCAACATCGTTTGTTCCGTCGGTAAGGGTGTACGTGCTCTTGTTGCTAAGTCCTGTATTTTCGGGAGGAGTAGCACCCTCTTTCCATTGTGTGAAATTCGTGTTCAGAATCTCAACTGTTGGAGTTGCAGCCAAAAGGCTGAAGCTTGCCAATACGGCAGCGGCTAAAGTAAAAATCTTTTTCTTAGCCACAAGGGCACGATTAATCTTGAATAGATTTTTCATGATTTTAGTGTTTTTTGATTGTTAAAAAATGAGTTGATTATGTATAGCGTTTTGAGCTATGTTATTCGTTTATTCAATGGTTACTATTTATTCCCAAAATTCGTGTCGGGTACAACGGTTAAATGGTTATAAAGTGTGTTGTTTATTTCATGTATGGTTTACTTGCTTTTTTTGTGTGTTAAGGCTCGACATTCCTCCGACTTGCCTCCGATATTGATCCGAT
>FLNW01000003.1_pt1 | contig 24559 bp, 22 predicted proteins | sample 1140371 | NCBI WGS metagenome assembly FLNW01 (sample SAMEA3878170, study PRJEB12797) | bioreactor metagenome | biome: Moose rumen | place: Sweden | collected 2011-10
GTACAGGCTGACGGACCTCACGGGCCGCCGTGTGGCGTCCGGACACCAGTCGGGGGCGGCGGATGTGGACGTTCGCGCGCTTGCCCCGGGAGTTTACATGCTCTTCATCGAGCAGAAAGACCATACTCTGACCCGCAAGGTGGTGGTCCGGTAGCGATGCGAGTCTGGTTAGCCCCGCTCCACGGGATCACCAATTACGCATTCCGCAACACGCTGCTCCGGCATTTCGGCGGTGTGGACGGCTGTGTCACGCCCTTCCTGCCCGTGCAGGAGGCGGCCAGGCTGAACGTCCGTAACTGGCGCGACATCTGGCCGGAGAACAACACGTCCGTCCCCACCATCCCGCAGCTGATGGGCAACAAGCCCGGACACTTCGTCGATACGATGCGCGCCGTGCATGACGAGTACGGCTATGAGGCGTTCAACTGGAACATCGGATGCCCGGTCGCGCAGGTCGTGCGCCGGCACCGTGGGTGCGGCATCATGCCCGACGCGGACGCCGTGGAGGCCGTGGTGCGCGATGTGACCGCCCGGACCCCTTTCCGCTTCTCCCTGAAGATGCGCCTCGGCCTGAACCGTCCCGCCGAAGGGCTGGCTATCCTGAAAAGGTTGGAGGACTACCCCCTGGACTTCATCGTCATCCACCCACGCCTGGGGGCGCAGATGTACGAGGGCTCGCCCGACCTGGAGCAGATGGACCTCTTTTACCACAGCACGCGCCACAGGCTCGTTTACAGCGGCGACCTGTTCTCGCTCCAGGACCACACAAGGCTGCGGGAGCGTTACCCCGACATCGGGGACTGGATGCTGGGGCGCGGCTTGTTGCAGAACCCGTTCCTTGCGGAGGAAATCAAGGGGATGGGGACGGGCGACCGGCAACGGCGGTTCCTGAGGTACTACCAGCTGTGGACGCGGGAGATGCTGGACACCGTGAAGGAGAGGAGCACGCTCGCCAAGCTGAAGGAGCTGTGGCACTACTACGCCCGGCTGTTCCAACTCCCGCCGGAGGAACTTCGCCGACTCCTGCGTGTCAACGATTTCGAGGTTTTCCTTGAGCAGACACTGGAAATCGTACGCCGATGGCAGCCCTCATGAGTACCGCCGGAATCCGATGGGTGTGGTACGCATAATTTTGTATTTTTGCCGCTCTAAAAAAAACTACAGACAACATGGGCATTGCAACACAGATATTGGGATTGGTGGCCAGCCTGGCCTTCCTCATCATGACACACGAACTCGGACACTTCACTTTCGCCAAGATTTTCAAGATCCGCGTGGACCAGTTCTACATGTTTTTCAACCCCGGCTTCTCCATCCTGAGGATGAAGCGTTTTGACGGGAAGATGCACTTCAGCTTCTTCTCGGGCCATCCTCCCAAGGAGTGGGCCGAACACCCGGAGAGCACGGAATGGGGTTTGGGCTGGCTCCCGTTGGGCGGCTACTGCGCCATCAACGGCATGGTGGACGAGAACACCAAGGCCTCCGACTTGTCCGAGGAGGTACACGAGTGGGAGTTCCGCGCGAAGCCCGCCTGGCAGCGCCTGTTAGTCATCTCCGGCGGCGTGCTGGTCAACTTCCTGTCGGCTATCATCATCTACATCGCCATCTGCTTCACCTGGGGGCGCGAGTACATCCCCCTGGACCAGGCCCGCTACGGGCTGGAGTTCTCCCAGGAGATGCAGGACGCCGGCTTCCGGAACGGCGACAAGATTTTGTTCATTGACACTGTCAAACCGCAAACTCTGGGCGATTTCACCAACGACATCCTGTTAGAGGACGTGAAGACCGTAACCGTGGAGCGTGACGGCGAAGAAGTGGTGTTGAACATCCCCAAAACATTGGCCCGCAAGGTGGTGGGGGCCAGCCAGCAGGGCGAGCCTTTCTGCAACTACCGCTTCCCGTTCGTCATTGACAGCGTGCTGGCTGAAACGCCCGCCTCATCGGCAGGACTCCAAAAAGGCGACAGCCTGATCGGGGTGAACGACTCCGCCATGTTCTGCTTCTTCGACTTCAAGAAGACATTCCTATACAACAAGAGCCAGGAAATTGACATCGCCTACTACCGGGGCGACAGCCTCTACCACACCACCCTGCAATTAGACTCCAACGGCACCATGGGGGTGGCCCCAAAACAGCCCTACCAGTTTTTCGGGACCGTACAGGAACACTACAACTTCTTCCAATCCATCCCCAAAGGCATCTCCATGGGTTTCACCACCTTGGGCGACTATGTGAAGCAGTTCAAGATTATCTTCACCAAAGAGGGGGCCACGCAGTTAGGCAGCTTCCTGACCATCGGCAGCATCTTCCCGAAAGTCTGGGACTGGTACCGCTTCTGGAACATGACGGCACTGTTAGGCATCATCCTGGCCTTCATGAACATCATCCCCATTCCGGGATTGGACGGCGGCTACCTTTTGTTCATCCTCTTGGAGGTGGTCACGGGCAAGAAACCGAGCGACAAGTTCATCGGCATTGCCAACACCATCGGTTTCGCATTGCTGATTGTCTTGATGGTTTACGCGTTAGGGCTTGACTTCAGACGATTTTTCTTCAAATAATGCTGTTCAACTCCATCGAGTTTCTTGTATTCTTCCCGATAGTAACCCTTCTGTTCTATCTGCTGCCAAACAACCTCCGCTGGCTGATGCTGTTGGGCGCGAGCTGCGTCTTCTACATGTGGTTCATCCCCAAATACATTCTCATCCTTATAGTGACCATTGCCATAGACTACACCGCCGGCATCCTCATTGAACGGTGGTCCGAGGATGCTTCCAAAAAAAAGACTTGCCTGATTGTCAGCATTATTTCCACCTGCATGGTGCTGTTCATCTTCAAGTATCTGAACTTCTGCAGCGCCCATTTCGTGGCTTTGGCCCAACATCTCGGATGGGCACATCCGAACAGGATTCTGAACATTGCTTTGCCCATCGGCCTGTCGTTCCACACCTTCCAGAGCCTGAGCTATGTCATTGAAGTCTATCGTGGGAACCAGAAAGCAGAACACCACTTCGGATACTACTCCCTATATGTCATGTTCTACCCCCAGTTGGTCACCGGCCCTATCGAGCGTCCGCAGAACCTGCTGCGCCAGCTGCACGAGGAGAAGACGCTGCAATACGACAACATCGCCAACGGCCTGCGCCTCATCCTGTTCGGGCTGTTCCTGAAGATGGTGGTGGCCGACAATTTGGGGGTCTATGTGGACAAAATATATGATCATCCGCAGGATTTCAGCACATTAGACATCACCTTGGGTCTGCTCTTCTACTCGTTCCAAATTTATGGCGATTTCTTTGGCTACTCCTCCATTGCCCTGGGCTGCGCCCTGTGCATGGGGTTCACGCTGATGGACAACTTCAAAGCGCCGTACCAGGCGGAGAGCATCCAGGAATTCTGGCGCAGGTGGCACATCTCGCTCTCCACATGGTTCCGCGACTACCTGTACATCCCGCTGGGCGGCAACCGCGTCTCCGTGCCGCGCTGGGCAATCAACACGCTCATCGTGTTCACCGTGTGCGGCATCTGGCACGGCGCGAACTGGACCTTCCTAATCTGGGGCCTGGCCTACGGCATCCTGCTCGTGCTGGAGCGCGGACTGCGCAACATCCATCTTTTCGACAAAATCCAAAACCATACGGGCAAGCGCATCATCCAAGGACTTAACATTCTCAAGACATTTGCAATAGTGACCCTGCTGTGGTGCGTGTTCCGCGCCACCTCTTTCGGAAACCTGCACGATGTGCTTTCCGCGTGGGTACACAACGGCTCACTTGCCAACCAACTGCATGTAAGCCCTACCGCCTGGTTCGCCCTTACGGCCTTCATCTGCACTGACCTCATCCTCCGGCAGCAACGTTTTGACCGCTGGTGCGCCCAACGCAACATATACTTGCGCTGGAGCATCTATACCGCCATGATATTCGCCATCATAGTGCTATCCTCCGTTCAACAATATCCCTTCATCTATTTCCAGTTCTAATGACCGACGAAGCCCAACATATTATCCTTCAACTCGGAAAGAAATTCCTTCTGCTGGCAGCGGTACTGCTGATGCTGGATGTCGTGTACCGTTTCACGCTATACCCCAAAGACCGGGATGAAAACTGCACGCTGATGCCGTATTCCCTGAAACCGGTGGAGGAAAACGATGACATCATCTATCTGGGAGAGTCGTCCAACCATTCCTGTAGCCCGGATGACCAAGACCAGCGAGCCATCAGTGAGATGATGGACGACCTGATGCCCGGGCACAAGGTGGGACGCCTGTCCAAAGACGCCTGCCACGCCGGCATTTTTTATGACATCTTACGCAACATCCCTCGCAAAAATCCAGTCAAGACGGTCATTGTCACAGTGAACCTGCGTTCCTTCAGCAGTGAGTGGATTTATTCAGACTTGGAGAAACCGTTGCAGAAAGAGCAGGTCATGATGAAGAAAGCGCCCGCCTTGTACAAGAGGATGCTGCTGGCCTTCAAGGCGTACGCACATTGGTCTGAAAGCGATCGGGAGAAGCTGGTGCGCAAAGGATTGAAGAAACAGACGCTGGACCTCCCGTACTATTTCCCCTATAAAAATGCCGCCGACTGGGACCATGCCATCGGTTCGCAACAACACCTGTATAATGGACAAAAGGTGTCCCTGGACACCATCGTGCTGACCTGCCACTACATCAAGGATTTTGCCTACCAGCTGGATGAAGACAACCCGAGAATCAAAGATCTGGACAAAATCGTCAAGCTCTGTCACCGCCGGGGCTGGAAACTGGTGTTCCATATTTTGGCCGACAACATGGACCAGATCAAAACGCTGGCCGGACCTGACTTGGAGTTCCTCATGAAAGAGAACGCGCAGTACATCACCCGGCGCTATGCTCCGCAAGGGGTTACGGTGGTAAACAACCAAAGTATGGTGCGCGACCAAGACTTCTTTGAACGGGACTTCCCGACAGAGCACTACAACCAGCACGGGCGACGGATAGTGGCCGAGGCCGTAGCGGAGAAAATTGAAAATTGAAAATTGAAAGTTGAAAGTTGAAAAAACATAATACCCCATCTATTATGAACCCGTTGAAACAGCAAATTGAGACTTTAAAAAAGGAGAAGAACGCCATCATTTTAGCACACTATTACACGCTGCCCGAAGTGCAGGAGGTGGCCGACTTTGTGGGCGACAGTTTAGGACTGGCGCGCAAGGCCGCCGAGACCGACGCCGACATCATCCTCTTTGCGGGCGTGCATTTCATGGCCGAGACCGCCAAGATTCTGAACCCATCCAAAAAGGTATTAGTACCCGACATGAGCGCGGGCTGCTCGTTAGCCGATAGCTGCAAAGCGGAAAAGCTGGCCGAATACAAGTCCAAACACCCGGGCTACAAGGTGCTGTCGTACGTCAACTGCTCCGCCGCCGTCAAGGCGCTGTCCGACCTCATTGTCACCTCAGGCAACGCACTGAAATTGGTCAACCAGCTGCCCAAGGACGAGAAAATCATTTTCGTGCCCGACGGCAACCTGGGCGACTACATCAACCGGATGACAGGGCGGGAGATGCTGTTGTGGGACGGCGCGTGCTGCGTACACGACCATTACGAGGTGGAACAGTTAGAAAAGATGAAAGCCGAGCATCCCGAAGCCCTGGTGGTGGCTCACCCGGAATGCCGCCGTGAGATGCTGGAAAAGGTGGATTTCATCGGTTCCACCGCTGCCATGCTCAACCACATCGGCGAGAGCGATGCCAAGGAGTTCATCGTGGTGACGGAAAGCGGCATCCTGTACGAGATGCAGCGCCGCAATCCTGGTAAAACTTTGTACACGCTCTACCCCGGCCAGCCGGAGCACGATTGCGTGAACATGAAAAAGAACAACTTGGAGAAAATATACCACACCCTCCAGAATGAGGAGCCCGAGCTGCTGATGGACGAGGAACTGCGGGAAAAGGCTCTGGTCCCGATACAGAGGATGTTAGAGATGAGTTAAGAAATCAAGGCTTCGAAAGGTCGTCGCTGTACAGGCTCTTGACATACTCCAGCTGCCGGCGGTCGCGCTTGGTGGGGCGGCCCAGGCCGTGGGGACGGTACTCCGCCGTCTTGAGGGTCTTCATGCGGTCGTATTCCTCCTGCGGGGTGAGATCCTCCATGTATTGCGGCACCAGTGGCGCCCCCACCCTGCCCTTGGGCGTACCGAGCGCCTTCACTATCTTATTGAGCGAGCCGATATGCACTTCATAAACCTCCTCCGTGCGCACCTCGCGCGAGGGTTTCACATTGCTGCCGTCCAGCTTCACCTTGCCCGCATTGCAGGCCTCCGTGGCCATGGAACGCGTCTTGAAAAGACGCACCATCCAAAGCCACTTGTCGATACGCACATCCAGCTTTTCCATAATCATCCTATTTTCTTCCACTTCATCGTCCTGCCAAAGGCGGGCACACCGATGTAGCCACGCACATGCAGGATGCTCTCCTTCTCAAACCACATACGGCTTTTGTAGTATTTACCATGCACAGGGTCGAAAATCTCACCGTCCACCCACTTGTTCTCCTTGTCATCATAGCGGAAATGGAACAGCAGCTTGATTTTGTCGCCCGGCCTATTGCGCTTCTTGCTGTTCCGTCGAAGCGGCATTCTCTTCAGGGGCAGCTACAGTTGCGGGAGCATCCTCCTTGGCAGGTTTCGGGTTGTTCATCATCTTGATCTTGTACTCCAGGTCCTTGATCTCCTCCTTGGCAGCGTCAATCTTCTTGCGGAACTCCGCCGTGATGATTTCGGCATTCTTGGAGTTGGAGAAGAACCCGAGGTTGTTTTCCCAAAGCACAATGTCCTCCTTCAGCTGGGAGAGTTTGTTTTTCAGGAAATTCTTCTCCTTGTCGATCATCTTCTCGGCGTTGGGGTTGCTGAGGATGCTGTCGATCTTGCTTCTGAAGCGGTTGTGGCGCATGTCCTCCGCGCTGATTTTCAGTTCGGCGAAGCGCTTATTGAGGGCCTCCCGGTATTCGGTGTAGATTCTGTCCTTGTCTTTTTTGGGCACAAAGCCGATGGCAATCCACTCGTTCTGGTACTCCTTCAGCGCCTCCATACTGGCGTTGCGGTCCTCGTCGAACTCATGGGTTAGGATTTTCTGAATCAGTTCTTCCTTCTTCCTGAGATTTTCCGCCTCCACCTCCTGGATGTTGTTAAAATAATGGGATTTCGCCTCAAAGAACTTGTCGCAAGCGGCGCGGAAGCGTTTCCAGACCTGGTCGGAATACTTGCGTGGGGTGGCGCCTATGCTCTTCCATTCCGACTGCAGGTTCAGCATCTCGGCGGTGGCCTGCTTCCAGTCGGTGCGATTCGCGATGCCCTCCGCCTGGATCGCCAGGTTCAGCTTCTGGTTATAGTTCTGCATCTGGGTGTCCTTGATTTGCTGGAAATACTCCTTCTTCTGGGTGAAGAACTTGTCCAGCGTGGATTTGAAGCGGTTCCAGATCTCATCGTTCAGCCTGCCGGGCGCGGGGCCCAGCGTCTTCCACACATTCAGCAGCTCCGTCAGCTTGTCGCTGGTCTCGTTATACTCATTCACCGTCTCGCGGGAATGCGCGACTATCTCCTCGGCCTGCTCGCAGAGCACCACCTTGGCGTTGTAGTTGTTCTGCTCCTCGGCGAAAAGTTTGTCGTAGAACTCCTTCCTGCGGGCGTTGATCTGGTCGGAGGCGGCCTTGAAACGCTCCCAGACCTCCTCCTTCTTGTCCTCCGGCACGGGCCCTATCTCCTTCCACTGCTCGTGCAGGCTTTGCAGGTCCTTGAACGACTGGTTGATGGAGTCAACCAGCAGCAGAGACTCGGCCTTCTCGCAAAGTTCGAGCTTGCTTTCCAGATTCTTCTTGTAGTCCATCTCGCGGGCCTCCTTGTTGAGGCGGATGATGTCGAAGAACTTCTCCACGTAGAAGTGGTAGTTCTGCCAGAGGTTGGTGGACTCGTTTTGCGGGACCGGGCCTATGTTTTTCCATTGCTCCTGGAACTCCTTGAACCTGTCGTTCAGGTTCTTCAAGTTGGACTCGGTCTCGATAAGGTTTCTTAGGCCCTCGATAATCTGATTCTTGGCCTCCAGATTCTTCTGCTTCTGGGCTTCGAGGGCTTCTATAAATTTGGCTTTGTTGTCTTTATACAGTTGGAATGCCTTGTTGAAGCGGGTCTCCAGCTCGTCAGGCTCGTTCGACGGGGCTTCAATCTCCTCCATCGGGGTGTCGGGATTCTCCTCGGCGGCGGCCTTGGCCGCGTTGTAGGCGGCTATGGCGGCGCGTTTCCTCTCACGGAAGAGATCCATGATCTTGGTGCGCAGCACCCCAACCCTCATCTTGATGAGGTTGAAATTGGGCTCCACGACCAACTTCTCCAATTCGGCGATGCTCTTCTCCAGGTCGAGGCCGGCATACTCGTTCTCCACCTGCTCAAGGGTCTCAACGGGAGCCCCGGCGGCGGTTTCCGCCTCGGCCTCGTCATCGGTGACCGTCTCCTCGGCGGTCTGCTGCCGGTCCATCTCCGCCATCATCGCCTCGGCGGTCTGCGCTACTTCAACCGGTTCCACCTTTTTGGCGGGCTCTTCTGCAACAGGTTCTCCAACAGGAGTCTCATCGGGGGCGGGCTCTTCTGCAACAGGCTCTTCTGTTACAGGGTCGGCAACCTGGGGTTCTTCCACAACGGGCTGTTCAACGGTGGAATCCGTCTCAGGCTCGTTGTTTGCAATTTCAGTTTCCTCTGCAGGTGCGGAAGATTCTTGTGTCATAGTGGGCTGGGCTTCCATGGAAGCGCCGGAGTTCATCTCTTGATCCTGCATTTCGGCATTCTCTTGAGGAAGAAGATCTTGTTGTTCCATAAATTTTGAATGTTTTAGAATAATAAAATAGGATTAAAAATTCAGGGCGGCAAAGGTACAAAAAGAGTTCATAAAGTTTAAGGTTGAAAAGTTAAAAATGCTCAACTATTTTTTATATCTTTGCGGCGGTGCGTTTGATTTATGAAATTATTTAAAAATCAATAGATTACAGTATGAAAAGAGATGAACAAATCTTCAACCTGATTGAACAGGAGCGCCAGCGCCAAACGAATGGCATTGAGCTGATTGCCTCCGAAAACTTCGTGAGCCCCCAAGTGATGGAGGCCATGGGTTCCGTTATGACCAACAAATACGCAGAAGGCTTGCCGGGCAAGCGCTACTACGGCGGCTGCCAGATCGTGGACCAGAGCGAGCAAATCGCCATCGACCGCGTGAAGGCGCTCTTCGGCGCCGAGTGGGCCAACGTGCAGCCGCACTCCGGCGCACAAGCCAACATGGCCGTGCTGCTCACCTGCCTGCAACCCGGCGACACCTTCATGGGCCTCGACCTGAACCACGGCGGGCACCTCTCCCACGGCTCCCCGGTCAACTCCTCCGGCATCCTCTACCACCAGGTGGCCTACCAGGTGGACGAGGAGACCGGCTGCATCAACTACGACACCATGGAGGAGGTGGCCCTGCGCGAGCGTCCGAAGCTCATCATCGGCGGCGCGTCCGCGTACAGCCGCGACTGGGACTGGGCCCGCATGCGCAAGATCGCCGATGAAATCGGCGCCATCCTCATGGCCGACATCTCCCACCCTGCCGGCCTGATTGCCAAGGGGCTGCTGAACAACGCCGTGGCCCACTGCCACATCGTGACCACCACCACGCACAAGACCCTGCGCGGACCGCGCGGCGGCCTCATCCTGATGGGCAAGGACTTTGAGAACCCGTGGGGCAAGACCACCCCGAAGGGCGTGGTGAAAACCATGTCGCAGCTGCTCGATTCCGCCGTGTTCCCCGGCGTGCAGGGCGGCCCGTTAGAGCATGTCATCGCCGCCAAGGCCGTCGCCTTCGGCGAGGCCCTGACCGATGAATACGCCCAATATGTGAAACAGGTGAAACTGAACGCCGCAGCCATGGCCGAAGCCTTCAACAAGAGAGGCTACAAGATCATCTCCAACGGCACCGACAACCACCTGATGCTCATCGACCTCCGCACCAAGTTCCCCGAAATGACGGGCAAGGTGGCCGAGAACACCCTCGTGAAGGCCGACATCACCATCAACAAGAACATGGTCCCGTTCGACACCCGTTCCGCTTTCCAGACCTCCGGTCTGCGCGTGGGCACCCCCGCCATCACCACCCGGGGCCTGAAAGAGGCCGACATGGACGGCATCGTCGAGATGATCGACAACATCCTCTGCGACGTGGAGAACGAGGAGCTCATCGCCAAGACCCGCAAGACGGTCAACGACATGATGCACGACCGCCCGCTGTTCGCCTGGTAAGATTGCCGAACACCCTTACAAAAACGGAGGAATCGCCCACTGTGGCAACCCCTCCGTTTTTTTTTATTTATCCTATTCGCCCGATTCCCTTTTCTAATCCAACCTCTTTTCCTTCTTTGGATATATCTTACGCCAGTTCTTATAATGCCCCCAATTGAAGACAAGGCCAGCGGTAGCGGTCAGCTGCGAGGCATTTCTGACGGAAAAGGCGGCGATGATATTTTGAGTGCCGGCGTAAACATTCACGACACCAAGGTTGAACCCCACGCCGACACCGAGATTGTCATAGGAATGACGCTGCATGGTATAAGCCACACAAACGTCTATAGCGTTGAAAAAACAGCCGTCATAAGCCAACGTGAGAGAAGGCTGGAAGAAATTTTTAGTGAAACAGAATTGGGTGGCTGCACTCACACGGTGATACTTGGCAAACTCATAATCCGCCTGTAGGACCACCCTCGGAGTAAGTGCGGTCGCATATTTGGCTGTGGGGGCAACATCTAATGGAAAATACTTCGCTATGGTATCCAACATTCCAGAAACTCCTTGGCCATCCGTCAAGGATTGAATCTGCGACGGGGTCAATCCGCTGAATGTAAATGAACCCTCATTATACAAGCTTCCTGCGTCCGCCATATTGCTGCTCATACTCGTTGTGGAGGTCTTCCAGTTAATAAAGCCAAGGTCCAAGACCCCGACAGACAAGCCAAGCGATTCCATAAGTTGGTAGGAGAAGCCCAAATCAACGCCAAATCCGACATTCTTAAAGACATTTTTAGGAATCTCCCCGAGATTTCCCAAATCAAACTGGAATCCATCTTGAGGATTGAATGCCATCGTGAACGGCACGATGGCGGCGGCACGCATGGCGGCGGCATACGTCATGGAAATCGTGTAGTCCGTTGGGTCGGTCGAGATTTGGGCCAAGAATTGCCGGGTGTTCACGTTGGCAATGCCGAAAAGCAACTTCGGACGCGCACCCCAGGAAATACGATCGTTGACTTTATGCCTGAAACTAACCCCTATTTCCTGATAGGCGTTCAAATTGAACGACAAGTCCAGATTTGCAGGGTTGTCCACATAGGCCATATTGCCGTAAATGGGCAGTCCGAAAACATCTTGATTATAAATGAAATCCATGTTGGCACGCTGCCGGTAGTCAACCGTCAGAAAGTATTTGTCCTTGATTCGGAAACCAAAGCCCAACAATTCAAGGTCCTCATTTAAGCCAATATAGTTCTTTTTGGCAAGACTGTTCACGAACTTCGTGGCGGTCAGCACTGTAGGGTAGCCTTCCTCATTGGCTTCAAAGAGGTTCTTGTAACGGATAGCCCCCACATTGAGGCCTATTTGAATATTACCGACCGGCAAACTGACATAGCCATTGTAAATCGTGGAGCTGGAGGGCAGGGCGTTGTGTTGGAATGGCGACAAGCGCATAAAATGGGTCACCTGCAACGACTGTCCGTTCACGGTCAATACACAGCACACTCCAACTATCAGGATGGAAACAATTTTCTTAAGCGCGTTCATAAGCTATTCCCCAAAATTTACTAATCCATTCATGTCCACATTCATTCTTGCGCTCATCTGGAAGCGTATGGCCTGCGCCGCGTTGATGGAGATTGGCGACCCGTCGGAGAACATCCGGGCGCGCAGAATGACGTTATCACAACTAAACATCCGCCGCACTTCCTGGAAATCCTCCTTGGTGGCAAAGAGCTCGCTCATACGGGGCGTTCCTCCCACCGCACTCATCACCAGCTGGCTTTCCGAGAAGAGGCTATCCTTCACCGTCGCGGTTTGCGAATCGTAAAAATAGGCCTGTAATTGGAAGTTCAATGGCAGACCGTTGGTGATGCCAAGACGAAGCAAAATATTCGAGAATGCAGTTTCTGAAGGAAGACTGACTCCTCCAAACGCGATCGTATCGCAGAATGTGATTTCATCCACATCTACGTCCAGGGGGAGAACCACGGAGATACGCATACTGATATGCTGGTCTTTCCGAAACACCAGTGTCGGGGAACTGAAGCCTTCGGGGTTGATAACCGCATTGCCCTTAAGCTTGAAGTGACTGAAATTGGGGGAAAGCAGCAGCGTGCTGGCTATCGGCAAATTGACAGGAACAAAATGGTCTGTGTTTCCTGGAATATCAATGGTTGCCGGCGTGTAGGCAAGCAATGAGGCATTATTACCGCCTCCCGAAAGTTCCGCATTATTCATCACGAGGGAACCTCGCACAGGAAAACTGTTCAGAATGGCACAGGTGACTTGCGGATTTCTCAGTATCATGTTTCCGGATATATGGTCGCGCAAGAACTGACTGTCAAAATCCCACTCCTTGTCCACCGGAAGGTCTATCGAAACAAACTTTCCGCGTATCTCACTGAAAATAACATTATGGAACTGGGCGCTATAGGTAAAGGACACGTCATTGGAGATTGTCCCCAGATTAGTACTGCAAGAGACCTCCATAATGAAATCTATCTCATTACCGGAAAGGACGTTAAGGGTATAGTTGCTCAAAGACAACGTAGTTGAGTAACTACCTCCGGAGGACTGCGCCTCCACATGAAACGGCTGTCCGGAAGCGCTGGTCAATTGCGGACAAGTGACCACAATCTGGGTCGGCTGTGTGAGGCTATAATTGACATGCAACACCATTTGGCCAGACTCCAAAACGGCACTTTCCAGAAGAATCTTATCGGAAGGGAAATGGGCGGTTAACGTATCCCGGTATAACATCTGCACATTGCCTTGAGCAGGAGGCAAGTCACCTATAGAAACGGTTCTGGAACCCTCAACACCTATTTCCTGATTGATATACGACTCAAGATATTCGGATGCCGAAATGATAGAGTCAAACGTGTACTCATAGCGAATCCCGAGTGTCCCGTCGCTACCTTGATGCAGGTTGTCCAAGTCCCCTCCCATGCTCAAAATATCCCCAATGGTGTATTCCGCATTAACTAACGGGAAACCCCAGTCGCCACTACCCTGGATCTCGTCAAGCTGGGAAAAATCGAAAGCGTTATTGTTGCAGCCGTTAAAAAGGAATATCATCAGGAGAGCCGCAACTGAGAACAGATTAGGTAAATTTCTTTGCATATCGTTAAGTATTAATTGGCCGCAAATATACAAAAAAATTACATTTCTCAAATTATTCATTAAAATTTGAACTTCCACCGGCGGTGGCTCCACAACCAATATTGCGGCTTGCGGCGGATGGTCCGCTCCAGCAGCTCCACATAGCCGCCGATGATTTGCACGTTCACCGCGCCGTCACGGTCAAGAAATAGCGTATTCTTCATAAAAACGGGCAAAAACACAAAAAACTATGAACAAATGGGTTCCGGGAGTCCGATGCGCCGGAACAGGGTGCTTGCAATAGATGCGTAGCAACCTGCTGAAAGCTGGACGAGCACAAGACTAAAAGGGATAATTCCGTTTTTATCTGCCGTGCATATCCGAAAATTGCCTACCTTTGCCACTGTTTTAGTGAGTAAAAACCAAATTAAGGATTTATTGTAAAGAAAAGTAATTAACATTTTATAAACCAAAGCATTAGCTATTATTCTTGTCCAAATCAAAAGCCTGCAAACTGATGATTTAGAATTCTCGGATAAACGCTAATCCACGGGAAGTGCTGCACTTGCCGTTGTCCTACGTAAAGTTGATGCTCGCACCTATAAGGTGTGGGCAGTTTCTGGTAGGACAACGGGGTTCTTGCAGGCTCCTCGTGGACAAGATGGAAAGGCCTGCACCTTTCTTATATCCAATAGCAAGATTGATGGCTGCTTTGCTGAAGCTATCAATTTATGGCAAGATTGGATATGACAAATGCACGAGGTGCAAAAAAGGACGAGTTCTACACGCAGTTGGGCGACATCGCCAAGGAACTCAAGTACTACAAGCCCTGTTTCAGGGACAAGGCCGTGCTTTGCAACTGCGATGACCCCTACGAGAGCAATTTCTTCAAATATTTCGCGCTCAACTTCAACGCTTTGGGCCTGAAGAAATTGATAGCCACCTGCTACAACGGGTCGCCGATAGCGGGTAACGAGTTGGAAATCCCTTTCGACGACCCCGACAACGGGCCTGCGAGAACGGCCTACAGGGTGGAGATAACCGAAGTGGATGACTACAACGGCGACGGCGCAGTAAACCTCGCCGACGTGCAGCACCTGATCCGAAACGACAGGAATGTCCTCACTTTGCTCAAAGGCAACGGCTCGTTCGACAGCCCCGAATGCGTGGAACTGCTCAGGGAGGCGGATATTGTGGTCACCAACCCGCCGTTCTCGCTGTTCCGCGAATATCTTGCTCTGTTAGAGAAGTACGACAAGCAATTTCTAATTATCGGAAACACTAATGCTCTAAAATACAAGTTGACCTTCAAGATGTTCCAAGAAAACAAAATTCGGACAGGTTACACCAATTTCAATGTTGGGATGTTCTTTCAAGTGCCCGACGACTGGGAGAAATTCCACCATTTGGAGAACGGCAAAAAGATGGTGCGGGTCTCCACTTCATGCTGGTTCACAAACCTTCCCGTCACCAAACACAACGAAGAATTGATTTTGTACAAACACTATTCCCCAGAGGAATATCCGGTTTATGACAATTACGATGCCATAAATGTCAATACATACTCGGACATTCCTTGCGATTATGAAGGTGTGATGGGAGTGCCTATAACATTCTTGGACAAATATAATCCTGAACAATTCGAGATTATTTGGACAACAGATAGAGGAGGCGACGGCTATTTGGAAAAGTATAAAAAGCCATGGGAGAGGTATGACGCCCCTGTTTTGAAAGGGAAGGGGTTATATACCCGAGTTTTAATTCGCAACAAAAAGGTAAACCTATTATGAATATCACACTTCATCAAATCACCATTCGGGAGCTGGCGCAAGGCTACGAGGATCTCAGCGTGCAGGAGGGGGGCATTGTGGGGTACGGGGGCAGGCTGAACATCCGCCCGAAATACCAGAGAGAGTTCGTCTATGACGACAAGAAGCGCAACGCCGTCATCGAGACGGTTTGGAACAGGTTTCCGCTCAACGTGATGTATTGGGTGAGAACCGACGGCACAGACGGTGCCGAATACGAGCTGTTGGACGGCCAGCAGCGCACCATTTCCATCTGCTCGTTCATCGCGGGCGAGTTCATGATGGAGATAGAGGGCAACCTGTGCGCGTGGGGCAACCTCACGCACACGCAGAAGGAGCGCATCCTGGATTACCCGCTGCAAGTCTATATCTGCGAGAACGGCACCGACGAGGAGAAGCTGAAATGGTTCAACGTCATCAACATCGCCGGCGAAAAGCTGACCGAACAGGAAATCCGCAACGCCATTTACTCCGGCCCGTGGGTGACGCAGGCCAAACGCCGGTTCTCCAAAACGGGCTGCGTGGCCTACAAAATCGCCTCAGACTTCCTGTCGGGGTCGCCCATCCGCCAGGATTACTTCGAGAAAGCGCTGAAATGGATGGGCAATGCGCAAAACAAGAGCATTGAGCAGTACATGGCGGAACACCAGCACGACACCGATGCCGACCAGCTTTGGCAATACTTCCAAGATGTGATCCATTGGGTGGAGAAACTGTTCGGACGCAAATACAGGAAGGAGATGAAGACGGTGGAACCATTGCCGGGAACTGCCAGATGCTGTGCCGGGAGTGCAACCGAAGGAAGAGCGGAAAATAAGGGTTAAAATTTGAACTTCCACCGGCGGTGGCTCCACAACCAATATTGCGGCGCACGGCGGATGGTCCGCTCCAGCAGCTCCACATATTTTTGAGTAATAGCGTATTCGGGACACTCATTGGGTTGCTCGGCAATCACCTGCACATCCACACGGTACTTGCCCATCCGCTCCTTCACCACTTCGTAATAGAGCACCGGAATATCATACTTGCGGGCAAAATGCTCCGCGCCGAAAATCACACCCGTGCGCTGGTGCAGGAAATCGGTCACATAACACTTCTTCTTGCTGTTGGGCGACTGGTCGCTGAGCATCATGTAGGCCACGGGAATATGCTGTGACTCGTAATGTTCAAACGTCTCCCGCACCGTGTCGGCAAACACCACCTCGGTGCCGTAGCGTGTGCGCGCCCGGTTCACCAGTTTTTCAAACACTTTGTCGGAATTGGGCTTCCCCACCCCCACGCCATGATGCCGGAACATCTCATCCAACGCCAATATCATCCATTCCCAGTTGTTGTAGTGCGACGACATCAGGATGACGCTCTTGCCCTCATCAAAGAAACGATTCACCAACTCGGGATTGCCGCAACGGTAACGCTTCCGCAAAATACAGCGCGGCAATACCAGCATCTTCACCATTTCCACCGCTATCTGAGACAGATGCCAATAATAGCGGTTGGTAATCTTACGGATTTCCTTTGGGGATTTTTCAGGGAACGAGCGCGACAGATTATCCACAATCACCTTGCGCCGGTAGCGCACCACGAAAGCCAGCACCAGGTACAACGGCACGGCCTGCACATACAGCAAAGCCAAAGGCAGCAACGCCAGCGGATAGCAGAGGAACCAGATGAGGAAGTAGGTGAGCATTTGGGGGTGGTAAGCTATGGCTATGAACTATGAACTATGACTATGAACATTTTTCATCTTATTCTCATCACTCATATCCACCCAATAATGGGCGAAATCGTAGAGGGAGTCGAAATGGGATTGTGTGATATTCAGAATTTCATCAAATTCAGGGTAGCGGATGGCACCCACATGTACGGGAATCATGCCTGCGTTTAGAGCGAACTGCATGTCGGAGAGGCTGTCGCCCACCATAATGGAGTCGCTAATGTCCATGTCAGGATAGTCCTTTTGGGCTTGCAGGGCCATTCCAATCCGGGGTTTTCGGCATCCGCAGTTCTCTGAAGCGAGGTGTGGGCAGCAATAGATGGCATCCATCGGGGTGTGCTGCGCAATCAGGCGCATCTGCAAATAGTTGTGTACGGCATCCACCTGGGCCTGCGTGCAGATTTTCTTGCCGATGCCCTGCTGGTTGGTCACCAGGATAATGTGCTTGAACAACGGGCGCAGTATCTTCATGGCATCCAAAAAATGGTCCACAAACACAAATTGTTCTACCGACTCCACATAACCGCCCACAATTTGCACATTGACAATGCCGTCACGGTCAAGAAATAGCGTATTCTTCATAAAAGCGGGCAAAAATACAAAAAACCATGAACAAATGGGTTCCCGGAGGCCGACGCGCCGCTCAGGGGCGGTTCCTCACCGCCAGCGCCCCCACCTTCCCCAGGCGTTTCTCCCGGGACATGGCATTGGGATTGGTGCCCAGCACGCCCTGCGGCACCGGCCGGTTGAGTCTTTGGAACAGCTGAACCCAGTATGGCGGGTACGTTCCATCCTCCGACTTGAAGTTCATCGGGGCGGCGTGGAACAGGTGACGGCCCCGTGGCGTGATATATGCGTCGTACACCAGCTCGCTGCAATAATGCAACCCATTGTCGGGCAGGAAATAGAGATCATACCCTTCTCCGCACATCTTTTTTGCGTTTTCCACGAACTCTCTTGCTTTCCTCGCATTCTTTTTGTTTTTCAACCGCATTACCATCAGGTACGGGTAAGTGCCGTCTTTCAGCGTAAAATCCACCAAAAAAGTATCAAAAGGATGCCTGTCCACCCCATGTTTCAGCGTGGCGTCCACCACCCAGACTTGCTCATTTTCATCCACTTCCAAAATGGCCACATGGATGTAATGGATTTCGCCCTTATGCCCGGTAGCTGCGGAAATGGCACCCGACAGGGTGGTGTCGTCCGTCGGCGGATAATCCGACGGCAGCCCCACAAAGAGCAAGTCGCCCGTGTGTACGCGCACCTGGGCGCCGGCCCAGGCAAGAGGCGCCAGCATAAGGGAAAACAACACGGCCGTCTTCAATCTCATCAGAACTGGTAGAAATAGCTGAGCAGCAGCACGGAGTTATATTGCAGTTTGACCCCCCTGTTCACTGCCCAGTTGGGTTTCCGGACGTGCAGAATGGAGTTGGAGTAGCGGAAACTGACCCCATGGTGCTCGTTGAACATGTAGGAGATTCCCGCCAGGAAGGAGAACTCGAACCGCCGGAACTGCGGCCTGCCCTGTATCACCCCATAGATGTCGCGTTCCCGCTGATAGAGGTTCACCCCGAACATGGGGCCCAGCTCGAACTCAAAGTCGCTGTTGCCACGGATGGTCAGGCGGGCGAAGCGCCAGCGCAGCAGGGCGGGGACCTCCAGATAGCCGATGTTGAGCACATATTTGTCGGTCATGGCGGAGGCGGCCTTCGGGGGCACATAGCTATGGCTCCCCTTCATGGTGAAGTCAATCTCAACCTGCAGCTTCAGGTTCCCCTTTTCATTCAGGGGGTAGTTGGCATAGACACCGGCGCACGCGCCGAGCTTGTGGAATCCGCTGAGGTCGTCGCCCGAGATCTGGGAGGCGGTGAAGCCGGCGCGCACGCCCCCCTTGAAGTTGCTGGCCGTGGTGGACCGCTGGGCGGGGAGGGTCGTCAGCAGACCGACCAGGATCATGGCGAGAACGAGACATCTTTTCATAAGCGTTAATTCAGGTTTACATATTCGGGCACATTGAGCCAGTGTGCGTATTCGTTTCCGAGCACCTTCACCGCCATTTCCCACATCTTGTCCGCATCGGTGCGGAAGACCAGCTCGGGGGTCGGGTTGCCCACCACCCATAAGTTGCGGGCTATCTCCTCCTCCAGCTGCCCGGGGCTCCATCCGGCGTAGCCCATCAGGAACCGGTAGCTTAGGGACGGCATGGCGTGGCGCCCAATCCGCGCCAGCAGCGCCTGGTCGTAGCCCACATAGATGCCCGGGGCAATGCGGGCGGCATCCTTGCAGCTGTCAGACGAGTGCAGCAGGAACAGGGCCGTGGGGAGCACCGGGCCTCCCAAGAACATCGGGGCCTCCATCGGAAGTCCGTCCACCAGGTCCCTCACCGTGTACGGGAGCCGCCGGTTGAGGATGAGACCCGCGACATGGTCACCCTCATAATCCGTGAGCAAAACCACAGAACGGTTGAAGAACAAGTCGTTATGATAGGGCACGGAGATGAGAATCCGCCCTGTGGCGAGCTCAAATTCCGTCTGTTTCACCGCTAAAAGGTCTTTCTCAAAAGGCATATTCCAACATTGAGGTTACACTTCTTCTATCTGTTGATAAATCTTGTCAATGGCGTCCGGCTGCGCGAAAGTGCGCAGCACCTGGCCCATCCGCTCGCATTCCTGCGGATTTTCCAGCAGCCGCATCAGCGCGGGCATCAGTTTCTCGCGAGCTTCCGAATCGGGTATCAGGACAGCTGCCCCTTTGGTGGACAGCGCCTTCGCGTTGTAGGTCTGATGGTCCTCGGCGGCATACGGGAACGGCACCAGGATGGTGGGCACACCCACCACGCACAACTCCGCGATGGCCAGCGCACCGGCGCGCGAAACAATAATATCGGCGATGCTGTACGCGTCGTTCATGTTGCGGATAAAGGGCACTATGCGCACGTGATTGTCCTGTGATGCCAGCAACTTGGAATCGATGTTCTTGTAATATAACTCACCTGTCTGCCAAAGCAGCTGTATGTCCGCGTTCCGGAACTCGTCCAAGTGCGCCGCCATGGTCTCGTTGAGGGTTCGGGCGCCCAGGCTGCCGCCCACCACAAGCACCGTCTTCTTCTCCGGGGAGAAGCCAAAAAAATCGTATGCCTTGGGGTCCTTGCGCTGTAAATCCAGTATCTCGGCACGGATAGGATTACCCGTCTTCACGATTTTATCCGAGGGGAAATATTTCTCCAACCCATCGTAGGCCACGCAAATCTTCCTGGCTTTCGGAGCCAGCATCTTGTTGGTGACCCCCGGATAGGAGTTCTGCTCCTGCAAAAGAGTCGGAACGCCCAGCTGGTCGGCGGCCTTCAGGGCAGGGCCGGACGCGAAGCCCCCCACCCCGATGGCAATGTCAGGGTTGAACTCCCGAATGATCTTCCGCGCCTTCTTCATCGCTTTCCTCAACACAAAAGGGAGTTTGATGTTTTTCCAAATGCCCTTCGGGGAGAAGTCGCGGCTGATGCCGTAAATCCTCAGGCCCTCGATGGGATAGCCCGCCTCAGGCACCCGCTTCATCTCCATCTTGTCACTGGCCCCGATGAAAAGGATGTCGGCGGCGGGATTCTCACTCTTGATTTTGTTGGCGATGGCCAAGGCCGGGAAAATGTGGCCTCCGGTGCCGCCGCCGCTGATTAAATAACGTTGCTTCATACGATTAATGGGAGGGGGGGATGAGAATTTAGAATTTAGAATTTAGAATTTAGGAATGAGGAATGAGAGTAGAGTAAAAAGTTCATAGTTCATAGTTCATAGTTATCACAAACTGTATCGTGGCGCGGCTGGTCTGGCGCAGGATGGCAGTCCGCCCCGCCAACACCTTGTCGATAATCTGCTTGTTGTAGTGACGAATAGTTATCAGTTGCACATTCTCGTTGTATTTGACCTTGTATTTCTCCTGCAAGGTTTTCACACACTGCTGTATCCGATGAGGCTCGGCATCCGTGCAGATGGAGAAGCTCACCGCCGAGTTCTGCATCATGTTGACACGGATTCTGTATTGGGAGAACACCGCAAAGAGTTCCGAAAGATTATCCACCGCAATGAAAGAAAAATCTCTCGGAAAAACCGTCAGCAGGGTTTGGTTATCCTTCACGATAATGGAAGGCACGGTGGTTTTTTCAGAGCAGGCCGTGATGACACTACCCGGCTCGTCGGGCTGGAAGAAAGACTTGACATACAGCGGAATCTGCTTGTTCTGCAACGGTTTCAGCGTTTTGGGATGGATAATGGAGGCTCCGTAATAGGAAAGTTCCACCGCTTCCTCGTAGGGTATCTTGTCCAGCTTGACCGCGTCGGGGAAGCGTTTGGGGTCGGCGTTGAGCAACCCCGGCACATCCTTCCAGATGGTGACGCTTTCGGCATCCAGCGCATAGGCCATGATGGAGGCCGAATAGTCGGAGCCCTCGCGACCCAAGGTAGTTGTGTGGTTTTCGGCCGTGCCGCCGATAAAGCCCTGCGTAAGGAAAACACGGTTGCCATTTTGCAGTATGGCATCGCGAATCTGCCGGGTGGTGGTGTCCCAATCCACGCGGCCTTCGCGATAGGTGTCGTCGGTGCGCACTATGCGGCGGGCATCCAGCCAAGTGTTGGGCAGTCCCGCCAAATTCAGGTACATGGAGATGATGGAGGTGGACAGCAACTCACCGAAACTCACGATTTGGTCGTAGTCGAAATCGTAGTTGTTGGCGTGTCGCTCGGACAACTTGCCTCGCAACTGGCAGAAGAGTTCACGGATACGGTCTAAGATGGCGCCGGGGTCCGGCACCAACCGGACAGCCACATCCTCATGCCGCCGTTGCAGTTCCGACACGAGCGGCTCCACCTGTTCAGGCTCGTGGTAATAGGCATCCAGTACTTTCTCCAAAAAGTTGGTGGTCTTGCCCATGGCCGACACGACCACCACGAGGCGGTCATCGGGATAGCGGCGCAGGATCTCGTGCAGATTCTCTATGGCAGCGGCGTCCTTCACCGACGCGCCGCCGAATTTGAAGACTTTGTAGCCCATCATTCCTCGTTTTTAATCACATGCAACAATGTTTTGCCCACCACGCCGAGCGTGTTCCGGTCGATATGCTGTAGGTTGTCATTCCGCGTGTGCCACACCGGGTCGAAGCCGGAGCCCGAATACATGTCATAATGGATGATGTCAATCATCTTGAAGGGGGCGTACTTGTTGACGTAATAGTGGTCGTCGGTGATAATACCGCCGGGCTGGTTGACGAAGTGGTTGCCGAAGCCGAGGGCGTACGCGTGTGCCCACACCTTGGCCACGACGGGTTGCGCATCGCGTACGGAGAAGCTCTCCTGATAGAAGCGGGCGTTAGGCGACCCCACCATGTCGAGCAGGATGCCGTAGCGCGCCATGTAGCCGGGCTTGTGCGGGTGCTGCGCCCAGTATTGGGAGCCGAGGCCCCACCAGTCGCCCCTCGGGGCGTCCTCCCCCTCCTTTGGCCCGTAATCTTCCGCGTCGAAGAGCACGATATCGACACCTACGGCAGGGTTCAATTGCCGCAGCTGGCGGGCCACTTCCAACAGCACGCCCACCCCGGAGGCTCCGTCATTGGCCCCGTCGATGGCCTGGTCGCGGGCGGCCGGGTCGGGGTCATGGTCGGCGAAGGGGCGCGAGTCCCAATGGGAGGAGAGCACCACGCGCCCGCTCTTTTCCGGCGCAAGGGAGCCGATGAGGTTCCGCGCCGGCCAGCTCTTGCCGTCATACGTGCGGGCCGTGAACTCCTGCGCGAAGGCCGTGTCGCAGTACTCCGACAGTTTGGCGAGCAGGTAGGCGGCGCACTGCCGGTGCGCCTCGCTGCCGAGCGTGCGCGGGCCTAAGTCGGTCTGCGCCTTCACAAAGGCGTACGCCGAGTCAACGTCAAAAGCCGGCGGTGCGACCGCCGGCTTTGGGGTTTCCGTGTCCTTCTGCTTGGGATGGCAGCCTGCCAGAAGCAGGACACACGCCGCTATCCATACCCATCTGTTCCGTTTCAAGTACATGAGCCAAGGTTTATATCCAGACAACTTCCGGGCTACAGGACCAGAATGGTGCCTTTGATGACCGGATAGGGTTTGCCGTTATAGTCCACCAGTTTCAGCGTATAGACGTATGTCTGGTTGCACAGTTCCAGGGCCGGGTAGTCCTCGCTGAAGCGCGCCCCGCGCCACTTGAAGTTCACATCCGTGGTGTGGTACACCACCGCCCCGTTGCGGTTATATATGGTGAGCTCCAGCGACTTCACAAGGCTCTTCTGCGGAATCTCGAAGTAGTCGTTGATGCCGTCGTGGTTGGATGGGGTGATGGTGTTGGGCAGGTTCACGAAGGGCATGCAGGCCGCGATCTTGTAGCTTGCGGTGGCCTTGCACCCCGCCTCGCCAATCCCGGCCGTCACGGTATAGACACCCGCCTGCTCCGCCAGGCAGGTGTGGCTCCGCATCGTCTCGTCGCCGTTCCAGTCCAGCACATGGATATCCTGCTGGTCAAACATCTGTCCGGGGCCGGGCACCACCGTCAGGGTTGTGCGGAACGTGTCGCAATAGTCACCCAGGTCCTTAATCTCTATCTTCGGGCTCGTCACCTCCAGGGTCACGTACACCACGCTGTCGCACAGGTTCCACGACCAGTCGCCGAAGTCCGCGCCCACGTGGCACTCCTTCGTGCCCGGGGCGTCCCAGCGGTAGGCATCGCCGTACTTGTCGCGATTAAAGAAGAACGGCAGCTGGTCATTGCAGGCGAACACCGTTTCACTGGATGTCCCTGTCCTGCAATAGGAGGAATCCAGCGCGATGTTCATTTCTATGGAATCTATGCACTTCTGCAGCGAGTCCTGCATCACTAACTTGACCATGATGGAATCCCCGCCGGGTCCGAAGTTGAAGTTTGTCAGGTCTATGTCCGCGGTGCCCGACACGTTGAAGAACGGGTCCTCCACCCCCTCGCTGCCGGGTATGCGCTTATAGACGCCGGCGCTGTTCTTGTAATACCAGCTGATGCGCTTTATGGGGGTCTGCAGGGTGGTGTCATAGCCGATTCCGTCGTCCTTGGGTGTCAGCTCGCTCACCTTGCCGGTGTTGTGCAGCTGGATGACATGCGAGCACGGGTGGTCGGGGTCCAGCACCTGCTCATAATCGAACGACGGGTCTATCTGGTACTTTTTGATATAGGCCTCGTAGATGAACGGCGCGCCCGTATAGGATTTCATCTCACAGCGATAGTAGGGATAGATTCTGGCGGACGCCGGGTCGAGATGCACATTGTACACCGTTCCCGTGACTCCGGGCTGCTCATTCGGTGAAAGGATGTTATTTGAGTTGGCCGCGTCCTTCCCATAGTGCCATTCGTAGGTGTTTTCCAAAAAGCCCCAGGGTACGGTAAACGACACCACGTCCTCACCGCAGGCGTCCACCTTGATATCGCCGGGAATCAGCTTGGCGGCAAACATGCCGTAAGCCCAGTGATAAGAGGCACCGCAGGACTGCACGCGGATCCTCAATTTCACGGCCTGGTTGTTCTCGGCATACGACGACAGGTCAAACGCTATAGGCTTGTACTCAAACCAGGACACCTCATATTGGGCAAAACCGCTGGTTTGGTTCTGCGGGCAGACGCGATAGTTAAAG
>FLNW01003708.1_pt1 | contig 23771 bp, 18 predicted proteins | sample 1140371 | NCBI WGS metagenome assembly FLNW01 (sample SAMEA3878170, study PRJEB12797) | bioreactor metagenome | biome: Moose rumen | place: Sweden | collected 2011-10
ACATCGAGCCATTCCGGTAGATAGGCGAGAATCGTTATCAAAAATGAACCGACGAAAGGATGCGCATAAAGCGATGTAAAGAATGGTTTGATCTTTGGCAGACAAAAGAATGCGGCGGCGGCAAGGAACGCTACGGTACCCATGTGGAACTTCCAGATGCGAACGGAACGCTTGCGCATCCAACTCGAATCTTCGCCCCGGGCCGTTTTGCTGATGACGGCGAGCATTCCGACAAATCCGGAAAGAAAAAAGAAGCCCTCTGCCGCAGAAAAAAAACCGAAGCATTGGTACAGCACATGGCTGACCGGTCCGCTGAAATGGTCCAGCGTCATCTGTAATAAAAGAAGCCCTCGAATGGAATCAAGGGCTTGAATGCGTTTGGAATGGGTCACGGGAAGGTCTAAAATTCGACGTGTCCGCTGACGCCCATGGAGAAGTGGTTCGCTCCACGGCTGCAAATGTTGTAACCTGCCCAGAAGATGAGTTCTGCTTCGACGGTCGGGTAGAGGTAGAAGGACGGGCCAAGGAAGTGGCGACTGTCGTTATGCTCTTCGACGCTTGGATCGTGGAATTCGTAGGCGAAGCCCATGGAGAACTTCTTGTGCAAATCCACGGACGGTTCAATGTAGAACATGCGTTCGTCTTCGGTGAATGTCTGGTCTACGACAGAGGAATCCTTGTCGGCAAGAAGAGCCTGGTAATAAGAGCCTGCAATGTTGAAGAACTTGTAGTTGAAGGAGGGTTCCACGAGGAATGTGTGAACGCCGTGACCTTTGTACGGGTGGGTTCCCCAAGTCGCGTTGATGCCATAGCTGAAATTGTCGGTGCTCTTTGCGTACTGGATTTCTGTTCCAAGTGCGTAAGTGTAAGAACGGCTGATTTCTTTACCGAATACCCAGTCTAAGCTCGGGGTGATCGTGAAGCGTTCTTCCGTTTTGGCAATCAGGTCGAAGCCGTAAGTGATGAATGTGGCGAGCGAGTGGGAGTTGTTTTCGGTAGCGCCGATGTAAGCCTTGCCGTTTTCCACTTCGAAGCCGATACCGCGGATGCTCTGGTCGCGGAGGATGACTGCGTAATCTTCGGTGTCTCGCCAGTAATAGTAAGAGAAGGCGCCAGCATTGTAAGTGAGATCGCCGAACACGACGCGGGCGAGCGGGGTGAATTGCCAAGCGAGAGTCACTCCGTCAAAGTCAAAGCCTGTCCAACGGTTTTCGGCGTCGCCCATTGCCGTTGCGCGGTTTTCATGACGAACCTGGGAAGGTTCCGTTCCGTTTTCCGAAACGTAATTGCTGTGGGTGCGACCGTTGATGCTTACGGAGACGTTTTCGTCGAGGAGGATTTTGCCTTCGAGCTTGATGTCTTGGTTTGCGGCATTGGTCGGGCTAAAATCCTTATCCCAATAAGAAGCGTAATCGGCGTCGATTTCACCGTGCAATTCTACATCCACGGCCAAGGCGGCTGCGGCTGCGGCGAGAACAAAAAAGCTAAGGTGCTTGATCATAGTTTCCTTTGCGTAAAAATACGTTTGGGCTTCAAAATAGAAATATGCGCGAAAAGAATCCATCAAGTAGGGGTGGCTTTTTTGTAAATTAGGCCTATTATGGGACTTTTCCAAAAAATTTTGACGATTGCGATTGTAGCGATGGCTGTGAACGCGCAGGCGGCTCCGGCGGATTCCGTCATGGCGCTTTCCAAAAAATGGTTTGATTCGGGCAAAGCTTGGAGTTTTGATTTTCAAGTACGCGTGGATTACGCAGGATCTCCGGCAACGGGTCATCAAAGCGGAAATCTTCTGGTGACTGGCAAAGATATGTTTCGTCTGCAATTGAAAGGCATGGCGATCTATTGTGACGGCACCAATTTTTGGCAGTGGAATCAGGAACAGAATCAGGTTTTGCTGAAACTTTTGGAAGATATGGAAAGTAACATGCATCCGTCGGAAATCCTTTTTAAATATTTGCAGTGCAAGCCGATTTCGATGAAACAGGATAAAATCGGCAAGAAATCGGCGAATGTCATCACTTTGGACGCTTCAAAATATGGCAAGGATTTTGCAGAAATGGAAGTCTGGCTTTCGACTAAAGATGCTTCACCGATGCGACTGGTTTCTATAGATCGCTTGGGAAATGCTTCCAATTATGAAATTTCGAATTTGAAAAAATTGGACAAAGTGAATCAGAATGATTTTGTTTTGAAACCTGCGAAGGGTGTCGATGTAATCGACATGCGTTAGGAGAGGAAATGAAATTTTTGTGCAAATGGATTTGGGGCTGTAGCCTTTGTGCGGTTTCCGCTTTTGCTGCAAAGAGTGAAGACTTTGTGAGCAACTTTACTTATGCTGCTGGCCCGGCGTCTTCGACTGGGTCGATTTGGGTGGTGAGCCGTGGAAATGCGGGCAGCGGAGTTTCGCTGGTTGCACTTTCGCCATCAGCAGGTTCGATTTCTTATTCGATCAATGCGACGGAACTTTTGCCGGATTCGCTGACCCCGGTGCAAGACGGTGTTTTTTCGGATGTGACTGCGGAACACCGGCGGACTCCTTATGCGAAAGCGGGGAACTTGGGCTTTGTCGTGCCACTTGTGGCAGAAAGCGATTCGGGTTTTTTAACGCCTTATGGCTATTACAGCGCGCGCACAGCGAATGCGGTTACCGCAAAACCTCTCCCGGCTCCAAAGGGTGAATTCCCGGAACTTCCGGAAATGTCGAAAGCGATTTCTGCATTTGTATATGATTCGAGTTCTAGCGTTTTGTGGATGGCCCGTGGAATTTACGGTGTTGCGAAAGAAGACGTGAGCGGAGGAATCAATTCGCCGAAACGTTCCGGCTTTGTGGTGAACAAAAAGAATTTGACTTTGGATTCCTTGAAGTCTTCTACCGTGGTGGATTCGACAAAGAATCCTTTGGTATATGGAATGGCCCGTGCTCAAGATGGAACTTTTTATTTGGCGACGAGCGGGGGACTTTTTACACTGGATATTTCGACTTTCAAATTGAAAAGCTTGGGAGTGAAGGCGTTGGATACGTCTCGTGTCACGGGTGTTTGGATCGGTGGATCTCCAGAACAGATCATCGTGGAAACGAGCAAACGTGGAAAGTCGAGTACAGAAGACAAGCTTTGGCGTTCATACAACGGAAAACCTTTTGTAGAAGTTGCGTTCCGCGATACAGCGGGAAATGTTCAAAAAAATATCTATGACAAAAACGATTTTACAACAAGCGACGTCGCTTTTGTCGGGAACTTGGCTTTTCTTTCGGTTCAAGCTGTGGAAGGGAGCGCTAGCGGACTTTTAAAACTCGACAGCATCGGCGCAATTCCTTTTGACGACGAAGATAATCAATGGCTTTACGGTTTGAATGCAGGTGTGGTCGATCGCAGTGTTGAGGTGACTTCGATTGCGGCGTTCCCGATGACCGCCAAAATAACGGGACTTGTTGCATGCACAAATGGTGCAGGCATTTCGGTTTCGGCAGATACGGGAAAGACTTGGACTCACATCATGAACCAGACAGCGGTGAAAGATGATCTCGGATCGATTCGCATGGTTCCGTCGGTTATCGGAGCCGATAACCAGTCCTTGGTTTCGTATAAAGTAAGTAAACAGTCCAAGATTACGATTGAAGTTTTTAGCTATGATATGCGCCGTGTGCGAACCATTGTAAAAAATGCAGAACGCGCCGCTAGTGCCTCTCGCAGTACCCTTGCAACGGAAGATTTTTGGGATGGCCGTGACAATGCAGGAAAGGCGGTGGCGATGGGGATTTATTATGTACGCGTCAAAGACAACCACGGTCATGTCGGCTGGGGTAAAGTCATGACGCTGGGGGGCAAGTAGCATGAAAAAATTGTATGTGCTTCTCGTTTTGATTTTTTGCACACTTTCTTTTGCAAGCAAAAAAGCGGCACTTGGTGGCATGGACGGTTTTGTGGAACGTATGGGTACCGGTGGCCGCGAACTCGGTCGTGGAAACGTTGGTGCTGCGGATACTTCGGCAATGCCTTCGGCATATTTTAACCCGGCCCTTCTCGCTTTTAGAAATGGTGTAGGCTATGCTTTGGCTGCAGAAAAACGCGACTTGGACCGTGCCGGCGGATCGCTCGGTGTTGAGTCGCAAATCGGTAAACGCATGGGCATCGGCGCCGCTGTATTATATCGCACGGATCTTGATTTCGATGTAATCAATAGCGACGACGAAACGGTCGGCAGTGCCGAACCTTACTTTACAACGACTTATATCGGCGTCGCGTACCGTTTGACCCGTAAAGATGGTATCGGATTTTCGCTCGCTTTGAGCTATGATAATCTGGATATCTCCGGAGATTATGAAGATGCGGACCTTGTGGATTCCTACCAGAGCCCGGTCGTATTGAACCTTGGCTGGATTCGCGAATGGGATGAACACTGGTCTACGGCGGTGGTGATTCGCAATTTGAGCTTTAGCAAGAACCTTTCGGCGAAGTGGACGCGGAATGCTTCGAATGACAATTCCGTGGAACAGAGCGAGGGCGTTCGACCTAAAATTTTGCAGATCGGCATCGGCTATTGCACCAAGCTTTTAGACCGTCCGATTTCCGTGTGGATGGAAGCTTTGGATTATCAGGTTGCGGACACGCTTCTCGTATTCGACCCGGATTGGCATGTTTGGACTGGTCGTTTTGGTATGGAATGGGAAGCTCTCGAAGACCTCTTTGTCCGGGGAGGTTTTGATGAATTCAATTATACGTTCGGTCTGGGTTACAAATTCAGCATTCGATTTGGCAAAAATAAGTATTTCTTCCAGATTGATTATGCACTGGTATATGAATCCCAGGCAGAACTTTGGAACCCTTTGAGTTTTGGATTCCGTGGGTGGATTTGATGGAAATAGTTTAATTAAACTATTTTTTGGTAACTATGGCAGAAGAATTTGAAGATGCTTCAGTGAAGTACGGCCCACGTTGGCAGCGTAAAAAGGAAGAGCGTCCGCAAGAAATTTTGGATGCGGCGCTTGAACTTTTTGTTAAGCAGGGTTTTGCGGCAACGAAAGTTAGCCAAATCGCTCGGAAAGCCGGAGTGACTCCGGGTACTTTGTATGTGTATTACAAGAACAAAGAATCCATTTTGCAAGAAGTCGTGATGAAGGCCTTGAGGCCTATTTTCTACGACGCGGATGAAATTCTTGGCAAGTACAAAGGCTCGGCTGTGGATCTTCTTTTTATTTTGATCGAAAAATGGTGGGAAGCTGTTGGTGGTGAAAGTAAAATTTCGGGTGTGCCCAAACTTGTCAGCGCCGAAGCATCTAATTTTCCGCAGCTTTCCGAATTTTATATCAAAAATATTTTGAATCCCGGATTTAATTACATCCGTTTGGTTTTGGAATATGGAATTCGCACGGGTGAATTCATGGTGCGGAATGTGGATGCGGCCTCTTACGCAATTCTTTCGGCGTTTCACGGTGCTGTGCTGGATGCGCACACATTTAAGATCGGTGTTGCGAATGGAGTTCGAGTGGGTGAATTCCGCAACATGTTCCACGACCTGATTGTCCACGGTATTTTAAACCAAAAGTAAATTCGATGATTCGATCGCTATCCCTGCTCTCCTTGCGCAATTTGCACGAAGGCCATTGGGAATTCGGCGATGGAATTACTGTCATTTTCGGAAAAAACGGGGTTGGTAAAACTTCACTGTTGGAAGCGATACATTTGCTTTGCGAAGGTTATTCCTTTCGCACGCATACGCTTTCGGATTTAATTGAATGGCAAAATCCGGAAATGATCTTGCGTGGGGAATTGACGGAATCCGCGCCGTCAGAACGCGTTTATGAACGAGCGCTTTCGGTGCACCGCACCAAGGGAACGACTGCAAAAAAAGACGGCGTTCTTTGTAAAGGGGTCGGTTCTTTTTTTGGAACGATTCCCGCTGTGATCATGCAGCCCGCCGACATGGAAATGGCGCGAGGCGCTCCCGAAATTCGGCGGCGATACCTGGATGAACTTTTGTGTTTTCGACATACGCGGAATGCGGATTTGTTGCGCCGTTATCGCCGCATTCTTGCAGAACGCAATCAATGGCTTAAACAGAATAAAATCGGAGAAGCCGTTGGCGGAGAGGATCTCTTTTCTGTTTTGACAGCGCAAATGATAGACCTTGCGGTCGCTGTTTGGAAAGAGCGCTTGGAATTGGTGAATGAAATCGCTCCAAGGGTCAACGCCTACTATGAAATGCTCGCGGGAAAGGGCGATGAAGTTTCCGTGGCGTATAAAAGTTCCGTAGCAAACGAAGGCGATACCGAAGAAGTTTTGCGGAATACCTTTATCGAAAAGTTGGACACGTTGGATATGGCGGAACGCTTACAAGGAGTGTCTCTTGCCGGGCCTCACAAAGACGATCTTTTTTTGGCACTGCATGGTCATGAAATGCGTTCTTCCGGCTCACAGGGACAATGCCGCAGTGCAACGATCGCGCTAAAACTTGCCGCATCAGATATTGCCAGTGCGCATTTGGTAAAGCCCGTTTTGCTTTTGGACGATATTTTTGCCGAACTTGACAAGAACCGCCGAGGCGCAGTCGCCGACGTCATTCGTGAAAAAGAATGCCAAGTATTCGTGGCGACGCCTCGCGCAGAAGATTTGCCGTTTGAAACAAATTCCAAAATCGAAATGGAATGATTAATTAAGAAAGCAACTTTATATCGTCCGGGCGCTTTTCGCAGAGCCTTTTATAAAACGGGTAAAGAAAACTGTCGTAAGAGATCTGCCCAAAAAGGATTGCTGTCGCATGCATCGCGGCGACATCGTTAGCGAAACGGTTTGTCGCCGCATTAAAATGCTCGCGCCGAAAAAAGCTCACCATTAGAAGTCTTCCTTCGTCAATGGCACGGTCCTCTTCGCGACTCAGCGTTTCGGGTAACGATTTCCCAAAAAGCGAAATGGCCTTCCCGCCATTTTGTAAAATGCGGTGTAAAAAACATTTTTCGGCTTGGGAATGGAACGGTCCGATAAAACAAATGTCGTTAGGAACTTTTCGCGTCCATTTGAGCAATTTTTGCACAAATTCTTTTTTAGCCGATCGGGAAATGAATACTGCGATTTTTGGCTCTTTCCAAAGTTTTGGATTGCCGATGGATTCCATAGAAAGCCTCCGGAGTGGAATAATGTTTATGCTTCTTTTTAAAGACGCTTTTCACGGCAAAAATTCTACCTTTTCAACTGAAAAATTTGGATTTACTACATTTTGAATCATGGCACGCGCACGTAAATCGATCCGCCCGGATCCGTATCAAAAACCTCTTCTCAAAAAACTTTCTCCGGAACAAAGCAAGCCGGGAGAACTTCCCCAGTTTTTGGAACCGACCCGTGCAAATTTTGACTTACACAGTGCATATGGCGCAGCGGGCGACCAGCCTTCCGCTATTCACGATTTGACCGAAGGCTTTGAACGTGGCGAACGTTTCCAGTGCCTGCTCGGTGTGACTGGCTCTGGCAAAACATTCACCATGGCGAATGTGATCAAGAATGTCGGGAAGCCGACACTTGTTTTGACGCATAATAAAACTTTAGCAGCTCAGCTTTATCAGGAATTCAAAACATTTTTTCCGAATAATGCAGTAGAATATTTTGTGAGCTATTACGATTACTACCAGCCGGAAGCTTACATTGTTCACACGGACACTTACATCGAAAAAGATGCTGCGATCAACGATGAAATTGACAAGCTTCGTTTGCGTGCTACGAGCAATCTTTTGACACGCCGTGATACGATTATTGTGGCAAGCGTCAGCTGCATTTATGGCCTTGGATCTCCGCGGGAATATTTTGACTTGATGGTTCGCTTAAAAGTGGGCCAGGTTATGGAACGCGATCTGATTTTGATGCAACTCGTGCATATTCAGTATCAGCGGAATGATTTTGCGCTAGAACGCGGATCGTTCCGTGTACGGGGTGATGTGATTGAAGTTTACCCGAGTTACGACGACGTTGGAATTCGCATTGAACTTTTTGGTGATGAAATCGATCGGATTTCCCGTTTTGATCTGGTGACGGGAGAAGTCAAACAGGAATTGAAAGATATTCGCATTGCGCCGGCACGGCATTTTGTGACACGGGAAGATACCCGGGAACGCATTGCGCAAGACATCCAGCTTGAATTGACCGCACGGCTGGACCAGTTGACGAAAGAAGAAATGGCTTTCCGCAAATCGGGCAATACCTCGGAAGCGGACGCGCGCGTCCTTGCGAGAGCTCGTCTTGAAAGCCGTACCAAGTATGACATGGAGATGATTCGGGCTACGGGCATTTGCTCGGGCATTGAAAACTATTCACGGATTGTGGAACAGAGACTTCCTGGAACACGCCCGTTTACGCTCCTTGACTATTTTGGCGACGATTGGCTTTTGATGATTGATGAAAGCCATGTGAGTGTTCCGCAGATTGGTGGCATGTCCGAAGGGGACAAGTCCCGTAAAACGAATCTGGTGCAGTACGGATTCCGTTTGCCCTGTGCGCTCGACAACCGTCCAATGAATTTTGACGAATTCGAAGCGACTTATCCACAACAGGTGCTTTTTGTGAGCGCGACCCCGGGCGAATATGAACTTGAAAAAACGGGTGGCGCTGTTGTAGAACAGATCAATCGTCCCACGGGTCTTCTCGATCCGAAAATCGAAATGTATCCGGTCAAGGGGCAAATGGATGTGCTTTTGCACCGCATTTCAGAAGTCACGGCTCGGGGCGAACGCGTGCTGGTGACGACCCTGACCAAAAAAATGGCGCAGGATTTAACGGACTTCCTCGTTTCGGTCAATGTCAAAGCGCGTTATTTGCACAGCGAAATCAAGACCCTGGAACGTCACAAGCTTTTGCGCGGGTTGCGTAAAGGAGATTTTGACGTATTGGTAGGCATCAATCTTTTGCGCGAAGGTTTGGACCTTCCGGAAGTTTCTCTTGTCGCAATTCTCGATGCAGACAAAGAAGGCTTTTTGCGCAATTACCGCAGCTTGATCCAGACGATGGGACGTGCAAGCCGTAATGTCAACGGAACGGTCATCCTTTTCGCGGACGTCATGACGGAAAGTCTTGAAAAGGCTCTTGCCGAAACTCGCCGTCGCCGTGAAGTTCAGGAATCGTTCAATGCCGAACATGGGATTGTCCCGAAGTCCGTCAGCCGGAAACTGGATGATGAACTTGAAATGACGGATCCGTTGAGCGAGATCATGGGAAAGGGCAAAAAGTCCAAAAAAGGTAAAAAATCGACGATTTCTGCCCCTCCGGAAGCGGACGATTCGGACGAAAATGCGACGATTGAAGAGCTGGAAGCCAAGATGAAAGCGGCTGCGGCCCGTCTGGACTTTGAAGAGGCTGCACGTTTACGCGACATTATTCGCGACCGAAAGGATTAAATCCTCTTTACGTATGCTCTTTTGAGCAAAAATTTGTGTATTTTCACAAGAAAAAGACAAAGAGGAGTCTTATGAATTTCAAAAAAATGTGGTTGGCCTTGGGTACGGTTGCGACTTTGGGCTTGGTTGCTTGTGGTAGCGATTCGTCGTCTTCCGGTCCGGAATCCGGAGAAAGTTCTAGCAGCAGCGCGGAACAGATAGTTCTCCCGGAATCCAATGGCGACTCCTTGATTACGGTTTCCAATTTTAAATCATCTTATGCGACGGCGACGACTGTAAAATTCAACGGGGCAGTGGCTGCTGTTTTGAGCATTGACACTTCGACGGTAATCGACTCTGTGCAATTTAAGCTTGGCAATGAAAGCGGCTATACTTCTTCTTCGGACTTTAGCTTCACGCAAATCACAGAATCCGTTCCGATGCTTTCGATCGGCTCGGTTCTCGATCCGTCTCTCGATGTATCTTCGATGGCGGAATGCGGCACCTTTACAGTTTACCTGATTGTGTACGGTCACAACAACGATTTGAAACTTGTCACGACTGCTTCGACGACCTTTGATCGTGCGGTGGGACAGTGCTCTGCGGAAGAGTCCAGCAGCTCGGCAGAAGTTGCAGATGATCCGGAACTCTCTGCATGGGAAGTGTCCCTTTCGACGTCGGCAACGGAACCTGTCGCTGTGGATTTGGATTCCAAGACGACTTATTTGAAATCGGATCTGGTGACGCATGCAGCGGATATAGATCTTTATATCGTCCGTGAAGCTCGTTCTGCTGTCCTTTACACGAATGCCGCGATTGAAGAAGGCAACGTGGTAGACGCTTCGATGATCGCAGAAGAAACCCGTAGCGGCTTTGACTATGTTTCATTCGACAATCCTTGCCATGTTAGCGACTTCAAGTACAATCAGAGCGCTCTCACGATTTCGGCGAGCGACTTTGAAACGATTTCCTCCTATGTGGTCATCACTTCCAAGTTCAATGCTGCAACGGGTGAAGGTTTCTTTGTAATTCTTCCGCACGAAGTGATGAATGTGGGAACAAGTGATGTTTCTATGACTTTGACGATTCTCGGCGTCAACTAATTCAAAAAATATGGCTCTCTTGAAAAAGGCTCCCCTAAGCGGGGGCCTTTTTTGTAGAATTCGAACAGCATGGAAAAGAACGTCAACAGTCTTTGGAGAATCACGTTGCTTACGAATCCAGACGTATGCAACTTGCGCTGCGCTCTGTGCTTTTTGAAACAACGCGGAACTTCATTTGGCAAAGGGGAAATGCCTTGGGAAATTGCGGAAAATGCCGTGAGGACTTACGCTGCCCGCGGAATTCGAGAAGTTATTCCCAGTACAATGGGAGAACCGTTACTTTATTCGCAATTTGAAAAGCTGGAACAGCTTGTGCAGGAACTGGGCCTTAAATTGAATGTGACGACGAACGGATCTTTTCCGCGGAAGGGAACTGCTGTCTGGGCCAAGGAACTTCTGCCGATTTCGAGCGACATCAAAGTGAGCTGCTGGGGATTTGAACAAAAAAGTTGGGACGTCCTTTGCCCCGGCATGGATGTTCGCACTTATCTGAAAAATTGGAAAATCCTTTTGCAGGTTCGAAAGGAACTGTCGGAATCGATAGCGTCTCCGCTTTCGAAACTTTCGCTCCAAATGGCGGTTTGTAAAACGAATCGGTGCGACGTTGAACGAGTGATTGAATTTGCCGCAGAACTCGGAATCGATCGGGTTAAGCTAAACCGGGCTGTGTTCCTTTCGCATTCCGAAGCGTTACAAAAAGCAGAACAGCTTTCTCCGGGTGATTTTTTGGACGCTTCCCGTTTTGCAGGCTGGCCGATAAAGCTTGCAGGAACGTTCCTCTCTTTGCCGACGAAAAAGGAAGTCCTTTACAAATGCCCCTTTTGGGGCAGAGAGCTTTGGGTGCTGCCGGATGGTTCGACGGAACCTTGTCCAGATCCGGAAAATCGATTTTCGGGGCTTGCTCCTGGCAAAGACCGTTGTGAAATATGCCAATTGTTTCCAAAAAAATTCTTTTCAGGAAATCAAAATTGAGCTATTATTCTTTTAGGCTTATTTAACAGCCTGGAATCATTATGAAAAGCATTTATGTTGGTAATCTCCCCTTTGCGTTTCGCGACGCTGACCTCGGCAAACTTTTCGAGGAATTCGGTGAAATCAAGAGCGCAAAGATCATTATGGACCGCGATACGGGTCGCAGCAAAGGCTTCGGTTTCGTAGAAATTGAAGACGATGGTGTGGCAGCGAATGCAGTCGAACAGCTCAATGGCAAGGAAGTGAACGGTCGTCCGCTCCGTGTCAATGAAGCTCGTCCGCGCGAACCGCGTCCTCGTCGCTTCTAAAAAAGGATTTTTTTTGTTGCCGAAAGGCTCGATTTACTGTAACATTTGGAAGGTCGCATCTTTGTGCGGCCTTTCTTTTTTTTAATTTGCGATCGATGACAAAGACTCTCCAATATTATCTTCCGCAAAAGGGTGAAAATCTTTCTTCCGAAGATTTGCTCGGACGTTTTCTCACTTGGTCAGAAGAACGCGGCGTCAGTTTGTACGAAGCGCAAGAAAATGCGATTCTTGAACTCTTTGACGACAAAAACGTGATATTGAATACGCCGACGGGAAGTGGAAAGTCGATGGTCGCACTCGCCATGCATTTTATGAGTCTTTCGTTGGGACGTCGTTCCGCTTACACATGCCCCATCAAGGCATTGGTGAATGAAAAGTGGATGGCGCTTTGCAAAGAATTCGGTCCGGAAAATGTGGGGCTTTCGACTGGGGATGCCACCGTGAACATGGACGCTCCGATTCTTTGCTGCACGGCGGAAATACTTGAAAATCGCGCTCTTGGCGAAGGAGCGGACTTGAACATTCAAGACGTCGTGATGGACGAATTCCATTATTATTCCGACAGGGAACGCGGTGTCGCTTGGCAGGTTCCGTTGCTCACACTTCCACAGACGCGTTTTTTGCTCATGTCGGCGACGATGGGCCGCACGGACTTCTTTGAACAGGTCCTTTCGAATTTGAACGGCAAGGCATGTGTGACAGTATCGAGCAAAACGCGTCCGGTGCCTCTCGATTTTAAATATTCGATGAATGAAATCTCGACAACCGTGCTGGGACTTGTGAATGAAGGCAAGGCTCCTGTCTATGTTGTCCATTTTACGCAGGCGTCCGCCGCCGAAGATGCCCAAAATTTTACCAGTTTGAATCTTTGCTCCAAAGAAGAAAAAGCGGCAATCGCTAAAGAAATCAACCAGTTCCGTTTTTCGAGTCCGTACGGTCCGGAATTCAAACGATTCTTGAAAGTGGGCATTGGATTGCATCACGCAGGACTTTTGCCTAAGTACCGCATTCTCGTGGAAAAACTTTCACAAAAAGGTCTTTTAAAAGTTATTTGTGGCACGGACACGCTTGGCGTCGGCGTGAACGTTCCGATTCGAACGGTCCTGTTTACGCAGCTTTGCAAGTACAGCGGAGACAAAACTGCCATTCTCGCCGCTCGAGATTTTCACCAGGTTGCCGGACGTGCGGGCCGCAAAGGCTTTGACGACATCGGCTATGTTGTGGCACAGGCTCCGGAGCATGTGATTGAAAATGCGAAGCTGGCTGCAAAATCGGCACAAACCGGTAAAAAGTTTGTAAAGCGGAAACCTCCCGAACATGGGTATGTTCCTTGGGATGAAAGTACTTACCAACGTTTGATCGCTTCTCCTCCAGAGCCTTTGCAGTCGCGTTTTGATGTTTCTCATGGGATGCTCATCAATGTGCTTTCCCGCAAAAAGGACGGCTGTGCCGCTATGCGAAAGCTCATTGAAGATTCCCACGAAAGCCTTAAGCGCAAAAAGGAATTGAAATCTCGTGCGTTCCAACTGTTCCGTTCCCTCGTCGAAAAGAACGTGGTGGAATTTGTAAAAAATCCGCAGCCGGGAATGGCTCACGTGCGTGTCAATCTGGATTTGCAAAACGATTTTGCAATGAATGAACCGCTTTCGCTGTATTTGCTCGATACGCTTCCAAAACTCGACGTGGAAAGCCCGGAATATGCGTTGGACGTGATTTCGCTGGTGGAATCGATTGTCGAAAATCCGGATCCGATTTTACGAGTGCAATTGCGCAAAGCGCGCGACGCCCGGTATGCGGAACTCAAAGCGGAACATGCGGAATTCAACAAGCTCCAGGAAGAGCTTGATAAAGTGGAATATCCGAAGCCGCTTCGTGAATTCATTTACACGACTTTTAACGAATTTGCAGACGAACACCCTTGGGTCGGTGATTTGAACGTGGAACCCAAATCGATTGTGCGGGAAATGATTGAAAATTTTGACACGTTCAGCGGCTATGTCAAAAAATACGGTTTGACTCGTACCGAAGCATTGCTTTTGCGCCATATCAATTATGTGTATAAAGTTTTGACGCAGACCGTGCCGGATACGCTTAAAAACGACGAACTTTTCGAAATCCAGAACTATTTGGACGAAATGATTCGCCGAACGGATTCGAGCCTGCTCGAAGAATGGGAAAAACTCAAAAATCCGGAATTTGTGGCAGAAGATCAGGCTCCGGAAAAGGCTTTCCATGCCGATGCTGCGGCAAACGATGTCACTCTCGACAAAAAGAAGTTCGTGGCGAGTTCGCGTTCCCGCATATTCTCGTTCCTCTCTTTCCTTCAAAAAAGGCAATTTGGGGAAGCTTTGGACCTGCTTGCGGAAGATTTGCCCGAAGGAGTGCTCTTGGCCGATGCGGAAGGTGCCCCTTGGACGGAAAAGCGCCTGGAAGAACTTTCGCTCGAATACCATGCGGAACACGGAAATTTCCGTTTGGATGTGGAAGGACGCTCTTTGAAGCACACGGTTGCGGTCTGGACTCCAGAATCCTTGAAAATTCAGCAAATTTTGCAGGATGACGAGGAACTGAACGATTGGGAAGTGGAATTTTCAATTCCGCTTTCGGAAGCTCGTGACGCCGGAATGCCGCTGCTCCGTTTGGACCGTATCGGCGTTATCCGATAACTTTACACAAAGTTCTAAAATAGCTAGATTTGCGCCGTCATTTGATAGGGCGTGTCGCTCTATTTCCAACCTGGACATATCATGACTAAGGCAAAATTCATCAAACTCGTTATCGCAACAATTCTCGCAATTGCTGCACTCTTCGTCCCGTACGAAGCCCTCGGAATTGACGGTCCAAATACCCTCAATCCCATCGAAATCCGTGTTATCGCTATCTTCGTGATGGCGGCTCTCTATTGGATTCTTCAACCGTTCCCCATTTGGACGACTTCTACGCTCGTGATCGTGTTGATGATTCTTACCCTGTCGAACTCTTCTTTCTTGCCGTTCCGTGTGGAAGGCGTGGAACCGATCAGCTACAAGGTTTTGATGAACACGTGGTCTGACCAGACCATTATGCTCTTCCTTGGTGGCTTTTTCCTTGCTGCTGCGGCGACCAAGTATAAGCTGGACTTGAACCTTGCCCGAGTGCTTTTGAAGCCGTTCGGAAAGAATCCGAAATTCGTGCTTCTGGGCTTGATGATGATTACGTCCGTGTTTTCCATGTTCATGAGCAATACCGCGACTGCAGCGATGATGCTTGCCATTCTTGCTCCGGTGCTCAAGCTCTTTGACGAAAAGGATAAGGGTAAAGCTGCATTCGCTCTCGCCATTCCGGTGGGGGCAAACATAGGCGGTATGGGAACGCCGATCGGTACTCCTCCGAATACGATCGCTCTTGGCGCTTTGAACGAAGCCGGTTACAGCGTTTCTTTTGGCCAGTGGATGGCTTTTGGCGTTCCGTATGTGATTGTGATGATGCTCATCGCTTGGTTCTTGATTATGAAGATATACCCGATTTCTGCCAAGTCCATGGATTTGAAGATTGAAGGTGCTGATGGTTTTGACAAGAGTCCGCGAGCAATCGTCGTCTATTTGACTTTCGCTTTGTGTGTGGTTCTTTGGCTTGTCGGTAAGGGCGTTCACGGTGTGAATGACTATGCGATTGCGATGATTCCGATTGCTGTGTTTGCTTTGACCGGTGTCATTACCAAAAAGGATTTGAACGCGATGAGCTGGGATGTTCTCTGGCTTGTGGCGGGCGGTTTTGCTTTGGGCGTCGGTCTCCAGAAGACGGGTCTTGCCGCTCACTTGATCGGGGCCATTCCGTTTGACACCTGGCCTGCATTCCCGCTTCTCGTGGGCTGCGGCATTATCTGCCTCTTTATGGCGAACTTTATGAGCCATTCTGCAACGGCGGCTCTCCTCGTTCCGATTCTGATTGTGGTGGGTGTGAATTGCGCAGATAATCTGGCTCCGCTCGGCGGTGTGACCGCTTTGCTCGTGGCTGTGGCTTTTGCAAGTTCTCTGGGTATGAGCATGCCGATTTCCACGCCGCCTAACGCCCTTGCTCATGCGACGGGTTATGTGGATACGAATGGTATGGCAAAGTCCGGTATCGCTTTGGGTGTGATCGGCCTTGTGCTTGTGTACTTGATGATGTTCTTGCTTGCTCAGCTCCACTTCTTCGGAGATCCGAAGCCGAAGACTGCCCCGGTAGCAGAAAAGGCTGCTGTCGTGGCTCCGGCCGTGGTGGCTGCGGCTCCGGTTGATACGACTGTTGTAGTGGATATGCCAAAGCAGAAGTAATTCTGGTTTGGAAAAATCAGGAATCCCGGTCGAAGGCCGGGATTTTTTGCTTGTTGGAAATTTTTGATTTTGAAAAAGGAATAAAAAAACTCCGCATAAAAGCGGAGTTTTCGTGGTCGATACAGAACTCGAATCTGTGACCTCTACCATGTCAAGGTAGCGCTCTAACCAACTGAGCTAATCGACCGTAGGGTAGCCCAATAGTAAAAAGATTCTGCAAAAGTGTCAAGGGGATTTTCGTGATTTTTCCGTGTGGATGGGGCAGGATATTTTTTTTGTAGGGTTCGAATGAAGGTATGTGAGCCTTTTATATGGTGCGCTAGGAAAATGGGAAAATAGATTCAAAAAGGGGTTTGATTGAGGAGAAAAAATGCGTCTTTGGAAAATGTGGACGGTAAGTGTAATTACTTCTGGACTTCCCAAGCGTCAGCCACTACCGACCATGCAAGGAAATTCCCGTTTTTTTTGATTTGCAGGGGCAGCAATTTGGCAAATTGACCGCCAAAGGAATGTTTTTGGACAAACGCTAACGTTTATCGGTCATCAGGATCTACCCAGTAGCGCATTCGACCTGTAATCACGACCCGTTCGTTATCGCATTCGTCACCGTAGCAGTGATTGAAAACCAGCCGGACGTTGGCGCTCCAGAGGATGGAATCCTTCTGGTCAAATTGAATGTAACTCGAATCGGCTGTGATGATATGTGCGGGAACGCTGTTTCCCAGCACAAGATAGGTGTACGATGTAACCGGAGCGTTGGTTCCAAGTTCCGGTTTGTTGACCATAATCTGCAAAGCGTCGCCGTCGCTGTCTTTGCCGAGGAAAGTCACGTAGTGCTTGTTAGAGCGGAGTTTTACATCACCATCATCGGGATCGATTTCCAAATACAAGGATTCTTCCCCGTTGATCTGAAAATTCATGTAGCCGCCTCCGGTTACAGACCACCCACTGTTGATGTCGCTACAGGAAGCTACAACGAGGAATATTCCAACAAGTAATGTGTGGAGACGGAATCTCATACGTTCAAAATAGAAAATCCATTTTTAGGAAGCTAAATTATATTAGAGAAGATGATGACGCAATATGAATTAAAAACTTCGCTTGGATCGGTATTCTGGTGTGTGTTACCGGTTAAGGATCATTTGGATAAGATTCTTTCCGTTTTATCGACGGCTTCGGGGATGGAGCTTTCCCGTGTTGACATGAAGCGCACTCCGGATGGTCGCCCCGAGTTTCCTGCATGCGGTTTTGATGCGAACTGGACTCATAGTAAAGATGTTTGCGTTCTGGCGTATTCGTTCTCTGCAAAAGTGGGCGTGGATATCGAAAAGTTGCGCCCTCGCGCATTGCGCATTGCAGAACGCTTCTTTGCAAAAGAAGAAACAGATCTTCTGTTTCGCAGCGGCCTTTCTCCAGATGATGCACTGATGCAATTTTACCGGATTTGGTGCCGTAAAGAAGCCCTGTTCAAATGTGTCGGCGGATCGTTCCTCGGGAGAATCCTTTCGGAAAATGTTTTGAACGATCACGTCAACGGCGCGATTCTCACGGATATTCAACTTCCGCTAGAAAAAACGTTTGCGGCGACGATCGCCGTCGCCCCGCTTTTCTGAATGGAAGCGTCAACTCGCTAAAGGATTCGGCTCTTTCGGAGTCAAATCGTGGACGTAAATCGGCAAAGCGCTTTCAAGGAGCACTTCATCGACTCGCAGGTGGAGCAAATATTTTCCGCCACGGGCAATGCGCATCCGGTTGATGTTCATAATTAGGTTCACCGCTGCGGAATCCATATTTTCGGGCACAGGTAAAAAATGTACCGTGGTGATGATTGGCGGAATCAAATCGGCATTATCGAATTGATTCACAATCGTCACTTTCAGATCGTGTGATGTCGCTTCGGACCGTGTATAACGAATGCGAAATACGGTTGTACAGCGCGGAATCACAATGGGAAGCTCCGCTTCGATGTAGTCAAAGACTCCGAGCATGTTGAGCTTTCCACTCTGATCGGTAGCGGCGTCACATATCGCTGCGACTTCGATCTTCATTACCAATTGTCTCCCAGATATTCCATGACGATCGGACCGTTCTTGGTTGCCGGAAGGCTAGACGCTGCACTCGAAGCGGCTTCCTGGGAACGCATTGAAATGTAAATCTGACCGCTAGGCGACACCGCTAATTGCGGGCGGAAACCGCGTACATAGTAACCGTGTTCCTTGGCGTAGACATTCTTAAAGTAAGGCAGTTCGTTTTCGCCAAGTTCTCCCCAGGCATCGTCCATAAAGCGGTAAACGTGGACATGGGAGTTTCTTGCGTAGTAAGCGTCGTCGATGGCGAGAATCGGATTGTTGTTGCCGTCGACTGTGAAGAACGCGTTGTAGCTGCGGTGACCGAATGCGAGGAATTCGGCGCCTGTCGTGGTGAATCCTTCATAAGTCGTCGCCAAGGAACTCGATGCCCTGGCGCGAGCGAGGCGGGGTAAACCGTCGTCGTCACGGCTGCGAAAACCCACATAGAAGTATCCGTCTGCATAGAAAATCTGGATGGATTCTCCGTTGATGCTGATGCGGTTATTGTTGTTGTTCGTCGTTGCCGTTTTGCCGCTTGGAATATAGTAGTAATAGATCTTATAATCGCTCGATCCATAACCGCTAGCAATTACCAGACGGTTTCCGCTTTCGTCGAAGGCCATGTCGATTTCTCGATTCTGCCAATTGTTGCTGTAAATCGGGCTGAATGCGCTACCCCAGTCGGAGCCGGAATAATCCTGTACGCGAGCGATATTCGTGGTGGAATTCACGGTGCCGATCCAGGCGACGGAAGGATTGTTCGTTTTCGGGTTGACTTTCAATTTCAGTTCGGTCAAGGCGGAACCGATTCCCGAACCCAGTTCTGTCCACGTCCCCGTAGAACTTGTGGATTTGTAGACATGTCCCTGTCCATCGGACGTGCTGATGTAAGACAAATACAGGTTCGAGTTCCCGTCGCAGACCATGTAGAGCGTTTGTTCAGAAATGCCCGAAATGTTTGGACTGCCAAACGATGTCCATTTAGAACCGCTACGGTACTTGGTGACTAAGGAACCGCTTCCATTTACGTAGGCTAAATTCAGATGGTCGTTGCAATAAGCGATTGCGGGTCCGTTTGCGTTGGTCGAAGTTTCCACGATCGTGTCGTTTGCGCCACCGGAAATGTTGTGCCAGGCTTTTTTGAAGTACACTTTTTTGGAAACGACTTCGGCTTCGTGGCGAGCGGTAAAGTTCTGGTCCATTTCTGTTTTGGAAGAGTCAAAGTAATCCAGTTTGATGGTGATGGATCCTTCGGCGGATTGCCGAATGAATGCCGCGTTGAATTCGGCGATATTCGTGTCTAAAGAGCCGTCTTGCTTTCCTTGGTACCAGTATTTATCGCTCACGTTCGAGAAATTCCACCAGAACTGTTGTGCGTCTTCATCGCCTAAAGTTCCGAGAGTCGAAGAACTTCCGTTGGCTTCTGGCGTGTACCAGTAAATGGATTTGTTCAGAAGAACGGAAGAGTCTGTACTCCAGAGGTAAACCGTATCCGGCATGCTGATGACGCCGACTGGGAGCGTTGACATGGTGCGGATGGTCGTTGTATCGGTTGCGACAAAGTTCGATCCGTTTTCTTGTGCCCAGACGATGCAGAAAAATTCATTGTTTGCTCTAGAAAGCTTTGCGATGACACTGTCCTTTTTACCGTCGGCATCGTTGTCATCCCAGAAGTAGTAATCGGAAGTCTTGTAATCGGTCGAATTGTTGAATCCCCACCAGACGTGGTGATCTTTGGAAGAAACCGTATCTGACAAATCGGAAGAGCCTTTGGTTCCGCAGGTCCATGTGTAACGCTTTACGCCTTGCCATGCGCTATTCACGTGTGCGGTCAAATCGGTACTTGACCCTGCGATGATGTAAACCAGATCTTGATCTACGGTAATCACCGGAATGTCAGTGGTGAAGTGGATTGTTGTTGTATCTTGAACCTGGTTTCCATCGTCGTCCGTGGCGCGGGCAACGCAGTAGTAAGTTGCATAGGGCGTAGAGGGGCCTGTCCAAGTGGTGTCATAATCCGAAACGGTTTTCCAGTTGCTGCTGATTTCTGACGGGTTTCCGCAGCTCCATTCACGCTTTGCAATGTAGCCCATCTTGTCGGAAGCCGTCGCATTGATTTCGATCGGATAGTTGATGCGCGTTGTAATCGATTTGGTAGAAACCTTGATCGTCGGAGCATCGAGAAGAACGGTAATCTTGGTGGTGTCTTGTGCGGTATTTCCATCGTCATCGGTGACGCGGATAATGCAGAGGTAGTTGTTTGTAGCTACTGTCGGCATAATGGCGGAATAGCGCGGAGTCGAAGTTGATGTGACGAAGCTGTTCCCCGCAACGCCCTGATTTCCGCAGCTCCATTGGTAAAGAACGATTTGACCGAGCTTGTCGTTTGCAATGGCGTCGAGTCCGAGCGTGTCCTTGATGCTCACGGTCATGGTATCTTCGCTCGCTTTGACGGTCGGAAGATCTAATAATACAGTGTATGTCGCTGTATCGGTTGCTGTCAAGTTGTCGTCATCGGTGACGCGCATCATGCAATACCATGTACATGCGGAATTCGGCATGGTAATGGTCGTGTCTGCCTTGGAAATGGAAGTCCATGTCGGATTTTTCAAACTTTTACCGCAATACATGGCGTAAGATTCAATGCGGCCAAGTGTATCGACTGCAGAACCTGCAAAACGAACGTTCGCATTGATTTTTACTTCGGCTGATGTTGTGTAAAGCGTAATGGATGGAGCATCTTTGACGGCTCTAAAGTAGAGAGTGTCGTAACCATATTCGCCGTCGTCGTCCGTGGCACGGACAATGCACTTGTAAGCATTTGTCTCTGAACTCGGGAGGGTGATGTCGAAATGGGTGCTGACGCTCTTCGCGGCAGAAATCGTTGCAGCCGAGCTGTAAGAAATTTTAGAAGCGTCTGTGCCGCAGCCCCATTCGATTGCGTTTACGGTACCATATTTGTCGGAAGCGGTTACGTTGTAAGAAAGCGAAGCGTTGATCTTTTGACGGATCGTATCGGCGGCCGCCTTGATGCTGACCGTTGGAGCATCGGAAATGACTTGGATGGAAATGGAATCCTTCGAAGTTTTTCCATCGGAATCTTTAAGTGTTATGTAAATCTTTTTCGTTCCGAGAGTCTTCCACGCGAGAGTGCCGGTTTCTGCATCTTCGGCAGGGCAATCATAACCGTCGGAAAGGGTTCCCGGACAGGTCCAGGTGATTGTTCCCGAGGTTGCCGTTGCGCCGAGGAAATATTCCACGCTAAAATTCAACGGATCGTTTAGTGTAACGGAAGTATCGGCGTTGGGCGTTAAGAAGTAGATGATCGGGTTTTCGCTTCGAATGCCGAAGCGGACGCTGTCGGTAATCGTTCCATTTGCGGCGGAAGCGATCATTGTATAAAGTGTACCGGCGACAGCGCCGTTTGCGGACAATTCGGAGGCAGAAAGCGTCATTTTTGCGGAACTGTCCTTTCCGACAGCAGACGCGTTTATCTTGTAAGCCTTACCACCGATGGTCGTGTTCCAGCGGATGGAATCCGGAATGGGTCGGATGTTCCCGGCGTCGGCGATGAATTCCAAGGATCCGTCTGCGGTCACCATAGCCGTGGTTTTCCCGTTGACGGTCAAATTTAAGGAAGACGCTTTGACTTTAAATGCGATTTTTGCCGTGTCGGAAACGTTCTTTGCACTATCCAGGACGACAAATTTGAATAGGTGGCTTCCGTCGCTCAGGTCTTTGAAATTCATATCCCATTCGTTCACCTTTAGAACAGAAAGGCTGATTTCGGAACCATCGAGCCAAGCTTTTGCACTTGCAATTTGCGAACCGGAATCTGAAAGGGAACCGGCAAATGTCGTGTTGCGGCTGGTTACAACGGAATCGTACTTGTCGATGCGAATTTTCGGTGCAATGGAGTCTTCGAGTAACATTGTTGCGACGAGTCTTTCGTCGCCCATTTCTACATACTGACTGTCGAGAATCAGGTACTTGTAACCGAAGCCTGTGGTGTCCCGTGCGTAAATGCGGTAAATGCCCGGATCGACGCTCGCGCTGAAATAGCCCTTTTCGCTTGTATGGGTGAATGTATAATTTCCGGTTTCCCTGTTTTCCATGACAACTTGAATGCCGTTGTGCGCGGTGCGTCCTTGGAATTTGGCATAGCCGTGGATTGTTCCTGTGGTGGCGCTCAAGTCTCCGAAGAAGAAATTCCATGTGGGAGACGTGACTGTGTCATAGCCGTCGGTAACGGAAACTTGCCAGTAAAGACGTCCGCGTAAGGATTCATCCATGTTCCAAACGGAATCGGTAATCGCTTCCCAACTCTTTTCGCGGATGTTCGTTGCAACGAGATTTGCATCGGTCAAAATCGGAGCGGTACCTGCGTTGTCCGGACTCTTGCCGACGCGGATCGTGTAACGCAAGTCTACCGGATTGTCTTCGTCGGTGCCGGAATAGTAAAATGCAAAGCGAGGAACGAAAATGTTTTGACGGCTTGCGGAATCCGGCTGCAAAAGGGTGATTGTCGGAATCTTGTTGAAGTGCAAGACCGCAGTATCCTTGGAAACGTTGCCGTCTTCATCTACGGCTCCATATACGTAAAGGATTTCATTGTTTGAATTCAAATATTCCTTGACGGCTTTGTATTTGACTGTTGCCGAGTAAAGGCTGTCGATGTCGCCTGATTTAGCGGTTAACGTGTCGATGGCTTTTTTCTTCGACGTCAGCGGAATGATAAATGCGCTGTCGATTCTTCCAAAGGAATCCGACGCAAAGAAAGAAACCAATGCGTCTTTTTCTCCGCGGGTCCAAAGGGTGTCGGCTTCCACGGAAATATCTGGCGGAGTATCAATCACGCGGATATATTGACCTCGGCCTGCGGTATCGCGTGCGTTGGCACCATCCACGGCGATGAAAAGCGGGGAGTAAGTGGCTGCGGAATCGTAGCGGTAAACGAACAGTTCTTCGTTTTTGCCGTTCAGGAGCGTGTCTTTATCGCCCATCTTCCAGGCGTAACGGATCACCTTCTTCGCATTGTATTTCAGGAAGCCCACAAAGTAGACAGTGTCGTGGACGGTCACCGTCAGCGTGTCGTATGTGTACACGGAATCCAGGGCGGCGATGGAATCGACAAAGGCGTTAAGACTGTCGGGACGTTCGGTAAAGGCGAACACCACCGAGTGGTTGTTGCGGAGCGTCCCGTTAATGCGAATGTCGTCTTCACGGGTGCAGCTAGCTAAAAACAAGAAAAATAAGGTCACCAATAAGAGATATTTTTTCATACAATACCATAGGGTCTATTTATATTCTAAAAGTAGATTCATAATTCACAATTTCAAAACTATCTTTAGAATATGAATGAAATTCCTCTTTGGTATGTCGCCATTCTCTTTGCCATGCTGGGCGCCTGTGTGGGAAGTTTTTACAACGTGATCGTGTACCGCATGCCTCGCGGGATTTCTCTTATCAATCCGCCTTCTTTTTGCCCTCATTGCAAAAAAAAGATCCCGATTTGGTTTAATCTCCCTGTGGTAGGATGGATTCTTTTGCGCGGAAAGAGCGCCTGTTGCCACAAACCGATCAGTATTCGGTATCCGCTAGGGGAGGCTCTATGCGGGCTTTTGGGCGCGTTTGCACTGCTTTTGGCGAATTATCCGTTTTACTGG
>FLNW01001290.1_pt1 | contig 23739 bp, 25 predicted proteins | sample 1140371 | NCBI WGS metagenome assembly FLNW01 (sample SAMEA3878170, study PRJEB12797) | bioreactor metagenome | biome: Moose rumen | place: Sweden | collected 2011-10
TACAATCATTAAAAATATATACTACGCAAAGAAAGGGGGTGCCTAAGTCATGATTATCGTTCCTGTAAAAGAAGGCGAGAACATCGAGCGCGCAATCAAGAAATTCAAACGTAAATTCGATAAAACCGGAGTAGTCAAGGAGCTACGTCGTCGCCAACAGTTCGACAAGCCGAGCGAGTTGAAGCGTGTCAAAATGGCTCATGCCAAGTACGTGCAATCACTCCATGCCCACGATGACAAATAATCGTACCTATCGGGTTAAGAATTAATCGTAATACTGCGGTTAAAACAAAAGAGACACTGAAAAGTGCCTCTTTTTTAGTGTCTCACTCGTTCTCAGAGCGGGATGATTGCTCTCTTATGCCCGGGTGAATTGGTCTTTGCCAACTCCGCAGAGCGGACATGTCCAGTCTTCGGGCAGGTCTTCGAATGCCGTTCCGGCTGCAATGCCGTTATCCGGATCACCTACTTCGGGGTCATACTCATAACCGCATACGTCACAAATGTACTTTGCCATAAACTTGAATTTTAGTGGTTCATAATTTTACGGGGCAAAGGTACAACAAAAATTCCGATTTCGCAATATGTGTTGTGAATCTATGCGTGATTATGGCATGTAGAGAAGGGAAAATGAATATTTTTTGCATTTTTTTGCAAAAATATTTTGTCAATTCAAAAAAAAACAGTAATTTTGCACCCGCTTTTGAAAAAGCACTGCCGAATTGTGTAATGGTAGCACTACAGATTCTGGTTCTGTCTGTCTGGGTTCGAGTCCTGGTTCGGCAACATGAAAAAGAGACCTTTCGGGTCTCTTTTTTGTTATAGATTCTTTTGCAGAAAGCGCAGCCAGTCCATAAGATGCGCCTGCGTCATTTCGTGGTCGCAGTCATAGTTTTTCACCTCTAACCCTTCGCCTTTACTATAGACGGAGTCTATATATTGTATGCAACTGTCCACAGCCGTGACGGGGAACAGTCTGTCGTGTAGTCCGTATTGCAACAGGAACGGCCGTGGCGCTATGGAGGCGGCTACAGCAGCAAACTCCCGCCATTCACCCGTTTGTCCGTTCGCCCATTCACTTTTATTCACCGGATAAATTCCTTTGCGTACCATGCACAGCCATGAATCGTTGTAGCGGTTCCGTGCCAGCGTAGTCATCCAATGGGCGGCGATGCAGGCTTTGATGTGCGGCACTTCCGCGGCAAGGTTCCATGCCCGGTAAGCTCCGTAGGAAAATCCTGCTACAGCTATACGGTCAGGGTTCACAAAGGGTAGGATGCTGAGATAATTGACAGCCGAGCGGTCTTCTGCCATCACGTGTGCATACCACTCGCCGGCGCCGCCTAATGAATCGCTGAACGCGCGTTGGGGCAATGCCGAGCGGCGGCTGCCCCAATAGAGAGCATCGGCGCAATAGACCACATAACCATGTGCCGCCAGACTGTCGCCTATAGACATGCCGCTGTAGTAGGGTTCCGGGTTTTGCCCGATGACCTTAGCCCAGCCTTTCTCAAACCGTGCGCCGTGGTCGTGCAGCAACAACACTGCCGGCCAACCGCCTTCCGGCATCGGGCCTGGCGGAAGCAACAACCGTTGCGCCTCGTGAGCCGCTACAGGTGTGTGACCCAGTTTCTCATGACATTGATGGATATACATCAGCGTTGCCTCTCTTGCCCAGCAATACTGCCACTTCGGTGAACGGAACAGCTGCTCAGCGCGATTGAACCACACGAGTGCTTCCTTTTTGCTGCCAAACGGTTTGGGGGCGTAGAACATGCATGTGCCGTAGTAACTCAATACCAGCGGGTCATCCGGTGCCAACTGGGTTGCCTCCTTGGCCAGACTCATCGCTTTCAAGGGATGGACTGACTCTTTCAACCTCAGTTCATAGACATATACGGCACTCATGTACATCTCGTAATGGCCTTTGGGCAAATGGTCTTTCCTGCTTTCCACGTTCGCCTTGAATTGCTGCACGTACCGTCTGGCTTCCGACAGCAATGCCTCTTTGCCTTCTTTTTTCGCCTCTGCTACGATATAGCCGCAGTAGCCGTATTCGTATAGTAAATCAGTCTGTACTCTGTCAGTGCTAACGGTCTTTACTTTGTCAGCGAAGTGGTCTATGTATGCCTTCCAGACGGGCATGTCTTCGCGCAGATAAGCGTCATACAATTCCCTATCCGCCTCAAAACTTTGGGAGGATAGGGATAAGCTGAAACACAAGGCGGCGATTACTTGCCGCGCTCGAGCAAGAGAGTGTGTGTAGGCTGGTCGCATACCTCTGTCGGGCCGTAGTACTGGATCGGCCCCGGATAGATGTAACTGGTGTTGGCGTCTGCCCATTCGGCTCTGTGTGCCTCCAGATACTTGAACGGTGCTCCGTCCAGCTCTACCAGCGCCTTCTGAATCACGGGTTTCATCTTGCCGTTACGCTTCTCCATGTTCATCATCATGGTGATAGGCACGCCGCCGGCAATCCACTCGGCTGCAGGTCTGGTCAGGTTGCGCACGAGTGACATGTAACCTGTCTTGCCGGCTGCAATCAGATGCGTAGCGTTCACACCGATCGAGTAGCAGTAGTCAGCATCGAAGTTGGACGGGATAGCGCAGCGGCCTTCGTAGCCGAAGAAATGGTTGAGGGCGGAGAACTTACCTTTGTACTCGCCGTTGGCTTTGAGCACCGCCAGCCGCTTCTGAACCATCTCAATGAGCAGTTTCTCGGTCTCGATCTGCGAAACCATGACGTTGCCGTGCGGGTCACGGTCGAGCGTCAGCTGGCGTGCAATACCTTTCGGCAGTGAGCGGTAGAGGTCGCAGGAAGCGGATGTCAGCATGCTCTTCACATACTCACGCTTGGCGTCATCGCCCTCCAGACCGGCAAACTCTTCGTTATTGGCCAGCATGTCGTTCAGTTCCTGAATCAGTACACGCATAGCCGGAATGAACTCGATGAGGCCTTCCGGGATCAGGATGGTACCGAAATTGAGACCTGCGTTGGCGCGGGCTACAATCACCTTCACAATATCCTCTACAATCTCGTTGAGCGTCATCTTTTTGGCTTCTACTTCCTCCGAGATAAGGCAGATGTTCGGCTGGCTCTGCAATGCGCACTCCAATGCAATATGGCTTGCCGAACGACCCATCAGACGGATGAAGTGCCAGTATTTCTTCGCAGAGTTCGCATCGCGCTGGATGTTGCCGATAAGTTCGGCGTAGGTCTTGCAGGCGGTATCGAAACCGAAGGAGGTCTCGATCATCTCGTTCTTCAGATCGCCGTCGATGGTCTTCGGGCAACCGATGACCTGGATGCCGCATTGCTTCTGCAGGTAGTACTCTGCCAGTACACAGGCGTTGGTGTTGCTGTCGTCGCCTCCGATGATAACTACTGCCTTGATACCCAGCTGCTTGCAAATCTCGATACCATTATCAAACTGCCAAGTCTCTTCCAGTTTGGTACGTCCGGAACCGATGATGTCGAAACCGCCGGTATTGCGGTACTCGTCGATAATCTCGGCCGTGAGTTCCTGATACTTGCCGTCAATCAGACCGCTGGGGCCGCCGAGGAAACCGTACAGTTTGTTCTCCGGGTTCAATCTCTTCAGACCGTCGAACAGACCGCATATCACGTTGTGCCCGCCGGGAGCCTGGCCGCCCGAGAGAATGACACCTACATTAAACGCCTCCTTTGTACATTGTACATCGTCCCTTTGTCCCTTGTCAATGGGTTCCATGGTGATGATGGGCAAACCATATGTGTTGGGGAAGAGTTTCCGGATTTCCTCCTGGTCTGCCACCGACTGTGTTTTCTCGCCTTCCACAAGGCGTACCGCGCCCTGCAACGCTACCGGCATCTTCGGCTGATAGCTCTGACGAGCAATCTGTAATGGACTTTTTTGCATAAGATTAGTATATTTAATGTAACAATTTAACGATTTAACAGATTAACGGCTTAACGTGGCTTACCGCAAATTTGCCTGCAAATTTACAACAAATATTTGATATATGCAAGCAAAAACAAAAAAATCGCCCTGATGAGCGATTTTTTTTTTCGTATCGACCATGCATGGGTGATTTTTTTCCGTATCGACCATGCATGGGTGATTTTTTCCGTATCGACCATGCATGGGCGATTTTTAAGTCCTTTGTACGTCACTTTTAGCGATTTTTATAATCCATTTGTACTTTGGCTTTTTCCCTCTTCCACCAATACCGAACGGACAAAATTCGGAAATTGCTTGCACGGCTTGTCCGCACTCAACTGCGCACGCCAGCGGTAATACAACTCCATATACCGCGGATGAGACGTATCTTTCGCGATCTCCGCCGCTGCTTTGCATGCCTCGCGCCATTTCTCGCGCTGTCTCTTCTCGCCTTCTGTCATCGGATGATGCTTGTAATCACGCCTGTTTTGAACAAAAATCTCTTTCTGTCCGTGCCCGACCACCTCACCCGTAATCGGGTCTTTCACCGCTTTGATGCGCGTGACGGTTATTCGTTCCGCCCCTTTCTCTTTTTTCAACGCGCCTGAGAAATTCTCAAAACCTACTGTCGCTGTATATCGTGCCATATTAAAAGTGTTTTATCACTGCTGTCCCATTAAAAATAGGACTATTCTGTATAATCTGTAAAACGATGGACTTATACGCCTTTTTCGAACGCTCTGTTCAAAAATGAAACGTTAGTTGTTCTTAGTGATTCTTAGTGATATTTAGTCATTCCCGGGGGCGTTACCTATGCATTCCCTATGCATTCCCTACCCATCAGCAACCCATTCCCTACCCATCAGCAACCCATTCCCTATCCATATGCATGCCATCAACCATCCGCCGCCTGAAATCAACTATTTTTTTTCACGGTCGCTCTCAATCAACTTCAGCAACTGCTCCACAGCCTCTTCCTGCGGGATATTCTTCAGCACGCACTCTTTGCCACGATAGAGACTTATTTTTCCTCTGCCTGCACCCACATAACCATAATCGGCATCCGCCATCTCACCGGGGCCGTTCACGATACAGCCCATGACAGCGATCTTGAGAGCACCTCTCTCCAGCTCTCCCCCAAGGGGAGAGTGTTTCATCGTTTCTGCATCCATGGCTTTCTTCACTTCGGCAATGGTTTTGGGGAGGTCGAATAGCGTACGTCCACAGCCGGGACAAGAGATATACTCCGTTTTATAAATACGCACACGCGCGGCCTGCAGGATGTCTTTGCTGAGGAAATTCAGCCGCGTCTCCGAGAAATTGGGATTGACGAGCGTCAGCTCCGTCGCTTTGTACTCCCAGAGCAGCCTTCCGCTCTCGGCGGCCGCCTGCAGCGCAAACGTATCCCAATTATCCTCTAACGACGAATAGCGTATCTCCGCCTGGCCGCCGATGTTATCCAGCACTTCGGCGGTCACCGAGCCATCATAGCGGATTGAGTCCTCGTCCGCGAAATAATCCACCAGCTCCTGCGCCACGGGGATTTCGTTCTCCGGCGCTTCGCTCAGGCTCACGCGGATAGTGTCGCCTATTCCTTCCGCCAAGAGAGCACCGATACCCACCGCCGATTTGATACGTCCGTCTTCGCCCTCGCCGGCTTCCGTCACGCCCAGATGCAGCGGGAACGCCATGTGTTCGTGTTTCATCGTCTTCACTAACAGCCGCACGGTCTCTACCATCACACGGGTGTTGGAGGCCTTGACGGAAATGACGATATTCGGAAAATCCTGCGCCACGGCAATCCGCAGAAACTCCATGACGCTCTCCACCATGCCACGCGGTGTATCACCATACCTGTCCATCATCCGCTCGCTCAGTGAACCGTGGTTCACGCCGATGCGGATTGCCGTCTCATGCTCCTTGCAGATGTCCAGCAGCCGCACAAACCGCTCTTCCAGTTTGCTTGCGTCACGGCTGTAGTTACCCGGATTAACCCGCACAGCCTCCACCACTTGCGCGGCGGCGTCTGCCACTTCGGAATTGAAATGTACATCCGCTACCAGAGGTACGGCTGTCAACACTTGCGCGTGAATCTCTTTGAGACTTTCCACTTCGCGCAGCCCCTGCGTGGTGAAACGCAGCAGTTCAGCACCGGCTTCTATACAACGGCGTGCCTGTTCGACGGAACCGTCAATGTCGTTGGTGTCGGTGTTCGCCATCGTCTGTACACGGATAGGGTAATCGGAGCCTAAGAAAATATTACCGACCTGCACTTGGCTGGTCTTTCTGCGTTGATATGATAAGTCTATTTCCATAAATTCGGGCTTCTTTGCCCTAAAATGTTACTTTTTTAGTCAAAAAAATGCAAATAAATTTGCGTATGTCAAAAATTTGTAGTACCTTTGCACCCGCTTTTGCGAAAACAAGCACTCCGCATGGTTCCCTCGGGACGTAAACCAGCGAAGCGTTTGCGGACCGAAGAGCGGAGGCATCGGTTGCCCGTTTATTTAGCGGAGCGGTATAAACTTTAGCACACCGATTGCCGAACGCGGGAATCAGTAGCTCAGCAGGTAGAGCACATCCCTTTTAAGGATGGGGTCCTGGGTTCGAGCCCCAGCTGGTTCACAGAAAGAGAGTTCCGGCTCTCTTTTTGTTTTGTATGCCCTTTTTCTTTCAGTACGCAAAGATCACTTTCCCGTTCTGCAAATCCCGCACAAAGGTACAACAAAAATTGCACATACGCAAGCAAATGAACAACTTTTTTTTGTGCCGGAAGCGATTTATCGCGTGTATGAGCGAGCAGAGAGCCTATTGGGAGCTTGCTCACAGATAGGTAGGATGTTTCCTTGGGGAACCCCGCGAATTTTAAATTCGTGGGGAAAGCGGAAGCACCGAGCGCCCTAATGACCGCGAGGCGGTCAGTCAATGCGTGAGGTTGCTGAATGCGACTGCGTATGCACCGCAAGACGCGACCGTAGCTACGGGATGGAGAAGCCAATTGACTTTTGGCTTCGAAAAGGGAAGGCGGTCGGGGAGACCAAGCCGACCGAGACTTAGCCCGAAGGGCAGGCAGAAGTCCGAAGTACAACAAATCATAGGCAAGATTTTCAATTAATGAACGAAGGCACCGGCGGCTTTGAAGCGGTTCTGACACTCCAGTTCCTTGCCGGTGGCGGGGTTCTTCTTCCAGTCGCGCGGGTGTCTGACGACATATATGGAGTTCTATGTTTGAAAAGTGGGCACTTTTCAAACTCGCGCGCCGCATTTGTGGCGGCGTTAGATATCCTCCCAGTTGATGACAGCCATACCCACCTCGAACAGAACAGCGTTATGCCCTTCTGCTTGAACTCTGTCCGGAACACCTCCAGAGAGCCGAAATCGCGGGCGATGGCTTTCAGAATTTCAAACCCATTGGAGGGTTAGTAGTTCTCTGCCAGCAGTTGGAAATAGCTCTGTGCGTGGTTGCAGACGGGGCACTCGTCGGGTGCCTGTTTGCCGATGACGATGTGTCCGCAGTTGGAGCATTGCCAGATACAGTCGCCGTCGCGGGAGAAGACCACCTTGTCCTCAATATTCTGCAGCAGCTTGCGGTAACGCTCTTCGTGGTGGCGTTCGATGGCACCGACCATTTCGAATTTCACGGCTATCTCGTCAAAGCCCTCTGCGCGGGCATCCGCCGCCATACGTGCGTACATGTCCGTCCACTCTGCGTTCTCGCCCTCGGCAGCCGAGAGCAGGTTGGCAGCCGTGTCGCTGACCTTGCCGCCGTTGAGGTATTTGTACCAGATTTCCGCGTGCTCTTTTTCGTTGGATGCGGTCTCTTCGAAAATCTTGCTGATCTGCACGAAGCCGTCTTTCTTGGCTTTGGACGCAAAAAATGTGTATTTGTTGCGTGCCATCGATTCGCCGGCAAAAGCCTCCATGAGGTTCTGCTCGGTCTTGGTTCCTTTGAGTTCTTTCATAATGCTGTGGATTTGAGGGTAAAAGTTGTGAGTAGTTATCGCCTGCAAAGGTACGACTTTTTTGTGAGATATGCAAATAATTCCCGCCAAATCGCTCATTTTTCTTTTAATTTTGCGAAATTGAACGAAAGCAGGAACTACCTGACCTGATTTTTTATTCTCGCCAAAACGAAATAAATTCCTTCGATTTGGCGGGAATTATATCAATAGTGTGGGAAAAGGTGATTATTTTACGATTTTCGCACCGGTTTAATGTAGAACAATTAAAAACAAGCAGTATGAAAACAAATAAGAAACGACTGCATATTCTGAGGAGAATGAAGGGTATCATTTCTATTGGTACAACACCAGCAGTGTCGGTGCCGAAAAACCTGAATACCCGGGCTTCTATGCATTAGAAATCCGTGGGCAAGTTCTTTTCGTCAATCCTTATAAGAACCTAATTATGGTTCGTTTGGGATTAAAGGATGCCCCCTACGCCCATATCCCATATCTCTTCGAACAGTTGAGCAATTAAAGTGTCCAAAAAACGGGGTACACTACAAGTTCTATTTGGCACGGAGTTTGTATAATGATTTATGCAATCAAAATTTACAAAAGCAATACTAAAATTTAACAAGGCTATGAAAAAGATATTCAAATCAATCGGCTTTGTGCTCCTCGTCGCAGCAGTCAGTGCCGGAACAACAATCGGTGTGCTGAAATACCAAAACCCCAATCAGCCGTCACCAATTACCAATTCCAAATTCTCTTCCGATTCCGCTGGAATCTCTGCGGTCTACAGCCGCTTTGCGTCTCTGCCGCAGGCAGGGGAGACGGATTTCACCAACGCGGCGGAGTTGTCGGTCAATGCCGTGGTACACGTCAAGACGACCTACCGCAATCAGGCGTCGTCACAGCAGATGGACTTCTTTGAGTTCTTCTTCGGTCGTCCGGGGCAGCAGCGTGAGATGCCTGCACAGCAGGCGTCCGGTTCGGGCGTCATCATCTCCGAGGACGGATATATCGTGACCAACAACCACGTCATCGACCGCGCGGACAATATACAGGTCGTGCTCAACGACAAACGCGAATACACGGCGACGCTCGTGGGCACTGACCCGAACACCGACATTGCGCTGCTGAAGATTGACGAGACGAACCTGCCGGTGATTCTCATGGGCAACTCGGACGACCTGCGCGTCGGCGAATGGGTGCTCGCCGTGGGCAATCCGTTCAACCTCACTTCGACCGTCACGGCAGGTATCGTATCCGCCAAAGCGCGTAACATCAATATCCTCAACGCAGAGATGAAGATTGAGTCGTTTATCCAGACCGATGCGGCGGTCAACCCGGGCAACTCCGGCGGTGCGCTGGTCAACACACGCGGCGAACTGGTGGGAATCAACACCGCCATCGCCTCGCAGACAGGCTCTTATTCGGGCTATAGTTTTGCGGTGCCGACGAGTATCGTGCAGAAAGTGGTGAGCGACATCCGCCAGTACGGTATCGTGCAGCGCGCCATCCTCGGCGTGCAGATGCGCGAGATAACTTCCGACTTGCAGAAAGAGAAGAAACTCAGCACGTTACAGGGTGCGTACGTGGAGCGCGTGGTGCCGGACGGCGCGGCAGACAAAGCAGGTATCAAGAGCGGCGATGTGATTACGCGTATTGACGATGCAGCCGTCAAGACGGGCACAGACCTGCAGGAACATATCGGTCGCCATCGTCCGGGCGATGTAGTCTCTGTCACACTCCTGCGCGACGGCAAGACGCTGACCGTTCAGGCCACGCTCACCAACCGCGAAGGCGGCACAGGTGTCATCTCAGCCGAAGACAAAGCGTCTGTCCTGGGTGCCACGTTCTCCGAACTGACCGACCAACAGAAAGAGCGGCTGGGAATCAACTACGGTTTGCAAATCAAGTCCCTCAAGTCCGGCAAACTGAAGAGCGCCGGTGTGCCTGCGGACTTCATCATCCTCAAGGTCAACAACCGCTCCGTCCGCACGGAGGAAGACCTGAACGACATCGTCCGCCGTGCCAATTCCGCCTCCGAGCGTGACCGCGTGCTGTTTATCACCGGCTGCACACCCCAAGGCAGAGTACGGTATTATGCTGTCAATCTGGCAGAGTAGAAAAATGTTATTCCTCTATATTTTGTGAAATAATACACAATTATTCCTCTATTATTTTTCAAAATTGTCGATTATTAAGATTCAGAACGATAAGGGGGGCGAAATTGCCCCCTGTATCGTCTCGTATCCGTGCCGTATGCGATTCGTATGCGGCAGGTAAGCGCAAAAAGTGACGAATATTAAGATTCTCAATATTTCTTTTTGAATTAGTGCATAAAAAAGCCAGAGTGGTTAGCTCGAGCGAAAATACTTTCCGTAACGCAGGATTAGAATTTAAGGGCTAATCCTATTCCATTACCTGTTGACTTGATGTCGAACTGAAGGGCAACCGGACGTGCGCAGTTTGTGTTATAAATTTCATGAGAGTTGTTTCTACGAATGGTTCCTACTACAATGCAAGGAATAGAAGCTACCGTTAAACCGGATCCGACACCCATCATAATGGCTCCCGGAATACCGAGTCCGAGAATCATACTTTCATCTCTTTCTGCTGTTCCGACTCCCACACCTACTCCATAAAATATTACACCTGCACCAAATATAGGAAGACCACTTGCCAATAATTGATAACCGGTTTTCCGTAATTTTTTCCCCTTTGTGTATGCTTCAAAAGCTTGAGTACAGTTCTTTTGGACAAACTGAGCATATTGTTCTTCGGTAAACTGCTGATTCCCCATATAATAAGTTTTATCAGATCGGGTTATTGGTGCTCCATTAAATTGGGTGGTTGACGCAGAGCCGTTATTATAGGCAGGCGCATTTTGCTTAGGCTCATCAAATACTTTTACAGAACCATTCTTGTAGATGATTGTGTTGATTTCGGTTGTGTTTAGTACAAAAGTAGGACCGTCTTGGTTTGAAAACTCCTTGTACTTGATTTCGGTACTTGAGACCTCAATGATTTTAGCTTCAATACGCTTTGCTTCGCGCGTGATGATAACATCTTGTGCGGAGACAAAGCCGGCTACAATCAGCATAACCATCAGTAATAACTTTTTCATTGTTTCATGTGCTCACTTATATCCCATCGAGCATCGGGTTTAAGATTAAAATTAAGTTACCCTGTTCTTGCGGCTTCGCAGGTCTTGCCCCGTTTGGAGAGTGACGGTTCTCTATTGGGCCGTCTGCGGATTATAGTAAAGGAAACAACAAAAAATATGAGCGTTTCCTTATCCTTCTCAAGGCTGTAGGAAATGCCCATTACGTCGATAAGTCACGCCCATATATACAATGGACGCTTGCTGACTTATTTACTGACGTAATTCAAAACTTCCTACATTTTGAGAAGGTCAATAAATCGCAAACGCGAATAATTCAATATGTCACTGCTTTTTTACGCTGTCGGAGCCAGCGGTCATTCTCAAATGACGGTGCAAAGGTAGTAATAATTTTTGAGATACGCAAATTTTTCTTCTGTTTTAATGAAAAAATATTACTAACGCTTCTTTTAATTCAATATGTTATCGCGCGTCGCTACGCGCGGAGAGTTATATCTTAGTTCGTGACAAAATGTCACGAACCGAATCATTTTGTTGTAATCTTCTTACAAACGGCTTGTACATGGTCGAGACCGTAAAGCAACGCTCGGCTGTCTATCCCCATCCACATAAAGAGAGTTTGGATCTTCTGAGATTCATTTAATATGTATGAGGTATCTACCGTCACGGAATCATGTGTAAAACAAATTGGCTCATGGTGGGCTATTCGATTACGCAAAGTATTAACCTTGTCCAACTCGTTGAAGATGTATGTGTTGTTGCAGTTAAATTCTGCTGATGAACGTGGTTTGTGAGGAAATACCTTGAGCAAACATTTACCACTTGCACGATATTGAACATTTGCAAACATATATTTCCATGTCCCCATGTTCAGCGCAGATAGCAGTTTGGAATGTTTGTATGTACCATCGTGCATCAACTTGTCGTACGCCTTTTGTATTTGCGACCTTGATTCATTCATTTTAGGATTATCAAAGATACCTCCCGGCATGATAGCGTCACGTAGCCACTCGTTGCCAAAATGCGCAATCATCTGCTTGTCGATAGCATTACGGAGGGCGACTTCAAAACAACTGACTACCGTAAAGACCTCCTGTGAAAGGTGAAGATTTTCCCGGTATAAGGTCATCGCTTTGCTGGTGTTTCCTTCGCACGCAGCAAGGTATCTTCCCATCCTTTCTTGTGACATTATTGCTTCAAAATCGGCGTATTTCATAAAAAATATTATTTTTTTGTCAAAATATTTGGTGGTTTCAAAAAAATGTAGTACCTTTGCACTCGGAATTCCCGGTAGTCCCTGACGCAAGTCAAACTATCGGGTGTCGTTTTTATAGTACCCTTTCTGTTTGACTTTACTTCTCCCCGCATGTTTGAACACGCGGGGAGATAGTTTTTACATCACAATGTTCACAATCCTGCCGGGGACGACGATGACTTTCTTCGGCTGGGTGCCATTGAGGTACTTCGCCGTGTCCTCGTGCGCGAGGACGAGTTTCTCCACTTCGTCCTTCGGTGTGTCCTTCGGGCATTCAATCGTGAAACGCACCTTGCCGTTGAACTGCACAGGGTACTTCTGCGTGTCTTCCACCAAATAGGCTTCGTTGCAAACAGGCCAGAAGGCGTCGACAATAAACCTCACCCCAGTCCTCTCCCAAGGAGAGGGAGCTTCTCCCCTTAGGGGAGACGGGAGAGAGGTGTTACATCTATGCCACATTTCCTCTGCGATGTGCGGGGCGTACGGCGCGAGAAGAACCGCTACCGACTCCAAGATAGCACGCTTGTTGCATTTGAGGGCGCTTAACTCGTTCTGCGCAATCATGAAGGCAGGGATGGACGTGTTGAACGAGAAGTTCTCAATGTCCCACGTGATCTTCTTAATCAGTTTATGCAGGCTGCGGAGTTCCTCTTTCGTCGGCTCCTCGTCGGTAATATTCTCGTACATGTTCCAGAGGCGTTTGAGGAAGCGGTGTACGCCGTCGATACCGTTGGTGTCCCAGGGTTTGGACATCTCCAGCGGACCGAGGAACATCTCATACAGACGCAGCGTGTCGGCGCCGAACTTGGCAATCACATCGTCCGGATTGACCACATTGAACATCGACTTACTCATTTTCTCAACCGCCCAGCCGCAGATATATTGCTTGGCACCTGCGGTGTAGCCCGTCAGTTCGGACGAGGTGCCATCGGCAAAGACGAACTCGGCGTTCTTGAACTCCGGCATCCATGCGCGGAAAGCGTTGATGTCCAGCACGTCGTTGTTGACGATATTCACGTTCACATGAATGGGCTGCACTTTGTCCTTGTATTCGGGGTTGTCGATGAGGTTGTACGAAATATAGAGGTTGCCCGTCGCGCCTTCGCCGATATAGCGATAGACGAAGTTCGAACGGCCTTGAATCATACCTTGGTTGATGAGTTTCTTGAACGGTTCGTCCTCGCAGATATAGCCGAGGTCATAGAGGAACTTGTTCCAGAAACGGCTGTAAATCAAGTGCCCCGTTGCGTGTTCAGAACCGCCCAGATACAGATCCACTTGCCGCCAGTACTCATTCACCTGCTTATCCACCAGTGCTTGGTCATTATGCGGATCCATATACCGTAGGTAGTACGCCGACGAACCGGCAAAGCCCGGCATGGTACAAAGCTCCAACGGGAAGACGGTCTTGTTGTCTATCAGCGATTTATCTACGACCTTGCGGTTCTTCTCGTCCCACGCCCAGATAGCGGCATTGCCGAGCGGCGGTTCGCCTGTCTCGGTCGGCAGGAAGGCACTCACCTCCGGCAACTCCAAAGGCAGGCACTCTTCGGGCAGGGTATAAGGCATGCCGTCCTTGTAGTATATCGGGAAAGGCTCACCCCAATACCGCTGGCGGCTGAAGATCGCATCGCGCAGACGGTAATTGACCTTCACACGTCCGATGCCGGTATTGGTGATATATTCCTTCATGGCTTGGATCGCCTCTTTGACCTCCATACTGTTGAGGAAACCGGAGTTCATCATCTTGCCCTCTTTGGCGTCGAACGATTCTTCAGACACATCCGCGCCTTCAATCAGCGGAATAATCGGCAGGTTGAAATGCTTGGCGAAGGCGTAGTCGCGGCTGTCGTGCGCCGGAACCGCCATAATCGCACCTGTTCCGTACCCCGCAAGCACATAATCGGAGATATAAATAGGTATCTCGCCCTGCGTGAGCGGATTGATGGCATACGAGCCGGTGAACACACCCGTTACCTTGCGGTCGGCGATACGCTCGCGTTCCGTGCGGTTCTTGCAGCGTGCAAGATAAGCGTCCACTTCTTCGCGCTGCTCGTCCGTCACCACGCGCTGAACATACTCGCTCTCCGGCGCCAATACCATAAACGTCACGCCAAACACTGTATCCGCACGCGTCGTGAAGATGGTCATTGCGAGGTCGTTCTCCCCTCCTTTTAGGGAGGGGGCGGGGGTAGGCTTTTTGATGTTAAACTGCATCTCTGCGCCTTCCGAGCGGCCGATCCAGTTACGTTGCGTCTCTTTGAGGCTCTCCGTCCAGTCGATGCGGTCCAAGCCCTCCAACAGACGGCTCGCGTACGCACTCACGCGCAGACACCACTGCCGCATGACACGCTGCTCTACGGGATAACCGCCTCGTACCGACAAGCCCTCGCTCACCTCGTCGTTGGCAAGCACGGTGCCTAATTTCGGACACCAGTTCACTTTCGTGTCGGCGAGGTACGCGATACGGTAGTTCATCAGCCGTTCCTGCTGCTCCTTCTCGCTCAGCGTCGCCCATTTCGGGTCGTTGGCTTCCCACTCGGCAATCAGTTTGCTAATCGGCTGCGCCTTCTGCGTCTTGGGGTCGAAATAGGAGTTGAACATCTGCACGAACGCCCACTGCGTCCACTTATAGAACTTCGGATCGCACGTGCGCACCTCGCGGTTCCAATCGTAGCAGAAACCGATTTTCTTGAGCTGCGAGATATAGCGGTCGATGTTCTCGAAGGTCGTCTTCTCCGGGTGCTTCCCTGTCTGGATGGCGTACTGCTCCGCCGGCAGACCGTAACTGTCAAAGCCCATCGGGTGCAACACGTTAAAACCCTTCAACCGCTTGTAACGGCTGTAAATATCGCTGGCGATATAGCCCAACGGGTGACCCACATGCAGACCCGCTCCCGAAGGGTAAGGGAACATGTCCAGCACATAATAGTGCGGCTTGTCACTCTCGTTCGATACTTTATACACCTCGGCATCTTCCCATGCCTTTTGCCACTTCTTCTCAATCTCACTAAAGTTATAATCCATAAAACTATGTACGATTTACAAATTTACGATGTACGATTTATTTAGCCATTCCGTCAAACTTGGGCAGAGAAGGCTTTATTTCTTTCTCAAAGATGGTCCGTTCTATAATTCGGTAGTGGGGATGGTAGGCTTTGCTGTAAGCCTCGCTATGATGCACAGCGCGGTTCGCTTGTGCCGCCTCGCGCAGGACTATACGCTCCTCTTCCGTAGCCGGCACACCGGCTTTAACAGCCGCCTGCTCCACCTGTGCCCATTCGTCCGCCCATGAATGCTCGCTGTCAGGATCAGCTGTCACGCTGCGCAAGAAAGCATCGAAGAGCGTCTCTTCGCTAATCAGCCCTTCTGTCACGCACCGTAGATACACCCTCACAAAGCGTCCGTCTGAACCAACGGGTTCATAATAGGGATTAGGCATAGTGTCTGCCGCTGCCACACCCAGTTCTCGCAGTTGGTAGGCATGAACAGCGGCGGTGTCGCCAATCATATGTCCGGGACCGAAATGGTTCTGGTAGAAGGACTTATAGACGTCTTGCAAAGTGGATTGCGGGTAACGGACCACTTGTCTTTCTATCGCATTGCTGGCATTATTTTGCTTCGCGCAGGACGCAAAACACAGCACTAAAAGAGAGAAGAATAGAATGTACTTCTTCATGTCGTTGAAATTTGCGTGCTTGACAGTTGGTATGGCAGCTTGTCCTGAGTTTGTCCTGTTAACCATATATGGCACGGAATCGCACCATGTATGGTTAACACTTTCTGTTACAGCAGCTTCTTTACCTGCTCATAAACATTCTGCGCGGTGAAGCCGAGTTTCTCGTCCAGCACTTTGTACGGTGCGGAGAAGCCGAAGGAGTTGAGACCCCAGACGGCGCCGTTTTCGCCTACGAGCCCCTCAAGCGTGCAGCTGAGACCTGCGGTCATACCGAAGCGTTTCACGCCCTTCGGCAGTACCTCGTCCTGGTACTCTTTCGGTTGCTCGCGGAACAGGCCTTCGCTCGGCACACTGACAATCTGCAAGCGGATACCCTCTGCGCGGAGAAGCTCAGCGCCACTTAACAATGTACTAACCTCACTGCCGGAAGCCAAGAGAACGACCTGCGGGTTCTCGTCTTTGCTAACAATATACGCACCTTTGCGGAAGCCGTCGAGGTTGACATTGGGCACAGGAGCGATGTCCTGACGGCTCAAAATCAACGCACTCGGCGTAGCATTATTCTCTATTGCCAGCCGCCAAGCGAGGGTTGTTTCCTCGGCGTCTGCCGGACGGAGCACAAGCATGGACGGTTTGCCGGAATGGTTATGCAGTTTCTCCATGAGGCGTATCTGCGCCTCCTGCTCTACGGGCTCGTGGGTCGGACCGTCTTCGCCGACGCGGAAGGCGTCGTGGCTCCAGATGAACTTAACCGGCAACTCCATCAACGCAGCCATGCGGACAGCAGGCTTCATATAGTCGCTGAAAACGAAGAATGTACCGCACGCGGGGATGATACCGCCGTGGAGCGCCATACCAATCATGACGCAAGCCATCGTGAGTTCGCTGACACCGGCCTGCAGGAACTGGCCGCTGAAATCGCCTTTCTTCAGGGCGTGGGTCTTCTTGAGGAAGCCGTCGGTCTTGTCGGAGTTGCTCAAATCGGCGGAAGCAACAATCATGTTTCCTACGTTCTCTGCCAGATGACCAAGTACTACTGCGCTTGCGTTACGTGTCGCGGCACCGGCTTTCTGCTGAATCAGACTCCAGTCGATGCACGGTGTCTCGCCGGACATGAAGGTCTCGTACTCATTGGCAGCCAGCGGATTAGCCTGTTTCCACTCATAGTACGCTTCGTATTTCTTGTTGCACAACTCGCGCAACTCGGCCGCGCGGTCGTCGTACAGTTTCTTCACTTCGGGGAAGATCTGGAACGGGTCTTCGGGGTTGCCGCCGAGGTGCTCGATGGTCTTCTCAAACGAAGCTCCGGCTTTGCTCAACGGCGCACCGTGGGTGGAGCACTTGCCTTCCCAGTTCTCGCCTTCGGCCGTCACGCAGCCCTTGCCCATCGTGGTGTGACCGATGATGATGGACGGACGGCCTTGCTCGGCTTTGGCTTTGATAATGGCTTCGCGGATGGCATCGGGGTCATTGCCGGGAATCTCCTGAACGAACCATCCCCACGCTCTGTACTTGGCAGCCACGTCTTCGCTCGTCACTTCACCGCAACCCGTCGAGAGCTGAATCTCGTTGGAGTCATAGAACATGACAAGGTTGTCCAAACCGAGGTGCCCCGCCAGACGGCCTGTGCCCTGCGAGATCTCCTCCTGCACGCCGCCGTCGGAGATGAAAGCATAGATCGTCGGGTTATGGATCTCGCCGTAACGCTGGTTGAACCACTTGGCGGCAATCGCTGCGCCTACAGCGAAGGTGTGTCCCTGACCCAGCGGACCGGAGGTGTTCTCAATCATGCGTTCTATCTCACGCTCCGGGTGCCCGGGTGTCACCGAACCCCACTGACGCAAATTCTTCAAATCCTCCGGCGTGAACTTCCCTGCCAGACAAAGCTGACCGTACAGCATCGGAGCCATATGACCGGGGTCGAGGAAGAAACGGTCTCTTGCCTCCCAACCCGGGTTCTCAGGGTCGTATTCCAGAAACTCGCTGAAGAGCACATTGATGAAATCTGCGCCGCCCATGGCTCCGCCCGGATGGCCGCTTTTGGCTTTCTCCACTGCTGCGGCTGCCAGAATACGGATGTTGTCCGCCGCACGGTTCAAAAGTTGTGTTTGGTTCATAAAATAGTATGTTTTGATGTGTTGATAATACTCATTACAGCAGCAATTTGCTCAGTACGAGGTCGAGGAACAGGATCATGATATTGCTGTTGACCACCGCGTTGGTACTGGCGCGTCCCACGTCGAGCGCACCTCCGCGTACGTTATATCCGTAGTAGCTGCTCATGCTGGTGATGACGAACGCGAACACCAGACTCTTGATAATGCCGTACCACACATAGTAGGGGTTGAACGCGTACTGCACACCTACCAGGTAGTCATGCACGGTGATGATATCCGTGAATGCGCCCACCGCCCAGCCGCCTAACAGACCCACGGCGGTGGAGATGATCACCAGCATCGGCATCATCGTCACGAACGCCATTATCTTCGGCAAAATCAGGTAGTTGGCGCTGTTCACACCCATTATCTCCATCGCGTCAATCTGTTCGGTGATGCGCATGGTGCCTATCTCGGAGGCGATGTTCGATCCCACTTTGCCGGCGAGGATAAGGCATAGGATAGTGCTTGAGAACTCCAGCAGCAGCGTCTCGCGTGTCAGCAGACCTGTGGTGTAGGTAGGCAGCAGCGGGTTCTCGGTGTTCGTTTTGGCCTGGATAGTGAGAATGGCACCGATAAAAACCGATATAATCAGTACAATCGGCAGTGATTGCAGACCCTGTTTCTCCAGTTCGCGGCTGTATTGCCGCCAGAACATCCGCTGTCTGTCCGGCATGCGCATGACGCGTGCCATCAGCAGCCAGTATTCGCCTATGTGTTGCAGTATTTTCATATCTCCTGTATGTCTGTTTACAAAACGCCGACAAAGTTACATATTTTTTTCGACATATGCAAGCGCATATGACCAATTTTGTCTTTTTTTTACATTTTCCCACATTATTGTCCCGCCAAAACAACCTCTCACCTCTCACCTCTCGCCTCTCAACTTCTTTCAACTCTCAACTTCTCTCAACTCTCAACTCTCAACTCTCAACTTCTATCCCGTATATATATTGTACCCTTATTGATCCTTTATTGGGATATTATTGGGTGATTATTGGGTGATTATTGGGTGATTATTGGGTTAGTCGGCTAACCACAGGCACACCACAGGCACACCTCAAGCGTACTATCGGTGTACTACAAGCGTATTACAGACTATCCGGCTGACACCCGCAGTACCCGTTCAAGCGCTTCCTGTATCCACACCAACGCATTCGCTCTATGCAAAAAATTGCCGAAAAGTGTGTAAAAAAGAAAAAAGACCTATTTATATTTGCGTATGTGCGTTAAATATCGTATCTTTGCACCTGATTTTGCAAAGTTCATTTGACAAAACATGTCGGAAATTATTAAATACGAAGACGTTCGGGATTCTATCATCACCATCCGCGGTCAGCAAGTTATACTTGATGCTGATGTCGCACGCCTATATGGGGTGGAGACCAAACGAGTGAATGAGGCAGTGAAGAATAATCCTGAGAAGTTCCCGGAAGGATTCCTTATTCAATTGAATCTCAGTGAGAAACAGGAGCTTATCAAAAATTTCGACCACCTCCAGTCTCTTAAATTTAGTCCTGTAAATCCCACTGCTTTTACTGAGAGCGGTCTATACATGTTGGCCACGGATTCTCAAGAGCCCGCGTGCTACCCAAACCACATTAGCTATTATACGTGCGTTTGTGCAACTGCGCGAATTGGCGCGAACAATGCAAGAGGTGACCAAAGCTGAAGACGAACAGCAGAAAAAATCCCTGCTGCGCAAAAGCGGTGAGATCATCGGAGATGTAATCGGCTCGCAGTTTGAAACAACGGCTGTAGAAACGGAAATCGAACTAAACTTAGCCGTGGTTAAAATCAAACACACCGTCAAACGTAATAAGAACAATGAAGCAGACAAATACTAAAAACACTATGAAACCCATTGATTACGAAAGAATGGAAGAACTCATGTCTAAGGAGTTTCTCACGATAGAAGAAGCAAAGGAACTCGGACACATGCGTTTACAACAACTGATTCATGTAGAGGTGGCATGTTGAGATTTACTCCACAAGCAATCGAAGACTTGTCTCAAATTTTGGCGGGTTTGGTATCTTTTAGGATAAATAAAGCATCTATCCCCGCCTTGACTCAGGAGCATGCTGAACGAATATATGACGATATTCTCGATCATATTTACACCATCCCTTCTGTACGTTTTTCTATACAAAATACGTTCGAAGGTTTAGAACGATACGGAAAATATGTTTACACTTATCGTAAAAACCGAACCAATTGGTATGCGTTCTATGACAAGGATGGAAATGATTTTATAGTAAGGCGTATTTCTAACAATTGGAATATACTCCTACCAAGATTATAATTAGCACAAATACTAAAAACACTAATAACCAATCTTTTGTTTAACCAATCTTTTAACACACAAAACATTATGAAGGTTCGTGCAAGTCGAGTGTAAGCTCGCTTACCCAACTCGACGAAGCCGAAACTCCAAAATTTAAAATCTTTTAACATTATGAAAAAATTATTTACTCTTTTCGCTGCCGTGCTGGCAAGCTTCAGCCTGTGGGCAGTAGAGCCGACGTTTGAGTCGTACGACTGGACGGAAGCGGATGTAGCTACCGTCGCTGGAGATCATGACGGTATTGTCATATCCTATGCTGGACTTGGCAACCCTGGAAACGTAAGCGGTCACTGGTACATCCCTAACAACCAGAACTTGAAGAACAGTGATTCTGAATGGAAATACTTCGGTATTTCTGCTGATGCGAAAATCGATTCTATCTCTATTCTTTACTGCCCTAATGGCACTAATAAAACCAATATTGCTTGGGTAGCATGGGGTAAAGATGTAGAGCCGAACCAATACGTGTTGGCTCATGGTTTAACTGACGGTACAACCAGTTCCAAATCATGGGATAATGCTATCTGGGAGACAATTGACCTCTCTGATGTAGAGGATGCGTACACTGTGTACACCAGCCGTTCTGTTCGCGAGTTCCGCGAGATAGGTGCGTCTTCCAACCTCGCTAACTTTGGCGAAGGTCAAACCATCAATATCCTGGGTATCCGCGTTTATTTAAATAATGGCACTCCTGCCGTAACCTACACCGTTACCTACAAGGCTAACAACGGCATCAATCAGGCTGATGTTATTGACGATAAAGCCAAGAAAGTGAAAGACAACATGTTTGAGGCAGAGGAAGGCTTCAAGTTTGCAGGCTGGAACACCGCAGAAGACGGTTCCGGTACTGATTATGCTGTAGGTACTGCGCTTGAGAGCGATCTTACTCTCTATGCACAATGGGCACAGGTTTGCTATGAAGCCAGCTACGATTTAGTGAATGGTATTGGCTCCGCAGAGGTTACTGCTGGTAACGCTGTAGTGAACGAAGGTGTTTCGTTGGTTCTCACCGCTTCGGCTGATCGTATCACTATCACTCCTGCCGAGGGAGAGACATTCCATGCAGGCGATATCATTGAGTTCTCGGGTACCGTTGGTAACGCTTCTCGTCCGTTTGGTATTAAGTTCGGTGGTAATACCTATGAGGCTGCTTCTGTAACTCCAGTAGATCCGGATGCACCGGAAGGTGCTGGTACCGCTTCTTATACCGGTGTCCTCAAGGCTGATGCAGAGACAATCGAAATCGCTCGTGACGGTGGTACAACCACTACTCTTCTTTCGCTTGTTATCAAACATGAGGTAGAGTGCAAAGACGTTGACCACACCGAAATCTCTCTTGTAGGCGTTGCTGTTAATGGTGAGGCACTTGCCGACGATGATGTAACTGAGCTGATTTTGAACGGATCCATAGCACTCACCGATGAGTTCGTTGAGGCTCCGACCGTTACCTTCACTGAGCATACTGACATTTATTATGTAGGTGAAGAGACCCCCAAGAGCTCCAACAAGAAGATTGATGTGGTGGCTGAAGAAAAAGACGGTAAATGGGTCGCTTCTCAAAAGATTGGCGAGAATACCTACACCATCACCGCTGTTAAGCCCTCTACCGTTACTGTTACCTACATGGACGGCGAGACTGTGCTGGGCGAGGAAGTTCTGAAGAAAGGCGAGACTATTAAGGAGAACGCCAAGTATGAGGCTAAGCCGCTGGCTGAGTTCAAGGGCTGGTTTACCGATGCTGAGCTGACCAATGCAGCAGACCTGACCGCTGCTGTCAATGCCGACCTGACTCTCTATGGCAAGTTCGAGAAGGCATTTGCTAAATCGCTCAACATCGAGCAACTCGTTCTGGATGAGGGTACCGGCGCTGACATCAAAGCAATCCTGACCGCTCGCGGCTATGCATACAGCAATCTCAATGCACTTGACTCACTCAATGACGATCCTTCCAAAGATAACCGTAACTATGCATTCCTCGGTCTCAAACTGAAAACGGCCGGTGCTTATGTCGCGTTCAACCTCAAAAAGGATCAACTTGCTAACATCCGTTTCGGTAATATGGGTGCAGATGTTAAGATTTTGATTAACGATGACGAGGAGAATGTACTCACTTACACCAATGAATGGGCTAACACGGCAGTTACTGATGATAAAACAGTTGTGATTGGTTCTGCTAACGGAGATGTATTCGTGAAGATTGTTACTACCAGTAGTGCAACCGTAGTCATCAAGCAGATCATGATTGACGAGGACATCCAGACTGTTGTTCTGCCGGATGCTCCTGAGGCTATCGACAACACCAAGGCAGCTGTCAAGGCGCAGAAGATGATCCGCGACGGCCAGCTCATCATCATCCGGGACGGCAAAGAGCTCAACGTGCTCGGCACTGTAATCCGCTAAACGGATAGATATATCCCTGTCAAAAAATCCCGCCCCGCGCGGGATTTTTTGATATTTATTTGCATAATCCAAAAAAATATACTATCTTTGCAGCGAAAATTCAGTATTGGTACATTATGAGTGCATCTGAATCATTTATCTCCCGTTTGGCTGCGTTGGGGAAGCAGCTGCTTCCCGGTAATGCATCATTATGGCTATACGGCTCCCGTGCGCGTGAAGAGGCGCACGCTGATTCCGACTGGGATGTGCTTATCCTGTTGGACAAAGAGCAGCAGGACGCTGACGATTTTGGCAAGTATGCGTACCCGCTCACTTTGATGGCAGCTAAGGAGAATCAGTTGGTCATTCCACAAATATACACCCGTAAACAATGGGAACGGATGCACTTCACTCCGTTTGTAAAAAATGTTGAACACGATAAATTGGTTTTAGTATGAGTCTTTCCGATGAAGAACGCCGCGTGATGGTAGAACTGGAATTAGAGCGGGCTGACAAAATACTGCTTCAGTTGCCAACATTGCAGGAGCAGCAATATTGGGACACCTTGGTTAACCGCATGTATTATGCTGCATTCCATGCGGTAAGTGCGTTGCTGATTCATAACCACCTGAATGTGCGTACGCATAAAGGTGCTATTATTCTCTTTAATAAAGAGTTTGTCGCAGCCGGGCTGTTTACACAGGAAGAAGGACGGTTGTTCTCGCAGTTGGAAGGGTTGCGTGAACGTGGCGACTATAATTGTTTTATTGATGCGTCAGAAAGCGAAATCGTTCCATTGATAGAACCGCTTAAGGTATTTATTCAGAAGATTCATACAGAAATTGGCAAATAGCCATTCGACTATCTTTGCAGCGAAAATAGAGAACGGACCTCCCTCCCCTTTCTCCCTCCCTACGGCTCCCTCCCTCCA